>JAESFO010000081.1_pt1 | contig 316623 bp, 283 predicted proteins | sample 9269421 | NCBI WGS metagenome assembly JAESFO01 (sample SAMN14502839, study PRJNA617101) | algae metagenome | isolation source: Nostoc desertorum CM1-VF14 and co-occurring heterotrophs from rocky... | place: USA: Clark Mountains, San Bernardino, California | collected 2000-06-05
AATAATATAATTGCAGTTTATCATTGTAAAATTTATAGTCAACAAAAACTTATGATTGACTGGGGCTGAACAACTAGTCAACCCTTGAAATTGCTTCTTTCTGACTTTTTCAGCAAGCCCTAAGTAGAGTGGACTAAATTAGAAATCGCCATGAGTAATTCGTCTGGTGCTACAGGTTTAACGATGTACTGTTGAAAGCCTGCTTTTAGGGCTTGCTGCTGATTGATTTCGCCTGCATAAGCAGTCAGAGCGATCGCTGGAATCTGTTTTTCCCCTATTTCTGCTTCTAGAGTCCGCACCTGTTTGATCAGCATATAGCCGTTCATCTCTGGCATCCCAATATCGCTAAGTAAGATATCTGGCTTTGACTGTATTAGCGCTTGTAATGCTTCATCTCCTGATGCTACTGCGGTGACGATCGCTCCAAATTCCTCAAGCACAAAGCTGAAAAAGTCGCGGGTATCAACATTGTCATCTACAATCAAAACTTGTAAACCCATGAGGGAAGAGAAGGCAGAAACGGCAGTTGAGGAATCATCATTCGTGCCATCCTTGATTGTTGCAGCTTCCTTGAGCAGAGGTAACTTAACTGTGAAGATAGCTCCCTGCTCCTCGCCAAGACTTTCAGCGCAAATCGTTCCACCGTGCATTTCGACCAAGTGACGAGCGATCGCTAAACCCAATCCTAGCCCACCAAACTTTCTAGTTGTTGTACCGTCACCCTGACGGAAATAGTCAAACACATGAGGTAAGAAGTCAGGGTGAATACCTTTGCCTGTATCGCTCACAGTAATTTGCACTTGAGCGCCGATGCACTCCAATCGCACATTTACTTTTCCCCCAATCTCTGTAAACTTGACAGCATTTGATAACAGGTTCCACAGGACTTGCTGTAAGCGGGCTGAATCACCCAAAGCTTTCCCCTGCGGATCAAGCATCGTCTCAATCTGAATGGTTTTTGCCTCTGCTGCCAAACGCACTGTTTCCATTGCAGATTCAATCATGAATGCCAGATTGACTGGCATCATGTTGAGATTGAGTTTGCCTTGGAGAATGCGAGAAACATCCAGCAAGTCTTCAATTAGTTGAGCTTGTAATTTGGCATTGCGCTCAATGGTTTGAAGGGCTTTTTGGAGCGATATTTCATCAAATTTACGGCTCTGCAATAGTTTCGCCCAGCCGATAATTGGATTCAATGGCGATCGCAATTCATGAGAAAGTACTGCTAGAAACTCATCTTTGATTCGGTTAGCAGCCTCTGCTTCGGCCCTTGCTCTTTGCTCAAGTTGCAAAAGGCGATCGCGTTCTGATTCGGTGCGTTTGCGATCGGTGATATCAGTTAACATAGCGATCGCGCCCAAGAAATCGTTTTGTTCATTCAAAATCGCTCTTGCAGAAATCAGTGTCCAAATGTAGGAACCATCCTTGCAGCGCAATCGAGCTTCTTTAAGATCGCTCCCTTCTTGCTTGTGCCACTCCAGTTTCTCTTCGGCTGCTACTCCGTCAACTTGATCGATAAAATTAAACATAGAACGACCAAGCATTTCTTCTGCCGAATAGCCCAACATCTCACAGAGCCGTTGATTCACAAACTCTGTTCGTGATTGAGAGTCAATCATCCAGATTCCTTCATAAGAGGTATCAACAATTCGGCGATACTTAGCTTCACTCTTCTGTAATGACTCTTCCGCTTGCTGGCGCTCCCAGCGCTCTTTAGCTTCCCGCAATGCCCGTTGCACTGAGGGAACTAACCGCCCTAGTCCTTGCTTTAATACATAATCGGTTGCACCATTCTTCAAAGCTTCGATCGCTAATTCTTCACCCAGTGCAGCAGAAACAAAAATAAAAGGAACCTGTGGACAGTGATTTCGGGCAATTTCTAAAGCAGAAATTCCATCAAAAGATGGCAGCGCATAATCGGCAAGGATTAAATCGAAAGTCTCTGCTTCCAAAGCCGCCAGGAAATCAGCACCAGTTTCAACTCGTATTAGTTCGCAATTAATTCCCCCTTCCGTTAACATCGCTTGGGCAAGCTCTGCATCTAACAGACTATCTTCCAAAAGCAGGAAACGGAGTCGATTCATCAGTTTCTCTCCTGTTGACGATGAGGTGCTGGAGGTAGAGCGCCAACAGGAGGCTGATTAATGACTGCCCAAAACAGTCCCACACCCTTGATAGCATCGGCAAACTCATGGTAATCAAGAGGCTTGACCACATAAGCATTAACGCCTAACTCGTAGCATCGAACTAAGTCTGGCTCCTCACGAGAAGAAGTTAGCACTACCACTGGAATCACTCGCATTATTGGGTCAGATTTTAGTTCTGCCAGCACTTCTAATCCATCAATTTTAGGTAGTTTTAAATCGAGGAGCACCACAACAGGATGCCCTTCCATCCGCAACCGGAACAACCCCCGGCGATAGAGATAATCTAGTGCTTCCTCTCCATCACGCAGTACCACCACTTCGTTAGCGAGATGATTTTCCGATAAGGCGGCCAAGATTAATTCTGCATCGTTGGCACTGTCTTCTATCAGCAGAATTCGCTTAAGTTCTCTCATTCGCCCTCCTTCTTTGACAACTTAGGTAGCGAAAAATAGAAGGTGGCTCCATTGTCAACTACAGACTCTGCCCAGACTCGACCATTATGCCGATGAATAATGCGTTGCACGTTTGCCAATCCAACACCTGTGCCTTCAAATTTTGGGTCGCTATGCAGGCGTTGAAATACTCCGAATAGCTTGTGTACATATTGCATATTAAAGCCTACGCCGTTATCTTGTACAAAAAAGACAACTTCGTTTTCATTGTCAATACTACCAACAGTAATTTCTGCTGGGTTTCGAGTCTGGGAATATTTTACGGCATTGTCTATGAGGTTGCGAAGCACGAGCCGCATCATGGAAGGATCTCCTTGCACTTCTGGCAGTGACTCTATGTGCCAATTGATTGTGCGTCCTGGGATTTGGATTTGCAAATCGCGTTTTATTTCTTCGACTAGTTGCTCCATATTGATGTTGATGTAGCGCATTTCGGTGCGCCCCATGCGAGAAAATGTGAGCAACTCATCTATTAGTATTCCTGCCTGTTTGCTAGTTTCTGCAATTATTCTTAAATAACGCTGACTTGTTTCATCTAATGTAGTTGTTGAGCTATGCCGTTTCTGAAGCAATTCTATAAATCCGGCGATGTGGCGAAGCGGCGATCGCAAGTCGTGAGAGACTGAATAGGAGAAGGATTCGAGTTCCTTGTTGGCGGCTTCGAGTTGGGCTGTGCGCTCTTGAATCCGTTGCTCTAGCATTTCGTTGAGTTGTTGCAGCGCGTCTTCGGCAACTTTGCGATCGTGAATATCGCTGGCGACGCCCACCCACTTAATAATCTGTCCGGCTGCATCTCGAAATGGCAAACCCCGCACAAGATGCCAACGATAGCTACCATCAGAAACTCGACGGAAGCGAATTTCTGCTTCGTAGGTTGTAGCGTTAGTAACAGCCTGCATCGAAGTTTTAAAGACGCGATCACGATCATTAGGGTGAATGATATCAATCCAGCCATACCCAGCCGTCTGCTCCATTGTCAATCCACTATAGTCAAACCAGTATTGATTGCAATAAGTAATACCACTATGGCTATCGCCCATCCAAATAGCCTGGGGCGACACTTCTGTTAAAATTCGGTAGCGCTCCTCGCTGTCACGTAGCGTTTCTTCTGCCAGATTGCGATCGTGGATATCTACACAGGAGCCGATATAGCCGAGAAACTCTCCTGTTGGTGCAAACCGAGGCACACCAGTATCGAAAAGCCAACGATATTCGCCATCATTGCGTCTAAGGCGATATTCCATTTTAAAATTTTGTCGGGCATCAAAGGCATTGGTGTATGTATTTAAGCAACGCTGAAAATCATCAGGATGAACACCTTCAGCCCACCCATTGCCCATTTCTTGCTCTAAAGTCCGCCCGGTAAAATCTAGCCAGGGTTTATTAAAATAGTTACAAAGTTTGTCAGTACCGGACATCCAGATTAGTACGGGAGCGGTGTCTGCAAGGTGGCGAAAGCGGGCTTCACTTTCGCGTAATGCTGCTTCTGCTTGGTTGCGTTCGCGTAGCGCAGCATGTTGTTCGCTGATGTCAGTGATTAACGCCGCATAGCCTTCAACGGTTCCTTGTTGATTAAACTGGGGAACACAAATAGCATGAATGTAGCGTGTGCCAGCATCTTTATAAGGAACTTGACTTTCATAAGTGACCTGCTCTCCTGTAAGTACTCGTTCCACGTATGGACGAACTACTTGATATGCGGGTTCACCCATAACATCCCAAAGATGCTTTCCATAAACTTCTGCCGTCGAATGCCCAAACCATTCTTGATATGCTCGGTTATTGAAGCGGTACCGTTGTTCTGAATCTACAAAGGAAATCAGAACTGGCAATGTATCCGTAATCAAGCGAAGTTCTGTTTCTCGTTGCCGCAGTGCCTCCTCCATCTGCTTGCGGTTGGTGATATCGCGCCAGCAATTGATTGCACCGATAATTTGACCTTGAAAATCCCGAACTGGTACTACATTAGCACTGGCTGTAATCCGGGTTCCATCAGGACGTTCAATAATGCATTCTTCATCGCGGATTGTTTCACCGTCACGCGTAGCACGGTATAAAGGCAATTGCTCTGGGGTGGGGCGCGTTACACCATCAGCCAAAAAAACACCGTAGGACTGAACGTAATCGGCAGAAGTCATGCCAACGAGAGATTCACCAGGTTTGCCGAGAAGCTCTTGCGCGAGTTTGCTGTTAGCGATGATTCGGAAATCAGGGGGACCGCCAGCGATCGTAATTCCCTCTGGGACGTGTTCTAAGAGCATTTCCAGGATGCTTTGGGAAACTTCTGCTTGTTTGCGTTCGCGTAGCGCAGCTTGTCGTTCGCTCAAGTCAAGAACAAAACCAATCATTGTTCTATCTCCCTGCTTGACAAAGCCAATTAAGACGGAAACTTGAGAGCCATCTTTGCGGATGTATTCTTGCTCAAATGGCTGACAACTCCCAGTAATTCTTAGTTCTTCAATTGCTTGCTCACTCACTTCAATGTATTCGGGTGGAGTAATCTCGCCCCAGCGAATTCTACCAGAGCGCAGATCCTCGCTTGTATAATTGAGCATTTGTAGAAAGGCATCATTGGCTTCAATGATTAAGCCGTTCAGATCAGCTACAATTACCCCAATAATATTGGACTCTGTTAAGCGACCAAACCTTGCCTCGCTTTCGCGTAGTGACTTCAAACTTGCCTCAGCTTTCCGTTGGGCTGTGCGGCGTGATTCGTTGAGCGAACTAATTAACCCTGCTGCCAGGATGAAGACGACCAGAGGTATTAAACTTAGATTTGTAATGTTATGGGAATAGAGTGAGTTAAAAAAGAAGTAGTTAATTGCCAAAGTAGACAAAACGGTAGCAAGTAACCCGGGTCCCAAGCCACCGTACCAGGCACTCACCATTACCGCAACATAAAACAGCGCCGCAGGAGTTGGCGTCAGATATGCTTTGAGCAGCAGAGTTGCCCCCAGTGCTAAGGCAAAGGATAGCAAAGCAATACCATAATGCAGCAGTTGCTCTCTACTGCCAGTAAAAATCTTTTTAGGTTCCGATGCCCTCACTTTATGAGCCATAACCCTACTCTGCTTCTGGAAAATACTGGTTCAGCAGCCTTTTGCCGGGTTCACCCATCTGCCGTAACATTTTTTTTATTCGTTTTAGCGCTATCCGTGAAGGCACTGTATGCCTATTTTCGCTACAATTGACTGTTTTGAATGAAACTTTTAATCTAGCAGCAAATTATTTCTGAGAAAAATTGAGTTGTTACCGAAGCTCTCGAATTAAATCTAAAATCTCCAGCCGCTTTTTGACAGACATCTCCTTTTTCTATCCCCATAGCAATGACTAGGATAGGACAGGTGTCTTATTGTTTATCTCCTGCTTAGGGAGTATTTCTCAGGCTATACCAGTAAGCTGGGTTTCGCTGTCACTCTAGCTAATTTTCTATCTTAAAAAAGCTTACGTTTGAGGTTCAGAGGCTCGACATTGAGGTTCAAAGGCTCAACGTTGAGGTTAAAAGGCTCGACGTTGAGGTTCAAAGGCTCAACGTTGAGGTTCAAAGGGTGAAATTTATAACTCTCCAATGTTCCGGTTGTTGAAGATTTTCCGGTAGGATGGTTGTGCGATCGCCTTTTGCCAATTCAATCTGTCGTTGTTCTAGAATAGGCATTGTTCAAGATGCTAAAACTTCACTGAGGATAACAACAGGTAAACCAGGAACATTATGAAAGCCTTTATCGTTAGTAATAAATTGGTTACAATTAACAGATAAAGCTGTTGCAGCATGAATAGCATCAGGTGTTTTGAGTTTACTTGTAGCCCGAAGATTCGCAGCTTGTCGTAGGATTAATTGACTAATAGGAATTAATTGTACTTCAGATGATAATAATAGTTCTTGATAGTCTGTTACTAAAAAATTATTACCATTACGTAATGGAACAACTGAAACTTCCATTAATATTAGTTCACTACTGATGATTTGAATTTCTCCTGCATAAAACTTAGACCATAGTGGTTGCAGAAGAGAGTAATAATCAGGGTTGCCTTCAATCGTATAAATAGCCACCGAAGTATCTATATAAATAGAGCCACCTGTTGGAAGCATTAGCTGTCCCATGATAAGCGTTCTTCTTGTAGTTGTCTGTCTATATCCTCAGCAGTTCGAGAAGGGTGTCTCCTACGGCTTTCTTCTATAATGTCCAGTACAGAACGATGTTTTTGTCCAGCTTTTTCTGGTAATATCACAAATACATCAACGCTATCGCCTATTTCAGCTTCTGGAATTTCAATTTCTATTTTGTTTCCTGGTAAAACTTTGGTTGTGATACGTAAAGCTGATTGCATGGTTTTTCCCTCAACATTTATTAATACTGTAGGCAAGATTGTTCTCTTCTATATTCTCCTACAAGCTATAGACGGCGGCAGTACTCTCATCTATTTCTTGTTTTTCGCTAAATGAATAAATAATCCAATAAATAAAATTAGAATTATAAATAAATTTCTCGGTATGTCTGTATGGTTATCAGACCTAGCTTTCATGTTCTTCATCTCCCAAATATTTACGGAGAGTTTTGGTAAAAACTATAGCATTAAGTGAAACTGGTAGAATGCGCCCAAATAACTAATGATGCTGTGATAACTCAACTTGATTGTCGCCAATCTGTCGGTGCTTCTATATAATCAGGTAGACGAGTGGTGCGATCGCCAAATGCTTTTTTAATCTGCTGCAACTCTAAGTTTTTAGCCCCTGTTAAAATTGTCCCTTCCAGTTTGACATCACTGAGGTCAGCTTCTAAAAAGTTCGCTCCCATAAGGTTTGCCTGAGTCAGGTTAGCTTGATAAAAGGTTGCTCTATGCAGGTTAGCTCCGATGAGGTTTGCTTGATACAGGTCGGCTTCCGTTAAACTGGCTTCTGAGAGGTTGGCAAAATAGACTTCTGTTTGGTGGAGTTTGGCTGCATTCAAGTTAGCCTCAGAAAGGTTAGCACCATTTAAGTTAGCACCTGAGAGGTTGGCACCAATCAAACCCGTCATCTGGAGATTGGCTTTACCCAGTTTTGCTCCTTGCAAGTTAGCTAAAAATAGCTTTGCTCCAGAGAGGTTGGCCATTTTTAAGGTCGCTTGTTGTAAGTTAGCTTTATAAAGGTTTGCTCCTTGTAAATCAGCTACACGCAAACTTGCTCCAGAGAGGTTGGCTGAACGTAGGTTAGCCCCAAAGAGATTAGCACGATTGAGATTAGCCCAACACAGGTTTGCTCCACAGAGGCTAGCTTTTAGTAATTTGGTTTCATAGAGAATAGACTTAATGAGTTTAGCGCCGTTCAGGTCAGCCTCACTCAAGTCGGCTCCACGCAGGTCAGCTCCACTCAGGTCAGAACCACGTAAGTCTGCTTGTTGCAGATTAACTCCTAGCAGGTCTGCTTGTCTGATGTCGATATTACGTAAATCAAGTTTCTGATCTTTTGGGTCCTCGAGTAAATTACGCCTGCCGATGACAGCTAGAGCTGCTTGAATATCGGTGCGGATTGTTGGCAATTCTTCATGGAGATTTTGCTCTAACTGCTGTGTCGGACGCAACTCACCTCTACGCCTACCTGAGTAAGCTGCTGGTGAATATTCCAGTTTTTGTTGCTCTACTCTCACCTGCTGGATAGGTGCATTTTCTCGCACAAAGGCAGTGAGAATTTCCATGATTGTCCAGTGTTCTTTAGGAAAATCCTGGGCAACTCTTTCTAATGCATAAATTGCGCCTGTCCGGGTTTCAACCTTTTCATGACCAAGCTGGGCAATTGCTCCCATAAAGCGCTCTGAAATCAATCTGTCTTGATTGACTTTTACATTTTGAATGCCAATTTCCAGGTTTTTCTCAGTTGCGATCGCATTTTTATGCATCGCTTGGGCACGCTTTGCTGCATAATAAGTATTAAACATTGCTGCCGATGCGAGAAAAACTATTGCAGTAGTTGTTAATGCTTGGTTTCTATACTGAATTTTTTCCTGAATTGACAATTCTTTAATACTGGATAAAGCGAAAAAAATTACAGTTAATGAACAGCCAAATATAACTGTTATAGTTATCAACCAATTCAAAAGAGCGTCTGTCTTTTTAGAAGACATGGTAACGATTTTCCTTACAACCTAGAATTATTACTTAGATGTTGGGGAAAAATAGTATAGCATTTAGCAGAAAATTATAATAGGTGTTAAGACACTCATTTAACCAGGTAATGACATTAAATATACTATACCGTTTCTGGTTTGCATGAAGTACATTTTTTAACCTTCACCTCTAACCCTCTTTTTACTAAGGCTGCGGTGTACACATAAGTCTTTTAACATTCCTCCATAGACTTTTGATTCCCCCAACCCCCCTTTTTAAGGGGGGCAAAAACCTCTTGAAGCCCCCCAATTTATCAGGGGATTTACGAGAATCTAAACGCTGTAGGACAACTCTAAAATACTTGTGTGTACACCATAGCCTTACTAAGCAGAGGGGAGTGTTTGTTTTAGCAAATACGGAGTTAGGTTCAGACTGTATTGAAACCGCTATAGTACATTAAAGCGAAAATTGGTCACTCATTTAAAATCGGTAAAAACCTACGTTATAAGCTTTTTTACTTTTGACTTGCGTCTTGCAAGACTAATTTTTTAATCAGAGAATTTAGCTTCTCTGAGGTTTGCCCCGCCGAGCTTGGTATCATTGAGAACTACTTCATTCAGTCTAGCTAGATATAAGCTTGCACAATGTAGGTTAGCTCCTGAGAGGTTAGCTCCTTTTAGACTAGCTGCGCTAAGAATTGCTCCTTCTAGATTAGCTAAATATAAGTTAGTACCTTCTAGATTAGCTGCACTGAGAATTGCTCCTGCAAGATTAGCTTCTGTGAGGTTAGCTCCAGCAAGATTAGCTTGATAGAGATTTGTCTGTTTTAGGTTAGCCTGATTGAGATTAGCTCCCCTTATGTCCGTATGACTCAAATCAAGTTGTTCATTCTCTGGGTCTTTGTTTACATCTCTTCTAGCGATAACAGTAAGGGCTGCTTGAATATCTACACGAATTTTTGTTGACAGATTGCTCGTTACTTTCTCTTGGGGTATAGAAGGAGCGTTCTCTCGTACAAAAGTAGTAAGTATGTCCATGATTGTCCAGTGATACTGTGGATGATTTTGGGCAATTTGCTCTAAATCATTAATTAGAGCTAGACTTATTTCTATTGTCTTATTCCCTAGTTGTTCAATTGCTATTCTTAACCGTTCTTTTGGCGACTGATGCTGAGTTTGTTGAACCTTTTCTTGGAAATCATATATCCTCAGACATATTCTTGATATCTGATTATTATTTGTCTGTAAAATATTTTTTATGCTATGAAAAGCATTAATAATTCCTGTAAACATTTTTAAGTGATAAAATTAGGTTTCAAAAATTACTTGTACTCACGACTCTTCATATTCACTATCAATTAACCCTGATCGTAATGAATTTGATTGATACCTAATTAGTGATAGAGCATTCAGAATCATTTATGAAAACCACTAATTATAAAGGATAGCCTTCTTTTCCCAGAGACGCTATGAAAGACGAAAAATTTCACAACTCGAATATTATTGTTATTAACTACTTCAATGCAGCAAAAATTACAGCCTATAGTTAAAGAACTAGTACTGATTGGTGGCGGTCATAGCCATGCAATTGCGCTGAAGATGTTTGGGAAAAAGCCTTTACCCGGTATCCATTTGACGTTGATTACCGCAGCAAAAAATACAGCCTACTCTGGAATGTTACCAGGACACATTGCTGGATTTTATAGCCACGATGATTGTCATATTGATTTGCGACCTTTAGCGAACTTTGCTCAAGCAAGGTTGTATGTTGACACAGTAGTTGCCTTAGACTTGGAAAATCACAAAGTTCTGTGTGCTAACGGGCTTGTGGTAGATTTTGATGTGCTGTCTATTGATATTGGCAGCACTCCGGCCACAGTGTCTGTATCAGGTGCAGCAGAATATGCGATCGCAGCTAAACCAGTATCGCACCTATTGGAACATTGGTATGAATTAATTGAAGCTGTAGGTAAGAATCCTCAAGAACCAATTAGCATTGCGATCGTGGGTGGTGGTGCTGGTGGTGTAGAATTGGCTCTGTCAATGCAATCTCATATACACCGCATTTTACGTCAAACTCAACAACCAATTCAAAATCTAGAAGTTCATTTATTCCAGCATGGCATGGAACTAATGCCCAATTACCATTCATCAGTACGCCATCAAATTCAGCAAATTTTAACCGAGCGAGGTATTAAGCTATATCTTAGGGAAACTGTGTGTAAAGTTGCACCTACAACTTACAGGGAAACTAAAGAAATATTTGAGATTAAATGTGAATCTGGTTTGACAGTAGAGTGTAATAAAATTTTTTGGGTAACACAAGCATCAGTACCCGAATGGTTAACAACGGCTGGACTAGGAACTGATGAGCAAGGCTTTATTTTGGTAGAGGACACATTGCAATCTCAAACGCACCCCCAGGTATTTGCATCTGGTGACGTTGCCACAATGGTAAATCATCCGCGTCCAAAAGCTGGAGTGTTTGCTGTTAGGCAAGGTAAGCCTTTATTTAAGAATTTGCAACGAATTTTATTAGGTAAGTCGCTCAAACCCTATAAACCACAGAAACAATATTTGAGTTTAATTGGTACAGGAGACGGACAAGCGATGGCAACCAAAGGGATCTTCACTTTACCACCTCACAAACTATTATGGCGTTACAAAGATTGGATTGACCGCCGCTTCATGGAACGCTTTCGGTTTGAGAAGTAGGGGAAGCAGAGGAAGCAGGGGGGCAGGGGAGACAAGGGGACAAGGGGACAAGGGGACAAGGGGACAAGGGGACAAGGGGACAAGGGGACAAGGGGACAAGGGGACAAGGGGACAAGGGGTGAGAGAACTTGAAACAAGTCTTTCCCCTTGTCCCCAATTCTCCTTGTCCCCAAGTCCTCTTGCCCATGGCCAATTCCCTCATCAAAGCTGTTCAATTAGCTCAATGATTTGTTGATAATACTGAATATTTCCTTCTTGGTAATACAAGTCTGCGGATTTCTGGAAATCCGCAATTGCTCTTTGGGAGTCACCCAGATTTCGGTAGACATCTGCCCGAAGGATGTAAGCTGAAGCCCAATGAGGTTGACGCTGTAAAGCAAGGTTCAAGTCTGTAAGCGCTCCTTGCAAGTCTCCCAATAAAGAACGGCTACGACCCCGATTGTACCAGTCTTCAACAAAGCTAGGGTCGATCGCGATCGCCCGACTGTAATCTTCTATTGCTCCTTGATAATCTTCTAGGGCATAGCGGGCATTAGCGCGATCGCTGTAAAATGCAGCAGATTGAGGATTTATTTGTAATGCTTGGGTGTAATCCGCGATCGCACTTTCATATTCTTCTAAAGCATAATGGGTAGAACCTCGGTTGTAATATGCTTCAATTAAATCGGGATTAATTTCTAATGCCTGATTATAATCTGCGATCGCTCCTTGTTCATCCCCCAAAAGACGACGAGCATTGCCTCGATTGCAGTAAGCTTGCGAAAATTCAGGAACCAACTCTATTGCTTGGGTGTTATCATCAATTGCTCCCTGTAAATCTCGCAGGGCTTCACGGGCAATACCCCGACCATAATAAGCTGCGGCTAAATTATCATTAATTTGTAATGCCCGATCATAATCTTTAATTGCTCCTTTATGATCTCCTAAAGAACGACGAGCCGCCGCGCGATCGCAATATCCCTCAGCTAAACTAGGATTGAGTTGTAATAGGCGATTACTATCTTCAATTGCGCCTTGATAGTCTCCCAGTCGGCGACGAGCATTCGCCCGAAAGCCGTATACTAAAGCTAAAGTCGGATTTTCTTGTAATGCTTGGTCATAATCTGCGATCGCACCCTCATAATCCCCAAGAGTACTACGAACAAGACCCCGTTCAGAATATGCTTGTATATCATCAGGATTGAACTTTAATGCTTGGTTAAAATCCTCAATTGCTCGGTGATATTCTTTGAGATGAGCAAGAACCAGTCCCCGATTGTAATATGCTCCGGCAAACTTGGGATTAATTTCTAGGGCGCGGTTGTAATCTGCGATCGCACTTTGATACTCTGCTAAAGAGTAGTGAGCGTTACCTCGGTTATGATACGCCTCTGGCAAGTTCGGATTTAATTGTAATGCCCGGTCGTGGTCAGCGATCGCTTCGTGATAATTTCCTAAGATATGGTGAATATTACCGCGATTGCTGTAGGCTGCGGCAAAATCGGGATGCCACTGTAAAGCTTGCTGAAAATCAGCGATTGCTCCTTGATAATCGCCGCTCTCAAAACAAGTTACACCCCGATTATGATAAGCATTGGCAATATCAATATTGATATTATCAGCTAACTGGGTACTAGTTTCTATTGTTTGGATATAATCAGCGATCGCTTTGTCGTATTTTTCTAAAGCAAAGTAAGCATTACCCCGGCTGTGGTAAGATTGGGCGAGATTTGGATCGATTTGTAATGCTTGGTTATAATCCGCGATCGCTCCTTTGTAATCAGCTAAAAAGTAACGTGCATTACCTCGGTGATAATAGCCTGTGGCAAAATTGAGATTGATTTCTATAGCGCGATTAAAATCTGCGATCGCATTACGATAATCTTTAAGTTGACCACTTAGAATAATCCCCCGATTATAGTAAGCTTCGGCATAATTAGGATTAAATTTGATTGCTTGGGTGTAAGCTGCAATTGCTCCTTGATAATCCCCTTGCAAATTGTGGTTTAATCCTTGGTTTAATAATTCTTCAGCATTCATATAATTTTTTTGGATTTCAGCATTCCCTAGCTTTCAGGCAACGGTATTTTTAACGATATGTTTTGAAAATCGTTCCAGCTACTATTGTGCCTCTTGCTAAGATTTTAATTCCTGATTTTCTGTGAGCTTAAGATCAACGCGACGAATTTCAGGCGACTTAAACAGCAGCAGCACCGCAAATAAGAACGGTGGGTATTTTACTCGCCCTTTTTTTGGTATTGCTATAGTAGCGCATAATACATTTAGCTAGTGCTATCAATACAGACAAAGAGTATCAAAAGGTTTGCATCGCAATGGATTTTCTGACAATTCTAGGATTAGCGGCTGCCACAATAACCACAATCTCTTTTTTGCCACAGATGTTTAAAACGTGGCAAACGAAATCTGCAAAAGATGTTTCGATGGTGACGCTGATTACATTTATAACTGGTGTTTTTTTGTGGTTAATCTACGGAATTTATCTACAAGCCTTGCCAATTATTCTTGCTAATAGTGTGACATTGTTTTTTAACTTGATAATTCTATGGCTTAAAATTAAATATAGATAAAGAAGCCCTGGCGACTATAAATAAATCGCGGCTAGACAAACTCTCGTCAACCTGCGCCGGCTAAAATCAAACCCACGTTCGCGTAGCGTCTCGTAGAAAAGAGAAGGAAAAGTGGTTTTTGCCTGTGTAAGCACGAATTCTATGAGACTGCATTATTCAAACATCCTTAAGAAACCCCTGTGACATTATCTGTATTTGACTCGGAACGCCTTTTATTTACACCCACTACTCCAGACACCAACGCTATCCCCATCATTTTTGCCTTTCCCAATGAATACAGCGTAGGTATCACTAGCCTTGGCTATCAGGTAGTTTGGGCAACTTTGGCAATGCGTGATGATGTGCAGGTGAGTCGCCTGTTTACCGATACTCACGAACAACTCCCCAGAACACCAGAAATTGTAGGATTTTCGATTTCCTGGGAACTGGATTATGTGAATATTTTAAATCTGCTGGAATCTTTAGAAATTCCCATTCAAGCAACTTCTCGTGATGATTCTCATCCGATAATTTTTGGTGGTGGCCCAGTTCTCACAGCTAATCCCGAACCTTTCGCAGATTTTTTTGATGTAATTTTACTGGGGGATGGCGAAAACCTCCTGGGAAATTTCATTGAGGCGTACAAAGAAGTGAGAACTGCTTCTAGACAAACTCAACTAAAAAGACTTGCACAAGTCCCAGGAATTTATATTCCTAGTTTGTATGAGGTGGAATATCACAGCATAGATGGTGCAATAAAGTCAATTCAACCAATTTCTCCCGAAATTCCGGCAATAGTGCAAAAGCAAACTTATCGGGGAAATACTCTATCAGCTTCGACTGTAGTCACCGAAAAAGCCGCATGGGAAAATATTTACATGGTGGAAGTGGTGAGAAGTTGTCCAGAAATGTGCCGCTTTTGTTTGGCGAGTTATCTCACACTGCCTTTTAGAACAGCCAGTCTTGAAAGTTCATTAATTCCAGCCATTGAAAGAGGTTTAGAAGTCACAAATCGGCTAGGATTATTGGGCGCTTCTGTAACTCAGCACCCAGAATTTGAGACTTTGCTGGATTATATTAGTCAGCCAAAGTACGATGATGTGCGTCTTAGCATTGCCTCAGTGCGAACCAATACCGTAACAGTCCAGCTAGCAGAAACTTTGACGAAACGAGACACGCGATCGCTTACCATTGCAGTAGAGAGTGGTTCCGAGAAAATCCGGCAAATCATCAACAAAAAGCTGCATAACGACGAAATTATCCAAGCTGCGATAAATGCCAAAGCTGGCGGATTAAAAAGCTTGAAACTTTACGGAATGGCAGGAATTCCTGGTGAAGAAGCAGAAGATTTAGAACAAACCGTGGCAATGATGCGTAATATCAAAAAAGCTGCGCCGGGATTGCGCCTAACATACGGATGCAGCACCTTTGTACCCAAAGCACACACACCGTTTCAATGGTTAGGGGTGAATCGCCAAGCAGAAAAACGGTTGCAGTTTTTACAAAAACAGCTAAAACCACAAGGAATAGAGTTTCGCCCAGAAAGCTATAATTGGTCGATTATACAAGCTTTATTGTCCAGAGGCGATCGCAGACTCTCTCAACTTCTTCAACTGACTCGTGACTTTGGCGACTCCTTGGGTAGCTACAAACGTGCTTTCAAACAACTCAAGGGACAAATCCCCGACTTAGATTTCTACGTCCACGCTGATTGGCCTACAGAGCAAGTATTACCTTGGAGCCACTTGCAAGGGCCTCTGCCACAGTCTACACTACTAAAACATTTGGCTGAAGCTCAGAGTTATATCAACCCATCCCCAAAGGAATTACAGCCTGTACTGGGGGCTAGGAACTAGGGACACTTCGACTGCACTCAGTACAAGTTAGTGCCTAGCGATGCACTGGAGACTGAAGACTGGGAACTGGGGGCTAGGGATTGAGGACTAAGAATTAAAATTTAATATCTAATGCCCCATGCTCAATGCCCCATGCCCAATGCCCAATCCCAATAAATTCATAGCTCAAAACTTGATGCAAAACACAGCTGAGTATTACTGCGCCTATTGCGGCGAACCGAACTTAACTTTTATTGATTTGAGTGCTGGAGGACAGCAATCTTATATTGAAGATTGTCAAGTTTGCTGTAACCCAAATATTTTGTATGTCCGGGTTGATGAAGATACCTTAGATATCGAAATTGATACAGAATCCGAAAGTTGAATTTTAGGTTTTTCTTTCCATGCTGCACTTTAAACATTCCTCAGTAATTAATGCCCCAATAGAAGTAGTTTGGAAATTTCACGAACGGCCAGATATTTTGCAACTGTTGAATCCACCTTGGCAGCCAGTCCAAGTGGTTCGTCGTGAAGGTGGGCTAAATGTAGGCGCTATCACAGAATTTCGCCTGTTTCTCGGCCCATTACCCTTAACTTGGTTAGCGCGTCATACTGAATATGAAAAATATCGCCTGTTTACCGACGAACAAATATCTGGCCCCTTTGAGTCTTGGGTACATCGGCATGAATTTGAACCCGAAGCTGGCAAAACTAGGCTGACTGATGCTATCTCCTTCTCTATGCCTGGCGGAGGAACAGTTGAATTTGCCAGTGGTTGGTTAGTCCAAGTGCAACTAGAAGCAATGTTTCGTTATCGCCACTATGTAACGAAACGAGAATGTGAATAGCAATAGCACAATGTGCTGGTAGCAAAAATTAATTATCCTGACTCTTCAAGCCTTGTCTGGCAAATAAAAGAGCCGTTGCTTTGCCAATGCCTTTAGAAGCAACTGTAATCAGTACCCTAGTAACTATACTTAAAGTTTGAAAAACCTCTTGACTGTTTATTACTTTGGGTAAGAACACTCTAGAAACTTTCTAACTTTCGTTAGATTTTTTATCATATCCAAAATACTTTTTGACTGATAGTATAAGTCTTCTTGAGCAGTTGTTTGGTAAAAATACCTCTGCTCTATAGTCTAATAAAATCTATCATTGAACTTTTGTTAGATAAGTATTTCCTGAACTTCCTTAAAATATCATTCTTTAGAGTTGCTTCTACTTTGAAACTAGAGATAGATAGCGCCAAATGGGTAAGTTAAGTAATATTAACAGTGTAATTAGCTTTTTAAAGTAACTTAACGATGACACTTTATCTTAGTGATAAAACTGAAACTGCATACAATGGCAAAGACCGGAATGCTGGTGAACTTGGGCTAACTCCTCAGTCTGAACTTTGGAACGGTCGCTTGGCTATGATCGGTTTTCTAGCTTACCTACTTTGGGATCTCAATGGTTATAGCGTAGTACGGGATCTACTTCACCTGATTTCCTAAACTTGCCGTTAATTATCGACCATCTTTGTTGCAGGCTTAGATTATATCCAAAGCATCAAAGAAAGGATATTAGTTATATTAGATACCAAGGGTTTTGATGTTATTATTTATACCGTCTAAGCTTCTAACCGAAAACAGTTTTTAGAATAGCAGTTGCTTGTGTAATACTGGTTAAAGTATCTTAATATTTCTACATACTTTTAAGCATTGGCATTCTCCAGTGTAAAACATTGACCACTAATAGATATTTCTGGCTAGTGGTTGGTTATTTTGTCATGACTATATTTTTGAAATTTTCGATCACCTGACATAGTACGCGGAGTAAAAGCGTGATTCAGTTAGAACAACCACCCAGTCATCAAACAAAACAGTCTCCAGTAGTGAAAAGTAAATTTCAGTTTAAGGGGCTTTTCATTGCTATTGTCATTGTTAGTACATGGGTAATTAGCCTAAGTTTATTACTTTCTCTTGATATCTCCAAGCTAAAATTTTGGATGTTATTGCCTGTTATACTTTGGCAGACATTTTTATATACGGGATTATTTATTACATCTCATGATGCCATGCATGGGGTAGTATTTCCTCAAAACCCCAAGATCAATCATTTTATTGGAACATTGACCCTATCTCTTTATGGTCTTTTACCATATCAAAAATTATTGAAAAAACATTGGTTACACCACCATAATCCAGCAAGTCAAATAGACCCAGATTTCCATAATGGGAAACACCAAAATTTCTTTGCTTGGTATTTTCATTTTATGAAAGGTTACTGGAGTTGGGGGCAAATAATTGCCTTGACTAGCATTTATAACTTTTCTAAATACATATTCCATATACCAAGTGATAATTTAACTTACTTTTGGGTGCTACCCTCGCTTTTAAGTTCATTACAATTATTCTATTTTGGTACTTTTTTACCACATAGTGAACCAATAGGGGGTTATGTTCAACCTCATCGTGCCCAAACAATTAGCCGTCCTATTTGGTGGTCATTTATCACTTGCTACCATTTTGGCTACCACGAAGAACATCACGAATATCCCAATGTTTGTTGGTGGCAGTTACCAGAAATTTACAAAGCAAAATACTAGCATAATAGTGGCAAATGGCAGCAACAGTCATACAGTAATCTATATAGTTTGAACAAGACATTATTTTTACTAATAGATTATCCTGCTTATGCCAATTAATAATTGCCGTCTTGTCACCTATAGCCCCGCTTATACAATCGTTCCTACTTACGAGTGCTTTAATCGCTGTAGTTACTGCAACTTTCGCAGCGAACCGGGTAAAAGTGCTTGGATGAGTATTTCAGATGCAGAAAGTATTTTAAAACCACTTCAAAGCGAAAAAGTCTGTGAAATCCTCATCCTCTGCGGTGAAGTGCATCCCCATTCGCCAATGCGTCAGGCGTGGTTTGAGCGGATTTATGATTTGTGCAAGTTAGCGCTTTCAATGGGTTTTTTACCGCATACTAATGCAGGCCCTCTAAGTTTTGAGGAAATGCAAAAGCTAAAAGGTGTGAATGTTTCAATGGGGCTGATGTTGGAACAGTTAACACCAACATTGTTAAATACTGTACATCGCCACGCACCGAGTAAATTACCTGAAGTTCGTTTACAACAATTACAATGGGCGGGAGAGTTGCAGATTCCCTTTACAACTGGGTTGCTTTTGGGAATTGGAGAAACCGTTAATGATTGGTGGGAAACCTTGGAAGCTATATCTGACTTACACCAACGTTACCATCATATTCAAGAAGTTATCCTGCAACCTCATAGTCCTGGACATCAGCAAAGTTTTGATGCACCTCCTTTTGATCCTCATCAGTTACCAGAAGTCATTTTTAGAGCGCGTCAGATTTTACCATCAAATATTACTATTCAAATTCCGCCCAATTTAGTTAAGGATGACCGATGGTTACTCGCTTGTATCGAAGCTGGTGCGCGAGACTTGGGTGGAATTGGACCAAGAGATGAAGTGAATCCCGATTATCCCCATATTCAGGAACAGGCATTGAGAGAAATTTTACAACCTGCTGGATGGGAATTGGTGCCGCGATCGCCAGTTTACCCGCAATTTGATAGTTGGTTGTCGGTTGAGCTACAAATAGCAGTGAAGCGCTGGCGAAAAACTCTAACACCAGTTTTTCTGTAGGTAGGTTTTATCCGTGTAGCACCGGACTTGACTCTGAGCGCAATATACAGATCTTAGCTATTAAAAGATAGCGCCTCTCCCAAGATTTTGCTCAACTGGTTAAAAGAGGGTTGGCAAGATTTAAAAGATTTGGTGCTGGCTGAGGTATCTTGAGAAAGTTTAAATGTAGAGGCACAAATTTCTCAGTTTGCTGGACAAGATTACAAAAAAACGATCGCACCGCCAACTAGTTCACAATGCATCCCTCAAAGGAGATAGATAGGAGCCTAAACCCTGTTGTAAAATAGACATATAAGGATTCGGGGGGCCATTTTACTGGTCATAAACGCCTATAGAAACTATTTTTGGAAATCTCCAAGGTTTGAAATCCAGCCAGCTGAAGCAACTACAGCGGCTGTATCACCAGCGTATACCGGGCGATCGCATCACCACGTCCGAGTTTTCCCAGCGTCTGGCAGCAATTAGCACAGAAATCAATCAGCCTGTGTGTGCTTACATTAACCGTCGTGGACAAGTGATTCGCGTCGGGGTAGGCACACCGCGTCAAACGCAAATACCACCAATGGAATTGCCCCGTTATGGTGCGGAACGACTCAGTGGTATTCGTTGCATTGCCACCCATCTCAAGCCAGAACCGCCCAATGAAGCGGCACTCACAGCTATGGCACTGCAACGCTTAGATACCCTAGTTGTCCTAAATATTACCGGAGCGGGATTTACACGGCGGGGAGGCGGTGCGACTGGGTATGTGAAAGAAGCTTATCTAGCTCATCTGACACCCCAAGACTCTCGCACCCTGATTCCTAGTCCTGCTGCTGTTAAAGCAGAGGAAAGCCAATTCGGCTTCGCTCACTCTAAACAAATCCAATCCCCAAGTTGGAATATATCGCCACCTCTGAGCTTGGATGATCTGGCAGACCAGGATTTAGTAGACTTGGTAGAAAATCTGGAAGCGGAATTCCAGCGCGAATTTATCGCCCAGGAGGTAGATGCTGACCACGATCGCGTGCTAATTGTGGGGCTGATGACCAGTGAGATGACTCCCCTACAATTCCAGGACACCCTAGTGGAATTGGCGCGTTTAGTTGATACCGCTGGGGGAGATGTATTACAGACAATACAACAAAAGCGATCGCGCATTCATCCCCAGACAGTAGTTGGTGAAGGTAAGGTGCAAGAAATTGCCCTAACTGCCCAAACACTGGGAGTTAATCTCGTCGTCTTTGACCGCGACCTCTCACCCTCCCAAGTCCGCAACTTAGAAATGCAAATTGGTATTCGGGTGGTTGACCGCACCGAAGTGATTTTGGATATCTTTGCCCAACGCGCTCAATCTCGTGCCGGTAAGTTGCAAGTAGAACTAGCACAGTTAGAATATATGCAACCGCGACTGGCTGGTAGAGGTCGCACCATGTCCCGATTAGGTGGTGGTATTGGGACTCGTGGCCCTGGTGAAACTAAACTGGAAACTGAACGCCGTGCCATTGGGCAGCGCATTTCCCGACTGCAAAAAGAAGTAACTCAGTTACAAGCGCATCGTTCGCGGTTACGGCAGCGACGACAGCATCGAGAAGTTCCTTCAGTGGCTTTGGTTGGATATACCAACGCTGGAAAGTCTACCTTATTGAATGCTCTCACGAATGCAGAAGTTTATACAGCCGACCAGCTATTTGCCACTCTCGATCCTACCACCCGCCGCCTGGTGATTCCTTATGGCGAAACAAATGAACATCAGGAAATTCTGATTACAGATACAGTAGGGTTTATACACGAACTGCCTGCATCCTTAATGGATGCCTTCCGCGCCACCTTGGAGGAAGTCACAGAAGCCGATGCCCTACTACATTTGGTGGATTTGTCTCACCCCGCTTGGTTGCGTCATATTCGCTCAGTCAGAGAAATTTTAGCGCAAATGCCAATAACTCCTGGCCCGGCGCTAGTTATTTTTAACAAGATCGATCAAGCTGATAGTGAAACACTAGCTCTAGCTAGAGAAGAATTTCCCTTAGCGGTGTTTATTTCTGCGAGTCAGCGTTTGGGATTAGAAACCCTACGTCAGCGCCTGGCCCAGCTGATTGAATATGCGGTTGACTGCGGGTAAATACTAGAATTGAATCAATATTTAATATTAATACGGCTCAGTAGCAATACTGGGCTTTTTCTTATATGAAGCCAAAAATAAAGTCTTTTTGAACTAAGGCTGGTATCATAGACAACTTTGAATTCAATGTTTAGATTGGTGAAAGGCTTTTCACTGTGTGCATCTGATTTTATATGGATAGCAAACGGTAAATTCCCATCATTAGCAGCTGATTCCTACCATTTTGTTTTCCAAGCATTGATTAATATGAAACATCTATTTTCGACTTCAGCAGTATCCTCCTTTTTGGCTGCTACTGCTGTTGTGATATCGTCTTCTGCTTTTGCCCCTGCTAATGCGGCTTCGATGAATTTCACTATTAATGACTTTACCGGTGCGGATACTCAGGTAAAGTTTACCTTGGATGACGCAATAGCAGGGTCTGGCAAAGTTCAGTTTAAAGTAGATTATTTATCCACTGGTAACAACACAATTGCTGACATCCGCGGTGTTTTCTTCAACATTTTGGACAATACGCTTATCAGTGGTCTGCAAGTAGTAGGTACAGATGTAACAGCTAAAATATTTGATCCTAATGGAAAAATTAAGTCCGTTGGTAGCGGTAGTAACAATCTCAATGGTGGTAATGTCGCCTTTGAGGCTGGGGTAGAAATTGGTCAAGAAGGTATAGGTCAAGGAAAAGGCGATATTCAATCTACCATCTTTACCTTATCTCATAGTTCCCAAGCTTTAACGTTGGCTCAGTTTTCTCAGCAAAACTTTGGAGTGCGCCTAATGAGCGTTGGTTCTGGAGACACTCGTGGCGGAAGTAGTAAACTCGAAGGACAAGCCCCTTACTACAATTACACTCCCCCGCAACCGCCACCTAAAAAAGTACCTGAGCCTACTACAGTAGCTGCCCTTGGTCTATTTGCTCTGGGTGCGTTGAGAGTAGCGAAGAAAAAAGCTCTAGTGCCAGCTTCAATAACAGTTTTGTAGAAGCTGTATTGGGATACACCGAATGCACTCCTTAAGAGAATATTGTGATTAGCTCATATTGTTCTCTATTGGCATCAGGTGTGTCTCCCTTTATCCTATAAAATTTGCTGATTAAGCAAAAATTAAAACATAATATAACTGATTTATTGAGAAACTTAGTGTAAACATCATCTGAGTCAAAAGTTTAAATTTTATATTTTGTTAACTAACCTTTATTTATACAAACCTAGTTAAGCATTTCTGAAGATAAAGTCAAAACACCATGAGTCCGTTAGAATTAGTGGCAAAGTTCTAAAATTAAGAAGTATTAAATAAATTTGAGGACGTTATGGCTGCAAAAGTAGAAATTTACACTTGGAGGACTTGCCCGTTTTGCATCCGTGCCAAAAGTTTGCTGAAGAACAAGGGAGTTGAATTTATCGAATACAGCATTGATGGAGATGAAGTAGCCAGAAATAAAATGGCTCAAAGAGCAAATGGACGTCGCTCTTTACCGCAAATTTTCATCAATGATGATCATATTGGTGGTTGTGATGATATCCACGCTTTAGACAGTCAAGGTAAGCTGGATGAGCTACTAACTTCTAACTAATAGCGTCTAGATTCAAAAAATATTGCGATCGTTGCTAGCGACAAGCAACTGCAAACTACACGGCGATCGTTGCTAGCGACAAGCCACTGCAAACTACACGGCAGTCGTTACAATCCTTGAAGGGAGAGCAACGATCTGTCTTGTTTACAGATTTTTTCTCACAAAAGTGATATCTGTCGACAAAGCTTTACCCTCCAGTTTCTACTCAGTAGTACACATATACGTCAATTGGTGAGAGCATCAAGAGATAATAATTGAATAACCATTTAATTTCTTGGTGATTGAGGTATAAAGGGTGAAACTGGCTTTTATCATTGATCCCATCCATCAGCTTGACCCGTGTCATGATACCAGTATTGCCCTGATCGAAGCAGCGCAAATCATGGGGCACGAAGTTTGGGTGACTCAGGCAAATCTGCTGAGTGTAGTAAAGAGCAAAGCTTGGGCTGTCTTACAGCGAGTCGAACTTGTACCAGTGCAGTTGGTGGAGGGACACTGGGTAGCGGCGAATCCTTGGTATAAGTTAAGTGATTCCTGCTTAACTTCTTTAGAGACAATGGACGCCGTATTTATGCGGACAGATCCACCTGTCAATGATTCCTACCTCTATGCCACCTACATTCTGGATTACATTGACCAAAATAAAACCCTGCTGATTAACAGTCCTAGCGGCATCCGAGGGGCAAATGAAAAAATGTATGCCCTCCAGTTTACCAAGGCGATTCCAGAAACGATTGTCAGTGCTAATAAAGAGTTTATCCGGAAATTTGTCGAAGCAAAGGGATCTACGGTTCTCAAACCACTGGGTAACAAAGCTGGGGAAGGAATTTTGTTTTTGCAATCAGGCGATCGCAATTTTAACTCTATTGTCGAACTCAGTACCCTCCAAGGTCGAGTGCCAGTAATGGTACAAACTTATTTACCGGAGGCAAAAGAAGGAGATAAGCGAATTATCCTGCTCAATGGGGAACCAATTGGTGCGCTCAATCGCCTCTCTAGCGGAACTGATTTTCGCAATAATATGGCAACTGGTGGTACAGTCGCTCAAACCGAAATTACCCCAAGAGAGTATGAAATATCTACCCAATTGGCCGAACGTTTACGTCAAGATGGCTTAATTTTCGTGGGTATTGATATTATTGGTGGCTACCTCACTGAAGTTAACGTCACTAGTCCTACCGGAATTCGTGAGATTGATCGCCTAGATGGAACTCACCTTGGTCATCAGGTTATTCAATGGATTGAACAGAAACTCAAAAGCAAAAAATAATTTACGTCTATTTTTTGATTCGTCTTCTATTTTCCAGAAAACAGACTTCCTTCGGACGCTTGCGTGGGTAACTCGCCTACGCAACTTACTTTAAGTAAATATATTTACTTATACCGAATATAAACTTAATAGATCGCGGGGGTAGATGTAGCGATGTCATATCTATGACGGGATATTGAGTGTCCCATCTCTAGTCGGGCAGGTTTTCCAGTTTTTTTGTTCCAAAAACACAGCTGGACATATGAGCCAGAAGACTCCTGCCCAAGTTCATTCTATTTCTATAAAGTAGCGTTAACGAGTTTTTTAGCCATTAGCAAAATTGGGGATGGCAACAGATTGCTTACCCCTGCCCTTAGTAGAACCCTGAAACTAGCAGATTTTATCCAGCACTCAGCTTAACTTGAGACTGCTAATTTAATCTAAAATCTCAAATCCAAAATCTTTCAATTCCGTGGTGTTCGTCGGTTTCTCAGGAAATCAGGTATATCCAATCCAGGTTTTTCTTTTGGTTCTGGAATTGGAGTTGGGCTTGGACTTGGAGTCGGAGCCGAGGTTGGGGGATTAACCGTCGGTTGCTGTGTTGTTGGTCGCTTCGAGGTGTTAGGTGCTACCCTAACGTTAGCAACGCTTTGTTGTTGCACAGCTTGCACTTCACCTGTAAATCCGGTAGCAATTACAGTAATTCTTACCTCACCTTGGAGCCTATCATCGATTACAGCCCCAAAAATAATATTGGCGTTGGGATCAACTACTTCATAGATTGCTTCTGCGGCTGCATTAACTTCATGCAAAGTCAGGTCAGTACCACCTGTAATATTAAAGACAACTCCTCTAGCACCCTCAATAGAACATTCGAGTAATGGTGAAGAAATAGCTGCGATCGCAGCTTCTCTAGCTCTAGATTTTCCAGAGCTAACGCCAATCCCCATCAATGCTGATCCTGCATCTGCCATTACAGCTCGAACATCAGCAAAGTCAACGTTTACCAAGCCAGGGATCGTGATGATATCAGAAATACCCTGGACCCCTTGACGCAACACATCATCTGCATAGCGAAAAGCTTCTTGCACAGGCGTTTGTTCGGGGATCACTTCCAACAGTTTGTTGTTGGGAATAATGATCAGTGTATCTACTCTACTTTTTAGCCCTTGAATACCTTCTTCCGCTTGGCTGGTGCGGCGGCGTCCCTCAAAAACAAATGGACGTGTGACTACACCAACAGTAAGAGCGCCCATTTCTTTTGCGACTTCTGCCACAATCGGGGCTGCACCAGTCCCAGTGCCACCACCCATACCAGCAGTGATAAATACTAGGTCTGCACCCTCTAAAGCTGTAGCAATTTCGTCTCGTGATTCCTCAGCTGCCTTTTGACCGATGGCAGGATTACCACCTGCTCCTAAACCCCGCGTTAGCTTCTGTCCAATTTGCAATCTACTGGGAGCGCCAGCTAAGGTAAGAGCTTGGGCATCAGTGTTAATTGACCAAAACTCTACGCCAGAGACATCAGATTCGATCATACGGTTAACGGCATTGCCACCGCCACCGCCTACACCAATCACTTTGATGTTGGCAACCCGGCCAGGAACAATCTCGCCAATTCGGCTATTTTCCGCAGAAACTTTCTTATTCTCGTGATTTTGTCCGAAGTTTAACCCAGAGTTATTAAAGGGATTAGTCGAGTTAACTGCCAGAGAAAACCCCGGCTGTCCCGTAGATTGGGAATTTTTATAGGTGAGTCCTTGGTTATTATCAAGTGTCATTGGATTTGTGAAAGGGTAGATAAACGACTTTTTCAGGTGTTATTCACCTAAGAGTCAACTATAGTTTGACACTGCCACAATACTATGGCACTGTTCTTTCTTGTTTTCACTACTGCCAAGCCTAACAGAATTGACAGTGCGAAAATTTGCTATGGGATAAGCTTTTAACACAGCTGATCGCACAGCCAATTCCAGAGAAGTATACCTATATTTATCCAAAAGTGAGCTGTATAACTTCAACCAGACATTAATCTCTTTATTATTTTCAGCAGAAGGCATAAATTGTAAAGGTACACTACAGCGCATCTTATCTGCCTCAATAATATTGTTAATAGATTTCACCATTGGGGATAATTGCAACTTTAGGCACAGAATTTACCTTATACTTACTTGTCCTTAAGGTTTGAGTAAGCAAGAATTTACTTGTCAGACTATACCTGATTAATTTGTTGTTCGGGCGGTCTTAATGGACACTTTGTTGCAGCAATAATCTATCTTACGAGAAGCTTCGCTAATGTGGTCAACAAATCAAGATTTTCCCATAAGTTTCGTAATTTAATAGGAATTACGGCAGAGAACAGTCCAAATTGATTGCCTAAAAGCAATACTTACGTAACTTCAGACGGTATTTTTAGTTACAAATAAAAACTCCGGTAAACTGTCTTTGGAAGTATCCTCGACAGACCAAAGTTAGGGCATTTTGGTTCTGCACTTGGATAGTGGTGCAAACCTTTTTTCTCAATATACTTTGCTCATGAGTCAAATCTTAATAGAAAACTCAAGCATTTTTCTCTTTTTGCACTAGGTTTAGTCAAATAATCTATGGACAGAAGCGTTTTTCACACCATAGGCCATCATTAGATTGTCCGACAGCTACCCTACTATTAGTTAGATGTTAGGGTCACAATTGAGAGTGTTTTACTCGCAATGGAGATTTTATGATTGCTCTTCTCATTTTAGTTAGAAGTTAATGCCTATTTTCGAGCGGTTTGCGGGAAAACTGAAAATAATAAATATATTTATCAGCATAAAGCTTCTTAATTTACTAGGAGCTATCAATATATTAAACACGCTAGTACCGCACGGCGGAAGTCAAAAGTCAAATGTCAAAAATATTATAGAATAAGCCCTAAAGAGCTTTTCAATGGTCTGCTTATTTCCGCCGTGCTGTACTAGATATTTTTAGGAATTTTGGGAGTTAACTTTTGATCTTTTTGGTTCATTTGTACTAAGGGAAAATCAGGATTTTTCAGATCAATATATTTTATTTGATCGGAATTGAGTTTTGCTGTTAAATGGCGCATTTGGGCAAGTACCTTTATTTGTTCAGGCAACTGGGGGCCTGGAACACCGAGATGCACATTTCCTAATTCTGTTTTCAAAATTAAATTTGCTGGATTTTGGCAATCAATTTCTATAACTTTTACGGGACTTTGGCTGAGGGCTTGATGAAGTTGAGTCCAGTAGAGACAGTATTGTTTGGGTAATCCAATTACTCTGAGATTAGGTAATTTCTTAGTAGGATTCAGTGATGTGTATTTTTCTAAAGGCATCCAGGCCCCGCTTGCATCTAGTAAGCCAATTGTGACTTTTTTGTTACCAGTGCCCTGATCTTGACCACTTGCTGTTTGAGTCACTGCGACAGGGACTCGTTCTTGGATTTCAATGTTTAATCCAGGAGGAAAAAGGCGGCGTCTCACGATCGCTTGGGCAATAGTTGGCTGCTTCTTCAGAGAGTTAGCGATCGCTGTTGGTTCAATCCGCCATAAAGATTGCGGGTAAGATAGCACCAACAGTGATTGAGTTGTTTTATCCGACAGTAATTGATTGCCTGATTTCATCACTACTTGTTTGGAATTTTTTAACATCCACATTGGTTGGACTGTGACCCACAGCAATCCACTCGCCAAACCGATAATGGCAAAGGTTCGCCAAATAGCCTGAATAATTCTCATCTGCCGTTGCCGACGTAATTTCTTACGACGTTGGGCTAGAAGCGTGCGGGAAACTGATATGATGCCAGCCATTTAAACCCCTTTCTGATTGCAGTCCAAATTCCTTGATGCCCTCATATCATTATTAATTTCGGTAAACACTGTTGGCATCTGTTAGCCTCTCTCCTCAAGAGTTTTTTTATTTTTAGTAACACTTTACAGTAACTACACAAAAATCGTGGCGCTAGCCGTTATTTCAATTAAAGTTTCCGGTGTCCATTTTGAACTGAGTGTAGTCTTTTCGACAAGCGATCATCAAAGATTTCTTGCCTAAAGGTTACAAAGTCTTAATTTTAGATATTTATAATTTTGTTCTCTTGACAAATAGAATATGAAGTGATAAACGAATATTCCTGAATCTCTGTATACATTGCTATAATTCATACCAGTCCTGTCTCATCAGCTATACAAACTGGGAACTATACAATGTAGTAGCTTTTTCTTACTGGTTAACCCAGCCATAAAGGTTTGTGCCAAGTCAAACAAAAGTTAGAAATTGTCAAAACCTCAATAGTAGGTGTAAAAAGGACAGATATGCTTAAGGTTATTAGGGTCAATTAAATCTCTACCATACTACTGTCAGTACTCCTATAACAAGTGCTGTTTTTTGCAAGATACTACCAACTTGCGAATAAGTCGTGTGCCTACATCCAGGCTAGAGATTTTTGTATAAAAAATACGAATTAAACTGCATCTACACATACATCTACATACACCCCTACATAAACATGAGAACGACATTAAATTTGTCACGTTTTTATAAAGCGTGTAACCCAAGTTACACGCTTAATATAAGTAATGTGCTAGATCGTCAGTACTATATAGATTTTGCTGATGTCCGTGGTTGCAAGATTGTGGAAGAATTGCAACGGACTATCATTCGGATTTCTCCTGATGAGCCAACCTGCCAGTTATTTACGGGCCACATTGGCTGCGGTAAGTCAACAGAATTGCAGCGCCTGAAGACAGAACTAGAATTGGCGGGATTTCATGTAGTTTACTTTGAGTCCAGTCAAGACTTAGATATGGCAGATATTGATGTCAGCGATATTTTGCTGAGTGTAGCCCGTCAAGTCAGTGCTAGTTTAGAAGCGATTAGCATCAAACTTAAACCTGGTTATTTTACCAATTTGTTTAAAGAAGTAGGCGATTTTTTGCAAAGCCCCATAGAGCTTTCTGGACAAGCAGAGTTGTCCTTAGGTATTGCCAAAATTACCGCCAAAACTAAAGATAGTACCCAGATGCGGAATCAACTAAGGCAATATTTAGAGCCACGTACCAATAGTATTTTGCAAGCGATTAACGAAGAAATTTTAGAAAAAGCTGTTGAACAGCTAAAGCTGCGGGGTCAAAAAGGGCTGGTAGTAATTGTAGATAATTTGGATCGAGTCGATATGCGTCCCCTAGCATCGGGGCGATCGCAACCGGAATATCTGTTCATCGACCGAGGCGAACAGTTACGCCGACTCAAATGCCACCTAGTTTACACCATTCCCCTAACGTTAATTTTCTCCAATGAGTACGAGACACTGAAAAATCGCCTGGGCGGAGGAATTGCGCCAAAAGTACTACCGATGGTGTTAGTGCGCCAAAGAGATGGCAGTGACTACGAACCAGGTATGTCACTAGTCCGCCAGTTAGTCTTAGCAAGAGCTTTTCCAGAAGTTCCTTTGAATGGAAGGCTTTCATTCATTACAGAATTATTCGATCACTCCCAAACCTTGGATCGTCTATGTCGCGTTAGCGGTGGCCACATTCGTAATTTATTGGGTTTACTTTATAGTTGCCTGCAACGACAAGATCCACCTTTTTCTAGGGACTGCTTAGAAGCCGTAATTAAGGACTACCGCGACGATCTGCTATTAGCTATTGATGAATCCCAGTGGGAATTATTGTTTGAAGTAGTGCAGCAGCAGAGAGTTAAAGGTGAGTCTGACTACCAGAGTTTACTGCGAAGTATGTATCTGTTTGAATATCGTGATCCTCTAGGGCGATGGTTCGGCATCAGTCCAGCCTTAGCAGAAACAGAAAAAGTCTTTGCTTGGCAACAAAACAAGTAACAGTGTTGGGTAAGTCATTAGTCATTAGTCCTGTGTCCTCTGCCATTGGATTAATGACCAATGCCCCATCCCCCATGTCCAATACTTCTCTACAAGACGCTACGCGTAGCTTGCTTCGACCTAGGAGTACGCCCAGTACAAGTGCCCAATGCCCTATAAACAATGAATAATCATAAGCAACTACACTTCTACACCAAAGAAAATCAGCATACTTTGCAAAGACTGATTAGAGCAATCACACTCTCCGAAGGTCAATTTGCCCTAATTTTAGTTCGGTGTAACTATAGGCAATTACGTGAGCAAACTTTAGAAAATATTCGCTCCATCAGCAAAGACATCAATATCAGAGAAATTGTTCTCAATCCATTAACTACTTCTTTACACAGCACAATAGTCTCAGAACTATCTCTCGATAATCCTGCCGTCCTTACAGATACCTTGCCATCTGCTGCTATGGTTTTTGGTATCGAGTCAATTATCGACCTTGAGAACTTACTTACAGGCATCAACCAAGCGCGAGATATCTATGCCGCGACTTTTCCATTTCCAGTGGTGTTGTGGCTACAAGATGAAGTCGCATCATTGCTTTCAAGATTAGCGCCTGATTTCAAAAGCTGGGCTGCAACCACTATTAAATTTGAAATGGCAAAATCAGATTTAATTGCTTTGATCCACCAAGAAACAGAATCTCTATTTGCTAAAGTTTTAGAAGCAGGTGCTGAAACATTTTTATCTAATGCTTCCTTAGATTTAGATCCTAAGTCACAACATCGCCACGAAATAGAATCAGCCCGTAATGATTTGCTGCGCCTGCATGGCGTTCAATTAACACCGGGATTAGAAGCTAGTTTAGAATTTGTGTTGGGGCGAGATAAATATGCCAACGATCAAATTAATGGTGCTTTAGTTAATTATCAAAGAAGCCTAGCGTTGTGGCAGCAAGAAACAAACAGAGTAGCAGGGTGGGAGAGTCCTCACCCTAGCCTTCCCTCATCTTTACTCAAGCAAGCAATAGTACTATTCCATCTGGGGCTGTGCTATCACCGCATGGCAGATTTATACCACAATACTAATAGTAGCTATTGCCAACATGCTCTGTTGTGGTTTAAACAATGCCTAGAAATATTGGAAGATGTACAAAGAGAAGACTTAGTTGCTAAATTTATTTTGCCTGCTTGTGAAATGCTGCAACGTTTACAAGCCTGGGATGAATTAAAAGAATTAGCTCAAAAGTCATTAAATCTACATAAAAATTATGGAACTCCCGCACAAGTTGCTCAAAATTATGGCTTTTTAGCAAATGTGGCAGCTTCTGAGTCGAATTGGGTACTAGCTCATGAATTAGCCAATACAGCACTTTCTATTTCCGAAGAAGTAATACAAATTTCTCTGCGAGATGCTTTCCAAAGACGACGACAAGAAAGTTGGTATCTCCTCTTGCTAGCACGTACACAGACGCATCTGGGAGAATGGGAGGAGGCTATCAATAACTTAGAATGGGCGAGGGTAGTTTGTGAGCCACAACATCAACCATCACTTTACTTAGAGATTTTAGAGGAACTGCGATCGCTTTACTTTTTTGAACGCCATGATTATACAGAAGCCTTTAAGCTGAAGCAAGAAAAAATTAAAATAGAACATCAGTATGGCTTTCGTGCTTTCATCGGTGCAGGCCAATTGCAGCCGCAACGCTCTAGAATTAACCCAGCATTGGAACCTCAAAAAATACCATTTATTCCTGAGGGAGTTGCCCAAGAAATATCTGCTTCTGGACGGCAGCAAGATGTTAATCGCTTAATTGAAAGAATTACTCGTGCTGACTACAAACTTACAGTAATTTATGGGCCATCAGGTGTGGGCAAAAGTTCAATTCTCAAAGCTGGTTTAGTCCCAGCACTTATGGGAAAAGCTATCGGTGAACGCATTCCTATACCTGTTGTTTTGTCTGTTTACACTGATTGGATTACAGTCTTAAGCAGTATTGTAAACCAAGCGCTGGCACACACAGGAATATCGGTTAATTTAAATTCTACGCTTACGATGCTACTTGAAAAAATTCGATTAGCGGCTGAGTCTAATTATACAATAATTATTATTTTAGATCAGTTTGAGGAATTTTTCTTTGTTAGTAATGCTCCTGCACAAAGAATAGAATTCTATAAGTTTTTCAGTGAATGTTTAAATATTTCCTTTGTCAAAATTATTCTTTCCTTAAGGGAAGATTATTTACATTACTTGTTAGAATTTGAACGTTTAAGCCAAAAAAATAGTACAGGAGCATATGATTTAGGAATAATTAATAAAAATATTCTTGATAAAGACATTCGCTACTATTTAGGAAAATTCTCTAGCCAGGATGCTAAAGCCATAATTCACAGTTTAACTCAACGTTCACATTATGAACTAAGTGATGAATTAATTAACCGATTAGTCCAGGATTTAACAGGAGAACTAGACGAAGTACATCCAATTGAATTACAAATAGTCGGCGCTCAATTACAAATAGAAAATATTACTACACTTGCACAATATAAGCTTTGCGGCGGCTCGGCAAAATTGGTAGAACGCTGGCTTGAAGAAGTTATCAAAGACTGCGGTCAGGAAAACGAAGAGTTAAGTTGGAAATTATTATTTGAGTTAACTGATGAAAAGGGGACGCGACCGTTAAAAACTAAAGCTGATTTAGCGGCTGCATTAGTTAATAATCATGAGCTAGATAAAATATCAGGCTTTGACATAGTTGAAGAACTGATTTTAGAAATATTGGTGGGTTCGGGGTTGGTGTTGCGAGTCAGAGAAGAGTTAGGCGATCGCTACCAACTAGTTCATGATTATTTAGTTGAACCAGTTCGGCAAAAGAATAATTATGGTATGCTCGCCAAATTAGAAAAAATCAAACTTGAAAAAACTAAAGCTGAAGTCGCCCAACAACTTAGCCAAAAGCAACTCAATTTGGTATTGCAAAGGCGGCTGCGGGAAGCACGGGTAGCAGGCGCAGTGCTGGCAATCATGGGAGGAACAATAGGAGCATTATGGTGGCAAGCCGACTTGCAAAAAAGAGCAGCAGTCCGCCAAACTCTACGAGCTGAACGCAGCGAAACCAACTTAAAAATTAGTGCGATTACTGCTGCTAGCGAAGCTTTATTTGCCTCTAATAAAGAGTTTGATGCATTATTAGAAGGTTTGCGGGCTTGGAGAGGGCTTAAACAGGCAGAGATTGTGCAACCAGATACCCGAATGCGGGTAGTAACAGCCTTGGAACAGGCAGTTTATGGGGTAACAGAGGTTAACCGCCTGGAAGGGCACACTGATATTGCCTGGGGAGTTACTTTCAGCCCGGATGGTCAAACCCTAGCCTCCGCCAGCCTTGATCGGACAGTGAAAATTTGGCGTCCTGACGGTACCTTACTCCAAACCCTCAAAGGTCACACTGATGCTATCACTTGTTTAAGTTTTAGCCCGGATGGTCAAACCCTAGCTTCCGCCAGCCTCGACAAAACAATTCAAATCTGGCACAAAAACTCGGTTACAGGTGAATTTGACCTCAAGCCGTATAAAACCCTTAAAGGGAATGAAGATTGGGTTTATAGCGTTAATTTCAGCCCTGATGGCGAGTTGTTAGCTACTGGCAATAAGGATAAAACCGTAAAAATCTGGCGCAAAGACGGTAGCTTAGTCAAAATACTGAGGGGACATCAAGGGTGGGTTAACTGGGTAAACTTCAGCCCCGATGGTCAATTCATTGCTTCGGCCAGCGACGACAAGACAGTGAAAATCTGGCGACGAGACGGTAGCTTCGTTACAACTTTGCAGGGGCATCAACAGGGTGTGATTGTAGCTATTTTCAGCCCGGACGGTAAATTTTTGGCGTCAACAGGTCGAGACAAGACAGTAAAACTTTGGCGGCGAGAGAGTAACAGTACTACAGACGGTTTTGACTTTCGTCCTTACAAAACTTTACGGCAGCATAACGGTACAGTCTGGAGTTTGAGCTTTAGTTCCGATAGTAAAAAGTTGGCTTCCGCAGGTGAAGACAATACCATAAACCTCTGGAGTATCAGTGGTACTTTACTCAAAACCTTCAAAGGACACAGCGATGATGTTCTTAGCATCGCTTTTAGTCCAAATAACAAATTGCTGGCCTCAGCAAGTTCCGACAAAAGCGTGAAACTATGGAGTTTAGATGCGCCAACATCCTCTATTCTTCAAGGGCATCATAAGCGAGTTTTGAGCGTTGCTTGGAGTTCGGACGGTCAAATGCTAGCTTCTGGTAGCCGCGATCGCACTGTCAAACTCTGGCAAAGATACACCAACAATGGCGAAGTCAAAACCCGACTTTACAAAACTTTAGCAGGGCACACAAGCCAAGTTCCTAGTGTCAGTTTTGACCCCAAAGGTGAAATGCTAGCCTCAGGAAGTTATGACAAAACTGTAAAACTTTGGCGGCTTGACGGTACTTTAATCATGACTCTCTACGGACATACTGATAGTGTAATGAGCGTGAGTTTCAGCCCTGATGGTCAGTTTTTGGCATCAGCTAGCAAAGATAAAACAGTGAAACTCTGGAACCGTGAAGGGAAGTTGCTCAAAACCTTAGTGGGGCATCAGGGTTGGGTAAATAGCGTCAATTTCAGCCCTGATAACCAGGTTCTAGCCTCTGCCAGTGATGACCAAACTGTAAAACTATGGAGTCGAGATGGTACTTTGCTCAAGACCTTTTCACCCCACGATAGTTGGGTGTTAGGTGTCAGCTTTAGCCCCACTGACGAGTTACTGGCTTCTGCTAGCTGGGATAACACCGTAAAACTGTGGCGACGGGATGGTACCTTATTAAAAACCTTATTAAAGGGGTATAGCGATAGCGTTAATGCCGTGACTTTCAGTCCCAATGGTGAATTGCTCGCCGCCGCCAGTTGGGATAGTACAGTGAAACTCTGGAGCCGTGAAGGCAAATTAATTAAAAGTCTCAGTGGGCATAGCAGTGCAGTATTAAGTGTCAGTTTTAGCCCAGATGGTCAAACATTAGCATCAGCTAGTGATGACAACACAATAATTCTGTGGAATTTAAATCTTGATGATCTGCTTGTTCGTGGTTGCAACTGGGTAGGCGATTACCTTAAGCACAACCGCAATCTTGAAAAGCGCGATCGCCTTCTTTGTGATAGCATAACCAGTAAAAGCACTTTTTAATTACGAATTAGCTTGAAGCCTCAATAGGCAACCGCTCTTGGTTTAGCGGTTGATGAGGCGATCAGAGTTGTTAATTCAAAGCTAGAAAATTATTTTGAGTTGATCAGCCGCATGAGCGATCGCTCTCCAAAACTTCATAATTATTTTCTGCGGGAGCCTCTTGTGGCAAATTCGCTAAAAAGGCTTGTAGTCTCATGCGCTCAATATAAGGCCAGCCTCCCTCAGACTCAATATCTTTCAGTAGTGAGTAGAGTTGCCGGCGGTTGACAGGCAAACTCTCTTGAAAAACGCCATCCCGGATCTCTCGGTGTAAATGCTCCAACTGCCTAAGCATTGCCAAAAGAGCCACACTATCGCCTTGACAACCTTGAACTGCATCATACACCACAGTTGCGATCGCTTGCAGTTTACAGGGCAACTCCCCTGATTCAAGATTTTTATTATCGTTCATGCCATCCTTTCCGTATAAATGAGGCCAACTCAAATTTACCGGAGATTTTTAATTTTCCCTAGTTTGTCAGTAGTTACTCTAAACAAAGAGTAAAGGAAATGAAGCTTCTGTAGGCTTCTAGATAGGTTTTTTCTGGAATTCCCATGTCCCCTATCCCCTCACTCACGTAAGTAAGGGATGAATATAACTAGATTTGTATCTTTATCAAACGCAATTGCGATCGCTCGTAAAAGAGCGTAGTAACCTTTACCATAGCCTCCACAACAGCTAGATGTGATCAGGAGGAGACTTTTTTGATTAAGAGTACTTTGATTTTGAGTTAAAAAAAATCGTATGATCTGGCTGATTTCCCTATCAAACAATGGGTTGTATGTAGTAGCGTCACATACATGATACAAAAAGACTTGGGCGACGCTGCTTTTGTCTATGGCAAAAGCAAAGTGCGAAGCAGACACCCCTCTTCGCACTCTTTGAGACAAGTACTTATGCCGCTCTGTGTGGGGCTTACTCATCCACCCGCCCAACTCTAACAAATGCCACCAACAGTAAAACTGCTGGTTTTTGCTCCCCTAATAACACACATCCAAAATGGATGCAGTGTGCTTAGTCTGGGGCTTCTTACACCCCAAGCTCAAGAGAGCGACACGTTTAACTACGTTTAGCAGAGAAAATTTTGAGTGGCGACTTCCAACCTATACGCTTGGACACTTGTTTCAACTCCTGCAATCAGAGCAACGCAGTGTTCGATAAAGGATGGCTTCTCGTCAGAGATCAAAGCTTCGATGCAGTTTTACAACTTAGATATTAATTTTTGAGATTGAGGTTGACCATGAGGTATCGCGCTTTAATTGTTGCATTCTTGGCTTTGTGCCTGGGGCTAATAACTGCTTGTAGTGATGCTCCTGCTACTAGTAGTAGAGATGTACTCACCTACGATCAAATTCGCGGCACTGGCTTGGCTAACAAATGCCCCCAACTAGCAGAAACAAGCCGTGGCTCCATTCCCATTGATTCTAGTCAGTCCTATGCCATCAAAGAACTTTGCTTAGAACCAACTAGCTTCTTTATCAAAGAAGAACCTGCTAATAAACGCCAACAAGCAGAATTTGTTGCCGGCAAATTGTTGACCAGGTACACTTCCACCATTGACCAGGTACAAGGCAACCTAAAAATCAACCCAGATAATAGCTTGACCTTTGTGGAAACAGATGGTCTTGACTTCCAAGCCATCACTGTGCAGCTTCCTGGTGGTGAGCGAGTACCTTTCCTCTTCACCATTAAAGACTTGGTTGCTCAAACCCAACCCAGTTTGAGCAGTATTAACACCTCCACGGACTTTGAAGGCACCTTCAAAGTTCCTTCCTATCGTGGTGCTGCCTTCCTAGATCCTAAAGGTCGTGGTGTCGTTAGTGGCTACGATAATGCCGTGGCTCTTCCCGCTCAAGCAGATGATGAAGAACTTACCCGCACTAACGTTAAGCGTGCTGAAAATCTTAATGGTAAGATTTCTTTGCAAATCGCTAAAGTCGATAGCTCTAGTGGTGAGATTGCTGGTACTTTTGAGAGCGAACAGCCATCTGATACAGATTTAGGTGCTGGTGAACCTAAAGAAGTTAAGATTCGCGGTCTATTTTTTGCACGGGTTGAACCGACTCGTGGCTAAACTCTCTGGAGTTACGTAACTGACTGGCATTCAGAACTACAATTCTGTAAGCATCAGGTTTCATAACAAAAGCTAACTTCTCTGCCCCCATTTTCAGGGCTGTTTCATTCCTATAAAAGCATTACAGACACGAAAAGAGATAAGGGTTCAGGGAAAGACAACAAGGAAATTCTTGCTTCCCTTATTACCAGCTTTTCAAGAGGTTTTGCAAGGATGAAACAGCCCTGCCTTTTTTGGGAGGTAGATAGGTTTTTTAGTAAAAAACTACGGACTTAAAAAAAGGGCAAGATGCCCTTTTTTTATTTGCTTGCGTAAATTTGCTTACTATTTATAAAAATTACTAGTAATTTTTAATTATTGGATGAAGTTAGGTTGAATAAACACGTAATTCTACTGTAAATCAAACTTTTGCTTATCCAATAAAATTACGACTACTGTTGTTTTGTTTATAGAAATTAGCTTCGCCATGAATTAATTAAAATTAAGTACAATCTCGGTTTGATATTTGGTAACTAATTTTATATTTTATTTCTATGTAGTCGTAAAAACAACTACAGAACATACCAAAGAACAATTACAAACTAAATAGCGATTTCGCCCCTTTAAACTTTGTGCGATTGTCAAGTAATTCTATGGAATTTTTTCAAAAAAAACGTTGTTATTTACCATAGAACTTGCTAGAGCAGATAGCACAATATTGTCCTTAATATTGTGCGATCGCCTACGCCATCGCAGCTGAGTTTAAAAGTGAGGAATCGATTGTTGATTTACTCCATAAACACGGTGCTATGCCTACCACAGTCACCACTGAACTAAAACATGAAATTTGGCAGTTGTTGCGAGAATATCAGCAATCTCGGTCAGAAAGGGTTCGCAATAAGCTGGTTAAACTCAATTTTGGACTTGTGAGAAAAGAAGCTCACTACTGGACGAATCAATGTCATGAAACCTACGATGATTTGCTCCAGGTTGGATGTCTGGGTTTAATTAGAGCTATTGAAAAATTTGAAATTTCCAAGGGACACGCCTTTAGTTCCTATGCTCTTCCCTATATTCGGGGTGAAATTCAACACTATCTCCGAGATAAAGGTGTCACCGTGCGAATTCCTCGGAAGTGGTTAGCACTGCAACAGCAAGCAATAGGAGTGTCACGTTCTTGGCGTGAAAAGCATAATCGCCAACCAACAGACTTAGAACTAGCAACAGCACTGGAAATCTCTCCAAACGAATGGCAAGAAATTAAATTAGCATGGGTAAATCGCGCTCCCTTGAGCCTCGATGTGCCAATTCAAGATGGAGAAGAAGGTTCTACCTGTTTGGGAGAATTGGTTCCGGATCTTCACTATCGTAGCTTTCAATTGGCACAAGAAGACCAACTTCGCTTGCAACAAGCATTGGTTCAGCTCGAACAGCGCACCCGCGATGTCTTGGAATGTGTGTTTTTGCAAGATTTGACACAAAAACAAGTTGCAGAACATCTGGGAATCAGTGTAGTAACCGTTTCCCGTAGAGTCAAGAAAGGGCTGGATTCGATGAAACAGCTTATGGGTGTAGCAGAAGATTAATTGCAAATAAACACCAAGCCGCAGTTATGCCCAGGAGGCAGTGCTAAAAATAACCCTTACAATGTAAAAATTTAGGTTATAAAGGGAACATACTTTGCCTTTGATCCAAATTTTAGGCATATTGATTTCCACTTTCCAGTTTTCCAATGGCTTTTGAGAACCGCTCATGGGCAGAAATTCAAAAATTACAATTGCAGCTATTTTAATTTTGGCGATCGCTGGATGTGCTTCTGAAGACACACCACAAGCCATCAATCCTACGCCGATTCCCAAAATAGTAGCAAAGTCGCCAACAGCGGCTCAATCATTTACAAATCCAGTGATACCTGGCAAACAGGTTTCACAAGTTACTCCTGCATCTGCTAACTTGATTCAATCCACTAATGCTACAGAGCGAGCACGATACCTTCAGGTATCAAAAGAGCGGAGTGACCCGTTTACACAAGTTTTCGGGCAGACGGTTCCCGGAATGTCTAAAACATCTGGAAGACCTGTTCCCGTATTACCTAAGCTACCTACTCCATCGGTAGCAGTCCGAAAACTTCCAACGCCCAGCATAGCCTTAAATCAGAAGAAAAATAACATTGCTTCTGTACCAAAAAAAGTCAATCCTACTTTGACTTCAGTCTTGCCTAAAGTTTTACCTCAAGTTGTCCCCAACCCTGCTTTAGTATCTGTATTGCCATCGCCAGCACAACCTGAGTTAGCAAGGGCAGTTCTGGTAACTGGTGTAGTTCTAATTAGTAAGGAACCACAGGCAATTATCAAAGTACCGGATGAGCCGACGAGTCGCTATGTGGAAGCGGGACAGCGATTAGCAAATGGCGTACTGGTTAAACGTATTGAAATGAATCAGGGCTACAACCCCATCGTGATTCTGGAACAATATGGTATTGAAGTTGCCAAAATGGTAGGGGAAGGGGCTGTCAATCCAACGCCGTCAGCTGCATCTGCTAGCGGCAATCCTATTTCAGTGACAACACCCCCCTCAATTCCTTTTGATGTTGGAGCTTCATAAAGATGGGGACTAAGGAAAAAATTGAATTCGCTGGTTTGCCTTTAGCTGTCTATAGAGAGATAGCAGCTCATTTACATCAAGTCGAAGGGGTAGAAGTGGATTTAATTCCCCAGTCATCCCAACAGTTTGATTATAATCAAAGTCAAATTGGTGGCTTGTGTATATCGTGGGTGGCAAACTCTGGTTCAGAAAGTCGGCAACGAGTTAACCAAATTTTGGCTTACTATCAAAATCGCTATATGAATCCTGTTTGATTATTTGATTTGTGAAAATTGAAACCTTAGATTCCCGATTTTTAAAAGAAGTCGGGAATTTTGTTGTTCACAAATGACTAAGTACAGCTATAGTGCTTGACGGCTCTAGTTACGGATATTTTTGCATTTATCACATCTGTTATAGTCTAGACAGTTTAATTAAGGAAGCCCAACTCGATGGCAGCCTTGGAAGATATAGAAATTGCAGTCTTAATTCAGGAAGCTCGGCAGCTACTGCAAGCGTCTCAAGTTGAATTTGCCAGCAAAGTTGGTGTGTCGTTTCAGAGTGTTAATCGATGGGAGAATGGACGAAACAGACCAATTCCCCTAGCACTCAAGCAGGTTGAAAGATTGTTACATGATATGGGAGAACCAGGTGAAAACCTGTTAACCAAATATTTTCGCAATCAGGACTAGCAGCAATGGCACCTGAAAAAGAAGGTATAGCTGTTAATAGTGTTTTTATTGAAGGTGGCGAAATTGGAAGCCTGATGCGATCGCTCGATTGGTCGCAGACTTCCTTAGGTTATGTGGCTGATTGGCCCCAGAGCTTACGGAGTGCCATTAGCATATTGCTGGCTTCTAAAGCTCAGATTTGCCTCTTCTGGGGTTCGGAATTAATTACGATTTATAATGATGCCTATCGCCCTGCTCTTGCCTCAAAACATCCCTGGGCGCTCGGTCGCTCTGCTCATGAAGTGTGGAGTGAAGTCTGGAGTGTTTTAGAACCTTTACTCAAGGGAGTTGTTGCGACAGGAGTTGCATTCTGGGCGAAAGATTATTTATTTTTCCTGAATCGACACGGTTACATTGAGGAAACTTACTTCGATGTCTCCTACGACCCCGTGCGAGACGAGAGCGGGAAAGTTGGCGGAGTCTTTTGTATTGTTAGTGAAACAACAGGACGAGTGCTGGGCGATCGCCGTTTACAAACCCTGAGCTTACTAAGTAGCGAAACAGCTAAAGCAAAAACTGTAGAAGCGGCTTGCCTGTATGCTATTCAAGCCTTAGCAACCAATTCTCATGACATCCCGTTTGCCATGCTGTATCAGGTAGAGGCAGACGACAGCAGTGCAAAGCTGGTTGGAACTACCCCAATCGAGCAAACAGAAGCAACTTCATCGAGAGTGAACTTAACTCAACAGAGCGATGCATGGAAACTCGGACAAGTGTATGAGAAGCGGGAAGCAACGATAGTCGACGATTTGACAGCTCAGTTTGGAACTTTGCCCAAAGGAGCTTGGGACAAGCCTCCGTATGCTGCTTGGGTTGTACCGCTGATCCCACCTGGACAAAAACAAATCCTTGGATTGCTGGTATTGGGCATTAATCCCCACCGGGCTTTTGAACAAGAGTACCAAAAGTTCTTTGATTTGCTGGTAGGCAACATGACGATCGCGATCGCTAATGCCCGTGCTTATGAAGAAGAACGCAAGCGACTGGAGGCATTAGCAGAACTGGATCGTGCCAAAACGACCTTCTTCAACAACATCAGCCACGAATTTCGCACTCCCCTAACGCTGATGCTGTCGCCACTGGAAGAGACGTTAACCAAGTTAAACGGAATTATTCCACCCAAAGCGCAAGCACAATTGGAGATGGTGCAGCGCAATGGCACACGGCTGCTTAAGCTAGTCAATACGCTGTTAGATTTCTCGCGCATTGAAGCCGGACGCACCATAGCTAGCTATGAACCAATCGATTTAGCCACGTATACCGCAGAACTAGCAAGCATTTTCCGGTCTGCCGCTGACTCAGCGGGGCTGCAATTAATTGTGGATTGTCCTCCCCTAGCAGAACCTGTTTACGTAGATCGCGAAATGTGGGAGAAGATTGTGTTAAATCTGCTCTCCAATGCATTGAAGTTTACCTTTGTTGGAGAGATTGCAGTTTCTTTGCGCCCGGTTGGGATGATGGTGTCATTGGTCGTGCGCGATACTGGTACTGGGATTCCGGCAGATGAGGTTCCACGGTTATTTGAGCGGTTTTATCGAGTTAAAGGTGTCAAAGGTCGCACCTTTGAAGGCACGGGCATTGGGCTGTCGCTAGTGCAAGAATTAGTCCAGATGCATAGTGGGACGATTACCGTTGACAGCACCTTCGGTCAAGGCAGTACCTTTACTGTCCAATTGCCAACTGGAACGGCTCACTTACCCTTAGATTGCCTCAATACTAGCCAAAGCAGTGTTTCTACTGCTTCTAAAGCAGTGTCTTATGTTGAGGAAGCTTTAGGGTGGCTCCCGAAAGAAGCTCAAGAGCCGGAAGAATTCTCTCCTCCGTCCCTTTACCCCTTTGCTTCTTCTGCCCGGATTCTGGTGGTGGATGACAACACCGATATGCGGAATTATTTGCGACGGATTCTTAGCGAGTACTACAAAGTGGACGTGGCAATTGAAGGTGAAACCGCTCTAGCTGAGGCATACAACGACCCGCCTGATTTGATCCTCAGCGATATCATGATGCCAGGAATGGATGGCATTGAGTTGCTGCGGCAATTACGGGCTGATTTAAGAACGCGCGAAATTCCCATTCTGCTACTGTCTGCCCGGGCTGGAGAAGCATCGGCAGTCGAAGGGTTGGAGTCTGGGGCAGATGATTACTTGGTAAAGCCATTCAGCAGACGTGAATTACTAGCGCGGGTTGCCGCCAATCTAGAGTTAGGACGAGTGCGCCTTGCTGCAAGTCAGCAACGTTTTCGCTTTCTGGCTGAATCCATTCCTCAAATGGTGTGGACGGCTGATGGAATTGGTCGAGTAGATTATTACAGCCCTCGCTGGCTTGACTACACTGGGTTGACACTAGAGCAAATTCAGCGATTCGGTTGGCAGAACCTCATCCATCCAGAGGAACGAGAACACACAATCTCGGTGTGGACTCAAGCCGTAAAAATGGGCACGAGTTACGAAGTGGAACATCGCTTGAGACGGGCAGATGGAAAATACTGTTGGCATCTTACCCGTGCTTTACCGATGCTCAATAAGAACAGTCAAATTATTCGCTGGTATGGCACTTGCACAGATATCAGTGAGCGAAAACTTGCAGAATCAGCCTTACGCCGATCTGAGGAACGCTATCGAACGCTGTTTGAGTCTATTGACGAAGGATTTTGCTTGATCGAAATGTTGTTTGATGAAAACGACGCGCCGAATGATTATCGCTTTTTAGAAATCAATCCGTCCTTTGAGAAACAAACGGGACTCAAAGACGTACAAGGCAAAAGGATACGCGATCTAGTTCCCAATCATGACAAGCATTGGTTTGAAATTTACGGCAAAGTCGCTATTACGGGCGAACCCATTCGCTTTGAGAATCGCGCTGTTGCCCTACAACGTTGGTTCGACGTTTATGCATTCCGCATTGGGCAGCCGCAGCACCGAAAAGTGGCCGTCCTTTTCAAGGATATCAGCGATGCCTATCAGCAAGCTACGCAACGCCAACTTACTGAAGCAGCCCTACGAGAAAGTGAAGAGTTAAAGCAACGAATTTTGGACAGCAGTCATGATTGCATCAAAGTTTTAACGTTAGATGGGCGGATACTTTACTTGAATCAAGGCGGGCTGCATCTTCTAGAAATTGATGATCCTGCGTCCTTTCTTAACACCGAGTGGATTAGTTTATGGGAAGGCGAAGACCGAGAAAATGCCAAAGCGGCGATCGCCGCCGCCAAAACAGGTAATGTCGGTCAATTTCAGGGCTACTCTCCCACTGTAAAGGGCAAGCCGAAGTGGTGGGATGTAATTGTTACTTGCGTCCGAAATGCGTCAGGAATGATTGCACAACTCTTAGTCGTCTCACGCGATATTACAAAGCAAAAGCAAGTGGAAGCTGAACGCGAACAACTTTTTTTGCGTGAGCAAGCTGCGCGTGAACAAGCTCAGACAGCGAATCGGATTAAAGATGAGTTTCTGGCAGTGCTATCACATGAATTGCGATCGCCCCTCAATCCTATTTTGGGTTGGTCTAAATTGCTTCGCAATGGCACATTAAATGCCGCAAAAACCGCTATTGCTTTGGAAACAATCGAGCGCAATGCCAAACTCCAGGCCCAATTAATTGAAGATTTATTAGATATCTCTCGCATCTTGTCTGGCAAACTCAATTTAGAAATGGCTCCTGTTAACTTGGCATCGACGATTGAAGCGGCGATTGAAACTGTGCGTTTAGCAGCAGAAGTAAAGTCAATTGAAATTCAGAGAGTATTTGAGCCAAATATTGTGCAGGTTTTGGGGGATTCTGCTCGTTTACAGCAAGTGATTTGGAATTTGCTTACTAACGCTGTCAAGTTTAGTTCTGCTGGTGAACGGGTTGAAATTCGCTTAGAGTCCAAAGACTTGCAGGCTCAAATTACTGTTAGCGACACAGGTAAAGGTATTAGTCCTGACTTTCTCCCCTACGTGTTTGAATCCTTTCGTCAGGCGGATGCGACAACAACTAGGAAGTTTGGCGGGCTAGGGTTAGGGCTGGCGATCGTGCGTCATCTAGTTGAATTGCATGGAGGTACTGTTCAAGTAGACAGTCCTGGAGAAGGGCAAGGAGCCATCTTTAATGTCAGGTTTCCCTTGATGAAAGTACAAGGTTCTAGCCATAAAGCAGAAGCTGACTCGTCATTTTTGACTTTTAACACCTCACCTCTAGCAGGGATACGGTTACTAATCGTTGATGATGATGTAGATATCCGTGATTTTTTGAGTTTTGTCCTTGAGCAGGCGGGAGCAGAGGTTAGGATTGCGACATCGGGAATAGAAGCACTGCAAGCGGTAGAGCAATCACCACCAGATATTTTGTTAAGTGACATTGGAATGCCAGAGATGGATGGCTATATGCTGATTCGACAAATTCGAGCCATGCCACCTGAGCAAGGTGGGCAAATTTTGGCTTTAGCTCTCTCGGCTTATGCTGGAGAAGTTAATCGTCAACAAGCTCTAGCCGCCGGATTTCAGCAGCACGTTGCAAAGCCAATAGACCCAGACGCATTAATTGCAGTCATTCTAGATATAATCGCCAAGAGAAATTAAATTTCAAGATAAGTGTGTAAAAGCTTCTGCGGTTTCCCGCAGGGTGGATTAACTTGCGACCATCAAAACTTTGGTGATTTTAAATTTTTAATTGGAGCAAAGTGACTATGACTGCTGCTGTCTTTCTAGAAAACGTCTACAAGTTTTACAACAATGTACCTGTAGTCAATGACCTGTCATTTCAAATTGAAGCGGGGGAGATATTTGCTTTACTTGGCCCGAACGGCGCGGGTAAATCCACCACAATTCGGATGTTGACTACACTAACAAAACCATCCCAAGGACGGATAGAAGTAGGTGGATATGATGTGATGAGTCAATCAATGCTGGCAAAACAGAGTATTGGCGTAGTCTTGCAGCAAACTAGTGTGGACAACGATTTAAGCGTTTGGGAAAATATGGAACTGCATGGGAGGCTACATCACATTAGCAACCCACAGCGACAAAGACTAATTAATCAATGGCTAGAGTATGTTGAGTTGGCAGAAAAACGTAATGATTTGGTAAAAACCTTGTCTGGGGGTATGAAACGACGATTGCAGATTGCCAGAGCTTTATTGCATCAACCACAAATTCTGTTTTTGGATGAACCAACAGTAGGACTAGACCCCCAAACCAGGCGACGCCTCTGGGAAATTATTCGGGATTTGAATAAACAAGGGATGACGATGCTACTGACGACCCACTATATGGATGAGGTCGAATTTTTGTGCGATGCTTTTGGTTCTACCAAGCCAGGACGCATTGGTATTATGGATGGCGGTAGGCTGATTTCTTTGGGAACTTTACAACAGCTCCGTTCTGCTCACGGTGAAGGTTTGGTGATGAAGCAATTGGGTGTGTCTGAAGTGGGGAATGATAGCGCCCGTAGTTGGGAATATTTGTTTTTCCCATCCTTGGAAGCAGCAAATGTCTACTTGAATGAACAGCCCGATAAAACCGGAATGATGGTGCGTCCCTCTAACCTGGAAGATATCTTTGTGGAATTAACGGGACGCCAGTTAGATTAACCTCATCCTCCTAACTGTCGCAGCATGGCTTCTACTCTGTCGACCCCTTGTAAGTCATTGCGCTGCTTGTACAAGTTGCGGGCTTTCTGAAGCAAGCTGTTTGCTTGTTTTGTTTGTCGTCGCTGTTTATACATTGAACCCATCAACTCATAAGTCTGGGCGTTGTTCTTGTCCAAGCTAATTGCTTGGCCGTATGCCCAAGTAGCGGCAGTATAGTCTCCCATACGGGATTGCGTCACTGCCAATCCTAAATAGGCGTTGACGTTGTTACGGTTCAGCTGTATGGCACGACGGTAACCTTCTTTTGCCCCACGGGTGTCGCCCAAATTCGCTTTGATGTAACCCACAGCGTAATAAAAATCACTATTGTTAGGGTTGATGGCGATCGCTCGACGATAAGCTGTTAATGCCGCTTTGTAATTTCCCTGTTGAGCGTATAAGTAGCCAATACCTGAATGGATTTTAGCATTTTTGGCATCTAACCTAGCTGCTTCCTGATAAACTGCGATCGCACCACCATAATCACCCGTATCAACTAATCTCCGTCCTTCTTCTAGTAGTTGCTTTAACTGTGGGTTTTTGGCTTGCGCCACTAATACCTGAGCCTGAGCTACTGAAGGTATAGTGAAGGCAAAACATCCTAAAAACACCACACTCAGCACAAATGATGTTGGCTTGTACACAGTAAATTTCCTGAAATTTTAGAGGGCTTTTTTCTTGTACATTAAAACAAAAATATAGACTTTTGAAAACTGTATTTTTTCGTATTGATTAAGATGTTAATAATTCATCGACTCTCTTTTTTATAATCAGCACTAAATTTCAGAGTTTTTACTGAAGGATCAAGTGTTAAGGTATCAAGCTCAGATGAAGTTACCTATATATAAATCAGTAACTCAGCAAAATGACACTTTTGGAGTCAGTAGTTATACGCATCATTTATAACAATGTAACAGGCGTCTAACTTAATTCTAGAGAGGCTATGCGCCAATTTCAAAAGATTTAAGATTCATTAATGTTTGTTATTTTATCTAAAATTTTGCTGAAGTTATATTCAATTTTTAGCCTTTTATACTACGTTTTAGTAAGCTGCAATCCAGGCATTTATATCCTTTTTTAGCCATTACACAGTAAGTTAAATTTAACAAGTAAAAATTTATTTAAAATCCTAGTTTTTAGTCGGGATGATCCTACCAATAAGTAAGAATTTGCAGTAGTGATGTACGCTAGTTGGCAGCGATCATAGTCTAGAATTATATGAGAAGAAGTTTTTTAAACCTGTATCAACACAAACTATTTTTGGATCTATATTATGATAGTAAATACCAACCTGTATGTCATCTTGGAGGCTAATTTATGATTATAACTACCACTGACGTAATTCAAGGAGCCGTTATTGATTCATATTTAGGAATTGTGACGGCAGAAGTAGTCTATGGCAGCAATTTCTTGCGGGATTTTTTAGCTGGTATTCGAGATATTATCGGTGGACGCACTGGTAGCTATGAGCGTCTATTTGAGCAGGGTCAACGCAAGGCATTAGAAGAATTAGAACAACGAGCACAACGTTTAGGAGCAAATGCTGTGATTGGGATTGAAATTGATACTGGCACAATCAATCTTGACCAGTCAGGAGTTCTTTTATTGATTACTGCCACAGGCACTGCTGTAAAGATGCGTTAATGTTTTATTTGCTATCTCATGACTTTGTTAGATTTTTTTAATCAGGGCTATAAACTTTTATATTAAGTTTAATTTTCCTGACAAATTAAAGTAAGATTATTATAGAAGTTAGTAACTGTATTTTAACTTCAAAATCATATATAAAGTTTTGCAAAAATTATGAGTTCATCAATGAAATACTAAATTATATTAAAATTTGTTCAATTCCTTTCTTTATTTATTATTACTAAAGATAGATTGAATAACTATTTCTCCTGATAGATGTAAAAGTATGTGATTTAGCTATTTAATATTGAGCATAAAGATGAATATACCTGAGATAAACTTTGCTGAAACAGCACTGGAGAACATAAGCTATGTCATACGTAAATCGGACAGGTAATGACGTTATTTCTACTGAACCTGCGGTAGCAGGCCGAGTAGCTGAGTATCATGATCTTGTTCGCTGGGGCCCAATTATTTCTGGTTTGTTGATTGCTTTAGCTACTCAATTAATTTTAAGCGCTATAATTGGTGCTTTTGCGGCAGGCACAGTTGAAGGTTCAGGTGCACCCAGAACAATTGCCCCTAACGCTGCTGGTAATGCTGGGCTTTGGTCAACTATTGCTTTACTAATTTCCCTATTTACTGGTGGTTGGGTTACAGCCCGTGCTTGTGGGCCGATGAACCGCAATACCGCTCTACTTAACGGCGCAATTCTTTGGGCAACCACTTTGGCAGTTAGCTCATGGCTGTTAGCAAGTGGAGTATCTGGTGCTTTTGGTGTTGCTGCTTCTAACGCTGGGGAAGTCATAAACCAGGTACAACAGCAAGGTGGTGTTAATGTACCACAAGCAAACGTAACTGCCCAACAAGCTCGTGAAGCGGCGGCTAATTTACGTTCAGGATTGTGGTGGTTTGTGTTTGGTTCTTTGTTGGGTTTAATAGCCTCAATGATTGGAGCCGTAACTGGCGCTCGTAGTCCTAGAGCTAACAATTACAATTCTTAAAAAATTCTTGGACAAACCAAATGTAATCAATTTCTAAAGCACTTTTCAAAAGGTGCTTTCTGTTTTTTAATTAATAGTGCCTCTCTTCCTCTAATCCAAAGCTATGTTTTTAATACTGTTGTAGCGGGTTTCTAAATATCCTCTTAGTTAAGCTGTGCGCGCCTAAATTGTATAAACGCTCTTTCCAGTCGTTAACAGTTATCAGTGAGATGTTCAAGTTAAATGCGTAATAGTTTAGCTGTATTCAAACAACTATCATAATCCAGAGTTAAATATATTTTTAATGGTTGAGTATAACTTAATAAAAATATGAAAGAAATAGTTACTTTTTTATTTGGCTTAGGTTTTGTATTCAATGCTAGTTTATTTGTCCCCCAAGCTATCAGAATTATCAAAACTAAAAGTGCTAGAAATATTTCTTTAATAACTTTTGTTGGCTTTAATATTATTCAGCTTAACAGTGTTCTTTATGGTTATTATTACAAAGACCTAATCTTGATGTATGGTAATTTAATTAGTTTTATTGGCTGTGGAACAGTAACATTATTGGCAATATATTACAGAAAAGGATAATCATTAACTAGTTAAATTCAAAATACCCCTATAAGATTCCTATTTATTTTATTTTAAAAAAAATAGGGTAAGCTTTGCCCACCCTACATTTATTGAAAATTTTTTCCTACTATATCTTTAAATCACCACTTTAGATATGCAGCTTCAATGCCCTGTTCACGTCGGATTTTGCCATCTTTTTCAAACCAAGCAATTACTTGCTGTGCTGTCAAATCTTCAATAGCAACGCTGTATTCTTGAGCGATATGTTTCAAAACCTTCAGTGATGAAATTGTCAATCTTGTTAAAAACTTTTCTGGGGAAGACAACAAAGCCGCATCTACTTTTGCTGACTCTTCCAGGGTTAAAAATTGTGTTGATGGTTGCTGTGGTGGTACATCCATAAATGAAATGCTATCTCAAATTTAGTTGATTATATAGGTATTGGGTATCGGGCATTAGTTATTAAAAGAAGACTAAGGACTAATGACGAATTTGCACCAAATAGCCACAACGGTGTTCGCCATCAATAATCCAGTGAGTGCGTTCTACGGTACAATCGGGTAAGACGGCTGCAAACATTTCTAATTCGTGACCACAGATGCTGGGGAAAGACTCGGCAACGTTGGAAATGGCGCAGTTATGCTCCATTAAGATAAAGCGATCGCTCTCAAAGCAGTCATTCACATCAACAGCGTGATACTCCGCCATGAAGCCTTCAGCTTTTCTCAACTCTACTAAGTTGGCTACACGTTCTCGCAGTGAACCGTTACCGACGCGATCGCGATATTCTTTGGCTTTGCGCTGCCACTGTTTCTCTAAAATCGATTTAAATTGGTCGTGTCCTACCGTTTCGGCTAAGGTGTCTAGCAACGAAACCGCAAAATTTCCGCTTGCATCACCAAAGCGATCGCTCATTGTTCGATGCAAGCGATCGCGTCCTTGACGACTCAGTTGATAAAGATGCTGCGGACGCCCCATCCCCGTCGCCTGCACTGATGTCGAATACAAAACTAGCTCCTCCGTCTCCAAATCTTTGAGATGGCGACGAATAGCTTGAGGGGTAACGTCTAAAACTTCAGCTAGCTCCAAAGCCGTTGCTTTTTCGTGTTTGTGCAGATATTCTAGGATATCTTGCTTGGTTGAGGACTGGTGGGTAGTCGCCATCTTCATGTGGTGCGAGACGTTCAGCGAACGCCCCAAAAATTAATTTCTTTCAAAATTTGACTTTGACAACATTGTTGTTGTTAATTTAGCGTAAAATGAAGATAGATTAAACAACATAGCTGTTGTTTTACTCTCCACCACTATTCTAGCAGCCGTGTAACCATTCCGTAACGGTAGATGGGAATCGGCTAAAGAAACCCCGTCTCCCATCCCTATAGAGAGATTCAAGTTCCGAACACGAGAGATTATTACTGATGAGTGCCACTGTCAAAACCTTAGTCAACCAACCCTACAAGTACGGCTTTGTCACAGACATTGAGTCCGACACCATACCGCGTGGACTAGACGAGGACGTTATCCGCTTGATCTCCTCTAAGAAGAACGAGCCGCAGTTCATGCTGGACTTTCGCCTCAGAGCTTATCGCCAGTGGCAAAAAATGACGGAACCAACTTGGCCTAATGTCAAGTATCCGCCAATAAATTATCAGGATATCATTTATTACTCAGCGCCAAAACGCAAGAAAGAAAAACTAAACAGCTTGGATGAAGTTGATCCAACCCTTTTAGAAACCTTTGAGAAGTTAGGCATTTCTCTATCTGAACAGAAGCGGCTGGCAAACGTCGCCGTTGATGCAATTTTCGATAGCGTTTCTGTCGCCACTACATTTAAAGAAAAGCTAGCGGAAGATGGCGTTATTTTCTGTTCGTTTTCGGAAGCGTTACAAGAACACCCAGAACTGATCAAAAAATATTTGGGTAGCGTTGTTCCCATCGCTGACAATTATTTTGCCGCCTTGAACGCCGCCGTATTTAGCGATGGTTCTTTTGTATACATTCCTAAAGGCGTGAAATGCCCAATGGAACTGTCTACCTACTTCCGCATCAACTCTGGTGATACGGGACAATTTGAGCGGACTTTGATTGTCGCCGAAGAAGGTAGTTATGTTTCTTACCTCGAAGGTTGCACTGCACCGATGTATGACAGCAACCAGTTACACGCCGCAGTTGTGGAACTTGTCGCCCTCGACAACGCCGAAATTAAATACTCCACTGTGCAAAACTGGTACGCTGGCGATGCCAATGGTAAAGGCGGTATTTACAACTTTGTCACCAAACGCGGTTTGTGTCAGGGCGTAAATTCCAAGATTTCCTGGACTCAAGTAGAAACAGGTTCGGCAATTACTTGGAAATATCCTAGCTGTGTGTTGGTGGGTGATAACTCTGTGGGTGAGTTTTACTCGGTGGCGCTGACAAATCATCAGCAGCAAGCTGATACGGGTAGTAAGATGATTCACGTAGGTAAGAATACCCGCAGTACAATTATTTCTAAAGGAATCTCCGCAGGTAATTCTAGTAATAGCTACCGGGGTTTGGTGAAAGTTAACCCGACGGCTAAAGGGGCGAGAAATTATTCTCAGTGTGACTCAATGCTGATTGGGGATAATGCCCATGCCAACACTTTCCCTTATATTCAGGTGCAAAATAACGGTGCGAAGGTGGAGCATGAGGCTTCTACTTCTAAGATTGGGGAAGATCAGTTATTTTACTTTGCTCAACGGGGTATTTCTTCAGAAGATGCTATTTCGATGATGATTAGCGGCTTCTGTAAGGATGTTTTCAATCAGCTACCGATGGAGTTTGCTGTGGAAGCTGATAAGTTGTTGAGTTTGAAGTTGGAAGGCAGTGTTGGATAAATGGCAGCAAGGATAAACACAGAGACATCCGCGTTCTGTGTTTATCTTTTGGAAGAATGACGAACCGCAAAGGGCGCGAAGAGAGAAGGGAGAGAAGATGATTATTGAAAATAGTGAAGTTGTGCTGTCAGTACGGAATCTGACGGCTAATGTTGATGGGACACCGATTTTGAAAGGTGTGAATCTGGAGGTGCGATCGGGTGAAATTCATGCGATTATGGGGCCGAATGGTTCTGGTAAGAGTACTTTTTCTAAGGTGTTGGCTGGACATCCGGCGTATGAAGTGACTGGTGGTGAGGTGATTTTCCAGGGGCAGAATTTACTGGAGTTGGAGCCGGAGGAACGCGCAAGAAGTGGTGTATTTTTGGCGTTTCAGTATCCGTTAGAAATTCCGGGTGTAAGCAATTTAGATTTCTTGCGGGTGGCGTACAATTCCCGGCGCAAGGCGCAAGGTTTAGAGGAAATAGACGCTTTTGATTTTGACGATTTGATTGAGGAAAAGCTGGATGTGGTAAAGATGAATCCCAGTTTTCTCAGTCGGAGTTTGAATGAAGGGTTTTCTGGTGGTGAGAAGAAGCGGAATGAAATTCTGCAAATGGCGCTGCTGGAACCAAAGTTGGGAATTTTGGATGAGACTGATTCGGGTTTGGATATTGACGCGCTCCGAATTGTGGCGAATGGGGTAAATCAACTGGCAACTCCAGAAAATTCGACAATTTTGATTACTCACTACCAAAGATTACTCGATTATATTGTGCCTGATTTTGTGCATGTGATGGCACAAGGGCAGATTATTACGAGTGGCGGTAAAGAACTAGCGCTGGAATTAGAGTCTCGCGGTTATGACTGGGTGCTAGAAGAATTTGCAGCTGCTGAGGTGGGTGTGTAATGAATATTCAAGTATCTCCTAGTGCAATACCTAATTCAAATGCAGTCAGTTTGACATCGATGTTAGATAGAGACGATTATCTGACTGGGTTGTTAAATCAAGTAACAGCAACTAAAACAGAAGGTTGGTTGCAGGAATTACGCCAAAGTGCTGCTAATTGGGTACGTCACTCGATTATCCCGACTACCCGCGAGGAAGAATGGCGATTTACTGATTTGTCGTCTCTGCGAAAGGTGCAATTTAATGTAAAGACGGGAAATTTTGCGTCTCTAGAATTTGATATTTTGCCAGAGGCGGCTAATAGTCGTTTGGTATTTGTGAATGGCGTTTTTGCACCGGATTTATCCGCAGTTACAAATTTACCATCTGGAATTGTGGTGAGTAATTTGGCTGGCTTACCTGCGGTTGAGCAGGAAGGTGTACGGCAGTATTTAGCTCAAGCTGAGGGAGCGCAGGAGGTTTTTACGGCTCTCAATACGGCTGGGATAACTGATGCAGCTGTGGTGTGGGTGAAGAAGAATGTGGTAGTCGAAACGCCAATTCATTTGGTGTTTATTTCGGTTGCGGGTGAGACGGCGACGATTTCACAGCCGCGTTGTTTGGTGGTGGCGGAAAGTGGTTCGCAAGTGACGTTGGTTGAAGAGTATACGAACCGCAGGGGCGCCGAGGAAAGAGTTTACCTAACTAACGCGGTTACGGAAGTTTGGGTTGGTGACAATGCGGAAGTTAGTCACACTAGGGTTGAGCAAGAAGGTGCAGAGGCTTTTCATATTGGGAAAACTGCGATCGCACAGGCTCGTGATAGTCGATATACTTGTCATGCCATAACTTTAGGTGCGAAGTTGTCACGGCACAATTTGGAAATTTTGCAAACTGGTGAGCAGACACAAACTACTCTCAATGGGTTGACGATAATTTCTGGTAAGCAGTTGTCTGATACTCACAGTGCGATCGCACTCAACTATCCTCACGGTACAAGTGACCAATTGCATAAATGTATTGTAGGCGATCGCGCTCATGCGGTGTTCAATGGTAAAGTTTTTGTACCCAAACTAGCGCAGTTAACAAATGCATCCCAGTTGAATCGCAATTTGCTACTATCATCCAAAGCCAGAGTTGATACCAAACCCCAATTGGAAATTACTGCGGATAATGTAAAGTGCGCCCACGGTGCTACCGTTAGCCAATTAGAAGATGACGAAATATTCTATCTGCAAAGTCGGGGAATTGATGAAAACGATGCTCGGAAGTTGTTAATTAACGCCTTCGCTGCTGAAGTTATCAATAAAATACCAGTTCCCTCTCTACGAGAAATCCTTTTAAACACAGTAAATAATCTCAAGTCCCTGACTAATGAGTAATAACTAATCTACCAATGACTTTTACTCCTACCAAAACCCTTGCTGATAAAGTTCGCGCTGACTTCCCGATATTGCATCAGGAAGTCAATGAGAAACCCTTGGTTTATCTCGATAATGCTGCGACATCGCAAAAGCCTTTGTTCGTATTAAATACCTTGCGGGACTATTACGAACACTATAATGCTAACGTGCATCGAGGTGCCCATTCTCTAAGTGCTAAAGCTACTGATGCTTATGAAGGTGCTAGAGATAAAGTTGCCAAATTCATCAATGCTGCATCCCGTCAGGAAATTGTCTACACTCGCAATGCAAGTGAAGCGATTAACCTAGTAGCCTATAGCTGGGGAATGAATAATTTGCAGCCGGGAGATGAAATTATTCTCTCGGTGATGGAACACCACAGTAATATTGTACCTTGGCAATTGGTGGCACAAAAAACAGGTGCAGTACTGAAATTTGTAGAATTAACTCCAGAAGAAACTTTTGATTTGGAACAGTTTAAAAAACTGATTTCTGAAAAAACAAAGTTAGTGTCGGTGGTGCATATTTCTAATGCTTTGGGTTGCATTAACCCAGTAGAAGAAATTGGTGCGATCGCTCACAGCTATGGTGCTAAATTCTTAGTTGATGCTTGCCAAAGTGTTCCCCACTTCCCTGTTGATGTACAAAAGATAGATTGTGATTGGTTGGTAGCTTCCGGTCATAAAATGTGCGCGCCAACTGGGATAGGATTTCTCTATGGCAAGTTGGAATTATTGGAATCAATGCCACCATTTTTTGGTGGTGGTGAGATGATTGCAGAGGTGTATTTAGACCATTCAACTTATGCAGAATTACCGCATAAATTTGAAGCTGGTACGCCTGCAATTGGAGAAGCGATCGCACTTGGTGCTGCGATAGATTATCTTACTAGTATCGGCATGGATAAAATCCACGCCTACGAAGCAGAATTAACCGCTTATTTGTTCCAACAATTAGAGCAAATTCCCCAAATTAGAATTTACGGCCCCAAACCAAATGCTAAAGGTGAAGGGAGAGCCGCTCTTGCGTCATTTACCGCCGGGGAAGTCCACGCTAACGACTTATCTACATTATTAGATCAAGAAGGCGTTGCCATCCGTTCTGGACACCACTGCACACAACCATTACACCGTTACTTAGGTCTTGCTGCAACCGCACGAGCAAGTCTATCTTTCTACAACACCCGCGAGGAAATTGATATTTTCATCAAAGCACTGAAAGAAACTCTGGACTTTTTTGCAGGTTTCCTTGCTTAAAGTTACAAAATATTCAGATACTAATTGTGCCAATTATCAGCAACACATTTTGCTAATAGTTGGCACAATTTAATTATCTGGATTATTTACAGGAGTCACTAAAGTTTTTGAAGCTCATTGGGCAAGTGATTGAAATTGACTGGAGCGAGTATTATATTAATAACATAGGTAAAATTATCGGAATTTTATCTAACATCCTGACAGAAAAAGTATTGTAATATGCTTGTCAAGTCAACGGTTGGTGAACAAAGAACACTGCTACATAACATTAGCTGGGAAACCTTTGAAGCCTTGCTGAGAGATACAGGTGAGGACAGAGGCTCAAGATTTGCTTATGACTGCGGTGTTTTAGAAATCATGACTCCACTTTTTGAACATGAAAATCCTAAAATTCAGTTTGACCGATTGATATTCGCTTTAGCAGTGGAATTAAAGACTAAAATTAGAAGTGCTGGTTCTACAACATTAAAACGTAAACCAATAACAAAGGGAATAGAACCAGATACTTGTTATTACATTCAAAATGAGCCACTAATTAGAGGTAAACAAGAATTAGATTTAACAACAGACCCAGCGCCGGATTTAGCAGTTGAAATTGATATTACTAGCAGCTCTGTTAATAAGCTTAATATTTATGCGGCTTTAGGTGTAGCAGAATTATGGAGATATGACGGTGAAGTTTTAAAATTTTATCAGTTAGTAGAAAGCCAATATATTGAAATTAAGTTGAGTATCGCTTTTCCTTTAATTTCTGTTAGTGAGATGAATAGATTTATCCAACAAAGTAAAACTATGGATGAAATTGATCTGGTGCAATCCTTCCGCGCTTGGGTGCAGAGTAAGATAGCTTAAAATCATGAATTAATTACGAATTATTTTAATATGCTTGTCAAGTCAACGGTTGGTGAACAAAGAACAGTGCTACATAACATTAGCTGGGAAACCTTTGAAGCCTTGCTGAGAGATACAGGTGAAGATAGAGGTTCTCGGTTTGCTTATGATTGCGGTGTTTTAGAAATCATGACTCCACTTTTTGAACACGAAAACTCCAAAAGTAATTTTGGTAATTTTATTATTGCTTTAGCTGAAGAATTAGGTATTGAAGTGAGAAGCGCTGGTTCAACAACATTGAAGCGGAAAATATCAAAGCGGGGAATAGAACCAGATACTTGCTACTATATCCAGAATGAACTAGCTATTAGAGGTAAGCAAACTTTAGATTTAGAAAATGATCCGCCGCCTGATTTAGCAATTGAGATTGACATTACCAGTAGTTCAGTTAACAAATTGGGGATTTATTCAACGTTGGGTGTAACTGAACTTTGGAGATATGATGGGCAAAACTTAAAATTTTATCAGTTGATAGAGGGGCAATATATCGAGTGTAAGTTTAGTATTGCTTTTCCTATAGTATCAGTGAGTGAGATAAGCAGATTTATTGAGCAGAGTAAAAGTATGGGGGAAATTGCTTTGCTGAAATCCTTTCGTGCTTGGGTTAGGGGGAAGATGGGTTAGTTTAGGTGGCGATCATTATTTAAAATTAATGCCCCTATCTGTTAGACTTATATTTATATAGGACTAATATTTGATTTATGAAAATGCTTGATACAGATCGAAAAGCCTAATTGCTTATTCCCTACTCCCCACTCCGCGCCCACGTAGATAATTTCAAAAATCAAATACGATTCCTATAGCATAAGTAAGTAACTCTTAAAAATAGTTGCGTAAGTATTTCATCACCAGTACACTATATTTGCTCCGTTGAGCTTAACTGGCTCACGGTACTGGTACTGGCTAGCGTATAGAGTTCAGTACTAGAAAAACCTGCTTGTTTATTTAGCATTTCAACCATTTCTATAGCATCATTCAAAAATCTTTCCGCAGTTTGCATATTAACCATTTTTTCCCAATTAAGCTTGGGTAATTGTGTATATGTATGTTCTTCAGATGCTTTTTGAATTTGATTGACATTAATTATTTCACTCTTACCATGAACAAGTTTGTTTCGGAATTTAAAAATCTCTTTAAATGTTTGAAATGGTCTGCGTCCATAGTCTATTTTGAAACATATCATCTCACTCCATTTTTCTAGTTTTTTATTGGGGTTAAGTTTCTCAAAATATTTCCAGTAGCTATTATTTTCTCTAATTCCATAAAATTTAAATCCTGAATGATTCAGATAAGCTTCCAAATAAAAAGCCGATGTTAGCATACTGGTCATATAGTTGTAAAAAGAGCCTTCTTGATTTGCTTTTGCTTGATTCAGAAGAACACGGCTCGCCTGTTTAAGATACATAAACGTATTAACATTTCTTTGGCCTACGACATACTCCTTAGCATTACTATTCATATTGTTCTTCGCTTGACTTAAAGATATGAGTATTTTATCGTAATTTAATTTACATAAAATCTAAGTGAAAGACTGTTGGATCTATAGCCGACAAAGGTAGACTTCAGTCTTATAGCCGCACTCTTCTAGAGTGTTTGATATAATCACAAAATCAACTCAAAGAATCTGGATCTATCCCTAACTTTCGCAATTCTTCTGCTAGCCTTTGAGCGCGTTGTTCAGCAGTGGTAGCGCGTTGTTCAGCAGCGATCGCACGTTCTTCTGGTGTTAAATATCTGACTCCTTGTTTGTCATACCAATACAACCAATCCCGCGTAATTCCCTGATAAGTTCCCCGTTCATGACCAATTGCTAAACCTATCTCTGTTAACCAAACAGGATTTCCTCGCTGCAATACATATTCCCCATTTACTAACCGATAAACTTCTAAAGGCGCTTTTCTACGGCGTTGGGGATTGTAAACAACATAATACAAAATCTCCATCTCAGCATACATTTTCTTTTTGCTGCTGTATTCCCCACGCCTTTTATGAGAAACAACTTCTAATGCCATGATTGGCATAACTCTTTCTTCCCACAACACATAACTCAAGCGCAAGTTCTCATCAAAAACTCGCTCGACTCCTAAGCTTAAAAACCCATCGGGTACAATCGGCGGTAATTCGGGATCGTAATATATCCCCATATCAACCCCAAAAAACCAATCCATCCGGCTTGTCCACAGCCAAGCTAGGATGGCTTTGAGTAAACTGGGGATTAAATCTTGTAGTTCATTGTCCACAGGTGTATAGTCCGAATCGGGCAGATCCTCGGCGGAGGGTAAGCAGTGCAATGGGTTGTAATTTAACATGGTGGCTGCAAACGCAAACTTATAATATTGATGATATCTATCCACCTCTGACTTTTTCTTGCGATAATTCCCAAGGGGGACGCGCTCTCCATTGGCTAGTAAAAGAGGGATAGATGACACTCAAGCGATTAGTTTTAATTTTTATACTGACGCCTATAGCAGTTCTGTTGGCAGTTTCGGCTTTATTCAGTAGTTGGCAAGAACCTCAGTTCCAAAGTCGCCTAGAACTATACCAAACTAATATTGCTCTACAAGCCGAAGCTTGGCAATCAGAAGATAGCAGCGATAACAATCTCAAAGCGGTTCAGGAAGCAATACTTGGTGAGCAACCCCTGGAAAGCGCCACAAAGCAGTATCAAGAGGCGCGTCAATCAGTTGAAGCTAATTTAGATAAAGTTAATAACAAACTTGCACAATTAAGCTCTCAACCTGAAATAACTTCCATACCTCCGAAACCTCTACCGGATGTTCCTCCCACTACTAAAACTTCTAAACAGGGACAGCAACAGTTACAACAGTCCCTCAAGCAATTACAAAAATTACTGGCTGAATTAGACTTGCGCCTGGGAATTTTACAAGCACAGCAAGGACAGACGGATACAGCTCTTAAAACTTGGAGCGAATTACAACAACGCTCAGATATCAATCCAGAATTTGGAGAAACCGCAGCTGTATTAAGTGGATTGTGGAGCAATCCTCCTCGTCTGCTCCAAAATTCTCAAGAACGGATTCAGAAGAATTTAGAAGGTTGGTTTCGCTCTACTGCTTTGGTTCAACTGTACCAACTCCAGCAACGACAAGATGCTTTATCAGCAGTTAAGGCTGCACAACAAGAATCTGCTGCTCAAGCGGTGATCAAATTAGCAGTTATTGGCACTATCCCCACCTTGGCAGCTTTAATTGGTCTAATACTGCTGATTTTCTTAGTTGCTCAACGCTTGTTGAAAGGAAAAACCTCGTTACTCGCTCAGAATGCTGATGTCCTTTGGTCAACACCTTGGGATGGTGAAACGATTTTGCAGGTTTTTATCGTCGGCTTTTTCTTCATGGGGCAAATTTTTGTCCCTTTATTGCTATCGCTACTCCCCATCCCTCGGCCTGTGGGTGATGTGCGACTTCAGGCTTTTTATGTTTTAGTTAGTTACTTTCTAGTAGCATCGGGTGCGCTGTTAGTGCTGTATTTTTCTCTCAAGCGCTTTTTTCCATTACCAGAATTTTGGTTCCGCTTCCGTTTTCAAGATAACTGGTTCTTGTGGGGACTGGGAGGCTATTGCGCGGCTTTACCTATAGTTGTGGTGGTATCTTTGATCAATCAACAGCTATGGCAAGGACAGGGTGGTAGTAATCCCCTGTTGCAATTAGCTCTGGAAAGCCAAGATGGTGTAGCACTTGGTATATTTTTCTCCACAGCAGCGATCGCAGCTCCATTTTTTGAAGAAATTCTGTTTCGCGGCTTTTTGCTACCCTCTCTGACTCGCTACTTACCCGTGTGGGGATCAATTCTTGCAAGTGCTTTGTTGTTTGCGATCGCTCACCTCAGTTTGTCGGAAATTCTTCCCCTCACTGCATTGGGGATCGTCCTAGGGGTCGTTTACACGCGATCGCGCAACCTCCTTGCTCCTATGCTCCTCCACAGCCTTTGGAATAGCGGTACATTATTAAGTCTCTTTGTTTTAGGTAGCAACTAGCACACTAGTACACGGTTGCTAAAAAGGCAAATATTTGATTTTATCTGCATAAGTAAGAACAATTTACTAGTTAGGGAACTCCAAACAATAAATTATTCCGCTTGAGGTTGTTGACTGTTGACTGTGAACTGTCAACGGTCAACAGTTAACAGTCGCAATCGAATATTTTTTTAGTTGTGAGTCCTTTATATCTCGTTATTGGTGGATCGCGTTTCACGCCCGATGGAAGCGATGTCTACAACAGGCTACGCGTACGCAAAAAAATCCGGAAATAATACTGATGGACTTGTAAAAAGTGGTATAGCAGTTTTTGCTGATTCTTTGGGTTTATTCTTCTCAAGATGAATGTTTAACCTAAAAATATGCAAAATTGCTGCACCAGGGTTTGCAATCATCAAATCTAAACTGATGCGGGCCTAAATTGTATAAACACTCTTTACGGTCGTTAGCTGTTGACGGTTGACGGTTATCAGTCATCAATCATCGGTCATCAGGCTTCATGTAAATGTTCAAGTTAAATGCGTAACAGCTGACCAAAGTGCTAGATTTTCTGGCTATGCCACAAAACATTTTAGCGTCCCCTCTGGAATAGAAGTACGCTGATTTTGGTTATTTCTCTTGAGACTTACTCGTACTGAAAAAATTAAAAATTTATTTATTAAGCAAGTAACTGTATTTGCTTTGATTACAATAAAGACTTTATTTTTATACCTCACCTATCAAGGAGCAGCACTTAAATATGTCAAATTTCAACCCCAGTCACCCAACCAAACAACTTCTAGCTGGTTACTGTGGCATTATCCTTGGAGGGTTTGGGGTTCATAAATTTATTCTAGGATACACTCCAGAAGGTTTTATCATGTTGATGATTTCTGTAGTCGGGGGTTCTTTCACCTACGGAATTGCCTTGTTAATTATGCAACTTGTAGGTTTAATTGAAGGCATGATCTACTTGAATAAGCCCCCTGAAGAATTTGTAAATACCTACTTTGTGAGTAAGCAGGGCTGGTTCTAATACTCGACCAACTCAAATCAAATATGATGGGTGAGGGCAGTAGGAGGAGCAGCACTTCTCTACGGCACGCTGCGCGTAGCTTGCTTCCCTAAAGGGGTACGACTACGCTCAGTAACCAGGGAGCAGGGGAGGCAGGGGAAGAAAAGAACTTGAATTTCTTACCATAAACTCAGCAAAGTTCCCTTGCCAAACCACTAACTCTAGGCCAATTTAATTTGATGCTGAGTGCAATTATTACTTTTTTACTCAGTACTCAAAACTGTTTCGGTGCAATAGGGCATATTGCCAATACGTCACGGCGAAAATAGAGCAACCATTAAATCAGTGTCAAACAGTTTTATCACAGTTTTAGTCTCTGATAATTGATAACTGATAACTAGAGTTTATTTCATAATCCTTTTGACTTTTGACTTCCGCCTTGCGGTACTAGACTGATTTATCATTGGCAGCAGTTATACAGCACTTCTACCTTCTATATTTCTTTTTATTGATATGCTCATTCTCAAACCTAAACAGCTAAACTGGGCAATATTCTTTTTGTTGGGTATAGGCTATTTTAGCGTTATGTCTCATTTGGAAATTAACTATTTCTTAAAAAGCCTGATCGCGCTCATGCCAATGCAGGTTGGAGCTATTATTTATGTGACTTATCTCCGGTGGAGCCGTCATTGACCCTTAGCTAGGTACGATAAATTAATAAATTTAATAGGGTTGACATACAGTCGTAGTTCCATATTTAGCCTACGCTCAAATTAGAGACGCTTTTAGTCAGGCGTTGAATTTCTGTAGCGAATCTAAACACTTGCCATGCAACTTGTCCCAAAAACTAAGCTAGCCCCAGAATTTGACCCAATCCTAGAGAAAATTATTCTCGATGTTGGGGGTATGAAGTGCGCGGGGTGTGTAAATGCAGTAGAGCGACAGCTAACCCAACATCCAGGAGTCAAGAGTGCCTGTGTGAACCTGGCCACAGAGGTAGCAGTTGTAGAGTCAGAAACTGGTGTGGTAGATGCAGATGCACTAGCACAGCGATTAACAGCCGTTGGATTCCCGACTCAACCCCGAAAAGCTAGGGGCACAGTAGCAGGCGAGATATCTACTTTCCCAGACCCAGCAGAACGACAACGCCAAGAAATGCGCTCTTCTCTATGGCAATTAGCGATCGCTGCAATGTTGCTATTATTGTCGGGAAGTGGACATTTTGGTAATCTTGGTAGCTCAGTGCTGCCAGTGCTAAATAATATCTGGTTTCACTGTGGATTGGCGACAGTGGCACTATTAATTCCCGGCCGGCCGATTTTAGTAGATGGCTGGCTGGGTTGGCGGCGAAATGCGCCTAACATGAACACGCTGGTGGGATTGGGAACGCTGACTGCATACGTTGCTAGTTTAGTAGCGCTGCTCTTTCCCAAGATGGGTTGGGAGTGCTTCTTTGACGAACCAGTGATGATGCTGGGCTTTATCCTCTTAGGAAGGACATTAGAGCAACAAGCTAGAGGTCGCGCTGCTGCTGCATTTAGGAAACTGCTGGCACTCCAGCCACAGGTAGCACGATTGATTGCCAACCCAGAGAAAGCAGAAGTAGGATCTTCTAGTGTAGAGATTCCTGCTGAACAGGTGCGTGTTGGTGAATGGTTACAAGTACTGCCAGGTGATAAAATTCCTGTCGATGGTGAAGTGGTGGTTGGTAAAACAACGGTGGATGAATCCATGTTGACTGGAGAAGCCGTGCCAGTGATCAAGCAACCAGGCGATATGGTGACAGGAGGGACGATAAACCAATCAGGAGCGATCGCTATTCAGACAACCCGGACTGGAAGTGATACAACTCTAGCTCAAATTGTCGCCTTAGTAGAAGCCGCCCAAACTCGGAAAGCACCAGTACAGAAATTAGCAGATACAGTAGCTGGTTACTTTACCTACGGTGTGCTGACAGCATCCGTATTAACATTTGTCTTTTGGTACTTTTTCGGTACTCACATTTGGGCTGATATCAGCATGTCTGGTGGCATGGAAATGATGGGCCACGCTACACATGAAGCTCCCCACTCCCCTTTATTAATTAGTTTAAAACTAGCGATCGCAGTTATGGTAGTTGCCTGTCCCTGTGCTTTGGGACTTGCCACACCAACAGCCATTCTTGTCGGCACTGCTATGGGCGCAGAACGGGGTCTGTTAATCAAAGGCGGCGACGTTTTGGAAAAAGTACACCAATTAGATACCGTAGTATTTGATAAAACTGGCACTTTGACCACGGGGAATCCCATCGTCACAGATTGCTTGTTAATTGAGGGATCGGGAACTGGGGACTGGGGACTAGGGACTAGGAATTCCCAATCTCTATTACAACTAGCAGCAGCTGTAGAAAGCGGTACTCATCACCCTTTAGCAAAAGCGATTCAGCAAGAAGCACAGCGACAACAGTTATCTATTCCAGATGCTGTGGACTTTCACACAGAACCAGGACTAGGGGTATCTGCTGTGGTAGAGGGCAAAGTTGTACTGTTGGGTAACTGGGAATGGTTAAGTTGGCACGGTATTGCCATTAACGAAACTGCACAACAGGTAGCACAGGATTTGGCAACAGATGGTAAAACAGTCGTTTGCGTAGCTGTTGGGGCAACTTTAGCTGGGTTAATTGCTGTTTCTGATACCCTCAGACCAGATGCCCAATCTACCGTAGACAAGTTACGTCAGATGGGCTTACGGGTAATGTTGCTCAGTGGCGATCGCAAAGAAGCAGCTAGCGCCATAGCCAAACAATTAGGATTAGATAGTGCTGATGTCATAGCAGGTGTCCCCCCAGCTAAAAAAGCAGCTGCAATCCAGTTTCTCCAGTTAGAGGGGACAAGGGGACAAGGAGACAAGGGGACAAAGAAAACTCCCCACTCGGTAGTCGCAATGGTAGGAGATGGCATCAACGATGCTCCAGCTTTATCTCAAGCAGATGTAGGAATTGCTTTACACTCCGGGACAGATGTGGCGATGGAAACTGCTGAAATTGTCCTAATGCGCGATCGCTTAAACGATGTCGTCGAATCTATTCAACTTAGTCGCGCCACCTTCAACAAAATCCGCCAAAATTTATTCTGGGCTTTTGCATATAATACAGTTGGTATTCCTTTAGCAGCAGGTGTTTTGTTCCCTAGCCTGGGTTTTGTCCTTAACCCATCTGGTGCTGCTGCATTAATGGCTTTTAGCTCTGTTAGCGTCGTCACAAACTCAATATTATTACGGCGATTAGCTCATCACTCGTAGAATACTCTGTTGCACGAAAAATTTCCATCTCAAGTTAAATTGGGTCGCTATTCAGGTTTTACCCAGATCGCAAAGCCTCTTGGGGCGCTTACCAAAGCTATCATAACAACTGGAGTAGAACCACCAAGTTCTACTCTTTCAAGGTATTATGCAATTTTAAAGTTTATTTAGATCAGCACCACAGACTTATGGTGCCTTGAACATGGCAAGATACGATACTAAACAAATCTTGATTAATCACAGTTCCACCGATTTGTCAATGGCAGCAGAAACCAATGAAAACCATCTACTGATTATTGAAGACGATCAAGGTCGCAAAGAATTTTCTCTGGATCACCCCGTCTACTCTATTGGTAGAGACCGCGAATGTAATATCCGTTTGATGTCGCAGTTTGTCTCGCGCCGCCATGCCACATTAGTGAGATTGCCACGAGATCATAATAGTCAAAGCTACTATTACCGGATTGTAGATGGCGATGCCAAAGGCAAGCCTAGTTCCAATGGTTTGATGATTAATGGACGTAAGATACCGGCTCACGATCTCAGAAATGAAGACGAGATCGTTTTTGGGCCTCAAGTACGTGCCATTTATTATCTTTTAAGAAATACTCAGCGTTTAGGGCAAACGGATTCGAGTGAGTATGACATTACATTAATAAACCCCGGTATGGCCGAGGATTTAGAGGATGTAGGAGAGTGAATTTATAACTACCAATAACAGCCTGAAAATCCCACGATTTGAAGGCGTAGGAGTGTCAATTCAATCCCTAAAGCTATCCTGCAATACTTTCAATCAAATGCCAATGGCGACTACTTTCAATAGCCTGCTTGATGACTTCAAACATTTGTCGGCAGTAATTATCTAGTTGAAGTGGTAGTTCTTCATTTTTAATCACAATGCTCATCCGGGTTTCTGTTTCAGTAGATTTTGATTTATCAATCAATACTTCTACTGTGATCAATTTAGGAAAAGGAACATTGCCCGGAACCTGACGAGCGATAATATAATCGCCAGTGTAGTATTGAATATCCAACTGACAGTCCTGTAGAAGTTCTACAAGTAACGGCAACAGATGGTCACTAGGAACAGAAACGGTAAATGAACAGGTATAGCGAGCCATAATAGCCCCACGCCTTGCAACACTCTGTCCATCCTATAATACCGAAGCGTCTAAACGAAAAGTGATTAAAGAAGCAAATTTCTTGAATTTTGAGATCAAGCATTACAAGATATCACAGTCACATTTGTTTTATCCACAAGCAAAGTACCGTAAGCTGAAAGTTTGATCAAAAACTTTACAATAAAGGTTTGGCTGAGGTAGAAAATGAAAGTCGCAATTACTGGAGCAACAGGATTTGTCGGTAGTCTTTTGGTACAACGACTCCACGCACAAGGTCATAAAATAGTAGTACTAACTCGGAAAATCGCCTTTGCTAAAAAGGTTTTTCCATCTGAGGCTTTCCCAAATGTAGAAATTGTTGCCTATACACCAAATGCTTCTGGTTCTTGGCAAAGTGTTATCGCAAGTTGTGATGGCGTAGTTAATCTGGCAGGAGAACCCATTGGTGAAGGACGCTGGACACCAGAACGCAAACAAGAAATCCTCAATAGCCGGAAGTTAGGCACACAAAAAATAGTTGAGGCAATAGTCAACGCTAATCCAAAACCAACTGTTTTAATTAACGCTTCGGCTATTGGCTACTACGGCACTAGTGAGACGGCTACCTTTGATGAAACAAGTTTATCTGGTAACGATTTTCTCGCCCAAGTCTGCCAAGCCTGGGAAGCAGAAGCGAGAAAGGTAAAAGATGCTGGTGTACGGTTGGTAATTCTGCGTTTTGGGATTGTTCTAGGTAATGGTGGTGCCTTGGATAAAATGATTCCGCCTTTCAAACTTTTCGCTGGTGGTCCCATTGGCAGTGGTCGACAGTGGTTCTCATGGATTCATGTAGACGATTTAGTTAACCTGATTCTGGAAGCTTTAACTAAACCGGAAATAGAAGGCGTATACAATGCCACTGCCCCTAACCCAGTCCGAATGGCAGATTTAAGCCAAACTTTGGGGCAAGTGATGAATCGCCCTTCTTGGTTGCCTGTTCCTAGTTTTGCGATCGAAGCTCTTTTAGGAGATGGGGCGATGGTAGTTTTAGAAGGTCAGCAAGTCCTTCCCAAACGCACCGTGGAAACAGGCTTTGAGTACAAACATCCTAATTTACAGTCAGCACTAAGACAAATTCTTGCATAGATTAAAAGGGAGCAGGGGGCAGGGGGAGCAGGGGAAATAATAACCAATGCCCCATGCCCAATGCGCCATACCCAATGCCCAATACCTTAACTATTGATTAGAGAGAAATTTTCTAGAAACCCAACTGATAATACCGCTAAGAATAGCACCGCCCATGAGGATGCCAATGGCTGGGTTAAACACGGGTTGCCAAAGTTGATGCCACAAATCCAAGCCCAGGTTTACTCCTACAGAATCACCGATCGCAGCGATCGCTAACCAGACAAAGCCAAACAAAACCAAAAAAACATCTGCGACTAAAATTGTGTTTAGCCAATTTAACAATTTATCTTTCATCTATCCTTTTGTATAATTGCCTAAAATTTTAGGTGAGTGTTAATTAAGTAAGTTAGAAGTGAAGATTGCTTACTAGAATTTAACTCTTCACTCCTAACCGGAGCTTTCCGAGCCTCCGGCTTGACTCTTAACTTCTCACTCCTCCAACAGCCAATTTTTAACTTTTGTCAAACTCTGCCAATCTGGTTTTCTACTTAAGCCATCTTCAATACTAGTTTTTATTTCATCGCGCCATTCTGGATTGACAAAAATTAGTTGCTGTGCTATGTCAATATGTTCTCGTAAACCTTTTTGGCCTGTTTCCAGCATTGCTAAGGCGAGATTGACTCTAGCTTGTGGGTCTTGTGGATTTAACTTGACTGCTTTCTGTGCAGCTTTGTAAGCCAAATTGGCTTTGTTATCGAGTAGATATAACCACGCCAAACAGACCCAAGCAGCACTAGTTTTAGGAGCGCGATCGCACACTTCTTTAAACACAGGGATTAAAGAATCTACTGCTTCTCCTGCTTTATAGCGTTCCAAACCTGTATCAAATAAGGACTCAACTGTATTAGTCATTGGTCATTAGTCATTTTTCATTGGTCATTAGTCATTTGTCTTTTGTTCAATAACAAGGGACAAATGACAAATGACATATTACACCCCAAATGACTTGCCGCAACCGCAAGTTTGGTTAGCATTGGGGTTAGTGAATTGAAAGCCACCGCCAATCATGGCATCGCTGTAATCGAGCATTAAACCGTAGAGATATAATAAACTCTTGCGATCGCTGACAATTTTGAAGCCATCATAGTCAAAAACTTCATCCTGCGGGGTGATCTTGCTAGTGTCTTCAAAGTCCATCATATAAGACATCCCTGAACATCCACCCTGACGGACTCCTACCCGTAAGCAGAAATCTGTGCCTTGCTTGTCCCGGAGGGATTTTACCTGGTGCAATGCGGCTTCGCTCAACAGAATTCCGCGTTGTTGAGACTGAATTGCTTGTGTCATCTGCTTTTTGAACTCCTTAATTAGTATAAGCTTTACCCTATATCGGCTTATTAATGCCTTTGGGTTGCCCTTGATGTTTTTGTATTCATTCTAGCGGCTTAAATGTCGTTAAATACCAAATTGTAAACACTCCGTCAAAAGCAGCCAAACATTTTTATCCTAGAATTGAGAGACTCAGTGTATTTATAGATTCGGTATTTTTGGAGTTCAAGCGTGGCAGCAGTCACCAGAAGCAACTATCTTTCAGGTGCAGCCATAAAAACTTAATCCGAGGCTAGCTATCCCCCAAAGTCTACTTCCAAATTGCTTCTTTTGATTAACTTATTCTATGACAAGTTTTAATCGCTCTACCAGTCGTCGGTTGAAGAAACTAACTCAAATTCCTTCTGTATGGGAGGGCGATCGCCGTCCGTTGTCATCACCAAACCAACACTCAGACTCCGAGGAAAAGGGAGAATGCATTCTTTGGGTAGATTACTCCCAAGGTGTGGTTCGAGGAATGGACGTGGTAGCTTCAGATATCGGCCCAGAAGCAATAGTTCGTACCTTAATGCGAGCAATGGAACATCCCCACAGTCCGGCAAGACCTGCCAGACCCCAAAGAATTGTGGTCAAAGACCGCGAGATCCAATTTTATTTGCGGGGGGTGCTGCAAGATTTAGATATTGCCATTGACTACGCACCAGAATTGCCTTTAATTGACGAACTGTTTCGCGGGTTCGCTGACATCCTCGATAGTCAAACCCCCGACTTACCCCCACAGTATGCACAAATCTTACGAGAGAAAGCATTTGCAATTTGGGAAGCAGCACCTTGGGAATTTTTAGAAGAACAGCAAATTTTGTCAATCGAGATAAATAAATGGGATGTTGGCACACTCTACGCCTCAGTTATGGGAATGCTGGGAATGGAGTATGGGATTTTGTTTTATCGCTCAGAAGAGTCTTTAAAACAGTTTCGCGCCACCGTTTTAAGAGATGAAGAATCAACGGAGCATCTAGAAGAAGCGTTCCTCAAACAAGATTGCCTATTTCTCACCTTTGAGAGTGCTGACGAAACCGATGAAGATGAGGATGAAGAAAATGATTTGGCAGATATGCCATTATCAGAAATTGACCCAACTTTTGGTAATATCCACCCCCTAGAAGGACTACGGTCTGTTTTGTATGACGAAGAAGCACTGGTAATCTTAGTTGCGATCGAAAGCCTGAGTCGCTTTATTCGCGATCACCGTCGCCAGCTTCATGAGGACATTTTCCCTAGCCTCAGCCGTCGCTATCGCATTTCTCTGCCGCAGTCGGAAGAATCAACTAAATCTGTGGCTGTGACAGTCTCTACCATGCCGCAATTAGCAGCAGAATTAGAGGGAATGGCAGGCTTTGATGTCGATGATGAGGAGATTGAAGACTTTGGCTCACCAAATTTTCAATCATTGCAAGATGACTTGATACCAGAAGATTCCTTCCTCAGCTTAGGTGTGGTGTCCTGGGAAATGTTGGAGTATCTCCGTAAGGGGACTAGCTACCACAAGGCTGGTGAAATCAAAGAAGTGGGTGACGGTTTACCGGTGATTTTAATTCAAACTTCCCGACCCAAAGCTAAGGCTGTAATTGAAAGAATTGAAGCAATAGGCGGACTGAGAGCTATTTGCTTTAATCCAGGTGCCGACCCTTTCGATGGCGATCGCTACGACCTAGGTTTATTACAAACTCAAAATGGCGAATTGTTCCTATTCGGTGAATTTCTAGATGAAGATCCTATTCATGTAGAAGCCCGGAAAAAATGGAATCAACGGTGTAAAAATACTAAGGGCTACTGTGGTTTAATCATTGCCAAAGGATTAACCGGAGCCTCCCGTGGCAATCCTCAGTTACGAGATATGATGGCTTTGTTTGAAGCGCGATCGCTTTCACCTAAAGATTTAGGTCTTGGCACTCTTCAACTAATGCCCCAACTCAAATTTGAATAGTTGCAAAAATTCTCGCAATTTTCAATCTCTAATTGTGGCTATAGGAATCTGGTTTAATTATTTTGAGATTACGAGAAAGAAGCTGATGATTTAGTAGCTTTTACTAAATCTCAACTTCATTAGGAATTATTATCTTTGTCTCCCTTTTCTTTTTGCTTCCTCTAACTTGCTGAATCAGTATATTTGCAGAAAACATTAATCCCAATTTTTAAAATATATAACACGACAATTGTTGCGATGTCTACGACGGGCTACGCCTACGCACCATCAATCGGTATGCCATTTACTGCTGCAACTGCCACCAGTGAGCCAATAATGCTATTGAGCAGAGAAGCACTACCAGGGTTTTTGGTGTATTCTTTGATTTTGCCCTGTAAACCATCATCACCACAGATTTCCGCGCGGATTTCATTGAGAGTGAGTTGTAAAAGAGATTTTTTGCCCTTACCATAATCTGTTTTGCCGACTTTTTCTTGCCAAAGTGCATCAAAACTCGCTTCTAGATTACCATTATGTTGTTGCAGGGTAGTAAGTGCTTGTTGCGCTGGGGTGTCGTTTGGCAAAAGTTGCTGAAGTTCTTGGATTTCGACAGTGGTTAATTGGGCATTCATATATATTTAATTTAATTATTTATTGAGTATTTGTTAGTTCCTGAATCAACTCTTCAGGTGTGATAATTCTGGGAGTAGCAACTGGAAAATCTCTAGGATTGCGAGTAATAATAGCATCTAAGTGATTGAGTACCGCAGCGCTGTATTGAATAGCGTCTTCAAAATCTCTAAAGTTAAGATTTAGTGCCATGTTAATTGCGGTACTGTCTACGCTGGCGACACGGCAGAAGTTGACCAACTGCCTTAAATAAATAAGTGTCCACTCTCGACCTCTTGCTCTACGGATGATGTAATACAAATCACTAAAAGTTGAGGCGGAAATATAACCTTCTACCTGTCCTTGCTCAACTAGCACCAACACTTGTTCGCTTGCCTCTAGAAAAGGTTCACGCTCAAGGGCATCATCTACAATGATGTTGGTGTCTAACAAGATTTTCACAGATTATGTTTCTCTTTTAAAGCTTCCCATCTGGCTCGGTCTGGGTCAAAGTCTGGTGGTGTCGGTGGGGCATTTTCAAATAAACCTTCAAATGCTTTGACTTTAGACTTTCTTCTCGGCTTTTCTGGCTGTGACTCAGTAGGAGTTTCTGTAGAATTTTCCAAGGATGAAACTGGCTGCAAAATAATCACTTCCACCTTTCCAGGAGCAATATTTAGAGGTTCGTCAATAATTAAATGACCTGATTCGTCAATTGTGGCGTTTAGCTTGTAGGCTTGCATACTTTTGCTCCTTTTTGTTTCTAGGATAGAATACTGCGTAAATTAAGTCCTAGTTGGGTTTCGTCCCTCAACCCAACCTACATTCTATTTACCAGAATCGATATCTCCTAGAAAATTACCTAGAGATAATTTATTAGTTCTTGAATCAACGATCGCAGTTATAAGTGAAGGTCTTGTCCGCAACCAATTTTGCGCCATAGCTACTGCCAACACTAGTTAATGTGATGCTACCTTATCCTAGTAATTCACGCAGAGGTTAGCTAATTACGTAAATGAAATCAGCAAATTCTATTGGCTAGGGTTTTAATTCAGTACAGATACAGCGATAATTTACTCAAATCATCACCGAGTTGTTTCATGCAGCCAGTTATTGAAAGCATTGTATTACGTCAAATGGCTTCGGGCGATCGCCTCTACTTACAACTATACAAATTCATCGGCGCTCAACCTGGTAAAAAGGTTTACATTCAATCTAATTTGCATGGCGCAGAGATTGCTGGGAATGCCGTTATTCACCAGCTAATTGAGTTTTTATTAACAATAGATGATACAGATTTAACTGGAGAAATTTGGTTAGTTCCCGTTTGTAATCCAATGGGGACGAATGAACGCGCTCATCATTTCTCCCCTGGACGATATTGCATTTACGAAGCCAAAGACTGGAATCGCATATTTTGGGACTACGAGAAAGAAGCTGATGATTTAGTAGCTTTTACTAAATCTCAACTTCATAGTGATCTAAAGGTCATTCGACAAAATTATCTAACTATAATTAAGCAACAATTCGCAAAAACTTTAGAAAAACTTAATTCTTCTAATGGTGTTCCTTACACTGAGCTTTTTGCCTACAAGCTACAAAATCTCAGTTTAGATGCAGACTACTTAATTGATTTACATAGTTCTACCAATCAAGCTTTAGACTACGTTTATTACTTCCAAAATCGAGAAGACAGTGCAAAATACTTCCTACTTGGTTTTGGAATATTACTTGATAAATATGATGGTGATGCTTTTGATGAAGCTTTTATGAAACCTTGGTTAGCACTGGAAGCTTGTTTTAAAGAGTTGGGTAGAGATATCAAATTTGATGTGGAAGCTTGGACACTAGAACTAGGAGCAGGAATGCAAATGAACCCTGATTCAGTCGCTAAAGGTGTACGGGGTGTAAAAAATTATTTAGCCCAAAAAAGTGTACTGCAAATGCCTGATTTATCGGATGACACAACAACCTACGAAATGACTTTTGCATCTAGCAGCAACCGGAAAAAATATTATGCGATCGCAGGTGGTATGATTCAATCCAGAATGGAATTAGGTAGCACAGTCAAAACTGGAGACAAGCTGTATCAAATTCTCAGTTTTAATAAAGAAGGTCAGCTACCTAGTGTAATTGATGTCTGCGCTCAACATGATGGCTTAGTTTATGATGTCGCAACCAATCAAGCTGTGAATGAAGGCGAGTTTGTTTTAGGAATTGTTAGTTAGGGGATAACAAATATATCAAGTAATTTTGAACAATATCTTTATTAATAATCTCGCACTGCGTTTCTATTCCGTCTCGGAATGAATTCCGAGTTTCATAGCTGAAGTCTTGAACTTAAGTTCTGGGCGGGATATCAGTGAGTGTGACAGTTTCACTTCGTTTAGAGTTGTAGAGAGGGGCGATCGCTTTATTAAAGAAAATCAATTTAACTTCAACTACTTTGCTGCTGTTCTAACCAAGTTACTAAATCATCCATCTCAGACATTCTTAAGAGCGATCGACATAAAGCCTCTAATTGTTCAATTTTCAAACCTTGAACTTTTTGATAAATTGATTCATCAATCTCACCAAAACGTTCTTCTAGCAGAGACATACATAAAGAAAAAGCTTCTTGTTGTTTTCCTTTTTGCAAAATATCTTGATAAATCACTGATTCTTGCATAATATCCTCACTTAACAATTGACGAATCAAAGTTTTGTCAAATCGCAAACCAGCTAAAATTTCTGTATACCCGGCAATATTTTGTTTTGTCTCCCTATCTGAAATTGTAGCCACTTTTTCAGCAACCTGGGACAATAAACTTTGTGGGGAATCAGTACGACTCAGAGTAGCCAGAGGTAATAAATTTGCATTATTTAAGAATACACTCGAATCTTGCTCCCACATCCGTATTACTTGATAGCGGTGTACTGTCGTATCATCCACATATTCTTGGGTAAAAGCAATTTCATCGTTTGTTTCTTGCAAAAAGATGACTACCTGTACAACTGGACACTTATACTGACGCTTTAATCTCACGGAGTAATCTAGCATTCGGAAGGTAATTGCCGGGCTAGACTGTGTTAAAGTCTGAAACTCAATATGCAGAATCCTGTTTTTAGTTTGAATAAAAGTCACAGAATCTGCACGAATTGGTTCTAAGCTTAATTCAGTTTTTAGCACCTTTATATTTGCCGATTCCTCAGCAATTAACCACCGAACAAAATCTGCTGGATATTTTTCTGCCAGCAGCTTACAAACATTATCAAAACTCACAATACTAACAGACCTAATATTATGATTATATTACAGCTATTTTCAGGTAAATAGATCACACGTTAGGGGTGGTTCAAATATATGAAATAGTATTTTTAATTTCCAACACCTATACAATAAATATCAAACTCTACTAAACTTTGTACTTTGATAGGCACAGCTATGCTGTGCCTGTACCATATATGTTTAGTCTCCTAAATAAATACTCATACCACGAGCGGTTTTAACTAAAGTGCCATTAGGATCGACGGCGCTATATTGAGCGATCGCTTCTGTAATTGGTACACTTAATACTTGGCGATTTTGCCAAGTCACCATGCGATCGTATTTATTCTCTGCAATTAGATTAACTGCCGCAACACCAAAAGCTGTTGCAACTAATCTATCTAGTGGTGAAGCAGTTCCACCGCGTTGAATGTGTCCTAAAACAGTAACTCGTGTTTCTACGCCAATGTGTTCAATAATTTTATCTGCTAAATATTCCCCAATTCCACCGTATCGAGATTGACCTAAGCGATTTGTAATCGTCACATTTTCCCCATCGTGGGTACGAACCGCTTCAGAAACAATTATCAAACAATAGTTTTTGCCTTTCTCTTGGCGTTCTTTAATTTTGTGACAAATATGCTCAACTGTGTAAGGAATTTCGGGAATTAAAATTACATTTGCTCCCCCCGCAATTCCCGCAGCTATAGCTATGTGTCCAGCATCACGCCCCATGACTTCCAAAATCATGACTCGGCTATGACTTGCAGCAGTAAAATGCAACCTATCTAATGCTTCTGTGGCAATGTTGACTGCTGTATCAAAACCAATGGCGTGTTCAGTAACGCCAATATCGTTATCAATCGTTTTGGGAATACCTACTAGATTAATGCCACCTTGTTGGGCGAGGCGGCGGAGAATTGCCAAGCTACCATCACCGCCAATACCAATCAAAGCGTCTAAGCCTAGCTCATGATAACCTGCAATGATGTCTTCGGAGCGATCGCATAAACTACCATCCGCCATTGGAAAAGCAAAAGGATCACCTTTATTGGTTGTTCCCAACATTGTGCCACCCGCAGTTAACAGCGAGTCAACTTGATCAACTTCCAGCTTGGTAAATTGTGGGGGACGCGCCATTAATCCTAGAGTCGCTTGACGAATTCCCAAAACCTCCCAGCCGTAAGTATCCACAGCACAATTTACTACAGCCCTAATCACAGCATTTAAGCCAGAACAATCACCTCCACTGGTAAGAATTCCAATGCGTTTGGGTTCTTCCATATTTTTTATTGACATTTTGATCCAAATATATTGAGTAGTCGATGAAACTTAAGACATTAGCAGCAGATTAAACCTAAGCAAATGCGCTTCTTTTAAATGCCAAAGTAATTTTATGTTTGTTTTGTATCTAAAAACAAAACAAAGTTATCTTGGCTGTAAAATATAGGTATAGAGCCAGTAGTAGATTAAACCTCGGCAAAAGCAATCCCTAAAAATGCCAGGGGAATTATATGCTTGTTTTGTGTCTAAGAAAAAACCAAGTTATCCTAACTGTAAAATACGAGGGTGGAGCCAAAGGTGACTAGTATTGATAATTACAACTTCTCTTTTTCAGGAGAAGTCGCAATCCCACAAGCTCCTCCTGAATTCAAATCAGGTTTTATCGGCATTGTTGGTCGTCCTAATGTCGGTAAATCTACTTTAATGAATCAATTAGTAGGACAAAAAATTGCCATAACTTCCCCTGTAGCGCAAACAACACGTAACCGTTTACGCGGCATTTTAACTACACCAGAAGCGCAATTAATTTTTGTAGATACGCCAGGAATTCATAAACCCCATCATCAATTGGGGGAAGTTTTGGTGCAAAATGCCAAAATTGCCATTGAATCGGTAGATGTAATACTGTTTGTGGTAGATGGAGGAGTAGCTTGTGGAGCAGGCGATCGCTATATTGCTGAATTGCTCAGTCGCAGCAAAACACCAGTGATTTTGGGCGTGAACAAAATCGACCAACAACCGTCTGATTCTCAGTTTCTAGATGACAGTTACGCTCAGATGGCCCAGTCCCATGAATGGGAAATCGTGAAGTTTTCTGCCAAGACAAGTGCAGGATTACCGCAACTTCAAGAATTATTAATTGAACATTTAGAAATTGGGCCATTATACTACCCGCCAGATTTGGTAACTGACCAACCAGAACGCTTTATTATGGGTGAATTAATCCGAGAACAAATTTTATTATTGACTCGTGAAGAAGTACCCCATTCAGTAGCGATCGCAATTGACCTAGTAGAAGAAACTCCCAGCATTACCCGGATACTTGCTACCATCAACGTTGAGCGCGATTCTCAAAAAGGCATACTCATTGGCAAAAGTGGAGCGATGCTCAAAGCAATTGGTAGCGAAGCCCGCGAACAAATCCAAAAGTTAATCTCTGGTAAAGTTTACCTAGAATTGTTTGTGAAAGTTCAGCCAAAATGGCGACAGTCGCGGATAAGTTTAGCAGAGTTAGGCTATCGCGTGGAAGAATAAAATAAATTTGTCATTAGTCATTGGTAACTTGGAATGAGCGTTTGCGTAACGTTTCGTAGAGAAGTATTTCCATTGTTTATTGCTAGAAGAAAAAAGCAAATAACAAATGACAAATGACAAATGACAAATGACAAATGACAAATGACTTTTAATAAATAAAAATGTCTTTAGATACTCGTTATCCCTTAAATTTACCCGCCAATGCTCCGCCGTTGCGCGTGTTAATTGTCGAAGATGATCCGATGATGCAACTCGGATTAGAGCAATCGTTAATGGCTCATCCTCAGTTAGAGATTGTTGGGCAAGCAGAAGATGGCTATTTGGGAGTTCAAGCCGCACTGCAACTGAAACCTGATTTAGTGGTTATGGATATTGGGTTGCCGCGATTGGATGGCATTGCAGCGACACAGCAAATTAAAGCGGCGCTGCCAGCAACTCATGTGGTAATGCTGACATCTCATCAAACGGAGACAGAAATTATTGCAGCACTCTCTAGCGGTGCAGATGCATATTGCATCAAAGGTGCAAGTGTGGAACGATTGTTAAGTGCGATCGCAGCCGCAGTTGATGGTGCAGCCTATCTCGATCCCCAAATTGCGCGGCGAGTAATTGATAATCTCAAACCGCCCTCACCCACCACCAACAACGCCAACTTATCTGGGCGCGAGTTAGAAGTGTTGAAACTGATGGTAGACGGCTTGAGTAACCCAGAAATTGCCGAAAAACTTTATCTCAGTCCCAACACCATCAAAACTCACGTCCGAGGGATTATGAATAAATTAGCAGTGGACGATCGCGTGCAAGCAGCAGTTGTGGCACTGCGTTCTGGGTTGGTTTAGAAAACAAATGCCGCAAAATACAGAAACAAACCTCAACAAAAGTAACATTACTGGTGTATCCAAACTTAATAATGAATTTCCCACTTTCTGCCCTCAAAGCCGCGAAGAATGGCGGAAATGGTTAGAAGAAAACCATCGCACCTATCTTGGTGTATGGCTCATTTACTACAAAGTAAAAAGTGGTAAACCAAGTGTTCGATATAGCGAAGCGGTACAAGAAGCCTTATGCTTTGGTTGGATTGATAGTAAAGTCAAATCCTTAGACGAAGAACGTTATATGCAAATATTTACGCCTCGAAAACCGAAAAGCGTATGGTCAAAATTAAATAAACGATATATTGAAGAACTTATAGAACAAGGTTTGATGACTACAGCTGGTCTAGAGAAAATTGCAACTGCAAAACAAGATGGCTCATGGAACTCCTTAGATGCGATCGAAGCATTGATTATTCCCTCAGATTTAAAACAGGCATTAGAAGCAAACACAACTGCTAAAGAGTATTTTGAAGCATTTAATAACTCATCCAAGAGGAATATTCTTTTTTGGATTGAGAGTGCAAAACGTCCAGAGACAAGGTTGAAGAGAATTGAACAAACCGTTAACTCAGCGGCAGTCAACAAAAACCCATTGATACGATAACAAAGTCTATGTGATTCTTTGAGAACGTATCTTTTGACGCGTAGGCGTAGCCCGTCGTAGACATCGCTCTTTGAAGTAAACAATATGAGTAAAGATTTCAATCCAATTTATAATAAGTAAAGGCGTACTTATGTACGCCTCTATAATAGATTTATTTGTTGTCAGGATGTTTGAAAAATAGTCTAATTCAATGCATTTTGGTTAAAAGAGTTTGAGAGTTCATTAGGGTCTAGATTAGCAGGAAATAACAAAATTTCCTTACCTTCTAAGTTTGCCTTCTGGTGAAGCAAAATTGCTTTTCCCAAAGAACAATATTTAATTGGAACCCATCTGTCGCTATAAAAGTAGACAGTTACTCGGCTCATTGCATACTCTTTCAACGGCAGTGGAAGAGACCAGGACGAGTCCATAGTTTGAACCTTACCTGTTGAGTCCATGCTTTGAACCTCAGTTATTAAGTATATATACTTTCACTCATCAGAATTGTTTAAAGTAACTATCATAAGTAATAACAATCTGCCTTAAACTGAATCTTTAGGTGAAAATTAAAATAATTAAAACTAAGCTAAGAGGATGTTTTAAAAGCCATTTTGTCAGTATAAAAAGGCTTACGAGTTCAAAGGATCGTTCACGAGTATCAAAAACTCATTAGCAAAATTTTGATCATCATTGGGATTTACTCATCAGTCGGAATTATTAAATTTTGCATAGTGCTATAGGACTAGTATTTGATTTTTGAAAAAACTCCGTACAACTCGAAAAGGCTGATTCCCTATTCCCTGCCTATCGCGCTTGCGCTGCGCTTCTCTTTGCAAAGACGCTTCTCTTTCAGAGACGCAAACGCGAACGCGCACCAATAGCTATGCCATGCTGCACGAATAGAAATCAAAGCAGATTTTTTACTAATGTTGATGCACTCGCTCTAGCAACCATAACGAAGCGATAGTACCCACGAAGTGAGCAGCAATCCCGTTGATGTTTGCCACAGCCACAAAAACATCAAGCGCGCGAATAATTTTGTAGGGATCAGTTATTGCCACTCCTGGAGGTTGGGATATAGATTTTGCCACTAGCACTAACACAGTTGATCCAGCACCCAAGAGAGTTAATAATATTCCCACCAAACCTGCAATTATTCCCAATCGGATGATTTTAGTTGTATCTGCTTTACTCAGATGCAGCGCTGGATTAGGATTTTCTAGACTTCTGCCTATGCGAGTGTAACGAAAATCCCAATACACAGAGAACAACAACACTACAACACCGCACGCAGCCCAAAACACAGCTACCCCAAGACCGGCATTCGGTTGTTCCACAAAGCCACGACCAGTAGCGGCAAATAACAAAGCTAAGACAGAAACCACTGCAAGTCCCAATTGTATCCAGAAAGCAATCCAGCCTGTAAGCCGAATAGTATTACCAATTCCTCGAGTTTCTGGTGCTTGCGATCGCGCTTCTGATTTAGTTTGCATATAATAAATTACTATTAAATCTAATTACCTTATCCCTCTATTATTAAGAATATTTCGACGCTTTGCCCCATACACCCACCCCCAGACATAATTTCCTGGGGAGTGGGGAGAAATCAATTAAAAATTAAAAATTAAAGAACTTCTGCCTCCTTTTCCCAATGCCGATAATTTAAAATCCTGCCGAACGATGTGAAAGTTTCAAACTCAGGGGTGATGAGTAATTAGCAACTAAATTGACAAAATCGCACTATAAAGAATGATATTAAGCGATAGATAGCGCTTGTAAAGGACTAACGGGCATGATTAAATCTTGGATGGTAATTGGGGGCGTGGCTTTCTTGGTTGCTTTAGCCGCTAACGTGATTACGCCTAGCGATCGCCAATGGTTCAAGCGCTTACAACGGCCGAGATGGCTAACTTTTGAGGGTGCGATTCCAATTATCTGGACTGTAATATTTATTTGCGGTGCTTGGTCAGCTTATATTGTCTGGGAAAAAGATCCAGGAAGCACCCCAACCTGGTTAATCATGGGTTTATACTTGCTTTTAGAAATTGTAACCATTGCCTATACACCTGTAATGTTTAGGCTTCGCAGCCTGAAAGTCGGTACAATTCTTGGTGGTACAGGTTTTATCATTAGTCTTTTATTGATACTTGCAGTCTTAAGTATTTCTGGCTGGGCAGCACTATTACTAGTTCCTTATTTGCTGTGGAGTCCAATTGGTACTTATACCACTTGGAAGATGATCAGTCTCAATCCTCAAGATGCTTAAGATTCGCACCAGGGAATGATTAAACATATAGCCTAAATTGTCAAACTTGCAGTGTATGACTTGACAAAATACACAAGCGAGAGTGCATTATGATTCCATCTTGGATAATAATTGGGGCTGTAACTTTTTTCGTCGCCCTTGGTAGTTTTTTCATCACGCCACGTGATGTTAAATGGTTTGCAAACTTAAGTCGCCCGCGTTGGCTAGTTTTTGAGCCGTTGATTCCAATTATCTGGACTGTGATTTTTGTTTGCGGTGCAGCTTCAGCTTATGTTGTCTGGGAAAAAAATCCTGGAAGCCCAATTACTTGGCTACTAATGGCTTTGTACCTCTTGGTGGAAATTATCACCGTTGCCTATATACCTACAATGTTGAGGTTTCGCAGCCTCAAAGTTGGGGAAGTGCTTGGGCTAATCGGTTTGATTTCAGGCGTTATCCTCGCAATCTGCGTTTTGCCAATTTCTCTAATGGCAGCGCTGTTACTCCTTCCTTATCTAGTTTGGACTCCGATTGGTACTTACACTACCGACGAGTTAAAAGAGTTGAATCCTCAAGATGCATAACGCATCTATACAAGCCGCCCATAACGTGCAGTAACAGGCTTGGCTGGATTAAATTGATTATTCAGCCAAGCCCACATTTGATCGCCAATAGAAAAATGCCACCACTCTCTAGGATTGCGTTGAAAACCGACTTTTAACATTACATCTTGCAATAGCTGACGGTGAGCATGATACTTTTGGGCTTCTGGGCGATCGCTATTGGCATAATAATCTGGGTGCGATCGCTCTGACATTTCATCAATCGGCGAACCCATATTTACTATTTGCCCTGCATCATCTACTAGCGTCACATCCACCGCCGCACCTGTACTGTGAGGAGGAGGAGTTTTTTCATCCAAACTTGGTACAGCCCAAATTGCATAAACCGCTTCCCAAATTTCTTGGCGTTGGTTTGGGGATAATTCCACATCAGTTAATCCCCTATCCTGCACTGCTTGGGCGAAGCTGTAATCTACCATAAACTGCTGGACTGCTACTGGGCGATAAGCATCAAAAATTTGGATACGCCAGTTGGGATGCAGCAGTTGAAGATAATTTTGCGCTTGGATCAAATTTTCAATAACACTTTGACGGAGATAATAAGGGGAGCGATCGCCATAAGGCGCACCTAATTTTTCATAAGGATGGGGAGATTCCACCGCAAATAATTCTAAAGGAATCGCTATTATCGGTTCACCACACTCAAAAATCGGGATTTGATGATAGGGCCTCATCTAGTCAGCCAGGCAGGACTTACGGATTTTAACGCAAGCATAGTATTTTGGTAAAAATTTAAGCAATTGCCAAATCATAATGTAAAACTAAAATTTCATCTGCTCTCAAAGTCGCCATTGCATATTCGCAGCCTTGGGTATCAGCAAACTCAACTAAATAATATTCTTCTTGCTCATACACTTCTACAATTGTTCCAACTTGCCCACTAGGTAAGCTTTCGATAGAAGTATAATCTTCTTCTATTAGTTGTAACCTCTCAATGGGAATAGACTTGAGTGTAGCAATAGTATCCAAAAGTTTAACTTTTTTCATTTAACTTCAGAAATGCAGTAATCAAACGTGGATAAACATTATTAGCGGTAGTTTCCCAGATTGTTCGCAGCCTGATTCCGTCTGTATCAGGTACAATCCAATCTACCTTAAACTGTTGACCAAATTGTGTAGTACTTTGCTGAACAACTTCACCTGCAACTGCTGCTGTTTGAATAAGTTCACGTAAAACATCGGCGTTTTCTATTGTGATTCCTAGAATTGATGCGAAAACTCTAGCTTTATGTTTCCCACTTGGATGTTCTGGGTTTAGACAATAACCTATGAGCTTTTGCGTAGAAATCTCTGCTTGCTCGCCGTTGGGTAATTTCATGATCTATGAATATGCCCTAACAGACTTAAGATTCTATCATTAACGGCTCGTTTGTCCAAAAATGCTCAATCAAAACCAAACACCCTTATTAGATGCCTTAAAAGCCAATGCAGCAAAACCCCATGCGCCTTTTTACACCCCAGGACATAAACAAGGTGAAGGAATTTATCAACCCTTGGCTGACTTATTTGGTAAAGCTGTCTTTCGTGTTGATTTAACCGAATTAGCAGATTTAGATAATCTCTTTGCGCCCCAAGGCGTTATTCAAGAAGCACAACAACTAGCAGCAGCAGCTTTTGGTGCTTCACAAACATGGTTCCTTGTCAATGGTTCTACCTGTGGGATTGAAGCAGCAATTCTCGCTACCTGTGGCACAGGTGATAAAATCATTCTGCCTCGCAATGTACATTCTTCTGCGATCGCAGGTTTAATTCTCTCCGGTGCAATACCAATTTTTCTCAATCCTGAATACGATCCAGTTTTAGATATTGCCCATAGCATCACGCCCAATTCTCTAGAATCTGCACTCCAACAACATCCAGACGCTAAAGCAGTGTTGACAGTTTACCCAACATATTACGGCGTTTGCGGAAATTTGAGTGCGATCGCCAACATCACACATCAATATAATATTCCTCTACTTGTAGATGAGGCACACGGCGCTCACTTTGCCTTTCATCCAGAATTACCCACTCCAGCCTTAGCCGCAGGTGCTGATTTAACTGTACAATCCATCCACAAAGTACTTGGTGCAATGACACAAGCATCAATGCTGCACATTCAAGGTAATCGGATAGATTGCGATCGCATCAGTAAAGCTTTGCAACTCGTACAATCTACCAGTCCTAGTTATTTACTTTTAGCTTCTCTAGATGCAGCGCGTCAGCAAATGGCACTCCACGGAAAAATGCTGATGTCTAGCACTTTACAACTTGCTGATGAAGCTAGAACAAAAATCAGTCAAATTCCTGGATTATCTGTTTTACAAATTTCTAGCCCCCCTTCTCAAGGGGGGTTGGGGGGATCTTCTTCTATAAGTGGGTTAGAGCGATCTCCCGGCTTTGTGGCTTTAGACGAAACGCGATTAACTGTCACTGTTTCTGGTTTAGGTTTAACCGGATTTGAGGCAGAGGAAATTCTAGATGAAAAATTTGCTGTCACCGCCGAATTCGCTTCACTGCAACATCTCACCTTTATAATTAGTTTGGGCAACACCCCAGCCGATATTGAGCAACTAGTACAAAGTTTTAGTACTCTTGCCAAAGAATATCGCCGAACCAACTTAATTGTTAAAAGCGATCTTTGGCAGGATGTTTTCACTACGCAGTGCCATCCTTTACATTTTTCTCCGCGTGAAGCCTTTTTTGCTGTCAGTGAAATATTACCTTTGATACAGACCAATCAACGCATCTGTGCCGAAATCGTCTGTCCCTATCCCCCAGGAATTCCCTTGTTAATGCCGGGAGAAATCATCACCAAACCCGTCCTTGACTATCTGCAACAAATCCAGGCGATGGGGGGATTTATTAGCGGTTGCAATGATACAAGCTTCAAAACTCTGAAAGTACTGAAAATTTAATTTTTGTCCTCCCAAGACTCTTCACCTTCTACAATAAAGATAGACTTTATTGAGATTTGTATAGTTGGGGATAAGCTGTCATGGCTCCCGCCGTTTTCATTCAAAATTTGCAAAAACGTTACGGTACAGTAGTTGCCGTCCAGGATGTTTCCTTTCAGGTAGAACCAGGAGAAATTTTTGGTTTACTTGGCCCCAACGGTGCTGGGAAAACTACTACCTTGCGTGCTTTATGTACACTTACCACACCGGATGCTGGCAAAATAGAAGTATCTGGCATCTCTGTGTTAGATAATCCGAGAGTGGCAAGACAACGACTAGGCTACGTAGCTCAAGAAGTCGCTATAGATAAGGTGCTGACTGGAAGAGAACTGCTGCAACTGCAAGCCGCACTTTATCACCTCCCAGGCGCAGTAGCCAAACAGCGAATTGAGACTGTATTAGATTTACTTGGTTTGCAAGAATACGCCAATAAAAAGACAGGAACCTATTCCGGCGGTTTACGCAAGCGCCTAGACTTGGCTGCTGGGTTACTCCATTCACCGGATGTTTTGGTTTTAGATGAGCCAACAGTAGGACTTGACATAGAAACCCGATTTGTAGTGTGGGATTTCCTGAGAAAATTACGCGCCTCTGGGACGACGGTAGTAATTACCAGCCATTACCTAGAAGAGATTGACGCTTTAGCCGATCGCGTGGCAATTATAGATCGCGGCGTTGTAATTGCGGCTGGCACACCTTCACAATTGAAAGATCAAGTAGGGGGCGATCGCATCACTTTGCGAATCCGCGAGTTTTCCCCTATTGAAGAAGCCGAAAAAGCGAAAAACCTCTTGCAACCTTTGCCATTTGTGCAAGAAGTGATCATCAACAGCGCTCAAGGTAATTCCCTCAACTTGGTAGTGACACCTCAAAACGATGCTCTGATTAACATACAGCAAGCGCTGAATACTGCTGGCTTGCCCATATTTGGCATAGCCCAATCTCGCCCCAGCCTCGATGATGTTTACCTCGCCGCTACAGGACGCACACTGATGGATGCAGAACTAGCAGCCGTTGCCACTCGCGATCCTAAGGCTGAGAAAAAGCAGAATATGAGATAAAGCATTGGGCATTGGGCATTGGGTATGCAGATATTTACCACTCCCAATTCCCAATTCCCCACTCCCGATTCCCCATTCCCCACTCCCCAATCAATTATGAGTGTTACTCCTAAATCTGATATCAATTGGCAGCCGTTAGCATCGCCACAAGCAGATGCTAATCCTGCACCTAACTTTTTCGGTGAATTGGTACAAGAGACGTTGGCTTTAACTCGTCGCTTGTTTATTCAGTTGCAACGCCGTCCCTCCACATTGGTTGCCGGAATTATTCAGCCGGTGATGTGGTTGGTGCTATTTGGTGCATTATTTCAAAATGCCCCCAAGGGATTGTTCGGCAGTACGACAAATTACGGTCAATTTTTGGCTGCTGGAGTAATTGTGTTTACAGCCTTTGCTGGGGCACTGAATGCTGGTTTGCCCGTAATGTTTGATCGCGAGTTCGGCTTTTTGAATCGTTTGCTGGTAGCACCATTAGCATCACGGTTTTCCATTGTCTTTGCTTCCGCAATCTTTATCATCAGCCAAAGTTTGTTGCAAGCAGCTGTGATTGTTGCAGCCGCAGGATTTATTGGGGCTGGATTACCGGATGCAACGGGTTTATGTGCGATCGCTCTAATTGTCTTCCTCTTAGCTTTGGGTGTGACAGCCATCTCCCTTGGTTTGGCTTTCGCTCTACCCGGACACATTGAATTGATTGCAGTGATTTTCGTCACTAATCTACCATTATTGTTTGCGAGTACTGCTTTAGCACCTCTATCCTTCATGCCTCAGTGGTTGCAGGTTGTGGCTACTCTAAATCCTCTCAGCTATGCGATCGAACCAATTCGCTATCTGTATCTCCACAGTACTTGGGAACTAAATAGCGTAGTAATGCAAGCTCCTTGGGGTGATGTTACCTTTGGGGGAGCATTGTTGGTGTTGTTTGGCTTTGCCGTTGTTGCATTGCTGAGTATTCAACCCCAACTGCGGCGGACTCTTGCTTAAAGAGATAAAATATAGCAATTTTAGGGTCAAAATCCCATGAAAAAATCATTTTTACAAATCACTAGACTTTTTGTCGCTACTGCGGCAGGAATTAGCTTTGCTTCCTTGCTCATAGCTCAACCCAGTTCGGCTCAAGTCAGTAGCCCGGCCGATGCTTTTCCTAGTAACAGTACAACAGACCAAAACACCGATCCTTTTTCCCGTTCAAACTCAGACAACTTCAATATGTTTGACTTGATTCATCGGGCGAATTTCGGGACTCTCAACTGGAATTCTGATCAACAAAACGAACAATTAAACTCAGCAGCAGATGCTTTTAGAGAAAATCAACGAAAATTAATAGAACGTCGTCAACAACAGCAAGCAACCCCCAGTTTGCCATTAGTTATACCACAACCAGTTACACCAGCATCAGTTACACCAGCATATGGTAATTAAATTTTAATAAAGAACCCCAAACCCTAGAGGGTTTGGGGTTGAAACTACGCTTTAAAAAATCCTTAGTTATCAGGTAAAAAACTACAGCCCAAGTGCAGCCAAAACATCGCTAGCATGGGTAGCAGTATTTACACTAGCGTCAACATGGGTAATTTTACCACTGGGGTCAATTACATAAGTGACGCGTTTGGCATAACCGCCACCATCCACATCAAAAGCTTTGATTAGGGATTTGTCGGTGTCAGCCAGTAGGGGAAAATTCAAATTATATTTTTGGGTGAATGCCTGATGGGCGACTTCATCATCTGCACTGACTCCCAAGATTACAACATCTTTACTTTGATATTCAGATTGGGCATCCCGAAAACTACAGGCTTGTTTGGTGCAGCCTGGTGTGTCATCTTTGGGGTAAAAATACAAAACGACTGTTTTTCCGGCAAAATCAGATAAAGAGACTGTGTTGCCGTTTGTATCTTTGGCGGTAAATGCAGGTGCATCCGTACCAACTGCTAGAGGCATAATTAACTTTTCCTGTTTCAGATTGTTGATGCACTTGAAATTTTACATTAATTTATAATGATTAAATATAATTAGTAAAAAATAGCATAACTATACTTTAAGTAATTAATTTTGGTTAAATGGGGTGGCTGGTAGAAGAAAAAATATATTCTTAAACTAATCTTTATTAGAAGAAAAATTTCTCCCCATATATAATGCCTGCTGTTGATTCCCAAAACCCAAATATTTTTGTCTATCCTCGAAGCACAGTAGAGAGAGCCGAGCGATCGCTAGTGTGTTCACCCTTTAATCTATCTTTATTTGAAGTCATGGGACACCAGAGTGTGTCATTAACTGCGATCGCCCTGGAAAATGGACTCAAGCAGGGCTATACTAAACGCCCTTTATCAGAATTAGCCTGTGATAACGCCTTGGGCTGGCTAATCCAAGTGGGTGTATTACGTCGCGAAGTCGATGGTCAAGGGATTACAGATAGTTTTCGCCTTACTCCCTTGGGTCGCCAGCTGGTGGAACAATACCAGGAAAAAAATTGGCGTACACCTTCATGGCGCGATCATTTATCCGATGCTGTGACTCGTTGGTTGCGGATACCTTTTTAGAATAAAAAACCAAAGAGTTAGGATTAGGCAATCTAAGGGAACAATATATACGGAAACATCACATCTATTTATGAAGTCTTTACCATAATGAGTTTTGGGATGCTAGGCATTGGGCACTTGTACTGAGCGAACTCCTAGGTCGAAGCAAGCTACGCGTAGCGTCTGTCTGCAACACGCTGTTTGCGTGCGTCTCGTAGAGAAGTCGTAAAGCCTGCGGCATAGCTGCGCTTCGGGCGTAGCCTCTCCAAGAGTTGTATTGGGCATTTGTTCTTCTCTCCTTGCCTCAGTTGAGTTGAGCATTTATTCCCTTTCTTGCCTTGCGTCCTTCTCTAACGAGACGCTGCATATAGCTTGCTTCGACCTAGGAGTATGTGTCTTTAGCACTAGCCCGCGTTGCTTCACCACTTTGCGTCTACGTTAAAAAAATTGACTTTGATAAAGAGTTAAGTCTTAAGTGAACCGTATTGCCTGTGTCTCCCTTGCTTTTTTTAACTGATGGACGAATTGCCATATAATTGTTCACTCCTAAAAATTCATCCTGTATCTTGAAAAACTAATTAATAGCAGCAACTATGAAATCAATTATGGTGGTGGGGACAACATCCCATGCAGGGAAATCACTTTTGACTACAGCCATTTGTCGCATTCTGTCGCGGCGTGGCTGGCGAGTGGCTCCCTTTAAAGGCCAAAATATGGCTTTAAATGCTTATGTCACTGCTACTGGTGGAGAAATCGGCTATGCCCAAGCAGTACAAGCGTGGGCGGCGGGAGTCGTGCCTTGGGTAGAAATGAACCCAATTTTACTCAAACCTCAAGGGGATATGACTTCCCAAGTAATTATTAAAGGCAGGTCTGTTGGTAAAGTGAGTGCCTCAGATTACTACGAGCAATATTTTGAACTGGGGTGGCGGACAATTGAAGAATCGCTACAGCATTTAGGAACAGAATTTGACATGGTGGTTTGTGAAGGTGCCGGTAGTCCAGCAGAGATTAACCTCAAGCACCGCGACTTAACTAATATGCGAGTGGCAAAACATTTAAATGCGCCAACTATGTTAGTAGTTGACATTGATCGGGGTGGTGCTTTTGCCCATGTTGTAGGAACCTTAGAGTTATTAGAACCAGATGAACGCGCCTTAATTAAGGGTGTAGTGATTAACAAGTTTCGAGGACAGCGATCGATCCTAGAACCGGGGATAAAATGGTTAGAAGAACGTACAGGTATCCCGGTTGTCGGTGTTATACCCTACTTACAACAAGTATTTCCAGCAGAAGATTCCCTTGATTTGCTAGAACGTGAATCGCATAAAGGCCAAACTGACCTCAACATTGCCGTCATCCGCTTACCTAGAATTGCCAATTTCACCGACTTTGACCCACTAGAATCAGAAAGCACTGTTTCTGTAAAATATCTCAGCCCAAAGCAAGATTTAGGACATCCTGATGCCGTAATTATTCCAGGGACAAAGACCACAATTCCTGATTTACTATTACTGCAAAAAAGCGGTATGGCAGAAGCTATCCAAAACTATGCTGCTTCTGGGGGAACGGTTTTAGGTATCTGCGGCGGCTATCAAATGCTTGGTCAAATCATCGCCGATCCAGAAGGGATAGAAGGACAAGCTGGCAGATATCAGGGGTTAAATCTTTTACCAATTAGAACAGTAATTACAGGACAAAAAGTTGCCCGCCAGCGCCAAGTTAGCTCGAATTATCCGCAACAGGGCTTGCCAGTAAATGGCTTTGAAATCCACCAAGGGCGATCGCGCATCGAACAGCAAGGAGTAGATCCTCAATCGTACCATGCCCTATTTGACGATATTAATTTAGGATTAGTAGATAGTTGTCAATCAGTCTGGGGAAGTTATCTCCACGGGCTGTTTGACAATGGTCCTTGGCGACGGGCTTGGTTAAATCGCCTCCGTCAACAACGGGGTTTAAAATCTTTGCCCACCGGTGTTGCTAACTACCGCGAACAGCGAGAACAGATTTTAGACTCCCTAGCCACTGAAGTAGAAAGCCATTTAGACTTAACTCCATTTTTGTCTTAAACTAAGTGCATAAAAATCGCACATTTTTTCGATTAGAGTGTCATTAGTCATTTGCTAATGACCAATGACCAATGACAAATGACCAATGACCAATGATTGTTCGTATCCGCTTTTTACCAGATGATGTCACAGTAGATGCCGAAGTGGGAGAAGCCCTATTAGATGTAGCAGACCGGGCTGGGGTATTTATTCCCACCGGGTGTCTGATGGGGTCTTGTCACGCTTGCACTGTCGAATTAGAGGATGGAGAAATCATCCGCGCTTGTATCACCGCAGTACCACCACGCGAGGAATTGACGATTAATTTGTTTAGTGATCCTAGTTGGTAATTTTTTAACCTTCTAAGTTCAGAAAATCAGATTAAGAAGTGTCTGTTTTTGCTATCTATATCAATTAGCTTTAACATTCAGCGCATATTCTTTAAACCTTTCCAAATCAGCTTGAATCGTCGATTCAACTACTCGCCCTAAAAATAAGTTATCCATAATTTTGCCAATAATGCCGGGGATAGCGTAAGAAATAGTCATTTTGACAATGCTACTATTGTGGCGATCGTAGAAGCGAATCGCTCCCTGATTTGGCAAACCATCAACAGATTCCCATTGGATAATTTGGTTGGGAACAACTTTGAGAATTCGAGATTTCCAATTAAATTCTAGACTGCCGGTCTTCAGTTTCCAAAGAGATATATCTGGATTATCTGGCGGAACTTTCACCGAATCAATCCACTTCATCCATCGGGGCATTTGCTCTAAATCAGCCCAAAGGCTCCATACTAAATCTATGGGAGCCTCTACCTCTACCTGCACAGTATGCTCTAACCAATCTGACATTCTTTGTTCTTCCTTCTCTACGAGACGCTGACGCTCCTAACGTCGCTACCGCTTCGCTAATGCGAGTGCGCCATTTGCGCCCTTTGCGGTTAGTTATTTCTTCAAACTCTCCAAAATCACTTTTGCCGCCCGTCGTCCAGAAATAGTCGCTCCTTCCATGCTATCGATGTAATCTTGCTGAGTATAACTCCCTGCAAGGAAGAAATTATCTACAGGTGTCTTTTGGTTGGGACGATACACATCCATCCCTGGCGCTTCGCGGTAAAGAGATTGAGCAAGTTTTACCACACTGTACCAAGTCATATTTAGCTCCCGTGACGAGGGAAACAGTTCATGTACTTGTTTGAGGACATGCTGTGCGATCGCTTCATTGCTTTGTGCAATAAAAGGATCTCCCGGTGTCAGCACTAGCTGTAACAATGAACCCTGTCCTGGGCGATAATAATCAGCAGGGCTAGTCAACGCCAAATCGGCAAAACAAGAAAAGTCCGCATCGGCTGTGTAGAGCAAATTATCAATTCCAGCCGCATGATTTAGCTGTTTACGTTGCTCTCCATCGTTCAGTTCAGTTACCCAACCATCAAAGCGTAGCTGCACTGTTGCCACTGGGACTGCATCCAGCTTGTAAATATTGTCAAATTCTGACCACTTACGCCACTCGTGGGGTAGGATGCGCTGAATTCCTGGAACGTCACAGGCAAAGACATAAGCATCAGCAGTGATAGTTTCTACTGTCTCACCTTGGGCAACTACTATACCGGTGACACGGGTTTGTTCATCTGATGTAAATTGAATTTCCCGAACTTGCCGACGGGTATAAACTTTTGTGCCTCTAACTTCCAGATATTCCAGAATGGGCTTATGCAAATACTCATGGGGAGAACCTTCCAGCATCCGCAAAACTGAGGCTTCAGTTCTGGCTGCAAATAACTGGAATATCGTTAACATACAACGGGCAGACATATTTTCGCAATCAATAAATCCCAGAGCGTAGGCAATGGGATTCCACATCCGTTTGATGCTGCCATTACTCCCACCGTGACTGCGGAACCAGTCGGCAAAGCTAATTTTATCTAGTTTGCGGATGGTTTTCATTGCCCCGTCAAAGTCTACCAATCCACGAACTATGGGACTAGTACCCAAAGCGATCGCATTTTGCAGTTTATCCTGCAACGATAGTTGAGAGGTCGTGAAAAATGCCTTTAAGCCATTGAGAGGAGCACCCGTAAGGAACCGAAAATCCAAAGCACCAGTGCCGCCTCCTTTATTAATAAAAGTGTGGGTATGTTCTTTGAGGCGTAAATTTTCTAATACCCCCACTTTCTTCATCAAGTCAAATAGTTGGTAGTAACAGCCGAAAAATACGTGCAAACCCATTTCTACATGGTTGCCATCTCCATCAACCCAACTGCCAACTTTACCACCCACAAACGGACGAGACTCAAAAATCTCTACTTCACAACCAGCATCTGCTAAATCTACTGCGGTTGCTAGTCCAGCTAGCCCCGCACCTACTATTGCAACGCGCATTCCGTCGTTCCTTTTCAGTTTCTTTACAGATTGTAACTGTGTTGGTGTCGGAATTTGCTACTGAATATCAACTCTACCAGCAGATCAAGACATGGCAATGTCGATACTAAAATCTCTTTAATCACTTTTTTTAGTCCTCGGCAATTGACCAGACGCGAGAATAACGCGTCTGTATCAGCTAGACAAACTCTTGTCGATAGCGACGGACTCAAAAAAATATCATAGCTATTTCTTGGCGGCAAATCAGTTATCTGGTAAGTCGTAAAAGCAACTTATTAGTTGTTTACATCTTTGTCGTCATCGGAGACAGGCAAACTTCTAATCAGTTCACGAATCACATCGGTGGCTGGTCTACCTGTTTGTTGACAATATTTTTCTAGCTTTTCCGCTTCCTGTGTTGCGAGATTAACAGTTATACGTTTAACAGCCCATTTTTTATTTGTCATTATCATGCTATCTGCTGTATATTTAGATCGTCGAAAGTTTCTAAGTAAAGAGGAAAACGATAAGATTATCAGAGTTTGTGTCAGGAAACAAGTAATATCATTAATATTAAAAATATTCTTTTTGTCAAAGTATTCATCATTTTCTAAAAAAATCAAAAAACTACACTTTATTTGTTACTATTGTGGCAATATAAAAAGCACATAGTTACTTCTGAAGATAATAACCCTACTAACAGCATGAGTAAACCCTGATCATGAAATTTTATAAATGAATTTGAGGTACCTACTGTTGACTCAATCAAGATTTCCAAAGTTATTCTCCACTGAAAGCATTTGACCTTCTCTCTAAAGCAAGTTCGCTAAACCCATTTTGAGAGAACATCTGGTATGGCACTAGAAAATAAAGCTTCAGAATCATGATCATCCTGAAATGCTTTCTTACAGGCAATTTACAATGGTTCATAGAGGTCGTGAATAATCACTTCAAAGTAGCTAAATAAGCGATCATTATAGAACAAACACCCATCTGCACCCATTACTGTAACTAAGCAGTTAAGAGCTACTTGAAAGTTTATGAATTTTGCTACCTTCGATCAAGCTAATTGCTTATTTTTGGCAATATAGTAGCCACTAAAAAAAAGGCAAGACTTAGTTTCCTGGGTGTAAATAGTCAATTTAGTGGTAAATTCTAACAATCTTATCTGTAATTTTACACAGGCAAATAATCGCAAAACAGATATGATGTTAGTTGACTGTTGACGATAACAATATTTGAGTTTTGTTTCATGCTTTTGCACTAACTCGCTGTAGAAATCCCATGCAATCTGAAATGTAACTTATCCTCTCTCTAGCGATATATCTTGTCTTGAACTCAGTGATATTTTCCCGATTCATAGTATCTATTCATCAGTTTTGAGATTATACAAATTATTTTTTGCAAATTACTTTGCCAGAAATTGTACAGCAATTTTTTCATAGATAAGAGACAAATTACTGTCAATACATTATGAGTTTGCAAACATTTATTGTTTGGTAATTAGATTCATAAAAACAATTGTATGTTTCAATCTTTCTCCATTATGTGCTCATTATAGCTATTGTTTATGCACTTTAAATAATCTTCATTGAGAGGCTAAATAAGCTCACTTCCATTCTTTATAAAAAAATTACAAAGAAAAAGATACTATCTAAGCTTTTGCTTAATGATATTGACACATAATAAGATGAAAAACTAAAAAAATTGTTAAAAAAACATTTTGATATCTAAGTACCTTACCTAGATTTTATTAAAAAGAACCTTGCAGATAATTCTTTAATGTTTTGTACTAATTTATACTAATATTTATTTACGTAAAATGACATGAAAAATATCAAAATACAGATACTTCATAAAATTGAGGTAAAGTTAGCTTCTAATGATCTGACTTTTCACAGTATCTGAAAAATCTCTTTCCTAAAAGGAGAGAGACTTTGAATTTTCCCTCTTTTCGTGTCGGGAAGGGGGTTAGAGGTTAGATTTTCGTGGACTTTTCCGTATAAAGTGAAAAGTTAGCTTTATGATAGGTTACTTAGTAATATTGACATATGCAGAATATTGAACCCCACCCCACGGCAGGCGGGGAAGGGTTCTTTTGTTATGAGTAATTTAGCTGACATGACTACTGCAAATACACCCAGCCAGATAGTGACGGGGAGCAAAACTTCTAACTCTGCCAATTTTGGATTTTAGATTTTTCTTCAATCCAAAATTTAAAATTTAATTACTTCTAAGGGAACTCCAAAAAATAAATTATCCAATTTCTGAACTTCACTACGACTTTCCCTTCCCTCTAACGCAGTCATAAAGCCTGCGGTATAGCTACACTTCGGGCGCAGCCTCTCTAAGAGTTGGAAGTCGAGGTGCTCATAGGTGTCAACTTAACGTGAAACCCTTATCAAGACATATTTTGAATTCTCTCATTTACCATCTCTATCCGCGTCATCCCACCCCGGTTTTGTCTAATCTTCGAGAGGGGATTAAGGGGAGCCAGCACAGTATCGGGGGTTTCCCCATGAGCGACTGGCGTGTGGGGAAAAACGCCTGTAGAGTAAGTATTTGAGCTTAAGTTGACATCAATGCGAAGTGCTGCCCCCCTGCCCTTAAAGCGATAGGATATTTTTTTATTTGGAAGTTCCTAACTACCTTCACGTTCCTGGTAGATGACGTAACCGCTCATCCAAATGACTACGGTCTGCTAAAACCTTTAACAGTGGGCCATGTGAGGTAAATTCTACAATACTGACCGAAGCAACAGGGCATCCCAAACAAAAACGAAAGCGTCCGACATCAATCCCCAATAAACTACACAGAATAATTCTGATAGTTGCCTTGTGTGCAACAACTAAAACATTGCCATTAGTGTAATTTTGCTTAATTTCTTCAATTACCTGCAAGGCACGAGAAGCAATTGTCACAGCCATTTCTCCGCCAGTTGGAGCATTCCATGCCGGATCTGCTGACCAGCGAATATAATCATCGTGATATTCACGGCTAATTACTTCTGGGGTTGTTCCTTCCCATTTACCATAGTTGATTTCCTTCAAACCATCTCTGAGTTGTGGTTCTATCCCTATAGATTCACATAAGGGTTTTGCCGTTAATACAGTTCGCTGCATTGGACTACAAAATATTGCTGTCCAATCCATAGAATTATATGCGTCAGCAAAAGCTTTTGCCATCTCCAAGCCTTCTGGGGTAAGCTCTGAGTCAATGGAACCACAAAATGAATTATTGCGGCTGCATTCTGTTTGTCCGTGACGGAGGAAATAAAGAGTTAGGCTCACGGGTATATTCTCATTGATTTTCAATTTGAGAGCGTTAACAATCAGATGTAGCTGAAGATAGTTAATGCCTGTGGTATATTACTACGATTTTCTGATATTTTGAATATTTTCGGGGCGAAGTTGCGGAAGTTAGGATCGTCGTAGATATCGTTATTGAGCGATCGCTATTTGGGTCATTTTGATAAGCCAAAAATAAAGGTGGGTAAAATACCCACCTAATCTCTTACTCATCCTCCAAACTCAAAATTTAGAAGTTACTTGTGACTACCTAACCACTTGGCGGCCGCAATTCCGATAATGCCTGCTACCACAGGATTACTGAGAAACTTGATAATCCCTGGTTGCTCTGCTAAGACTTGGTGGAAAATATCAGGGTGGTTATGATAGGTGAAAGAGGCTAGTTTACTTACATCATCAGCACTCATGCGGTTGGGATGGTGTGTAGAAAGTCCCAACTGTTGCTCTAGATGCTTCTCGTCTAGTTTTCTTTCCTTCAAGTGTTTGAAAAAGGCTCTTGCTACATCATCCCGTTCATTGGGTTTAATTTGTGCGATCGCCTGTTGTAATTCTGGCTCCATTTGGCTGGTCGGAATCTTATCTGGATGTAAAGATCGACCAAATAATTGCCGACGTTGATCTTTTGTTGTTCGTTGGGCAAAATCATCAAAATTTTGATATTCCGCCGTTGATTCGGCTGTAGTATCATCCAGGGATTCAACATCACCTTTAGCCAAATCTTTCATGATTTGACGCTTGTAATCTTCGCTGGTTGCCACTTTACTTATCTCCTTTTTTTCGCCAATTCTTTGGATAACTGGTATTTGCAAACCATAATTCCAAATCAAAATTACTCAAACTCTTTTCAAGTTTTCATTGCAAATATAGCAATTAGGTATACTTAACCTGATTAGTTTGAGTGTCATATTCAGTAGTCAGAATCAATTGCTTATCAGGTGCGTAAATCAAAACCTTTAAGTCTTGTTTGGGGAAGTTTTTATGGAAACCTTGAACTAAAGATTTTGCTAATGGCCGCACTTCGGTAGGACGAACTTTAGAGGAAATCACGATACCTAGTTTGTTGTTATCGCGAACATAAGCGTCCTGAATTAATCCTTGAGATGTTTGCACAACCCAGTTGCCAAAGCTTTGTCCGTTTGAGGTATTGCCTCGCTCTAACTCTGCATAAGTTACATCTCGCCCAATTGCTGAGGGGGTAGTTGGACGGTCAAGTTGTGATACAGCACCACCACCGCAGGCGGTAGTTATTATCATTACTGCGATTAAAACGAAAGTCGCCAATATTTTGCGACTTTGCTGAAATAGAATCATTCTTTTACCTCCTGAAAAAAGACTTTAAATAACAAATAGAATAGGTTGGATATTCAAACTAACGCTTGCATTTATAAACTCGGAACCTATAGAGGTTATTGCTTTAATTTATAATAATTTTATTCTGGAATATAGAGACGCAAATAATTACGTCTCTACAGAAGTTCTGATAATCAAGCTAACCCTTTAACTTTCCACGCTTGCTAATAGGATAACAAAGGGGTGTAGCATTTGATTGTGAATACTTCATGCTTTTTTGCAAAAATGGAATCCATCCCATTCGTATCCCTAGACTTTCTGCAAAAAATGAACTATTAATCAATCTTTTTCTTCACATTATCTTTTACGTCTTCTATACCATGACGGACTTCGCTTTCAGCTTGTTTTGCTTTGCCTTCAGCTTTATCTTTTGGATCTCCAGTTACTTCTGCTGCTGCTTCTTGGGCTTTACCTTCAATATTTTTAGCAGTTGCTTTAGCCCGTTCTTCTAAGCTCATTTGGTACTCCTTCTTTCTTTTATAAAAGGTTTGTTTCAAAGCTCTAAACTAACTTTGAAACTCTTTGTTATTACCTTTACACAGTAGCTTAAAGTTTTTACTAAAGCCTTCCACCACAAGACATATTCAATAATTTGTAATCTGTAATTCGTAATTCGTAACTCAGAAAGGTAATTGTAGTAAGCGTTTAGGGTGTTAGTTGAATATAAAATAAAGTAAGAATAGCTTAGTTATCTATGCTAAAAGACATAGAAAAAGTGTAAATTATTGAATCTTTACTTTTTTTAGCTAAAAAAAACCAGTTCCATATAAGAACTGGGTTAATAAAGTTATGGTGATATTTTTTTGTTTAATCTAGAAAACCCATCAAGCTTTCAGAGTTGTCAATCTCATTTGATGCTATTGGACGATTACCGAAGGTAGAATAGCTTTCATCAATTACCAATAAACTTGAGCCAATTGGACGAATCCCAGAGAGATTAATACTTTCAACAACTTGGAATGTATTAGCACCAATTGGACGAATGCCCATTGAGTTATAGGTTTCAACTACTTCCAAGCTACTGGTGCTAACGGGACGCACCCCAGCGATTGACAGGTGTTCAGCAACTTCTAAGTCGCTAGCACCTATAGGACGAATTCCAGAAATGGCAAGTGTTCCAGAAGCTCCCACTGGCAGTTCATTAACTTCATCGACTTTATCAGCATTCAAGCTCTGGTCTTGTTGATTTTCAACTTGCTCTGTAGACTTGGCATACTTTTGCCGAGAACTGGTTGCTTTGCCAGTGTTGCTAATAGTCATAAATGAAAACCTCTGGTTTGTTAATTGAATTTTACAATAATTAAGGAAAGATGAAATTTTTTCCCATATACTTTAGAGTTTAACCTTAAACAACCTCATATAGATATAAGAATCTTTAAAACTGATACATAAGTAAATTTAAATAAATAATTTTTGTAAACAATTATCACTATTTATTTGCTCTAATAACCCAGCTACAATGGATACAGGGCGGAATCGTCACCATGAAATAGGGTATTTTCAGCAAAATTGTATGGCAGAATTTTGTCTTCAAGCTCCCTTTAGTCCCACAGGCGATCAACCACAAGCGATCGCACAACTCACTGCTAGTATCCAAACGGGTAATCGTTACCAAACTTTACTAGGAGCCACTGGAACTGGTAAGACATTTTCGGTAGCAGCAGTTATTGAGAAAATTGGCAAGCCTACCTTAGTTCTGGCGCATAATAAAACCCTGGCTGCCCAGCTTTGTAACGAATTGCGAGATTTCTTTCCCAACAACGCAGTTGAGTATTTTGTCAGCTACTACGATTACTATCAGCCGGAAGCATATATTCCTGTTACCGATACTTATATTGAAAAAACAGCAGCGATTAATGATGAAATAGATATGTTGCGGCATTCAGCGACGCGATCGCTTTTTGAACGCCGTGATGTCATTGTTGTTGCTTCCATCAGTTGCATTTATGGTTTAGGAATGCCAGCAGAATATCTGAAAGCTGCTATCCCCCTTCAGATAGGTATGGAAGTAAATCAACGCCAAATTTTACGAGATTTGGCAAATGTTCAATATAGCCGCAACGATATAGAAATGGGTCGCGGAAAGTTTCGCGTCCGAGGCGATGTCTTAGAAATTGGCCCAGCTTATGAAGACCGAATTATTCGCGTCGAGTTCTTTGGTGATGAAATTGACGCGATTCGCTACATTGATCCGGTGACAGGTGAAATACTCAAGAGTTTGGAAGCGGTAAATGTTTACCCCGCGCGTCACTTTGTCACCCCAGAAGAACGGTTAGAAGTAGCTTGTAATGACATTGCAGCAGAATTAAAACAGCAAAAACTAGACTTAGAACAAGCTGGGAAACTATTAGAAGCGCAACGCATAGATCAACGTACACGCTATGATCTAGAAATGCTGCGCGAGGTAGGTTACTGCAACGGCGTTGAGAACTATTCCCGTCACTTAGCAGGAAGACAGGCAGGAGAATCACCAGAATGTTTAATCGATTATTTTCCCAAAGATTGGCTACTAATTATCGATGAATCTCACGTTACAGTGCCACAAATTCGCGGTATGTATAACGGTGACCAAGCTAGAAAAAAAGTTTTAATTGAACATGGATTTCGGCTTCCTAGCGCTGCTGATAACCGTCCTTTGAAAGCAGAAGAATTCTGGGAAAAGGTGAATCAATGTATTTTTGTTTCCGCAACTCCGGGAAATTGGGAATTAGAAGTTTCTGAAGATCATGTAGTTGAGCAAGTGATTAGACCAACTGGAGTAGTTGATCCAGAAATTTCTGTGCGTCCCACAGAAGGACAAATTGATGATTTGTTGGGAGAAATTAAAGATAGAGCTGATCGCCATGAACGAGTGCTAATTACCACATTAACCAAGCGCATGGCGGAAGATTTAACAGAATATTTGCAAGACCACGGTATAAGGGTAAGGTATTTACATTCCGAGATTACTTCTATTGAGCGCATTGAAATTTTGCAGAACTTGCGCGAGGGGAAATTTGATGTATTAGTTGGTGTGAATTTACTACGGGAAGGCTTGGATTTACCCGAAGTTTCCTTAGTAGCAATTATGGATGCAGATAAAGAAGGTTTCTTGAGAACCGAGCGCTCCTTAATTCAAACTATTGGTAGAGCCGCGCGTCACGTACAAGGACAGGCGATTTTGTATGCCGATAATATGACAGGTAGCATGATTAAAGCTATTGATGAAACAGATAGACGGCGTGGTATTCAAACAGCACATAATCGACTGCATGGGATTACACCACAACCAATTGTTAAAAAATCAAGTAATGCGATTTTGGCTTTTTTAGATGTATCTCGGCGGTTAAATGCAACTGACTTAAAAGTTGTAGATGAACATATAGATGAATTGCCATTAGAACAGATTCCAGGATTGATTACTCTGTTAGAAGCACAGATGAAAGAGGCGGCAAAGAAACTGGAATTTGAAGAGGCGGCAAAATTGCGCGATCGCATTAAGCATCTGCGGGATAAAATGCTAGGAAATTAACGTGAAAAGATTCTGATTGAAAAGCCTGCTAATCTTTTGAAAAGACTAGCAGGCATGGCTTATCATCAATCGGAGCGGCGGGATTCGAACCCACGACCTCCACTACCCCAAAGTGGCGCGCTACCAAGCTGCGCTACGCCCCGGTCAGAATTACTATTATATAGCAAAACTATAAGATAATCAAGAGGCAAATTTAAAAAACCTTAAGCATCCCAGTAGCTTGCAGTAAATCTGGAACAGCAGAAGCATCCCATTTACCTTCTACACATCGCCCTGTATTCAAGATGAAGCGCAGACTGTAATCATGAGGATAGCCTTCCACCTCCATCCATAATAAATTGCTTTCGGCTTCACAAGCAATTTTTTCCTCTTCCATTAATTCAGCGGCGAGTTGCTTCATGGTATCTGCCAGCTGTGCTAGTAGACGGCAAAAATCATTCAACTCGGCTTCGGTTAATTCAATCGCCCAATCATCTGTACCCACTAAACCTTTAAATTCAGGTGCATCGGGGTTCCAGCCAATACGCCAGCCAAATCCGGTTTTTACAAGGCGTTCCATAATTAGTTAGGAGTGAGGAGTTGTGAGTTAGTAAATAGTTATTAATTTACAACTTCTAATCTCAATTCTCTATGAGACTGTAGGGCTGCTGCACAATCTCAGATTATTGCCATGATCTGATGATTGTCATTCTATTGGGTAATCTTGACTGATCTGCTGTTTTAGAGGGATGACAATCACAAATGCCGCACCCTGATCTGGAGATGAAATACATTCAAGGGTGCCATGATGATTTTGGGTCACAATTTGATAACTAATTGACATACCCATTCCTGTACCTTTACCAATTGGTTTTGTCGTAAAGAAGGGGTCGAAAATGCGCTGTTTTATTTTTTCCGGTATACCCAGACCATTGTCGGCAATTTTAATTGCAATCTGATTTTTACTAATTATTTCTGTACAAATCTGAATCACGCTAGGAGATTGTTGCATTTCCTGTTGAGTGCGTTGTTCATCCCGTTCTTCTAAAGCATCAATTGCATTAGTTAAAATATTCATAAACACTTGATTGAGTTGACCTGCATAGCACTGAACTAGAGGCAAATCTCCATATTCCTTAATAATTTCAATTCCTGGATAATCAGGTTTTGCTTTGAGGCGATGTTCTAAAATTAATAACGTACTATCAATTCCTTCATGAATATCAACTGCTTTATATTCAGCTTCATCTAGGCGAGAGAAATTTCGCAGAGAAAGGACGATTTGCCGAATGCGATCTGCTCCTATTTTCATTGAATATAGCAGCTTAGGTAAATCTACCATTAAAAATTCTAGGTCTATAGCTGTAATTTCTGATTGAATAACAGTAACTGGTTCAGGATAATATTTTTGATATAGCTTAATCAGGTTTAGTAAATCTTGAATGTAATCATGAGCAGGTGCAATATTGCCATAGATAAAGTTAACTGGATTATTAATTTCGTGAGCAACACCTGCTACCAGTTGTCCCAAAGAAGACATTTTTTCACTTTGGAGCATTTGGGTTTGAGTGCGTTGTAATTCTTTCAGCCCTTCTTCTAGTTGTTGAGTTTGGTGTCTGAGCTGCATTTCTGATTGTCGCAGTGCTTCTTCAGCAATTTTGCGATCGCCTGATTCAATTACCAGTCGCACAAAGTCAGTAATCGAGCCAATGAAACTTTCTTCTTCTAATGTCCAGTGACGCCCAGTTCCCAAATGCTCACAACAAACTACACCAATCACCTGTCCTCTAGACCAAATCCTGGCATCAAGCATTGAGTTAATTCCCAGTGGGGTTGTATAAGTTGCAGAAAACTCTGAAGTACGAGGATCGGTATGAACATCAGAAACTGCAATTACTTGTTCTTCCTTTAGAGCTTGAAAATACCTGGGAAAGTCACAGACAAATAATTCAAAACCATGATTGTGGCAATTATTCTCACGTTCATATAAATCAATACACCGAATTCCTAAGCGGTCTTCTGCGTATAACCAAACACTAACACGTTCGACATCAAGACCCAAACTAGCCACTTCCGTGACATATTGGATGGCAATTTGAAAATCATCATCTTGGAGTTTTTCACTTTGCACAAGTTGCTGTAGAGCATTACTATGTCTGCAAAAGCGCTTCTCTGTTTCTTGGCGTTCATGAATTTCCTGTTCCAACTTATTCACTGTCTGATGCAGCAAAACAGTTTCAATTTTATCTTTGGAACCAATCAGCCGAATTGAACCCACTAAAAATAAATTACCAACCTCATCGGAGAATAGGCTTTTCTTAGTAGAAATGACCTGAGTTTCACCTTGGGAATCTGTGATTAATTCCTCATTTTCATCAGCCAAGCCTATGGTGAATACAAGTTCATCTCTCTCCCAAAAAACATCGGCTTCTGTTTTGCAAAAGAAATCATAGTCAGACTTACCAATTAGTTCTGAACGTTCATATCCCATGAACTGACACAAGGCATCATTGACGAACACCAAACTGTGTTGCCTGTCTTTTACAAATATTGGATCTGTAATGCCGTTAAGAATACTCCACAGAAAACCCTGAGAAGATTGTTGCGGAACAATGTCGAAAAACACCATTTTGCTTAATCCTGGAAAGTCTGACTTTCTTTTAGGCATATCATCCTAAATCAGGATGGGTAGCTCAAAAGATTGCCTAAGTCTTTCCTTAGTATGCCCAAAATGATATTTAACTACTTAAATCAAAATTTCCTTCTACCTGGTTGTTGAGCGTAGTTGAAACACTGCCTCCTACCCTTATTCACCGTACGACTATCATTATTATTAAGAATATTTTGAGTATTTTAACTGGTTGACAAAAGGTATTTTATCTTGCTCTCTCACGGATACTCTTCCACTATTTCAGTAGTTCAGCCCCTCCTCGTTGGGGTAGCTGTGGGGTAGTTGATGTACTAGGACTAGGTGCGGTGTTGGGTTTAGGGGGTAGGGTATTTTGGGAAGTAGGATTAAATACATTGACTAAGACTTGCACTAGGGCATCTCGCTGGCTGCGGGTGAGAAGGGTGATGGCTTTGCGATCGCCTTCTATCGGATTTTGCCGTAGTGCATCATTGCCTGGATAGGTACTATCATACATAATTTCATTCGCACCCAGGTAATCAGCTAAAGTCAGCTTCCAATCCAAACGATAAATTGGGGCCCGCCCTTTGGTATAAATGTGATATCTAATCAGACGATTTACTAAGGTGTTGTTTTCGGCAACTTTCCCATTTTCTTTGCTGATATACTTATTTTCTCGTGGTAAATCTGGTAATTGCTGATACACTTGTTGCCAAACATCGCCAGGAGTAATTCTCTGAGCGTATGCAGGTTGGATATTAAATAAATTTGTGTGTATTGATTTACCCGCCCCTGAACTCAAGGTAATTACACCCACTACCATTAAAGCAGTGAGTGTTTGCCAAGACTTGAGCAGGGGTTGAATGAACGATAAATATTTGCTCATCCTACCTTCTCTAAAGCCTTTTTTTATAGTTCGCCAATAATTTCTGGCTGAGTCAATTCATCGGACATTTCGATAATTGCCCTTAGTACTGGTTTCATCATCGCATCTTCGTTATTTTCAAAGTCTTCATAACGCCGACGTTTAGCACGATTTGCCACCTGAACCGTAATGCGGTAACGATTTGAGGCTGCACTAATTAGCTCCTCAGAACGGTGCATAATCTGAGACTGAGTTGTCTCGAACTTAGAACGCTTTAGCATAATCAGTGGTTCTTGGGGTCATTCCCCAGTGTAGCAGTACCATAAATCTGCTGCTGTGTATTTAATCGCTAGCAACCTCTCTGTTGATAGAGGCTAAGAGCTTTCTAGTCAATATAAGTTACTTATAATACTACCTGACTAAAGTCACACATCCTTATGGCTGACCTTGTGGAAACTGCTATCAACGCGGGAAACTTCAATACTCTGGTGAAGGCTGCTGAAGCTGCGAATCTCATAGAAACTCTAAAAAGTCCTGGTTCCTTCACGTTATTTGCACCAACTGACGAAGCTTTTGCCAATCTCCCAGAGGGAACTTTAGACTCGTTACTACAAGATATCCCCAAGCTCCAGAAAATTGTGGCATATCATGTCGCTAGTGGGGATGTTCGGTCTGATGATTTGGTACAGATTAATGAGGCAGAGACGCTTGAGGGGTCAATTGTAGCCATTGAATCTGCCAACGGCAAATTTAAGGTAAATAACGCCAATGTCATCAAAACAGATATTTTAACAGACAATGGCGTGATCCATATTATTGATGCGGTTTTGATGCCTGCAATGGTGGCGGGGAAATAAGGGCATGGGGTATTGGGCATTGGGCATTGGGCATTAGGTATTCCATTCTTGCTTCCCCTGCTCCCCCTGCTCCCACTCCCTACTCCCGCTCCCTACTCCCTACTCCCTATTCCCAGAATGCAGCCACTACGTGAGGGAAGAGTTAATGACAACTGCTTAGTTTCTCCTTCACTATTCCACTCAACTTCAGCAGTGCCATATAAAAGCTTGTTGGGTTGAGTACGCAAACTGACGACATCTGCATCCCCTGTTGCCGAACTTGTTCCAGCATTGACGGCAATTATCAATTCCTCTGTCCCTAAAGTTCGCGCAAAGATATAAATTTGTCCTTGAGCATGGAGGACTTGGTAATCGCCTGTACGCAAGGCTGGGTAGGTTTGGCGTAGGGCAATTAATTGACGGTGAGTATTGAAAATTTCTCGATCCCAGTTGGCTTCTAAAGGAAAACCACGGCGTGAGTCTGGGTCTATTGCTCCAGGTAAACCAACTTCATCACCATAGTAAATGCTGGGGGCACCGGGAAAGGTGAGTAGCAGTAGAGTTGACAATTCTATGCTAGCTTTATCGCCGCCTGCAATGCTCGTCAATCGCGCTGTATCGTGACTTGCTAGCAAATTGAGTTGAGTTAGCTGAATTTCCCAAGGGTAAAGTTGCAGTACTTCTTGGATTTTGGTGGCGTAATCGGCAGCAAATAAGGGTGGGTAAGGTTGATAGTCGCGGCTTTGGACTTGTTCTAAGTCTACGCGATCGCCTGCTGCAAAGGCAATTGTCGGCCCAGCAAAGAGATAATTCATCACGCCGTCAAATTGTGTCCCATCCAACCACTCACTGGAATCTCCCCAGACTTCGCCCACAATGTAAGCTTCGGGATTGACTGCCTTAACGCGATCGCGAAATTCCTGCCAAAATCCAGGAGTTTTTATTTCAAATGGTACATCTAATCGCCAACCATCGATGCCGAATTTAATCCAATATTCGGCAATTTCCATAATATATTCCCGCACTTCTGGATTGTCGTGGTTAAATTCTGGCAAGGCGCGATTTCCCGCCCAACCTGCGTAGTTTGCAGGGAATTCTCCATTGTATGGTGAAAGGGGCCAGCCTTCTATTTTGAACCAATTTACCCAAGGCGAATGGGGACCATTTTCTAAAACGTCATGAAAGAAGAAAAAACCACGGCTGGAATGGTTAAACACACCATCCAGAACAACTTTGATATTCCTTTGATGGGCTGCATCTAACAATTCTTTAAAAGCTTCGTTGCCCCCCAGCATGGGGTCAACTTGATAATAATCGTGGGTATGATAGCGATGATTGCTAGCGGATTGAAAAATTGGTGTAAAGTAAATCGCGTTTATTCCCAAATCCTGGATGTAGTCTAAACCCTCCATGATGCCCCATAAATCGCCGCCTTTATAACCCTGGAGTGTTGGCATAGCATCCCAATCTTCCCAACGGGCTTCACGCAGCAACCGTTTGCGTGGCTGTTTGCTTCTAGCAAAGCGATCTGGGAAAATTTGGTAGAAAACCGCGTGTTTCACCCAGTCTGGTGTTTGAATTTGCATGAATAATTTTTTGTACCTTCAGAAGCGATCGTTGCAAATATTGGCTTCTTTATGGCTCTTACTTATGATAGAAAATCTATCATTTGTCAGAAGTCATTAGCAATTTAATCTGTATTCTGATACTTTATACGCAAATGTTATCAGTCCTAACTATTTTGCTGATAAGTTCTTTTAGTATTTAATATTGATTAAATTTAGATTTTTTATTTATTCCTTAACTATTCTTAATTTTATTAACTTTGTCCGTAATGATTTAGGCAGACACTGGATTAGTTTAATAGCTTCATAAAAATTCCCAATGACCCCAGTCTTGGATAATTATGAGATGCGCCTGCTTAAAGATGTCTTATGAGCCAGATAAAATCACTATAAGGGAGACATAATTCAGGTAGATGAGTTATGAATTAGCAATTGTCTTAGGAATAACTTCCCGTTTCCTAAGCTTATTTGATGTATCTATTAAAAGAATAGATAACTATAGTCGCATCAAATAATCAAGACGAAAAAATACATAGTCTGTGTTAATGCCAGAGCGACTTATCCTGTTCTAATCACTACTTTGCTGACAGCAAATAAATTAAATTTGAGGTAAAAATGAGACACGAAAAACTTTCTCCCGGACTACTTTTGGCATTTCAAGACTATCAACATGAAGGAGATCAAGCTTTAGTTACACACAAGCGATCGCTTGGCATTATTGCTCACAAAAGTCCGGTCAAGCCCACTAAGAGCGTTGTTTTTATCTACTGTGACCCTGATGCAGACTTGAGTTATCTATCACAATATAATATTGAAGTCAATCAAAACTCAGGTAGTGTGCGGACGGCTTTTTTACCGATAGAGAGTTTAGATGTTTTATCTGAAGAAGATGTTATTCAATGGATTAAGCCATCACGCAAACTTCATTTGAGGATGGATACTGCACTGGCAGAAGCCAAACTACCGGAGTTTAAAAACCAAACCGGACTGACTGGTAAAGGAGTAATCATCGGCATTATAGACAGTGGCATTGATCCGAAACACCCCGCCTTTGCTGGACGAATTTTACACATTTGGGATCAAACACTGTCAGGCCCGGGAGTGACAGAGGGCGGCTATGGGGCTGAATTCACAGGAGCGCAACTGACAATTTCTCAGGATACTAGCGGTCATGGTACTCACGTTGCTGGAATTGCCGCCGGTGCCGATGCTACCTATGGCGGTGTAGCACCAGAAGCAGAATTAGTTGTCGTCAGATCAGATTTACAGGATGCCCACATTGCTGATGGCGTTCGTTACATTTTCCGAGTTGCTAGAGAACTGGGACGGCCAGCAGTGGTGAATCTCAGCTTGGGTGGACACGCTGATTCCCATGATGGTAGTGATTCCTTATCGAAAGTCATTAACGCCGAAACTGGCCCTGGAAGAATTGTTTGTTGTGCTGCGGGTAACGAAGGAAACGATAACATTCATGGTCAAGCGACAATACCCACTGGACGCACTCGCGGTATGCGCTTTAATGTTCCTTTGAATCAAGTAGGTATAGTTTGGTTAAACGCTTGGTATTCCAAAGACAGTGAATTGGAAGTGTCGGTGCGGAGTCCTAACGGTTTTGTTACCCCCTTCCAAAAAATCATTGCTGACGGCAATCCTGCACAAGATTACCAGTTACCGGATGCACGAGTGCAGTTAGCGACACCAGCACCAGACCAAGCCAACGGCGACCATAATTTCTTTGTGCAAATACGTGGTACTGGTCCCTCACCAGTCATGGGAGGTGTTTGGCAGTTGCGAGTTCGTAACACTTCTTCAACTGACACGTGTTTGAATGTGTGGACACTAGATGAGAGTTCCTCAGTGTTTTTCACAGGTAAAAGTGTGAAGGATGCGGTAAAAATTGGTTCACCAGGAGCCGCCAGTAGTGCAATTACAGTTGCTGCTTATACTACGAGAAGTAAGTACACAGATATTGATGGCCAAGTGCAAGAAATGGGCTTTGAATTGCATACTATTTCGGAATTCAGTAGTGAAGGGCCACTACGGAATGCTGGACAAAAACCGGATGTAGCAGCACCAGGAGCAATGATTGTTTCCACCCTTTCCGCCGATGCTAGTTTTGGCCGCTCATCAATGATTAATTCTAAGTTTGTGGTAATGGCTGGTACAAGTATGGCAACACCATTCGTTAGTGGGTTAGTAGCACTGCTGTTACAACGTGATCCTAAACTTGATCCGGCTGCTGTGAAAGACTTGCTACGTAAAAATAGTGCAATTCCTGGAAAACCCGCAGGCACATTTGATGAAAAATGGGGTTATGGAGTGATTAACGCTTTAAACCTGTAATTATGCTGAGAAATGCGATATATTAAACACCATAGATATATCGCGTTTTTTGAAAATTATAAAGGCGATCGCTTGATACATTCTGTAAGTTAATATACCATTTCTCAGCAGTGAAACAAAGCAAGCGTTATACTTTTTGGAAAAGGCTTATTTTAACCCTTGCTTTTAATATTTTCATAAATCAATGACCCTCAATTTTCGCTTTGCGGTAGTCAGCGACTTACACCTGGCACTTCCCCACACAATCTGGGATCATCCCAATCGGTTCCATCTAGTAGAAGTCAGTATCTCGGCATTTCAAAGTGTACTCGAACATTTAACACAACTCGATTTAGATTTCTTGTTGTTGCCAGGAGATTTAACCCAGCACGGCGAACCAGAGAACCACGCTTGGTTACAACAATGTTTAGCGCAGCTACCTTTTCCCGTCTATGTTGTTCCTGGTAATCATGACGTTCCTGTGCTGTTAGCTGATCAGCAATCAATTGCTTTTGCGGATTTCCCCTACTATTACACCAAGTTTGGCTACGAAGATCCACAGCAGATTTACTATATTCGCCAATTATTGCCTGGAGTTAAGCTGATTGGACTGAATTCTAACTCCTTTAATGACCAGGGTGAGCAAGTAGGGTGTTTGGATGCCAAACAGCTACTTTGGTTAGAAGAGGTGCTAGCGGCATCTGGTGATGAATTAGTTTTAGTGATGGTGCATCATAATGTAGTCGAGCATTTGCCCAATCAATCTAGCCATCCACTGGCAAATCGCTATATGTTGTCGAATTCAACAGAACTATTGCAGTTGTTGAGGCGCTATGGTGTCAAGCTAGTATTTACAGGACATTTACACGTTCAAGATATTGCTTATTCAGATGGAGTATATGATATTACCACTGGCTCTTTAGTTAGCTATCCTCACCCTTATCGGGTTCTAGAGTTTCATCGAGATCACCAAGGTAAAGAATCGTTGCAAATTCTATCCCATCGGGTAGCGTCAGTGCCTGAGTTTCCTGACTTGCAAGAGTCATCACGGCAATGGATGGGCGATCGCTCTTTCCCTTTCCTAATTAAGCTACTAACTCACTCTCCATTAAACTTACCATTATCACAGGCAAAAAAATTAGCTCCTAGTTTGCGCGAGTTCTGGGCAACTATTGCCGATGGTGATGCGGTATTAGATTACCCCCACTTTCCGCTAGAAGTGCGGCGTTATATTCAGTCTTATGGTGCATTGGCGCAGCCCAACCCAGGTATGGCTACTAATGCAACTCTGACGCTGATTGATAATAACAGCACACTTTTGCTGGGTTAGGAGTGATGAGTGTCCATGTGAAGGTAACTTTTTTGTCTGGGTTAAAAGCTTGGTGACTTTTTAGATAGCGATCGCTCCTACCACAATTCTCCCATTAGAAAGTCACCAAGACGTGGGCTACTCCCAACTCCCAACTACTTACCAATATCTTCATTCCAAAGTTCCGGGTTAGTTTCAATAAACTCACTCATCATTTGTTCGCAATTGTCAAGATTAAGATCAATTACTTCCACACCGTGAGATACCATAAATTCTTTAGCACCAGGAAAAGTTTTGGATTCTCCAACGATGACTTTTTTAATACCAAATTGTACAACTGCCCCAGCGCATAGATAACACGGCATTAAAGTTGAATAAAGTGTTGTACCTCTGTAGCTGCCAACTCTCCCAGCATTCCGGAGACAATCAATTTCCGCGTGGGTGACAGGATCGCCATCTTGCACACGTTTATTGTGTCCTTTGCCGAGAATTTGACCATCCTTGACGAGAACCGAACCAATCGGAATTCCCCCTTCTTGTCTGCCTTGTTTTGCTTCTTGAATAGCAGCTTCCATAAACTCATCCATATTAATTCTCCTTTTATGACAAAACAACTAGTATTAATGGATCACGATGGCGGTGTAGATGATTATTTAGCAACCATGCTGCTGTTGACGATGGATCATATCGAACTCCTTGGTGTTGTAGTCACACCAGCCGATTGCTACGTTCAACCGGCTGTTAGCGCCACACGTAAAATTATAGATTTGATGGGATTTTCTCATATCTCGGTTGCAGAAAGCACTGTGCGCGGTATCAATCCATTTCCTACTCTCTATCGCCGTGATTCGTTTATCGTTGACCATCTCCCCATTCTCAATCAAAGCGAAACCATTACTACGCCTCTGGTTGCCGAAACAGGTCAAGATTTCATGATCAAGGTTTTGCGGAACACATCAGACCCCGTAACGTTGATGGTAACTGGACCGTTGACCACGGTAGCAGTAGCTTTGGACAAAGCACCGGATATTGAAGCTAAAATTCACAAAATTGTTTGGATGGGGGGTGCGTTGAATGTTGGTGGCAATGTAGAAAAAAGTTTGGAAGCAGGACAAGATGGTTCTGCCGAATGGAATGTTTATTGGGACGCAGTTTCAGCAGCACGGGTATGGCAAACGCAAATTGAAATTATTATGTGTCCTTTGGATTTGACTAACAATGTCCCAGTTACATCGGAATTAGTGTACAAAATGGGGCGACAACGCCACTATCCCATCTCTGATTTAGCCGGACAATGTTATGCATTAGTTATCCCCCAAGATTATTATTTTTGGGATGTCTTAGCAACAGCTTATCTGGGACATCCAGAATTTTATCAATTGCGCGAATGGGAAACAGAAATTATCACCACAGGTCTTAGTCAGGGACGTACTAAAGTAGTTCCTGGTGGTCGGAAAATATATGCAATGGATAAGGTAGATAAAGAGGCTTTTTATGATTATATTTTGCAACAATGGGCAAGATAAAAGCTAAAAATTAGGTGGCTGGTGTGGATACTAAAATTGGATTGCTATCTGCTATTTAGGTGTCGCCATTAAGTAAAGAAGTTTGTCATTAAAATGGAGATTCTGCAATTCAGAAGGTGGAGGAACAAGTGGTGGGCCTTCAATGATTACAGGAATAATTTCGGGGGAACGCAATCCATCAGATCCTTGTCGTTCAAGGGCATATAACACTTCTTTAAGTACCCACGGCGATTCTTTCGCAGCAGTAGACCAAAATAGTAGGAAAAGATCGCATTCATCAATGTTACGATAAAGCTCTTTCTCCCAGCGATCGCCAGGTTCTAAATTAAGGATATCTTGAAAAATTGTAATGCCACTTACAGCAAGTCCCTGTACCCTTTTAAGAACTTCTATCCGATCTTTGGAAGAATAAGAGACGAATGCTTTTCTATAATGTCTAGCGACCTCTCCTACTAGCTGAGGGTTTTTGGATGTAGAAGAGCCAGAATGAATAATTGATAGCTTGAATTTTAGATGACCCAGGGGAATTGTGTTTTGACTTACAGTAACAGTTCCAATGACTGTTTTTTGAGTGATGTCAGCAGGAACCGTTACTCCAAATTGAATAGAATCTGCTCTACCATTCCAAATCAACCGTTGAACCGACTCGTCCACTTCTAGTTTTGGAATGGACAAGTTAAAAGTGAGTTCACTTCCCCGTTGGATAGGGATTCCTAAACTTTTCACTCCTAACTGTTTAGCATCAGGATCAAATTGTTGAGCATACTGTTTGACAATTTTAACTTCTTCAGGAAGATGAACAAAGATTTGGACGAGGAACATATCATCTGGAGTTACAGAAGAAGGACTGAACACACTACAATCTACTAAATCTTTGTTTATATCAGTAAATTCTAAAGATCCTTCTTGAATAGTTGGGGTTTCTTGTAGCTGCGCTTTTAACTGCTTAATAACTTCTTTTTCAACCTTGATATCACCGCCACCCCTACTTAACTCATTCACTATAACAATATTCTTACTATTTGATTCTACCTTTAACTCAATGGCTTGACGACTCAAACTGTAATCCGAAGATTCAGTATTTTGAGGCTTTTTTATATCTAACGGTGGTTGCGGTTTTCTTCTCTTCCAAGCAGATATTTCAATATAATTCTTATGGACAAACCATATATATTTGTTTTTGATAGAGCTTTTCAAGGTAATTCTATAATATTCTTCCTCCTCAACATAACAAATAACTTCTAAGACGCTTTTGCCTCGAATGAAAAGTTTTTCATCTTCAGCTAGTTCCGCTAATTCACTTGGGCGAACTTTGAGGAAAGTATCAGAAGTTACTGTAAAAATAAACATAATAATTACCCCTTAGATTATTAACAAGTTAAAAAATTTAAACCTAAGAAAATAGCCGCAACAGTTCCCGCAACAGAAATTTCACCTTGAGCAATTTTATCTAAAACTGATTCTATAGAAATAAATACAACTTCAATTTCTTCTGTAATATCTAGTTGTTGCTCTCCAAATTTGCTCACATTCTCTGCTAAAAATAAATGTATTTGATTGGTATCTTTACTCGGCTTATCGTATAAAATTCCGATTTTTCTAAATTCTTGGGGAATATAACCAGTCTCTTCGGTCAGTTCTCTAATTGCTGCTACTTCTGCACTCTCTTTTGTAGGGTCAAAATTACCTGCTGGCAGTTCTAAGAAAAATTCACCTACGGCATGTCTGTATTGCCGAACAAAAATTATCTCTTTATTAATAGTAATAGGTAAAACCATTGCAACGTCAGGCTTAATACTGACAAAATAATCATCTATAATTTTACCATTGGGTAATTCTATTTCATCTTGCCTCACCTGACACCAAAGATGATCTAAAACCATTTTTGATTTTAAAATCTTCCATTTTTTTAAGTCGTTCATAAATAAAAATAATGTATAAAACCTTTAGTTATCAACCAATGAATGTAAAAAAGTATAACAGATGCATCTGATAATCTAAACTTTGAACTTACACTGGCTTTTGCATAACATAATATGTATAAGTAGTATGCAAATAAATATAAATTCATTTACAGTAAACAAAAGGTTTCCGTTGACTATTAGTCGAGGTACAACGGCACAGACAACTAATGTATGGGTGAGAATTTCACACGATGGCATCGAAGGCTGGGGAGAAGCATCGCCATTCGGCGTAGGGAATCATCGGCAATCAACTGATACGATCAAAGATGCTTTAGAACAAGTTGTGCCACTGTTACAAGCATTCAATCCCTTACAAAGGCAGCAAATTGAGCAAGTTTTAACACAAAACCAAGTTCCTTCTGCTGCTAGAGCAGCTTTAGATATAGCAATGCATGACTGGTTGGGTAAGCGCGTAGGATTACCTTTGTGGCAAATTTGGGGACTCGATCGCAATCAAATAGTACCGACTTCTGTCACAATTGGGATTAATTCGCCTGAAGCAGCCAGAGCCAGAGCGCGAGACTGGTTACAATTTACTGATGTCCGGCTTTTTAAGGTTAAGTTAGGTAGTCCAAATGGCATAGATGCAGATAAAAAAATGCTATTGACAGTACGAGAAGAAGCACCGGAACTAGAATTTTTTGTTGATGCCAACGGGGGTTGGAGTTTAGAAGATGCGATCGCAATGTGCAATTGGCTAGCTGAATTGGGTATAAAATATGTAGAACAGCCATTGCCACGGGGGCAGGAACCAAGTTTAGCAAAACTCAAAGAAGACTCTCCTCTGCCCATCTTTGTCGATGAAAGTTGTTTCACAAGCTCTGATATTCCCCATTTGGCAAACTACGTGGATGGTATTAATATCAAACTGATGAAATCAGGGGGACTAACCGAGGCAATGCGAATGGTACATACAGCGCGAGCCTATGGGTTGCAAGTAATGTTTGGTTGCTATTCTGACAGTTCCCTAGCTAATACAGCAGCATTACAGCTAGCACCACTAGCTGATTATTTAGATTTAGACAGTCACCTTAACTTAATTGATGACCCCTTTACGGGTGCATTGCTAAAAGAAGGGAGAGTTTTGCCAAACGATTTACCAGGATTGGGAGTACAACACAGTGCGTCTGCCACTTAATCAACGAATAGCTATCTTGCTTCATGAGGGAACTACTGGAACTCAGGGCAAAACAGGTCTAGCAATTTTACGCTATAGTGAAGCCCCAATTGTAACCATAATTGATCGCGAGTGTGCTGGCAAATCCCTACCAGAATTAACAGGTATCAAGCGAGATGTGCCGATTGTGGCATCGTTAGCGGCAGCCCTGGAGTACAAGCCGGAAGTTTTGGTAATAGGTATTGCTCCAGGAGGTGGTGCTGTACCAGATGATTATTGGGTAGAAATCAAGGGCGCTTTAGAAGCTGGAATGTCGTTGGTAAATGGTTTGCATACACCAATGGCAAACATACCAGAGTTAAATACACTGCTCAAACCAGGGCAACTAATTTGGGATGTACGAAAAGAGCCGTCTAATATAAGTGTTGCTAGTGGCATGGCACGCACCCTTCCCTGTCGGCGGGTTTTGACTGTGGGAACGGATATGGCGATTGGTAAAATGTCAACTAGTTTAGAGTTACATTGGGCGTCAAAACTACGGGGCTGGCGTTCTAAATTCCTCGCTACAGGTCAAACTGGGGTGATGTTAGAAGGAGATGGCGTGGCTTTAGATGCCGTGCGGGTAGACTTTGCTGCTGGTGCTGTGGAACAGATAGTTATGCGTTATGGCAAAAACTATGACATCCTGCACATTGAAGGACAAGGTTCACTATTACATCCTGGTTCAACGGCAACCCTACCCTTAATTCGTGGTTCACAACCAACTCAACTGGTGTTAGTCCATCGGGCGGGACAAGTTCATGTCCGCAATCATCCCCATGTAGTAATTCCACCTTTACCAGAGGTAATTCGGCTTTATGAAACCGTTGCTAGTGCTGGTGGCGCTTTTGGAACTGTTACTGTAGCAGGTATAGCCCTTAACACAGCCCATCTAGATGAGTCTGCGGCTGAGGAAAGCATCGCTCAAACAATAGCAGAAACTGGGCTACCTTGTACTGATGTAGTCCGCTTTGATGCCAATGTGCTATTGGACGCGGTGATGAAGAATTAGATGTAAATTTTACTTTATCCAAAAACCATTGCAATATTACAAACGCTAAATGCGATTACTAGTAGAGACGCAAAATCGTTACGCTAACGTGTCTCTACCTTTTTATTTTACGATTTAAAAAACCGCTTAATTTATGGCGCTTTCGGCGGCTGGAGCAGCTTCGCCTAAATCCCCTATGCCTGATAAATAACTTTTATTAAAATAATCAACCTTTTTTTGTCAAGTCCCCTTGACATTTTGTAACAATATTGTTAAATTTAGTTACATAAGTAAATAAAAAAAGAAAAAACTATGTACACTACTGTAAATGAAAACGGTATCCTCAATAATTACGCAACTGAACCCAAGGTTTACTACGCCGAGTACCCGGCAATTTGGGAACAACGTAAATACGTTTTACAAGGACTTTTTGCGACTTTAATAGTCACAACTTTAGTTTTGGTTAGTTTTAGCGTTAGCTAAAATTTTTCCATTTCCGTATCGCTGTATCTCATTGTCATTCTCAATTCTCTCTTACCTCGGTTAGTTGTTTCGCCGGGGTTTTTTATGTTTTACATCTGTGCGTTAGCTTTGTTCCTCGTAGGCATCGCATCTCAAACGGCGACGTTGTAATATAACTGCGATCGCTCATAAAATAAAGACAACTTTTTACGGTTGTTGACGGTTAACGGTTATCAGTCATCAGTCATCAGCCTTCATGTAAATGTTCAAGTTAAATGCGTAACAGCTTAAAGCACGGGTAAAAAAGCTACTCGAACACAAAAAAGCAAGAGAGGAAAAAAATAGCGTTTTTGATGAATCAAAACAGAGAATTATTCGTCACTTAAACTATCAATTCCCCACCTAGTTTTTACTGGAGGATGATTTATGTCATCACAACTGCTTCGATTGATATCTTTGGGCAGTCTCGGCTTATCTTTGTGTCTAGGCAATTCCGTCGCAATGGCGCAATATGACTCTACTGGCGATGGCGTTGTCGTACCAACAGTACCATCAGGTGGGTCATCAGTACCAATAGATACATCAACAGGTATACCACCTTCACCCTCGGCTGACGGGACAACTCGGTTTACCTGTCAGACTTATAATGGTCAGTATACTGTTATGTATCAGCCACAAAGTCAACCAGGGCAATTTTTTCCTTGGGCTGCGCCTGCGACTTTAGGCGGTGGTTGGGATACACAAAGACGTTGTGCAACAATTGCCAGTCGCTTAGAACTTTATCGTCCAGATGGTTTATTAGAACTCCAGACATCTGTAGAAAATAACGAAAATATTGTCTGCGTTACAACAGAAGCTAACCCAAGCTGTAGAATTGTGCTGACAGTACCGCGTGGGAAAGATCCTGTTGTTATCCGCAATAGCATTTTTCAAAACTTGACTACTGCTGACAGTGGACAACAAACTATAGCTGTTAACACTTATGGCAATCGCAGTAGTGGGGGGAATGAATTATATAATTTAGGACGCACGCTTCTGGGTAGTGGTAAGAATCGGATTAGTTCATCTAGAGGTGGGATTAATCTGAAACCGTTCCTCGATCGCAAAGATGGCGGTACTGCGAACAACCTTCGCAATGGAGTGACAATTCGTCGTCAGTCTCAACCTAACTCTGTTCGTTTGAATCCTCGTAATTTCTGATAATTCATGTTTTTAATCTGTTAAAACTAGTCTCTGGTTTAGTTATATCGACCAGAGGCTATTTTTATTTGATGTTATCTGAGTGCAACTCTATGCCAAATATTTATTTTTTTAACCTTTTCCTATCTGTTTCTTAACATTACTGAGATAATTTGAGTTTGGTAAATATGGATTAATACTATTAGCATATGTAATATTTTTTACTAAAGTTTAATTTTAGATGGTGATATTGCGATCGCTAAAGCTGTAAAGTACATCTTTGCAGTGAAATTTTTGTAATGGTTAGTAAAAATACGATAGCGAGAAGCGATCGCTAATGGAAATCCCACAGTAAACTTATCCGTCAGCACTAACTCAGGAACTGAAGCAGATACAACCCAAATTATAGTTACAGCTACCGCCGAAATTGACCTACTCAACGGCGATCAGAGTTCAGATACTTACGTCTTGGGTGATGCCAGTTCAGTTTACTATACCAGTTGCGGTAACGGCGACTATGCCCATATTGCCAGCTTTAAAAACAAGGACAAAATTGAACTCAAGAGAGCTGCTAGCAATTACTCACTAGGGTCTGCATCAGCCTTGTCTAGTAACAAGTCTGCTATTGGTATTTTTACCAGCAATGGTACAGAGTTAATTGCTGTTGTTGAAAATGGCTTAAAGCTAAAGACGAATTTAGCAAGCGATACTGGCTTTGTATTTGTTTAACGCAGATTCAACAAAGAGACAGGGGGTAGGAGAAAATAACCCTTCTCCTTGCTTGAAGGTTTTTGCAAGAAACGCCCACTCTCAATTTTTAAAGCAGTCTAATATCTGGAATCTAACACAGAGCTAACCTATGCTAACTACAAGCACAATTCGCTTTTCTCAGTTCAATGCTTCTTTGAATCGTGATGCAGAAGGTCAGTTAATAACCGACCTGTCTACCTCTGATAATGCCCAAGCAAAAGCTGTTGCAGAAATCATCCAGCGTAATAACCCAGATGTATTACTAATTAATGAGTTTGACTACTCCCAAGAAGCAGTTCAGTTATTCAAGCAAAATTACCTTGCAGTCAGCCAGAATGGTGCAAATCCTGTTGATTACCCTTACTTTTACATTGCCCCTTCCAACACGGGTATCGCCTCTGGGTTTGACTTGAACAACAACGGCGCAGTAGTTACAACCCCAGGCGAACCGGGATATGGGGATGATGCCTTCGGATTCGGTAACTTTCCTGGTCAATATGGGATGTTAGTGCTGTCTAAATATCCCATTGACACAGCTAATGTCCGCACCTTCCAAAACTTCCTCTGGAAGGATATGCCCAATGCTTTGCTTCCAGATGATCCTACAACACCACAGCCAAATGATTGGTATTCTCAAGATGAACTGGAAGTTTTACGTCTCTCCTCCAAAAGTCATTGGGATGTACCAATCCAGGTAAACGGCGAGACAATTCATGTCCTCGCCAGCCACCCTACACCTCCAACCTTCGATGGACCGGAAGACCGCAACGGTAAGCGCAACCACGACGAAATCCGCTTTTGGGCAGACTATATTACTCCTGGTAAAGGTAATTATATTTACGATGATCAGGGGAAAATTGGCGGTATTGCTGCTGGATCAAGCTTTGTGATTGCGGGCGATCAAAATGCAGATCCCTTGGATGGTGATAGTTTTGACAACGCTATTCGCCAACTGTTGCAAAATCCTAATATCAATACTAATGTCATTCCTAGCAGTCTGGGTGGGTCTCAACAAGCAGAGTTGCAGGGTGGTGCAAACGCTAGCCAAAAGGGTAATCCTAGCTTTGATACCGCAGACTTTGCTGATACGGCTCCCGGAAACCTGCGGACTGATTACGTGCTACCCTCGGCTGACCTGACAATTGCCAACTCAGCAGTATTCTGGCCACTGAATACTGACCCAACGTTCCCCTTGGTAGGTACTTTTCCTTTCCCCAGTTCTGACCATCGCTTAGTATTTACAGATGTGCAAACTGGGCCAAATGAACCAGGTAAAACCATTCCCAGTATAGGATTCCAGGGGCAGTCTACTTTCGTTACTGGCTTTATTCCTGGTGGTGCAGCAGGAACTGTGAATGGGGTACAGACTCCATTGGGTGGACTATCTGGTGTAACTTACGATGCTGTTAACAATCGCTACTACACTATCTCAGACGATCGCTCCCAATTTGGCCCCGCCCGCTTCTATACTTTCACTGCTGATACTGAGGTAACTTTTACCAATGTCACGCCCCTGAAAGATAGTAATAACAACTTATTAGAAACATTTATTATTGACCCAGAAGGCATTGCTTTAACTAACAATGACACTGTTTTCATCTCTTCTGAAGGTGAAGTTAATCTTGGTGCAGGTCGAGTTAGCGATCCCTTTATTAAGGAATTTTCCCTGACAACGGGGCAACAATTGCGTTCTCTACCTGTCCCCAGCAAATTCTTACCAGTAGTTGAAGATACCAACGCCAACGGTATTGTAGATGCAGGTGATACGCAAATATCAGGCGTTTCTAATAACCTGGCATTTGAAAGCCTCACCATTACACCCGACCAAAAAACCCTATTCACCGCCACTGAAAACGCCCTATCCCAAGATGGATTAAGAGCTTCGCTCACTAGTGGCAGCCCTTCTCGGATTCTGCAATACAATTTAGTAAGTGGACAGCCAGAAAAAGAATACCTCTACATCACTGATGCGATCGCCGAAGTACCCAACCCTAGCACAGGCTTTGGTGACAATGGTTTAGTGGATTTACTAGCGATTGATAACCGTGGCACTTTGCTAGCCTTGGAACGCTCTTTTTCTGCGGGTGTCGGCAACACCATCAAAATCTACGAAATTTCTTTGCAAGGTGCAACAGACATTAGTGTCTACGATTCTCTCAATAATCTCAGTACTGAGCAATTAGCTGCTATCCAACCCGCTCAAAAACGTCTGCTGTTGAATTTAAATGATCTCGATTTACCTCTCGATAACATTGAGGGTATCACCTTTGGTCCCAAACTAGCAGATGGTCGTCAGTCGATTGTGCTGGTAAGTGATAACAACTTCAGCGATAGCCAATTTACTCAAATTCTCACGCTGGATGCAGACTTAGTTCTAACTGCTGCACCCACAGTAGAAACCCGTCCCGATTTATTGGATGATGAAACACTGGCAGTTGATCAACGGGCTGATGCTGATGATCCTGCCATTTATGTTAATGCCACAAATTCTGCTGATAGCCTAGTATTAACCTCAGTGAAAAATGCCGGACTGCGAGTTTATGACTTATCTGGTAATTTGTTGCAAACAGTTAATCCTGGTGGTATTCGCTACAACAACATTGATCTGCAATACGGTTTTAAATTAGGCAATCAATCTGTTGATATTGCTGTAGCTAGCGATCGCGGCAATGATAAATTAGCAATCTTCAAAATTAACCCCAACCCTGGCGCTGAAGGCAACTACCTAGAAGACATTACCGACAGCAACCTTGATACTCTCTTCCAAGCAGCACCTTTTGCAGAACCTTATTCCTCATCTTCTCGGAGTGCTTACGGACTGGCATTGTACCGTAGTCCAATCACCAATGATTATTATGTCTTTGCCAATCGCCGAGAAACCGGAGATGTCGCTCAGTTCAAACTAATTGACAAAGGTAATGGCATTGGCATTGAACGAGTGCGAGAATTTACTGTACCAACAATTGGCGAACGCGATCCGCAAACAGAGGGTATGGTAGTAGACCAGGAAACTGGTTTCCTCTACATCGGCCAGGAAAATGTAGGTATTTGGAAGTTCCAAGCAGAACCAAACGGTGGCACAACTGGCAAGCTAATTGATCAAGTCAGAGATTTAGGTGGTAATTATCTCACCGATGACGTAGAAGGACTGACTATTTATTACGGCAAAAATGGCACAGGCTACTTATTAGCATCTAGCCAAGGCGACAACACCTTTGTTGCCTACACTCGTGAAGGTAACAACGAATACGTGGGTAACTTTGCGGTTGGTAACAATGGGGCAATTGACAGCGTACAAGAGTCAGACGGTGCAGATGTAATTAACGTGCCACTAGGGACTAACTTTCCATTTGGTTTATTTGTCACTCAAGATGGCTCCAATGAACCTGCCACAATAGTCAGCGATGAAGGTGAAGAGGAAAATATCAGTTCTAACTTCAAGCTTGTACCTTGGGAAAATATTGCCAATGCCTTCCCTAATTCTCTAACTATTGACACCAGTAGTTACGATCCACGCAATCCTGTTGCTCAACCCAAGCTGACTATCTATGAATTTGAAAACTTACCCAAGTTAGGAACAACCTCTGAAAATCAAGATATTTTCTTAGGTGGTTTCTCTGGTTTGTATTTTCAAGGATTTGCAGGAAATGGCAACCTGAAGTTTGTCACCCACACAGACCGTGGCCCCAATGGAGAACCTGATGGTACAAACAGACCATTTTTATTACCCGACTTTCAACCAGAAATAGTCAGCTTTGAACTCAATCGCACTACAGGTGAAATCAGTATTACCAATAGAACTGGGCTATTGCGCCAAGATGGGACAACGCCATTAACTGGATTGCCTAACCTGCAAGCCGGGGCAAATGGTACCGCCTACACTGATGAAATTGCCGTTGACTTAAATAAGAATATCTTAGCTAACGATCCTTTAGGTGCTGACCTAGAAGGAATTGTAATCGCGGAAAATGGTGACTATTGGATGGTAGATGAATACCGTCCGGCAATTTATCACTTTGATGTTAATGGTAAACTGAGCGATCGCTTTATTCCTCAAGGAACTGCCACAGCACCCAACCCAGATCAACCAGTGGGAACTTTTGGAACTGAGGTATTACCATTCGTTTATGCCCAACGCCGCAATAACCGGGGATTTGAAGCTGTAGCCCTGGAAGGTACTAAATTATACGCTTTCATCCAAAGTCCCATTGACAACCCAGATGTTGCTAATGATGCGACATCCAAAGCTTCTCTCAACCTGCGAATTCTAGAGTTTGATATTGTCGCCAAGCAGGTAACAGGAGAATATTTGTATCTCCTGGAAGGTTTGCCGGCAACTGACAAAATTGGCGATGCAGTATCTTTAGGTAACGGCAAATTTGCAGTAGTTGAGCGAGACGACAATGGTACATCTGCTGGCAATAAATTAATTTATCAAATTGATTTAGCCGGGGCAACCAACATCAATAACCCTGCTAACTTTACCTTGCCAGCTAATAAAACCATCGAACAACTTACTTCTGCGGAGTTAGCTGCTGCCAATATTAATCCTGTCACCAAAAGTTTAATTGCTAATGCTGCTCAGTTGGGTTACACGGGAATCGAAAAATTAGAAGGTCTGGCACTGGTAGCACCCAACACCCTAGCTTTGATTAATGACAACGACTTTAATGTTGTAGGTAATACACCTGCTCAGAAACTCGGTATTTTGGAACTACCCAATAACCTAACAGTTGTAGAGCCTACTTCCCCGAACGGTTTTGGTTCTAGTAACAGCGATACTGTCAATCTTGAGTCTGGACAATTTTTTAATGCAGGTGACGGAGCAGACTTTGTAGAGGGGACTAAAAATAATACAATCTTGGCTGGAAACGGTGATGACATTGTGCTTGCAGGGAGTGACTCTTCAGTTTCTGGGAATGACGGTGATGAACAGATATTTATTGGTCAAAATGGCCCGGCTCAAAATACCAATGCTGATGGTGGCAATGATGATGATTTGATTGTCGTGGTTGAAGCTAGTGGTAGTAATAATCTGTTTGGTGGGGCAGGTGATGATACTCTCAGAGTAATTGAAGGTTTTCGTCAATCATTATTTGGTGGCTCAGGCAATGATACCCTTAGCAGTGGCGGTAGCAATAACCGTCTCTACGGTGGTTCTGGAGATGACAAACTCTTCTCTAATATCAATGACTCCCTATGTGGTGGCGATGGTGATGATGTGCTATTTGCTGGTCAACAGGGTAGCGATCCCTACGGGGGGCTGCGCCAACGCCTAACTGGTGGTACTGGTATTGATCAATTCTGGATTGTTAATGGTAGTCTGCCAACTAGCAAGAGCATAGTGACTGATTTTACAGTCGGGATTGACAAAATCGGGCTTGGCGGTGTTGGCGTAACTCAATTTAGTGGGCTAACACTGTCGCAACAGGGTAGTAACACTTTAGCAAAAATCGGAAATACAGAGTTAGTTTCGTTGCTAGGAATTATCTCAACGAGCCTAACTGCAAATGATTTCGTTTTCTCTGCTAGCGTCTTGGCTTAGTTTGTTGCCTAGTGTTATCCCAATCCTAAATCATTCGTGAGCAACGAGATACCCGACTTCTTAAAGAAGTCGAGTATCTAAACATTTCATTAGTTGCAAAGATTTACACAAATGGTATACAGCACATTGCAACTTGGTAAGGCAATATGCTTGGGTTGAGCGTAAGCGTTACCCAACAAAGTCTCGATAATGTTGGCTTTCCTTCCTCAAATGCCACTTGCTTTAAGTTGGGAAACCGCAAGGGCGCAGTAGCTCTCCAACTTACACCTAATTTATCTGTAAAAATTTAAACGTTTGCAACAAATACTCTTCCATGTATAAGAAAGGCTTAAGTATTTCTTGCAAATGTATAAGTCGTTGCTGCAAATGCTTAATACTTTGCAACAAATACTCTTCCATGTATAAGAAAGGCTTAAGTATTTCTTGCAAATGTATAAGTTGTTGCTGCAATTGCTCAATACTTTGCAACAAATACTCTTCCATGTATAAGAAACGTTTAAATCATTGCAACAATTGTTGTAATGAACTTATGAATTGATTTGCTACCGGAAATCTCAAAATAATCTAAGGGACTTCCAAGTAAAAATATTCCATTGCTATTGTTCACTGTTGATCGTTGACGGTTCACGAGTTTTCAGTCAACAGTTAAAGTCGTTGACTGTTAACTGGCCATCATATCAAACTGCAAAATTCAAATTTTATTTTTTGATAATTACAGCGTTTTGCAAGTACACGAGGTTGCAAATATATTTTAATCATTTCTTCTGTTTAATTTTATCTTATCTTAATCTTTTCATGGAAACATCTTTACTGCTAACTAAGTTATCTCATAACTACTATCAACATTAAATTCTGAATCTCAGTCTTCCATGCTCATTATTCACTAACACAGATTAGTAGTTGACATTCCACTATCATGTCTCAAGGTTTCGATAACTCTGAGAAAATACGTTTTTGTAAATGTATTCTCGGCATTAATACAAAATTGGACTTAAAGGCTTTGCCTAAACTATATTTTTGTAATTCTGAAAATTCCCAGTAATTATGGTTTCTAGCCTGAGTTAATGATTTATTTTTCCACAAGTAATGAGAAAAGTTCAATAGCTTGTGATGCAGTTAAATTCCAATACCCAACCAAGATTCTAAACTATGGCAATTGAGTTAGTCGGCTTTGCTTCTTTACCTGCTGACACCTATGGTGATGGGCCAGTTTCTGGTGAAGAAATTTCAGCTAACGGCAGAACGGGGCCTTTCCCAGGACAGCCAATACAGGGCTTCAGTGGTGTACAGTTTGCTAATAATGACTCTTTATACTTTCTGTCAGATAATGGTTACGGCAGCAAAGATAATAGTGAAGATTTTCTGTTACGCATCCATCGTCTAGACCCGAATTTTAAGGGAACAGAAAATGGAGATGGCACTGTTAAAGTTTTAGACTACATTCAACTGTCTGATCCCGATAACAAGATTCCTTTCCAAATTGTTAATGAAGGAACTAGTGATAGATTACTGACTGGTGCAGATTTTGATATAGAGTCATTCGTCTTTGATAAAGACGGGACAATCTGGATTGGAGAAGAGTTTGGCCCCTATCTACTGCATTTTGATGCTACTGGTAAGCTGTTAGATGCTCCCGTTGTTACACCTGACTTCTTCAAAACTTTAAATGGAGAAGCACCTAAAGTAATTGGCCACAGAGGTGCAAGTGGGGATCTTCCAGAACATACCCTACAAGCATACATACGAGCAATTGCAGATGGTGCTGACTTTATTGAGCCAGATTTAGTAGTTACAAAAGATGGTGTGTTAATTGCTCGTCATGAGCCTGCTTTGGCAATTTTAAATGCTGATGGCAGCGTCAATTTAAGCAATACAACCACAGACGTTTACGATATTAGCAAATATCCACAGTTTGCCGATCGCAAGAAAACAGTCAGTCTAGATGGCAACACAATTACAGGTTGGTTTGCTGAAGACTTTACTTTAGAAGAAATCAAGACTTTAGGGGCGATACAGCGTCTACCTTTCCGTGACCAATCTTTCAATGGTCAATTTGAAATTCCCACTCTCGCCGAAATCATCGACTTGGTTAAAGAGGTAGAAGCCCAGACAGGTAAAAAGATTGGTATCTACCCAGAAACGAAGCATCCCACCTATTCTGCCGAAGAAGCCACCTATGTAGGCACCACCGAGAAAATTAACAGAAACACCAGTGAGATACTGATCGATACGCTCAAGGCTGAGAACTTCACCGATCCCAGTCGGATCTTCATCCAGTCCTTTGAAGTAGGTAATCTCAAGGATCTAAACGATCGCATTATGCCTAATGCAGGAGTGGATATTCCACTCGTCCAACTTTTAGATGCATCTGGCATTGAGCTAAATGGTACGCTCATAGAAACTCAGCCTTATGATTTGGAAGTCAGTAATGATCCTCGTACTTATGGTGATTTACGGACTCCAGAAGGCTTGGCTGAAATTGCCACCTATGCTGATGGCATTGGCCCTTGGAAGCGGATGATTGTTAGTGTCAAAGGTACTGATGCTAATGGTGATGGGTTGGCAGATGATGTCAATGGAGATGGAACAGTAAATGATGCTGATAAGACAACGTTACCTCCCACTAGCTTAATTCAAGATGCTCACAATGCAGGTTTACAGGTTCATCCCTACACCTTCCGCAATGAAGACCAGTACTTAGCCGCAGATTACCAAGGTAATCCAGAACTAGAATTTCAGCAGTTCTTTCAATTAGGGGTAGATGCACTCTTCACAGACTTCCCAGATACAGGGGATAAAGTCCGAGATTTCTTGAGTGATCCTCAGAATAACTTAGTGCGATCGCCACAAAACCCCGATGTTCTCTCAGGAGATGCTTTTGCTAACTTGGGTGGTTCCAAAGGTTTTGAAGGCGGAGCAATCAACGCCAGCAAAACCAAACTCTATATGCTGCTAGAGGGTACGGTTCAGGGTGATCCGGCTGGTGCTTTGCGGATTAATGAATTTGACATTGCCAGCCGCCAGTACAGTGATAATACACTTTACTACAAGCTGGAAAATCCTGCATACGCGATCGGCGATCTTGCAGTAATTAATGACAATGAATACTTAGTCATTGAGCGCGATGGTGGTCAAGGTGATTCTGCTCAATTCAAAAAGATTTTCAAAATAGACCTGTCTAAAACAGACTCTAATGGCTACGTAGTCAAAGAAGAAGTTGCAGACTTGTTGAACATCCAAGACCCCAACGACCTCAATGGCGATGGTAAAACCACCTTTGACTTCCCGTTTGTAACAATTGAAAATGTTTTGGTTGTTGACAAAAACACCATTTTGGTAGCTAATGACAACAACTATCCTTTCTCAACAGGTCGTCCTGGAAATGATCCTCAGAATCCAGTTATAGACAACAACGAAATAATTCTCCTAAAACTGGAGAATCCCCTTAACCTTGCTTCTGGTTTAGGTCAACCTCAATCTGAAGAAATTAAATTTGGCTCCACTACCAGCGATAATATTGCAGTTCAGCTAAATCAAACCTTATTTACAGGCGACGGAGCAGATTTTGTCGAGGCTACTCAAGGTAACACAGTCCAAACTGGTAACGCTGATGACACGGTGCTTGTGGGTAGTGACTCTTCGGTGTCCACAGGAGACGGTAATGATCAGATATTTATTGGTCAAAACAGTCCGGTTCAAAATACCAGCGCTAATGGTGGTAATGGTAATGATGCGATCGCTGTAATTGAAGCTAGCAGTAATAATAATCTATTTGGGGGAGCAGGCACTGATAACCTCACAGTAATTGAAGGTTCTCGTCAATTATCCTTCGGTGGCTCTGGCAACGATAGCCTAACTAGTAAAGGCAGTAATAACCGTCTCTACGCTGGTTCTGGAGATGACAAACTCTTCTCTAATGTCAATGACTCTCTATTTGGTGGCGAGGGTGATGACATCTTATTTGCAGGTCAAGAAGGTAACAATCGCCTGAGTGGTGGTACTGGTGCTGACCAGTTTTGGATTGCTAACGCCAGCCTGTCAACCAGCAAGAACATTATTACGGACTTTACAACTGGGATTGATAAAATCGGGCTAGGCGGTATTAGCTTCACGCAGCTTCGCACTCTAACGCTATTCCAAGAAGGTAATGACACTATCGTGAAAATCGGAAATACTGAGTTAGTTTCATTAGTTGGAATTACCTCAGCTAGCCTTACAGCAAATGATTTCACTTTTTCTGCTAGTGTCGTCGCTTAGTTCTTAATTTTTCAATTTTATCAGCTTATTTAATACAGCTTTGCAACCTCATCTCGCTTCCGGGATGGGGTTTTTTAGATAATAGCTTCTACTAGTACGTTGATCCAGCAATCCCAAATAATTTGTGAAAAATAAACAAAAAATATTACCTTGATTAGTAAAAAATAAATTCAACTCCTCATTTAACTAAATAAAAGAACATCATTATCGTAGAGGGGTAGCATTATTTGATGTTAGGACTTTATATCTACTAAATATTAATTAAATTAGTGAATTCACTGAAGCCAATTGTTGATTGCATTTCATAAATTAGGGCAAACAAATAGTAAATATTAATAAGTAAGATTATGACAGATAAAGTTTTGGATTTCGTAGAATTTCAAAGAGATGATATAGACGGTGTTGATGGGCTTGCTAATGCTAGATCCGTCACTGTGAGTCCCGACGGTAAATTCCTCTATGCAGCTGGATATAATGACTCGGCAGTAGCAGTGTTTGCACGGAATACGGAAACAGGCAAGCTGAGTTTTGTGGAATTTAAACAAGATGACATAGATGGTGTTGATGGCCTTGCTAGTGCTACATCCGTCACAGTCAGTCCCGACGGTAAATTTCTCTATGCAACTGGATCTGGTGACTCGGCAGTAGCGGTGTTTGCACGGAATACGGAAACAGGCAAGCTGAGTTTTGTGGAATTCAAAAAAGATGGCATAGATGGTACTGATGGGCTTGCTGGTGCCGAGTCCGCCACAGTTAGCCCCGATGGTAAATTCCTTTATGCATCTGGGCTTAGTGACTCGGCAGTAGCAGTGTTTGCACGGAACGGGGAAACAGGCAAGCTGAGTTTTGTGGAATTCAAAAAAGATGGCATAGATGGTGTTGATGGGCTTGCTGGTATCTACTCCGTTACAGTCAGTCCCGACGGTAAATTTTTGTATACAACTGGATTTGGTGACTCAGCAGTAGCGGTGTTTGCACGGAATACGGAAACAGGCAAGCTGAGTTTTGTAGAATTCAAAAAAGATGGCATAGATGGTGTTGATGGGCTTGCTGGTGCCGATTCCGCCACAGTCAGCCCCGATGGTAAATTCCTCTATGCATCTGGATATAATGAATCGGCAGTAGCAGTGTTTGCACGGAATACACAAACAGGCAAGCTGAGTTTTGTAGAATTCAAAAAAGATGGCATAGATGGTATTGATGGGCTTGCTAGTGTCGAATCTATCACTGTCAGCCCCGACGGTAAATTCCTCTATGCAACTGGATATAATGACTCGGCAGTAGCAGTGTTTGCACGGAATGCGGAAACGGGCAAGCTGAGTTTCCTGAAAGTTCAAAAAGATGGCATAGATGGTGTTGATCGGCTTGGTGGTGCCTTCTCCGTTACTGTCAGCCCCGATAGCAAATTCGTCTATGTTACTGGAGCTGATGACTCGGCACTAGTAGTCTTTAATAGCCCTCCCAACAACGTGCCAGTCTTGTCCAAGGCGATCGCTGATCAAGAAGCCACTGAAGATAGTGTCTTCAACTTCACTGTTGCAGTTGACACCTTCAGCGATGCAGATGTTGGAGATATCCTGACTTACACTGCAACTCTGGCAAATGATGATTTACTACCGACTTGGTTGAACTTCAATCCTACTACCGTTACCTTCAGTGGCACTCCGACAAATAACGATGTGGGTAGTCTAGACATCAAAATTATCGCTGAAGATATTGCTGGAGATGAAGCCAGTGATGTATTTACACTTGCGGTTGCCCAAAAGAATTTTGAACCGACAAATTTGATATTTACCGCTATCAGCGATGACGACGATGATGATGATGACGATGATGACGATAGTGGTAGTGGCGACGGAGATGATGATGACGATGATGATCAAAAAATCATTGGTTTCTTCACCACTATTGACCCAGACCAAGACGATGAACACACTTATAGTTTAGTAGCGGGTACTGGCGATACTGATAATGGTGCATTCCTCATTGAGGGAGATAGCTTAAAAATTAAATCTGACGCGACTAAATCTAGTTATAAAATCCGCGTTCGCACTACTGACCTTGGTGGACTTTCTTTTGAAAAGGATTTAGCTGTTAATACTGATGGCTTTGGGTTTACTACAAATACCCAGATAACAACTATTTTCCAACTGGTCAATATTACTCAGAATATCTTTGTCGTCAACAGTAAAGTTAAGGGTGGCAAGGGAAAACTCTCTATTAAGATTAAAAACAACAGCGCTAAAGAGGTGAATGAACTGTGTGTATTTGCTGTTGACGATGATGAAGGTAGAATTAACGGCATAGCACCTGGTGCAGAGGGTTATACGCGAGTTGCTTTAGAGCGTTCAAAGGTGATTTTATCCTCCATTGCTAAACTGCCCAAGGGTTTTAAAAACGATGACCTGAAAAATATCTTAGAATTCGAGTCTGGTACGAAACTCAGATTCTATCTGGTATCCAACAGTACCACTCAGGCTGTACTGTCTGGAAAAACTTCTTTCTCAAGTGTCGTTTTTTCCTCAGCTACAAATAACAGCACAGCAGAGGAAGGGTTTTCTCTCAACTTCCAGAATTTCACGGTGACGGTTCAGGCAACAGAAGAAGAGGTATCTTTAGGTACTAGCCAGCAAGGCAAATATCAAGGCGAACTAATTGATTTACGGAGTGTGACACAATTAGTAACAGCTGAGTTTGCAGTCAACAGAGAAGCATCTTACAACAACTTTGTCGGCTTCTATCAGGTGGCTGATCAGAATGGTGGTATTGACACTAATGGTGATGGCACAGCAGATATCCTCGTTGGCCAGGCTGGTTACGCCCAAGCTGCTGTACGTGGGCGTGTTGCAGGTATTGACTTGGCGGTAGACAACCAAGGTACTGCAAATTACACTGGCACTTTTGGACCGAATTCTCTATTTGCACCATTTATTATTGTGGATGGTAAACCCGATGCCATTCTCAATGGCAATGTCAATAAGAAGGTTTATTTCTCATTCTTGGGTGCTAACTTAGATAAGGTAAATCACATTCGCCTGTTAGGGAATAACACCTTTGGCTTTGAAGATTTACCAAATGGTGGTGACAAAGATTACAACGATGTCATTGTGCAGGTAAAATTGAGTGTCAATGCTGCTTAATATAAAAGACACGGAATTACTTAGTTAAATAAAATAACCTCATCTCGGTTGCGGGTGGGGTTATTTTATGTATGGCATTCAGATGGACTCAATATTAATTAAACTAGTAAATTTACTGAAGGCAGTTATTATCTTTTCTTCATAAATTTAATAGTTGACGCCTTTACGGTGACAAAAAATCTTCACCTTTATTTTTACAGTTAATTTTTATTAAATTAAGCTAGTAAAAGAGTGATGGAGAATTCTTTAATAAGTTAGGAATGGCGCTGTTTACTAAGGAACACTTACTGTCTTTCGCCATCGGTGACCCTGTCAATCCCCATAATACATTTGTAAAAGATAGTTCAGAAATTTAAAGTTTTTTTTATTACATAATACTTAATTAGGGTATTTACTTAGGAAAGCATCTATGATAGTTTCATGTTGATTATCATAAATTAAAATATGCAACGCTAAGTTTAACAACCGCGTTTCTTTGCCTTGGTTTGATGATGAGTATCCATCTTACATACTTGCAATCCTAAATATTTCTTTCGATTTTGTATAAATTATGTAAGATAAACTAAGTGATAACTTGTCGTCGAGCTATTGACACTATCTTTCCTTATTGTTTTGAACAAAGCATAACATTTATCACCTGTGAGATGAATATATGTCTGCAATTAGACTAATCTACTCTCTGTACTTTTACGTATTTAGCTACACTGAATGTCACGGAAATCTTGACACTGCTGGCATAATACCAAAAACTACCACTGTTAGTAAAATAGATACTCTCTAACTCGCAACTGTATTTCTCACTTTTACTTTTGACTTGTTTCATATGACTTATATTAAGAACACTTTCCTCGAATTTATCACTACCCTAGAAGGGTTCGATCATTTACCAGATGCAGCGATCGCTAATCTATCAGAACAGCTGCAAGCTTGGCGCTATCGCATAGGCCAGAAAATCATCGGGAAAGAAAGTCTCCCAGACCACATCACCATAATTTATGAAGGACAAGTGCGCCTGTTGGGATATGACCCCCAGACGCAAATGCCAATCACCCTAAAATTACTGCAACCGGGGGAAATTATCGGCGAAATTGGTTTGTTGCGCGATGTCGCCTGTGAAACAGCGATCGCCTCTACCGAAGTAGTATGTTTAACCTTGAATGCATCGGCATATTTTAGCTTTCTGGCTTTATATCCAGCTTTCGCCAATGCTCGCAAGAAGCGTAGTTATTTGGTGGAAGTTTTCGAGATTCTCAGCTCATATTGGAAACAGCAACCGATCGCTACTTTAAATTTCAAAGAATTGGCAGAAAACGCCTTACCACAGTCGAAAATCCATTACCTCCCTCCAGGGACAACTCCATTCAACCAACTCGATAGCGAAAGCGTCTGGTTTGTGAGTGGCGGAGGTACAATAACGAATTTCTCACCTGGCGATCGCCTAGAATCGGACGATGACAGAAACAATATCCAGGTTATAAGTCAAAACCCCGCACGGTTGCTTGGTATACATCCGTCAAATTTGATATTGGAAGATAGTCATCAGATAGAAATTGTAGTCAGAGACACCAGATCAGATAGCGCAGAGGAATTAGATATTCCTTACGCATCAGACGAAATAGTTCCACAACCAGCCCCCCAGTCCTCAAACACTTCGTCAAAACAGAAATATCCGTTTTTTAGTGGTAAAGGAGAATTAAATACAACCTTCGCCTGCTTCCAAATGATCGCGAAGCACCTAGAAATGCCGTTTCGTCGAGAAGTAGTTCGTCGTATCTTAACTGAGCAAGTCAAACGTCAGGGCACTATATCATTTCAAGTTAATGCTTACCTGGCAGAGTTAATCGGACTTAAAGCGCAGCTGATAGAGCTACCAGTCGCCTCATTGACGCGCATTCCTACCCCAGCGCTGATTCGCTATGGTGATAATTTTGCCGTTTTATATGCAGCAGATGCAAATACTATGGTTGTGGGTGTGCCATCCCAAGGAATTGTACGCTGCAAACCTGCTCAATTGGTTGAACAATTAGATGTTGATCCAACTGACTTTCCACCCAAAGTTAAAGTATTACTGCTGAGTGCTACCAAAGAAACGCCCCAAGAGCGTTTTAGTTTACGGTGGTTTATACCCTATTTATCAAGCCACCGTCGAGTTCTGATAGAGGTCTTTATCGCTTCCTTTTTCGTGCAGTTGGCAGCGTTGGCAAATCCTCTGGTGGTTCAGTTAATTATCGACAAAGTTATCACTCAAAATAGTATTGGCACACTACATATTTTGGGGATCTTGCTATTAGTAGTCGGGCTATTTGAAGCAGTGCTGACTACCTTAAGAACCTACTTATTTGTCGATACCACTAACCGGATCGATATGGGTTTAGGGTCGCAAATTATCGACCACTTATTACGTTTACCACTGCGCTATTTTGAACGCCGACCGGTGGGCGAACTTTCTACTCGCATCAACGAATTAGAAAATATCCGTCAATTCTTGACCGGTACTGCCTTGACAGTCGGGTTAGACGCTCTATTCTCGTTGGTTTATATCGGTGTGATGCTGATTTATAGTTGGCAACTCACCTTAGTAGGCTTAAGCACAATTCCAGTGTTTATCCTGATCACCTTAGTTGCTTCTCCCACCATTAGTAGGCAGTTACGTGGCAAAGCCGAACGCAACGCCGAAACTCAATCTTATTTAGTTGAGGTAATGTCAGGGATTCAAACAGTAAAAGCTCAAAATATCGAATTGCGATCGCGCTTTTCTTGGCAAGAGCGTTATGCTCGGTTTGTCGCCGCCGGTTTTAAAACCGTTGTAACTTCCACCCTTGCTAACTCCACCAGCAACTTCCTCAACAAACTCAGCAGCTTACTGGTTTTGTGGGTAGGAGCTTATTTAGTACTCCAAGGAGAATTAACTTTAGGCGAATTAATTGCCTTTAGAATTATATCGGGTTACGTCACCAGCCCAATATTGCGTTTAGCTCAACTCTGGCAAAGCTTCCAAGAAACAGCCTTGTCGATAGAACGTTTAAGCGATATTGTCGATACACCACAAGAAGGAGAAACAGACCGTTACAATATACCCTTACCTACCATCAAGGGAGCAGTAAAATACGAAAATGTTTCCTTCCGTTTTGGCACAAGTGGCCCTTTGCAACTTTCTAATGTCAACCTCGAATTTGAGCCAGGGAAATTTATTGGCATTGTCGGCCAAAGTGGCTCTGGTAAAAGTACGATGATGAAATTACTGCTCAGACTTTACGAAACCGAGTCCGGCAGAATTTTGATTGATGGTTATGATATTGCCAAAGTAGAACTCTATTCACTGCGACGACAGATTGGCGTAGTTCCCCAAGAAACATTGTTGTTTGACGGCAGCGTTCAGGAAAATATTGCTTTAACCAATCCTGATGCGACAACCGAAGAAATTATTGAAGCGGCTCAGGTGGCGTGCGCCCACGAATTTATTATGAACTTGCCCAACGGTTACAATACACGGGTAGGAGAACGGGGTTCTGCACTTTCAGGTGGACAACGACAAAGAATTGCGATCGCCCGCTCTGTTTTACAACGACCAAAATTATTAGTTTTAGATGAAGCAACCAGCGCATTAGATTATCCTACAGAGCGGCAAATATGTCTTAATTTAGCCAAAGCATTCAAGGGTGATACAGTATTTTTTATTACCCACCGACTCAACACCGTAAGTAACGCAGACATGATTGTTGTGATGGATAATAGTAGAGTTATAGAAAAAGGTAGTCATCAAGAATTAATGGCTGCTAAAGGTCACTATTTTTATCTGTATCAGCAACAAGATGTAAACTTGTAATTAGTCATTGCTAGGGGCATGGCGTGAATAAACAGGGGGCGAGGAGAAAAAGAAACAATTCTTTCTCCCTGCCTCTTAATCAAAGGATTTTCAGTTTGATCAACATTCCATAGATGTAGCAATAACTGTAGGGTGGGTACTATTATAAATATCAAAATCAAGGTTTTCCCATCGGTAAACAGTACCTACTTTACAAAAAATCCAAAATCCAAAATCCAAAATTTAAAATCGTTATGACTCAACTTAATGGGAATCACCTTAACACCAATCAGAAAAACGGCAATCACAAAAATGGAGTCAAGCAAGATTCACAGATACTGACAAAACAACAGAAAGCTGCTCAACAGTCTTTAATAAACTCAAGTTCTAAGGAATTTGAGCAATCTATTGTCTTGCGCCAATCTCCAATTTGGTCGCGTACAATCATGATCACTCTAATGGCGCTAGCCTGCTTTGGAATTGCTTGGGCTTATATTGCTAAAATTGAGCAAGTAGTGCCAGCAACAGGGCAACTAAAGCCGCAGGGAACAATCAAAGAAGTTCAAGCTCCTGTTAGTGGAGTGGTGAAAACAGTTAATGTTAAAGATGGAGAACAAGTAAAGGCAGGAGATTTGCTGCTGACCTTTGATTCTATAGCCTCTGCTGCCGAATTAAATTCTTTAAACCAGATTCGCGTTGCATTAATTAAAGAAAACCAGATTTATCGGCGATTGATGGGAGCGAGTAGCGGCACGGAATCAGAACTATTATTTATGCGCGGGAATTTGCCGCCAGAAGCTGCTTTTCTACTGAAAAGTCGCGCAGCATTAGTATCAGAAAATGACTTATTGCGGACTCAATTAAAAAATTCTGGGCAAGATTCTAGATTAGGAATTGATGAACAGCAGCGTCTACAAGTCGCTAAAAGAGAATTAGATTCTCGCTCTGCGGCGGCGGAATTAGAGGTAGAAAAAACTAAGAAACAACTTTCTCAGAACCGAGTCAAATTAGAAGATACTAAATCAGGTTTAGCAATCCAACAGCAGATTTTAGATAAACTCAAAATACTAGCAGAAGAAGGCGGTATTTCGCAGCTTCAATATCTCAACCAGCAACAACAAGTACAAACCCTCGCGGCGGAAGTAGCACAACTAGGTGAAGAAGAAAAACGCCTCCAGTTTGAGATTCAAAAAGGACGGCAAGAGCTAAGTAATACGGTAGCTGTTTCTGATAAAAACATTTTAGACAATATAGCTAATAACAAAACACGCATTGCCGAAATCGATAGTCAATTCACAAAGGTTCTCCTAGAAAATGAACAACGTTTGGCAGATGTTAATAGTAAAATCTCTCAAGCACAGTTAAACCTTAAATATCAAGAACTCCGTGCGCCTGTAGCTGGAACAGTTTTCGATTTGCAAGCAAAAAACCCTGGCTTTGTCGCAAATCCAACTACAAAACTGCTGCAAATTGTCCCAAATGAAAACTATATAGCTGAAGTTTTCATCACTAATAAAGATATTGGTTTTGTCCGAAAAGGCATGAAGGTAGATGTTAGAATTGATTCCTTTCCTTACAGCGAATTTGGCGATATCAAAGGTGAAGTGGCTGGGATAGGGTCAGACGCATTACCGCCAGACCAAACACATCAGTTTTATAGATTTCCAGCAAAAATTTCATTGAATAAACAATCCTTAGTGATTAGGGGTAAACCCGTCACCTTGCAATCAGGTATGTCCATCAGTGCCAATATAAAAGTACGCGAAGAACGGACTGTGCTTAGTTTGTTCACTGAGTTGTTTACCAAGCAAATTGATACTCTTAAAGAGGTACGCTGAAGAAAGCAGGAGGCATACTGACTCTCTCGTTAATTTGTGAAAAGATGTCTACACACAGAAGAGGGATATAAAATCCCACTTCTGTCACTTTCTGACAGCGCAATCTCTAGAAGCTTTATCAGCCAATCAATACAAACTAACGCCACGCTATATTCAATTGTCAGTGGTTTCAGTTTCAAACTGCACTTGTTGATACAAATTAGTGTAAGCGTAGCTCGTCGTAGACATCGCTATTTCCACATCCACCGATTCCATCTGCAATATATCGCCCAAACTATACTCCGACAACACCCATTTTCTCTGCTAGTTGCACCGAAACACTTCCACACCCGGTTGAGCTATTTGTACTAAGACATATTCGGCGTTGCATAATAGAGGGATGAATTGAGGTCATCTACTGTGCAATGTCCATACTGCGGATCTACGGAAATTCGTAAGAACGGAAAGCACAGAGGTAAACTGTGGGCACATTTGTGTATCGTGCGACGTGCGTTCCGCGAATGCTAACGCCAATTTATTGATTTGTAGGATTCCCCGAAAGGATATTCTGAGGGATTGAAGCAAGAATGCTTAAAAATGTACCTTGGTTCTGTACCTCATTTAGTTGCAAAGTGCTGTAAATTGTTACTCCACTACTTAAAGTATCAAACTGTATCTACATAAATCGATTCATCCCTTCATTCAGCAACGCCCGATTTTACAGGTGTCTTGGTGGCTACCCGACTACATTAACCCTCTCTTCACCCTCTTTTTTTGCGAAAGTCTTGTGAGTTTTTTAATTTTAGTTTTATATAAAAATACTGGTAAACATAAACATAATAATATTGTAATATATATGTATATATGACGAATTTGTTTAATAAACATATGCAAAATCCTACTCATATAAACACTAGCATTAGTGTTAACGATATTAGTCATGAAATGTACCAGTTAATATCTGATTTGTATCCCCTGTGTCGTAGTATTACAGGTGATGGCTTACGAAAAACACTGGATATTATTAAAAAAAATATTCCCTTGGCTATACATAATATCCCTACTGGGACTGAAGTCTTTGATTGGACTATTCCTAAAGAATGGAATATCAGAGATGCGTTTATTAAAAATTCACAGGGTGAAAAGATTATAGATTTCCATGAGTCTAATCTGCATATAGTTAATTACAGCATAAATATTCATGAAAAGATGTCATTACAAGATTTAAAAGCACATCTTTTTACACTACCAGATCGCCCTGATTGGATTCCTTATAGAACTTCTTACTATAAAGAGAATTGGGGATTTTGTCTCAGTCATAATCAATTATTGGAATTAAAAGATGAAGTGTATGAAGTTTGTATTGATTCTTCTTTAGAGAATGGTTGTTTAAGTTACGGAGAGTATTACATTAGAGGTAAAAAAGCAGATGAAATTCTGATTTCATGTCATACCTGCCATCCATCACTTTGTAATGACAATCTCTCTGGCCTAGCATTAGCAACCTTCTTAGCCAAACATCTTAGCCAAATTTCACCTTCTTACTCCTATCGCTTTCTGTTTATTCCTGGAACAATTGGTTCCATTACTTGGCTGGCTTTAAATGAAGCGAATGTTAACAAAATAAAACATGGTTTAGTCATAACTTGTGTTGGTGATTCGGGTAAGTCTCACTACAAAAAAAGTCGTCAAGGTAATGCTGAAATTGATAAAGCTGTTACTCATGTTTTGAAAAACTCTGGACAAGATTATGAAATTATGGAGTTCTCTCCCTATGGCTATGATGAACGGCAATTTTGTTCACCAGGATTTAATCTTCCTGTAGGTTGTTTCATGCGATCGCCTCATGGTACTTATCCTCAGTATCATACATCAGCAGATAATTTGGATTTAGTAAAACCCGAATATTTGGCTGATTCTTTCTCAAAAATTTTGTCAGTCTTAGACATTATAGAGAATAATAAAAAATACTTAAATCAAAATCCTAAATGCGAACCGCAGTTAGGTAAACGAGGATTATACAGCGCTATAGGTGGGCAAACTGATACAAAGAAGAGTGAAATGGCAATGTTATGGATTTTAAACTTGTCTGATGGCAATCACACACTGCTGGATATTTCTGAAAAATCAAGCTTAGAGTTTGATTTGATTAAGAAAACAGCAGATACTTTGTTACAATTTAATTTGTTGAAAGAAACAACTTAATTTGAGCAAATTAGGATTTGACGAACGGTCTGAGACTAATATCAGTAACTTCAGCAGTTCGAGGTAAACTTAGCGAATTAATCACTACTGCTGCCACGTCCTCTGGCTGCATAAGGCGTTCAGGATAATAGGGTTTACCCTCCATCTCGTGAATTTTTGCTTGTCGAGGAGTAGCAGTACGCCCAGGAAACACGCTCATAACCCGCACTTGCTCGGCATTAATTTCTACACGGAGAGAGTCAGCAATCGCCTTAAGAGCATGTTGGGTGGCAGCAAATTGCCCCACATTCGCTCTAAGATTCATAATCACACTGGAGTTGATGAACAAAATTTGTCCCCGGCTGGATAAAAGCATGGGGAGTAAAGTTTGTGTCAAGAGATAGGGAGCGCGAACATTGGCTCGATACAATAAGTCGAAGTCTTGAATAGAACTCTTTTGAAATGTCCCCATTGAGAACATACCCGCACTCAGGATGAGTAGGTCAATTTGTTCAAAATCTCGCTCAAGATTTGTTTTTAGCTTGCTTATATCTTCATCAACCATCAAATCGATTGTATAGCAAACAACGTTAGGAGAAGTTTCCTTAGCTATCGCGGCAACTGTTTGCAAAGTTTCAAGGTTACGTCCTAACAAACAAAGTTTTACACCTTGTGCCGCCAAACCCAAGGCGATCGCTCTACCGATACCGCTACTAGCTCCTGTGACAACTGCAACCTGACCTAATAAAGCTTCCATAATGAGAGTAAACAATTCAAAATTTGCTCATTCAAAACTTAAAATTAAGAAATATATACGTGTTAAACCTGCGAACGATTTCGATTGTAAAAATTGTCCATTTAACAGCTTATTATTGCTTTAATTCTCCAAAATCAAGCTACAGGTTGAAACCTAAAAACTTAGATTGTATGCGATTTTCTTAATTACGAATTATGAATTACTAATTGATATTAGTGCTGGAGTATCATAGACAGCCACCAAAGATTCGGAAATAGGGCAGAAATCACTACTCCGTAAGAAATCGCCTAAAGAGGTTCCTGTACAAGCAGAATCAATATTGGCTGCTCCCTGTTTAGCCATCACGTCGTCAAAATGCACGGTTCTAAAGTCAATACTAAAACGGGTATAGCCTGATGTGTTGGGAACAGTAGAGTGCATCTGTGCTGCTGAGAAAAGAATCATTCCACCTATTTTCGTAATCAATCGCAATTGTGGTTCCGATTCCACAGGTTCTTCTGCACGGGGTTGTTTGCGCGTATCTGTTTTAATGTGCTGGGCCGCATTTTTGCGGCTTTCTTTATTCCACTGAGCATAGTCATACTCTCTTGAGCTATTCTGAATTGGCTGACTCCAGTAGTGGGGATGGAATGCCATCGCATTCTCTGGGGTAATATCGTAGATAGGAAGCCACCAGTTAATCTGGCAGGTAGGAGCAGAGTACCAAGTGTCACGATGAGGATGGAAAGCATAAGCAATCCCAGCAGTCAGATAGTCATCACTAGTTGCTGTTCTCAGGCGGGGTACATCAAAATAGGTTTTTGTTAAATCACATCCACTTTCCTTTAAGATGCCTTGAATAAGTTTTTTAGATTCAGGATGATGGATAAAAGTTGGCTTGAGTTTGGCCAAAATTTCAACGTATTTCTCTACAGGTAGACTATGTTGTGCTTCTCTCGGATCTAAGGGTGCAAATGCTTCTTCAATCATGCCACTAGCAAACTCACATAGAGCGATCGCACTAGCGCTAGGAGAAAAGACAAATATTTGTCCATTATAGAGATTTTTGCGTCTGATATCATCATTAAAAGTTGAATCGAAATAGATTGCATTCACTTGTCCCCTCCTTATCTGCTGTAACAAAACACGCGGCTAAAAAACTACTTTACGGCAATAAAAAGCTTCTGCATACTTGTTGGGTGAATTAGATTCAACCCCTCGCAATCTTAAAATTGATCGAAAGGTTTCTTCTGTAAACCATTGTTTATTATTTTGTGAAGGAAAGCTGTCAAGAATATATTGAATTTTATTTTGACAGATTTCCTCATTTAAATTAACAAAGAAGTTAGGATTACCTAAATCACCATCATATTTAGGGATTTCATACTCTAAAATTAAATTATTTCTAAATGTATTCCAAGTAAATTCGGAAATTAAGCGATGATCTTGATGCAAATCCTGGCGATAATGGGTAAAAATTAAATCAGGGCTGTATTCTTGTTTTAGTTCCTCAAAAAAGTGTTTAATTTCAATTCCGATGAAAGGAAAAAATCCATCTTGAAATTGTTTGATTACTATATTTTTTATATTTGTATTTCTTAAAAATTTATTAGCGCTATTATAAGCTTCCTTTTCTCTTTCTAAGTTTGAACTAAATACAACCCAATAAAATATAATATTTGGGTAAGTTTCTATCAACTTTAATATCGTGCCTCCGCAACCAATTTCTATATCATCACAATGTGCTCCTAAACACAAAACTTTATAATCGAAGTTTTTTTCTCCCTCAAAAGTGAATTTAAGCATATTGGTGATTTTTTATTTTTAGAGAATAGTTTGTCTGAGATAGCTGCTTCCAACAATAATTACAGCAGATACCCTTATGAGATATCTACTGTAAAATAGATTGGTATTTAACTATTAGCCAAACTGATTGGTACGGAATCATTAGCAAACTGATAATTCCGGCTATATTCTAAATATGTTGCCTTCTTTTCAAGAAGGTTCCATACCGCCCAAGGAGCGTTACCTTGGCAATACATATCATCTAATTGCTGCTGTTCTTTGAAAGTATCCATGCACGCCCAAAAACCGTTATATTTATAAGCTACTAATTGTTTTAATTTAATTAGTCTTTGAAACGGTTCAAGCACTAACTCCTCTCCAGTCTCAATGTATTTAAAGATATCCTTATTAAATACAAAAAAACCGCCATTTATCCTAATACCAGCTTCCTGAACGCTTTGGATATCATTTACTAAACCATTTTCTTGTGTTGAAACTAAATGAAAACTTTGCGATGGTTTTACACACAAGAAACTGGCTATTTTGTTATGTTTATAAAAGTCATCAATTAAGTCAGGTAGGTGTAAATCTGTTAAGCCATCACTATAATTGGCTAAAAAGGCATCTTCCCCTTGTAAGTATTTTTCAACTGCCTTGAACCTTTGACCTATATTTGAAGTTAAGCCCGTATCAACAAAAGTAATATTCCAATCTTCAATATCACTATTCACGAGTTGAATTTTTTTGCCCCCCTTCTGTAAAGTAAAATCATTGGAAACACACTCATCATAATTGAGAAAATAATTTTTGATGACATCTGCTTTATAACCAAGACACAAAATAAAATCTTTGTGTCCATAGTGAGCATAGTATTTCATCACATGCCATAATATTGGCCTGTAACCAATATGAACCATTGGTTTAGGAATATTACTGGATAATTCTCTTAATCTTGTTCCTAAACCACCGCAAAATAAAACTACTTTCATTGTAATTACCTTCGGTATTAATAAATCAGATTAAATTCAAGTTGTCTTATTGCTCAAGAGTAGACATTGACTTCAGGAATCGGGACAACAAATTTCCCACCCCAATCGCGTACATACGACATCTGGGACATTATTTCGTTTTTCAGATTCCAAGGTAAAATTAGCAGATAGTCTGGTTTGGTTTCTTGAATCTTGTTTGGATGAAAGATTGGTATATGAGTACCTGGTAAAAATTTACCTTGTTTGAATGGATTTCGATCTACAGTGTAATCAAGAAAATCTTCTCTAATTCCACAATAATTCAATAGGGTATTGCCTTTACCAGGAGCGCCGTAACCAACAATCGATTTTCCTTGGCGTTTAGCTGCAATTAAAAATTCTAAAAGTTGAAATTTGGTATCCTTTACTTTTTCGGCAAAGGAGAAATAATTTTCTATGTTGATAAATCCTGCTGCTTCTTCCGTCGCTCTTAAATCTTTTACATCCTGACTGATAGATTTAGAATTATCGTCTACATGGCAACCATAAATCCTTAAAGAACCACCATGTGTAGATAGTTCTTCTACATCAAAGATAGTTAAACCGTGAGCAGCAAAAACTTTCTCTACTGTAAGTAAGGATAAGTAAGAAAAGTGTTCATGATATATAGTATCAAACTGGTTTCCCTCCATTAGTCGCATTAAATGGGGAAACTCCATAGTAATGACACCTTCAGGCTTAAGTAAAAGTTTACAGCCTGCTACAAAATCGTTGATATCGGGTACATGAGCAAGTACATTGTTACCTATTAATAAATCTGCTTGCGTACCATCAGCAACTAATTCATCTGCTGTATTTTGTCCAAAGAACTTGACAGTTGTAGGAATACCTTTTGTGATAGCTACCTCAGCAATATTAGCTGCTGGCTCTATACCTAAAACAGGTATTCCTTGTGATACAAAATATTGCAATAAGTAACCATCATTACTAGCTATTTCTACTACGTGGCTTGAGGAGTTCAGTTTAAAACGCTCTGTTACTTTTTCGGTATAATTTTTTGCATGTTGTAGCCAAGAATCAGAGTAAGACGAAAAGTAAGCATAGTGGCTGAAGATATCTTGCGGGCTTACATATTCTTGAAGTTGAACTAAAAAACAGCGATCGCACACGTAGACATGCAGTGGATAAAAGGCTTCCATTTGGTTTAACTGTTCACCTGTCACGTAACTTTCACACAGTGGTGACATTCCCAAATCCACAAAGGTATGCTGTAACGCTGTCCCACAGAATCGGCAGCCACAACGATTTACGCTTGTATCATTTTGTATAGAGGGTTGCAAAGTTGTCGTATTCATTTGTTAGCTCCCACACTGTTATATGCAACTTGATAGAGGTATTCAGCTGTCACGCATTAAACTTGAACATTTACATGAAGGCTGATGATTGATGACTGATAAGCGTTAACCGTCAACAGTTAACAACCGTAAAGAGTGTTTATACAATTAGACGCGCATCAGCTTATGAGAACCCTTATACCCTCACGCTTGGTTGAGCGTGAGTAGAGTCTAAAACAGATTCAAACAAAGGCCAGGTTGTATCTTTCTCAGAAATTTCGCTTATAGGTAAAGGCCATTCAATCCCAAAAGCTGGATCGTCATAGGGCAACCCACGCTGATAATCTGGCGCATAGAATTCACTCATCTGATATACAACTTCAGCTGCATCAGTTAGCGTCTGATAACCATGAGCGAACATCTCAGGCACATATAAACTTCTACGGTTCTCGGCTGATAGCTCAACAGCTATATGTAATTTGTATGTAGGAGATTCAGGGCGCAAGTCGATGATCACATCATAGATAGCGCCATGAGTACAGCGAACCAACTTTACTTCGGTTGCTGGAGCAACTTGATAATGCATACCTCGGAGAGTTCCCTTTTTGTGGTTGAAAGCCAAATTGCATTGTGCAACTGTTGGCTTTAAACCGTAAGCCAAAAATTCCTCAGCGCAAAAAGTACGAGCAAAGAAGCCACGAGTATCTTGCCGTTGCTCTATGTCAATAACGAATGCGCCTTTAAGTGCAGTTTCTGTGAATAGCATTACTTATTCCAGAAGAAGTTTTGATCTATTTGCTGAGTGCGAATTAGATACTCTAGTTGCTTCAAGCGAGTGAATCCTTTAAATAAAAAAGTTGATTCTGACATATCGATAGCAGTAAACACATCAAATAACTGCTGGGTTCCTTTAACTGCATTCCACTCACACTTAAATCCCGGTAGTCTAGTGTTAATCTTCTCGAAAGAAACCCGATAGCTGCGGTTATCAGCACTAGTGTCACCAAAAGAAAGCTGGCATCCAGTAAAAACTTCAGCTACTATCTGGGCAATTTCTTTGACTTTATAGTTGCTAGCAGTGTCACCCACATTGAAAATTTGGTTGTGAATAATGTCGCGCGGGGCTTCGAGGGTACATACAACTGCTTTGCAAATGTCTAGCAAATGAACTAGCGGCCGCCAAGGAGTACCGTCGCTTGTCATTTTGATTTCTTTGGTCGTCCATGCCAGCCCAGACAGGTTATTTAACACAATATCAAAGCGCATTCTGGGAGATGCGCCGTAGGCGGTGGCATTCCGCAAAAAGGTAGGAGAAAAATTATCGTCAGCTAATAATTTGACATCTCGCTCTACCAAAGTTTTACATTCAGCATAGGCTGTTTGGGGATTGACAGGAGACTCCTCCGTAACGTGTTCATCAGTACCAACACCATAGACACTGCACGAAGACGTATAGACAAAGCGACGCACGCCAGCTTTTTTAGCTATTTGAGCAAGGCGAACTGAGCCTTGATGGTTAATTTCATAAGTAACATCAGGGCATAACTGTCCGGCGGGGTCGTTGGAGAGTTCAGCCAAATGAACGACTGCCTCAACACCTTGTAAATCTTCAACTGTGAGCTGGCGAATATCTTTATTAAGAGTTTTGGCGGTGAGTTCGGTACCGTTGTACAGCCAACCAACTTTGTAGAATCCTGTGTCAACTCCGATAACTTCATGACCGTGTTGCATCAAGATTGGGGCTAATAAAGAACCGATATAGCCTTCAGTTCCAGTTACCAGTATTTTCATGGATGTCAAATCCTGATAGGTAGAGCTTGGTTTTGTAAAAAACCTTTATTAACTGAACTACAAAACCACTTCATGAAAACGAGCTACCTCGTACGAAGAAACGCTTACAAGACTGTCTCGACTGTGCTTAATCTAGTGGTACTAGCACAATCCCTTGTGTAAATACCACTGTGCCAGAAGTGCGTTTGCGATCGCGTTGAAGAAAATGTATGACTTAATGTATAAGTTATATCAACTGAGTTTGCTCTCTCCTGCTTTTCCTACTTTTCCCACTTTTCCTACTTTTCATGGAATCTTCATAGCTTTCATTAAATCTTTATAGTATTTAAATAAAAGAATGGTGCAAACTACAAACTATTTTCCTCCTATTTACTTCTATTTTCCTCTGAAAAAATAAAAAAGAATAAGCCATAAGATGGAAGAAATAGCCTAACTAATTTAGCTACCTTTAACAATCTAATCATATTGATGAACATTAATAAAATTACATTAGCTACACTAATTACAATATTTTGTTAAGTTATTAGAAAAAAGTCAATGAAACTCAAACCTTAAAATGGCATAATTTAATAAATTAATGATTAATGATTGCTCATTAATCTATTAGATTCTTATTTAAATTCATAACTGGAGATCCAAAAACTGCTTTATGGCACGACGTTCGTTGAAAGCATCTACTATAGGCATTACAAAGGCAAAAAGGGCTTTTAAAATCAGAGAGTGGACTCAAGAGTATTTAGCTAGTGAAGTAGGGCTTGAGACTCGTCAGTCAATCTGGAAATTTTTTACAGGCAAGCCTATTGAGCGTCATAACTTTATAGAAATCTGCTTTCAACTCGGTTTAGATTGGAAAGATATTGCTCAACTACCGGATCAGAGGCTACTGACAGAAAGCAACCAGGAATGTGAAAATTGCCAAGATATCGAAACCTTGGTGCAAATGTTGCGATCGCGTCGAAGTGATAAGATTCAAGCTCAGTGTGCTACTACGCGGTTGTTAGATATTGCTCAACCAATTCAACTAGAAGAAATTTATGTCAACACTAATTTTCTAAATAATATTACAAGTCGAAGATGGTTAGATATCCTTGATCTACAAGACGTTATTGCAGAAGAGTTTGACTGTTTTGGTTCAAATCAACTATATCAAGAGCGAGTCTCTGCGATACAGGCAGTTATCACCTATCCCAAACTAATGGTACTAGGTAAACCAGGGTCTGGTAAAACCACATTTTTACAGTATATTGCCATGCAATGCAATCAAGGCAAATTACTATCAGACCAGATACCAATTTTTATTCGCTTGAAAAACTTTGTTGAAGATGCTAGAGAAACTGGAAATTACAGTTTATTGAATTATATTAGTCAAGACCTTACCGATTACGGGGTTTCAGACCAAGATATCCAAACATTACTGATTGACGGTAAAATGTTAATTCTGCTGGATGGGTTAGATGAAATTCCAGAAGATGATAACGCCAAAATCATTAGTAAAATTCGCCGTTTCACTGAAAAATATTATAAAAATAAGTTAATTATTACGTGCCGTATCGGTTACCAGCAGTATCGCCTTGAAGAATTTAGTGAAGTTGAAATTGCTGATTTCGACTCTTCTCAAATTGAGGCTTTTGTTCAAAATTGGTTTGTTAACGTTAGCAATAATTCTATAGAAAAAGGAAACGCCTTAGCTTCTCAGTTCGTGCAAAAATTACAGTTGTTGGAGAATAAAGAAATTCGAGAACTAGCTGTAAGACCACTTTTGCTTAATCTGGCTTGCTGTGTGTTTCAAGCCCGCTCAGATTTTCCAGTTAGAAGAATCGAACTTTACAAGCAAGGATTGGACATTTTGCTCAATCGTTGGGATAAAGTGAGGAACATTAAACGAGATGAAATGTATCTTCATTTGTCTTTACCTCAGAAGCTTGAACTGCTGAGTCAAATTGCTGCTATTACCTTTAAGCAAGGTCATTACTTTTTTACACAAAGTAATGTCCAGCAATACATTACAGACTATCTCTGTAACTTACCCACGGCCCAAATTGAGCCGGAGGTATTGCAACTCAACAGTGAAGCAGTATTGAGATTACTTGAGACACATGGACTACTGATAGAGCAAGCGCGGGGAATTTACTCGTTCTCACATATAGCTTTTCAGGAGTATTTAACAGCTAAAAATATCGTTAATAGCCCCAATCAACAAAGATTAGAAAAAAACTTAATTGAGCTGGTTAGCCATTTAACTGAACCACGCTGGCACAAAATCTTTTTACTAACCGCTGGCATGTTAGATAATCCTAATTGCCTGTTGCAATCCATGAAGCAACATATTGATCAGCTTGTGGTCTTTGATAAGCAATTGCAAAAGTTTTTCAACTGGCTTAACCATAAGTCTCTTTCAGTTAATTCTACCCATAAAAGAGTAGCTATTCGTGCCTTTTATCTGACACTAGAACTGCTCGACGACCTGAGCTTGACTCATGACTTGGCTTTTTCGCTTGGCATCGATCTCAGGCTCACTAATAATCTTACCCCTGATTTAGCTCTAGATATAGCTCTTCAGTGTGCCCTTCACTTAAGCCTTACCCTGCCTTACGAGCCGACTTTGGATCGAGTTTTGGCTTTAAGCTTTGCTCTTCCTGATGACCAGAATCTTGTCTGTAACCCTGAGTTGCAGAGTTCTTTGCAAAAACTTAAAGAACAATTACCGACTCCAGTTCAAGGCAGAGAAAAGCTAAAAAAATGGTGGAATGATAACGGTCAGACTTGGGCTAATGAATTGAGGTTGGTGATAGTTCGGTGTCGCAACATTGGTCATCAATGGCAGTTCAGCGAGCAGCGCAAAGAAATACTCAAGCAGTACTACACTGCCAACGAGTTATTGGTAGATTGCCTCAAGAGTGCTTATAAAGTAACTCCCGCCCTATTAGAGAATATTTTGGCAACATTATTGTTACCCACCTCTAAAACATCAAATAATTATGGATTAGGCATTGATGAGATAAATCGCCATATTTGGGTGCTGTAATTACAGCAGTTTTCCTTTGTATGAACGACAAAGCTATGGGTTTTGAGGCAGGGGAGGCTTTTAAGGAAAGAGGATTATTGTTTAATAATTCTTTTCTCAAGAACAGCTTCTCTTTTCTTTTTGATTCAAGAGCCTGCCTTAACCAAAATGTACCTCAGTTAAGTGTTGCATTCCTGGCAAGCTACAACAAGTATTAAGCAGCAAGCGCTACGCGAAAGTCTTTCTCTGGGTAACTTTGCTGGATTCACCCCTGAAGCAACTAGTATTGCTGAGTTAGGGTATTTATACTTTGACTATTAGCCAAACTTGATACAAAAGTAGACAGAAAGTATACGTTAATTTATACATTTTCTTAAACGCGATCGCAAACGCACTTCTGACAGACTTTTAATTATTACAAGACTGTTAATAGATAGCGATTGTAGTGGTACTAAAGCAAAAATATGCTGCGAATGCGTTATTGATCTAGGTATATGCGTATTCATCATCTTGAGCAAACTGACGTAGTATTTCAGCAACTAAGGAAATAAATTTGCAGCCAATGTCGGGGGTAACTTGCAAAACTTGACTTCACCGCCTTCTGGTTTCTGTGCTGAACCACTTACAAAAAGAGAGGCAGTCACAGTAAAAGGTAAGTTTTTCTTTATTAGTGATAAAAAGTTTTTTCTTAAAGGAGTTAGTTATGGCCCTTTCTGCATCGGTAGCCACGGTGAGTCCTTTCCAGAAAAATCAGTTGTAGAAAAAGATTTTGCCATGATGGCAGAACTGGGAATTAACTGTCTCCGTACCTATACCGTTGCACCTAGTTGGCTTTTGGATCTAGCTGCAATCTATGGTCTTAGGCTGTTAATCGGTATACCTTGGACTCAGCATATTGCTTTCCTCGATTCTTCTACTGTCAAGGCAGAAATCCGTAACACCATTGCTCAAGGAGTTAAAGTTTGTCGGGATCATCCCGCCACCTTTGCCTATTTGGTGGGCAATGAGATTCCTCCAGATATTGTCCGATGGCACGGTGCAAAACGAGTTCGGGCTTTTATTAAAGAGTTAATGGCAGTAGCAAAAGACAACGATCCCGAAGGTTTAGTAAGCTACGCTAATTATCCATCTACAGAGTATTTAAATATTAACTTTACTGATTTCTCGTGCTTTAATGTTTACCTGCACAGAGAAACAGATTTTCGCCGTTACCTCTTGCGACTCCATAACCTAGCTGAGGATAAACCTTTAGTGCTAAGTGAGTTTGGTGTTGATTCGATGCGTGAAGGAACCCAAGCTCAAGCCGAAATTCTCTCTCAAAAGCTGTCATCTAGTTTTGAGATGGGAGCAGCTGGAACGATTATTTTTTCTTGGACAGATGAGTGGTTTACCGGTGGATATGCCATCCAGGACTGGGCTTTTGGCCTAGTTGATGCTGAACGGATCAAGAAGCCAGCTTTCCATGCAGTGCAGCAATATTACACAGGGCCTCTACCGCCAGCGCTACCTGAGTATCCCAAAGTTTCAATAGTTGTATGCGCTTACAATGCTGAACGCACGATGGATAGTTGCCTAGCTTCTCTCAAAGAACTCAACTATCCCAACTATGAAGTCATTGTAGTTAATGATGGATCGAGCGATCGCACTCTCGAAATTACTCAGCGCTACGACTATGTACGCCTAATTAGCCAAGAAAACAAGGGATTAAGCGTCGCCCGCAACGTTGGTCTGGCCGCTGCAACCGGCGAAATTGTGGCCTATACCGATTCTGATTGCATGGCAGATCCAGATTGGCTCACCTATCTGGTGGCCAAGTTTCTCTCCTCTGGTCTAGCCGCCGTCGGTGGACCAAACTTATCTCCCCCTGAAGAATCTCTTGTCCCTTCCTGTGTTGCTGTCTCTCCAGGTGTACCTACTCACATACTTTTGAACGATGAAGTAGCCGAACACATTGCTGGCTGTAATATGGCTTTCCGTCGGGAAGTGCTAGAAGAAATTAACGGTTTCAACCCGATATTTCGGGCTGCTGGTGATGATGTCGATTTGTGCTGGCGTTTGCAAGACAAAGGCTACACCATTGGCTTTAGCCCGGCTGCAATTGTATGGCACTTTCGCCGGAATACAGTAGCTGCCTATCTCAAACAGCAGCAAGGCTATGGCAAGGCAGAAGCGCTGGTTTATTTTAAGCATCCTTACCGTTTTAACCTTTTGGGACAACCGCAGTGGCTGGGGAGGATCTACGGGGATTTATCGACATGGCGAATCGGTCAACCAGTTATCTATTCTGGGGTGTTTGGTCGCGGTCTGTTTCAAACCTTGTATGAGCCTTCCTCCCCTTTCATCTCTTACCTCCCTCTCACACTGGAGTGGAATCTAGCGGCTTTAATCCTGTTTGTATCTGCTCTTGTCTCTGGCCATCGCCCCTGGTTGAGTGCAGTAATGTTCTTCATCTCTCTTGGCTGGTGTGTAGTTGGTGCTACACAAGCGCGGATTGACTCTCGTTTTCTCAAAAAAAGGGCACGGTTGCTTGTGGCGCTACTGATTTACCTGGGTCCACTTGTACGTAGTATAGAGCGCTACAAATGGCGGATAAGGGAACTGAATAAAGCCGAGCCGATAAAGTTTGATGATCTGTAAATAAAAATAGAAGCAATAAAAAAAATGACTCAAACACTAACTCAAGCAGATTTAATTCAGCTTGATTCGCCAGCGCATAAAGTAAATATTTCCTGGCGCGATCGCGCCTATGAGTTATCCTATTGGACAGAAGCAGGAACAGAGAAGGAAAACCTGCTGCAAAAGGTAATGGATTTACTTTTACCTTGCAAGTATTTCATTGCGATCGACCAAGGATGGAGTGACTGGGATTTAGAGATTTACCGGGGTATCTGGTCAAAGGTGCAAGTCAAAGCCTGTACTGAAAATCATGGAGGTAATAAGAGAGTTATCAGGGTGCGCTGTGCGCTGAGAATGTCACAGTTAGCCACTATGGCGATGATTAGCTATTGTCTGTTCACAATTGTGGCGATCGTTCTGGGAATGCCGGAAGTAGCAACAGCTACAATTGCAGTAAGCATTCTCAACGCCACTGTCATCTTATATCAGAGCTTCCAGTTGGGACGTATTCTCTACCAAGTACTGGAGATTGTTGCCAAAAAAGTGTATTTGCTACCATTACAAACCACCAGCAACAAGTCTGTTGCCCAAAGTGCAATATTACAGCCATGACGAACGTCTTGGTACTCCAGTAAGCTAATGGCCAGAAGGGAGGTAAATCTGGAAGTGAAGCAAGAGATCAAAGCGATGATGCATCGATACGGGCAGATGCTCCGATATCCACTGCGCTACTGGCGCACCTTAATAGTAATCCTCGCTCTCACGGCTGGCACTTCAGCCACCGCAACACTTCAACCTTGGCCAATGAAACTCCTAGTGGATTATGCCTTCGGTCAAGCAGTTATTCCCCCGCAAGTTCGCTCGTTCTTGGGGACTTTTAACCTGGCAGTTACACCATCACTGCTGGTTGTTGTTGCTGCTGTTTGTAGCCTTGGACTCTATGCTTTAAATGCTACCTTGGAAACTAGCGTTAGCTGGGCCTGGAGTGCTGCCGGGCAAGGTATGGTCTACGAAATGGCGCAGAAACTTTTCTATCGTTTGCAGCGCCTTTCACTGCTATTCCATAACCAACGGACTGTCGGTGATTCCCTTAGCCGTCTGGCCGGAGATGTCTATTGCGTTTATACCCTGAGCAGTGCTTTGCTAATTTCACCTGTGCAGTACCTGCTGACGCTAGTAACTATTAGCATCGTCGCCTGGAACTTAAATCCTTTACTAATGCTACTTTCGCTTTTCGTGGCGCCAATAATGGGTGGTTCAGCCCTTGTTTTTGGTTCCCGACTCAAGCGCCGAACAAAACTTAACCGCGAAGCTCAATCGCGCCTCACGAGCTTTGTCCACCAAACAGTCACAGCCATCCCCATGATCCAGGCATTTGGGAGAGAGAGTTACAATACCCGACAGTTTGAACATTTAGCGGCAGACGCTGTTATTCTCTCACAACGCGAAACTCTGCTCAAGAGTATTTACGGTGTGGCGAATGGGACTGTGACAACCATCGGGACTGCGATTGTTTTGTATGTGGGCGGGCAGCAGGTATTATTGGGGGCTATAAGTATCGGCAGCCTGCTCGTCTTCTTAGCATACCTACAGTCTATACAAGGAGCATTTAAGGGGCTATTTGGTATCTATGGGAGCCTGAAGTCCGTAGATGCCAATATAGATAGAGTGTTAGAGATTTTGGATGCTAAAGATGGCGTGCAGGATGCTCCTGATGCCAGACCATTACCAGTTCGTCCCCTGGGAAGACGCGGACACGTATATTTAGAGAAAGTTACCTTCGGTTACGAACCTAACTATCCCGTCCTCCAAGAAATTACCTTGGAAGCGCGACCGGGAGAAACGATCGCCCTAGTAGGCGCTACAGGTGCTGGTAAGAGTACACTGGTTTCCCTGATTCCCCGCTTTTTTGATCCTTGGCAGGGACGAGTTCTCTTTGATGGGGTGGATGTACGAGGTGTGCAACTGGAAAGCTTGCGCGAGCAAATTGCCCTAGTGCTGCAAGAGCCGTTTTTGCTGCCGCTCTCGGTGGCAGAAAACATTGCCTACGGATGTCCTGGAGCAAGTCTGGAGAAGATTGTAGCAGCAGCCAAAGCGGCCAAGGCGGACGACTTTATTGAACGGTTGCCCCTAGGTTATGACACCCTGATTGGCGAAAGAGGATCACTCCTCTCCGGAGGACAGAAACAGCGACTAGCGATCGCCCGCGCTTTGCTTAAGGATGCGCCAGTACTGATTCTCGATGAACCTACTTCTGCCCTGGATGCCCAAACTGAGAATTTACTACTGGAAGCTTTAGATCGCCTAATCGAAGGAAGAACTACATTTATCATTGCCCATCGACTTTCTACGATTCAACGAGCAGATCGAATTGTGGTTCTGGAGCAAGGAAAGGTTGTAGAGATGGGAACACACGAAGAATTGCTGGCTGTCCGTGGTTTCTACCAGCGTCTGCACTCCTTGCAGTTTCCTGAATCGCCGCAGGAGGTCGTTCTATGAAATTGTGGTGGCTGCGACTGGCACATTACGCCCTGGTTCGTTGGCGCGGACTCACCTTTGTAATGTTGCTAATGCTGATTAATGTGGGGCTGAATGTACTCAAGCCCTGGCCTTTGAAGTTGATCGTTGATTCCGTCCTAAATAACCAATCGCTGCCAAATAGCGTCGTTTGGCTCAAAAGCTTGCCTAGTAGTGAATCCAACATTCAGTTGCTCGGTTGGTTAGCAGGTGCCACAATCGTTCTATTTTTATCCAGTGAGGGGGTTCGGCTTATACAGGAATATGTTGGAGCTGGTGTTGGTAGCCAGATGGTTTATGACTTAGGAGCAGCACTGTTTGATCGCTTACAGCATCTTTCCTTGAGATTCCACAACCAGCAGCGCGCTGGCGATCTTGTTCGGCGAGTCATGACTGACAGCATCTGTATTCAGAATCTGGCGATGGCGGTTTTTCTGCCCGTGCTTACTTCCTTGGTGAATTTGGTAGCAATGTTTGCCGTAATGTGGCAGATTGATCGCTTCCTTTCCCTGCTCTCGCTTCTAGTTGCTCCTCTAATAATGTTACTCATTTGGGTCTTTAACCAGCCCATGACTGAGCGAACCTATGAGTATCAGCAATTTGAAGGTGAGATCGTGGCGTTGAGCGAGCAGACCTTGACAGCGCTACCGATTATTCAAGCATTCGGACGTGAAGCACACGAAGATGAGCGCTTTCGCCACCTGTCTCAAAAAGCCCTCCAAGCTTATGTACGCTCTATCCTTGCCCAAATGCAATTCAAAGTTGGGGTGGGAGGGGTAACCGCAGTAGGAACAGCAGCAATCATGGCTTACGGCGGCTTCCAGGTTCTAGATGGGTCGCTCTCAATTGGTTCTTTACTGGTCTTTCTCTCTTATCTCTCCTCCCTGTACGTGCCGATGGCGACTCTAGCTTATATGTCGTCCAGTTTCGCAGCAGCAGCAGCTAGCGCTCGGAGAGTACTAGAGGTTTTGGATGCTCAAGATAGGGTGCAGGATGCTCCCGGTGCTAAACCATTGCCATCTCGTCCGCCGGGAGGACGCGGACACATCTATTTAGAGAAAGTCACCTTTGGTTATGAACCTAACTATCCCGTCCTCCAAAAAATTACCCTAGAAGCGCGACCAGGAGAAACGATCGCTCTAGTAGGCGCAACAGGTGCTGGTAAAACTACCCTAGTATCGCTGATTCTTCGGTTTTTTGATCCCTGGCAGGGACGAGTCTTTTTTGATGGGGTGGATGTACAAAGCGTGCAATTGAAAAGCCTGCGCGAGCAGATTGCCCTCGTGCTGCAAGAGCCGTTTTTGCTGCCGATAACTATCGCCGAGAACATTGCCTATGGCTGCTTTAATGCCAGCCGTGAAGCGATCGTCAAAGCTGCCCAAGCTGCGAATGCTGACACCTTTATTCAACGATTACCTCAAGGTTATGACACGGTAATTGGTGAGCGCGGAGCCACACTTTCAGGAGGCGAGAAGCAACGGTTAGCGATCGCCCGCGCCCTGCTCAAGGATGCTCCAGTGCTAATTCTGGATGAACCCACCTCTGCTCTGGATGCTCAGACCGAGTTTCTGCTGCTTGAGGCATTAGAGCGACTAATGGCAGGACGAACTACGTTTATTATTGCCCATCGCCTTTCCACAATTCAACGAGCCAACCGAATCGTAGTTTTGGATCAGGGAAAAGTAGTAGAGATGGGAACTCATGAGGAGTTGCTAGCGGTAAGTGGCTATTACAAGAACCTGTATAAATTACACTTCGGCTCAACTCAACCATGCGATCTGCGATCGTGAGTTCGCAAACAGGTGGTTAGAAAACTAGCAAGATTTCTGTTCAAAGAGTTTGATCCATGAAGTATTGCATTGTTAATGGAGATGATTTTGGTGCTAGTCAAGGAATTAACAGTGGCATTGTTGAAGCCCACTGTTACGGAGTGATGACTAGCACGAGCTTAATGGTGAATATGCCAGCGAGTGAGGAAGCGGCTATTTTAAGTCGTAAACTACCCGAACTGAGTGTTGGTTTGCATGTAAATATCACAACCGAGGATGGTGAATTAGTAGTCGATCTAACTTCTCCAGATCAATGCCGTGCCGAACTAAATCGCCAATTGAAACGCTTTCAAGAGCTAATAGGGCGTCTACCTACTCATCTTGACTCGCATCATAACATCCATCGCTCTCCTCAATTACTGCCCCACTTTGTTAATTTAGCGCAGCAATATCAATTGCCATTAAGAGAACATTCTCCGGTTCGTTATTTCTCCAGCTTTTATGGGCAATGGGATGGAGAGACGCACTTGGAGCAGATTAGCGTGGAGAATTTAGTCCAAATGCTAGAAACCGAAGTTCGGGAAGGATTTACCGAATTGAGTTGCCATCCAGGTTACGTCGATCCAGAGTTTTCATCAACCTATGCAATCGAGCGAGAAACGGAATTGCAAACGCTTTGCAGTCCAATCGTCAGAAGCAAGCTCACAGAACTCCAGATCGAACTTATAGGCTTTCAAGAACTCGGCAATTTTCTAGTAAACCTATCAGGTTAGTTGGGAGGGAAGTATTATGTCGATCGTTGTTATCTCCCCATCAAACGTCGTGACTTTCCCAGAAGGAGGTGGTCATTTCTGGGTTTATATGCAATATGTGCAGGGGCTGCGCCAGTTGGGATGTGACGTGTATTGGCTAGAGCGCTTCCACAGCAGTGGTGATCGAGAGCGGGATAAATTTATGCTCTCAACATTTTACCAGCGTATGGAACGCTATGGACTTAGTGGAAAGATCATCCTTTACTCAGACCAGAACGCGATATCTGATCACAGCAGTGAGTATGAATACATTGGAGTTTGGTCATCAAAGGCACAGGAAATCTTTCAGCAAGCAGACCTTTTACTAAACTTTTACTACGGTATTCATCCAGCTTTGCTTTCATGTTTTCGACGGACTGCCTTAGTAGATATCGATCCAGGTTTATTACAATTTTGGATAACAGTTGGACAGCTCACCGTACCCCCACACGATTATTACTTTAGTACTGGTGAAACTGTTGGCACACCTAACGCTAAGTTTTCGGATTGTGGTTTGACTTGGATGCGAATTCGACCACCAGTATGTCTTGAGCTATGGCCATATGTTTACAATCCCAACAGCGAAGCATTTACAACTGTCTCCGGTTGGTGGGGCAATGATGGCAAAGGGGAATGGATTACGGACGGGCAGGATACCTGCTACGAGAACAACAAGCGAGTTCCTTTCATGAAATTTGTGGAACTGCCGCGCCTAACCGACCAAGTGCTTGAGCTGGCGCTGTGCTTGGGTGAGGGAGACGTGGAAGATGACCAAGCCAGAAAAGAGCAAAGCTGGCAAGCCAACAATCCCGTACCGCGTGATGTTACCGATTATAAAGGAGATACAGAGGATCGGGAGGTGCTGGAGAGTTATGGTTGGCGGGTGCGTCATGCCTACAAAATGGCTGGCAGTCCAGATAGCTATCAATCCTACATCCAAATGTCGCGAGGAGAGTTTAGTTGCGCTAAACCTTCATGCATGAACTTTCAAAATGCCTGGATTAGCGATCGCACCCTCTGCTATTTGGCAAGCGGGAAACCTGTTGTTGTTCAACATACTGGACCGAGTTCCTTTCTACCCAATGGCCAGGGGATGTTCCGGTTCTCGACGCTTAGTGAAGCAGCCGATGCTTTAGCAACAATAAATACTAATTATGAAAAGCACTGTCGAGCAGCAAGGGAAATTGCTGAAACATATTTTGAAGCTAAACAAACTTTGAATGGCATCCTCAACTATGCTCTTAAATTTAAATGATGGATGGAGTGAACCCAATGATACTTTCTTTTGACTATCCGCCTGCAAATCGGGGAATAGTCGTCGTCTGGGGTATGCTGGCATCCTTCCCATTTGGGGGCATGACCTGGCAAGTACTCCATTATCTAGCAGGCTTGCGGCGATTAGGTTTCGATGTATGGTACGTCGAAGATACTGACAGCGAACTATTAGATCCCATTACCTTCTGCTGGCATACATCAGAATATTCAGCAAATGTGCGCTATCTTGCCCAATACATGGATAGTATCGGTTTGGGCGATCGTTGGATTTTCCGTCCTCCAGGAGTGCGAGATGCAACCCTGGGAGCACGTGACTTAATCGGATTGGCAAAATTATACAAGGAAGCGGATGCAGTTATTAATCTATGTGGATATCATCCCCTACGTACTGAGCACGACGATATAGCCTATCTTATATATTTACAAACTGATCCGATGGTCGATCAGATTAAAGTAGCCGAGAATGACGCTCAAAAGATTGAGCAACTTGATGCTTACAATTACTTATTCACCTATGGCGAGAATCTTGGAGCATCCGACTGTCTTATACCCGTCGATCGATACCAGTGGCATCCGACGCGACCGCCAGTTTGCCTCGATTGGTGGTTTACCGCTAGTCCACCAATTTTAGACTCAGCTCTCACAACTATCTCAAACTGGGAGCATTGGGACAATGATATCGTTTGGCAGGGGGAGAAGTATTACTGGCGCAAAGACCGAGAATTTCGGCGCTTCATAGACCTGCCGGCAAAATCTCTGCTGCCGCTTGAGCTTGCTCTTGAAGGTATTAATGCTCAAGAGGAAGCTGAAATGATTAATCGCGGTTGGCGGATTGTTTATGCTAGAGCATTATCCGATCCGATCGCCTATCGTAACTATATTTGTGCCTCTCTAGGTGAGTTCACTGTTACAAAGGATCAGTACGTTCGTCCTCGCACTGGCTGGTTCAGCGATCGCAGTGTCTGCTATCTGGCAGCAGGTCGTCCTGTGATTACCCAAGAAACAGGGTTTAGCAAGTTCTTGCCCACGGGAAAAGGATTATTTGCATTCAACACTATGGAGGATATTCTAGCGGCAGTGGATGCGATTGAAAGCGACTACGAAGGCAATTGCCGAGCAGCTCGTGAAATTGCCTCAGAGTATTTTGCCGCAGAGAAAGTGATTGGCAGTCTCATGGAGCGAGCAGGGTTATAAGCATGGCATGCATTGTTGTTTGCGGATATATGATTCGACATCCAGTAGCTGGTAATCTCTTAGCCTACTTTCACTATCTATTAGGGCTACATTATTTGGGACATGAAGTTCTATACCTGGAGGAAAGCGGCTGGCCTGAGTCCTGCTATAACCCAATCACCCGCAATTACAATGATGATCCTCAAGTTGGTTTGCAGGCAGTCCAGACACTAATAAACACTTATGGCGTGAATGCAAAAGTGTGCTATGTAAATCGTGATACAAAAACTGTCTACGGTGCAGATTGGCAAGAAATAAAGCAGATGCTCAGGATGGCGGATCTGCTATTAAATATCGGTGGAGTTTGCTGGTTACCTGAGTTTCTTTTATGTAAACATCGAGTATTAATCGATATGGACCCATTCTTTACCCAGGTTGGGACGTTCGCTGCCGAGGGTCGCAAAGAGTATCACGCCTACTTTAGTTATGGCGTTAATATTGGGCAACCTGATTGCAGCATACCGAGTGATGGAATTGAATGGCTCCCCACCGTACCGCCCGTTGTGCCAGAGATATGGAAAAGCTCGATACTTACTCCCGAAGATAGTGGCGAAGAACGCGCAGATTTACCATTCACTACAATTGCCAATTGGAATGCTTATGGGGGCGTGACTTACAAAGATGAACATTATGGGCAGAAAGATCGGGAATTCATGCGCCTGCTGGAACTTCCTAGTTACTGTTCGCAGAAACTCGAAATCGCTCTTGCTGGCAAGGATGCGGAAATAGCAGAGGTTGCAAAATCTTTAAAGGCAGCAGGCTGGTTAGTTCGAGATGGCGGGGAAATTAGCGCTAGTTTGTCAACCTACATAACTTACCTGATTGGCTCCCGTGGAGAATTTAGCGTTGCCAAACAAGCTTATGTCAAAACTCGTAGCGGTTGGTTTAGCGATCGCAGTGTCTGCTATCTTGCGGCTGGCCGCCCTGTAATTCTACAAGACACTGGATTTAGCGATTGGTTACCGACAGAGTATGGTGTACTGGCATTTTCTTCCTTACAGGAAGCGGTAGACCGCATAGAGCACGTGAATGCCAATTATCCAAAGCACTGCTTAACAGCACGGGAGCTAGCCGAGCAAATCTTTAGTTACAAAGTAGTGCTCCCTCGACTACTAAAGGAGGTAGGATGATTATCATTTTTGCTGGTGCCATTGGTCGTTTCCCGGTGGGAGGTCAAGCATGGTGCGAAATGCAATACCTTTTGGGTTTGCAAGCATTAGGGCACGATGTTTTCTTTTTAGAGGAGTGTGGCTCAGAGTCGTGGGTGTACAACTGGGGAACTGAGGAATTTACGACGGAACTGGAATATCCGTGCAAATATGTTCGAGACTGCCTGGAGCCAATTGGATTTGATAATCGGTGGATTTATCGCGCTGGTGAGCGTTCAGTTGGAATGGAAGTTAACGAATTTCTTGATATCTGTTCCCAAGCCGATTTGATGATAGTGAGAGGCTCGCCAATTCCTCTTTGGAGAGATGAGTATGAATGGCCACGACGCCGTATTTATATTGATTCAGATCCAGGATTCACACAAATTAATATCGCCAATGGAGATGCAGAACTTATTAGCACTGTTGAACGTTGCGATCGGTTGTTCACAATTAGTCAGCGCCTTGGTTGTGAAGACTGTCTAATTCCAACAGTGGGCAAACATTGGTTAAAGACAGTTTTTCCAGTTTTTCTATCACATTGGCCTTATGCTGAAAATGGATCTGCTACTGACTTTAGCTCCATCATGCAGTGGCGCAGTTATCCAGAGGTTACTTACAAAAACGTTAACTACGGAAATAAAGATAAGGAGTTTCCAAAATTTATCGATTTGCCGCAATTGACAAATCAGCAGTTTTGCATTGCATTAACTGGTGATCCAAGCCTTTTAATCAACCAAGGTTGGCAGGTTATTTCAGGATGGGCGGCAACGTTTATGCCTGATTCATATCATGAATTTATTCAAAATTCTCGTGCGGAATTTGGTATCGCCAAACATGGCTATGTGCATATGCGTGGCGGCTGGTTTAGCGATCGAAGCATTTGTTATCTTGCTTCCGGTAGACCGATTTTAATTCAAGACACTGGGCAGGGAGACTGGCTCCCAGTAGGAGAAGGAGCTTTAACATTCCGTACTCTGCCTGAAGCGCTTGTAGGAATTGAAGCTATAAATGCTGATTATGAAGGACATCGGAGTGCAGCAAGAAGGTTGGCAGAGGAATATTTTGACTCCTACAAAGTCCTTTCATTTCTTCTAGAAGCTGCCATGAATTAACGGTTATTGGGTTAGGAAATATCACATGTCAACAGTAACCATTGGTTTTTTTCCTCGCGAACAATTCTCCTTAGCTGCTGAATCTTTGCAGCGAATTTTCGAGTACACCCAAATCCCGTTCAACCTAATTGTAATAGACTGTAATACTCCTAAAGTGTATTGGCAGCAAATAGAACAGGTATTAAAGGGACGGCATAATGTCAGAGTCATTCATAAAAATGATTATTTACAAGCTAACCAGTTAAGAAACTTGGTAATTCAAGAAGCTGAAGATGAGTTTTTGTGCTTCATTGAGAATGACGTCCTAGTTGAAGAAGGTTGGTTGTCTTATCTGATTAATGCCTGTAAAGAACAACCAGCTGATGTGGCTGTACCTCGCATTATTGAAGGACCTTTGGGAGCTACAAACGTTCACTGGGACCCAAACCAGGGTAACCTGCGTTCAGTCCAAACAGCGGATGGTGTTAAATGGGAAATCCTTCCAGCCACGACGGAGGACCAACAGCTGAATCGAGGAAACCATCGCCGGACGATCCAGTTAGCCGGAGAGGCTCACTGTCGGCTCTACCGCCGCAGCGTTTTTGACTCTGTTGCTCCTTTTGATGAAGAGGTGATTTTTCTAGATCATCTCGATTCTAGTTTGGCTTTGTATCATGCCAAGGTTCCAGTCGTCTTTGAGCCAAGGTCTGTGGTTCATTTCTGGCATCCTTATCCTCCGCGTCCAGAAGAACTCGGCTACTTCTTCATCAGATGGGATCTGGAAAAATCGGCTAAGAGTCTTGATCGCATTCAAACAAAGTGGAACTTGGTTCACTTATACGGAGACTTGAGTTTTGCTGTAGAACGGAATCACATCGGTCATCTTTATGAGGTCAGGGAGCAACTCAAATCTCTTATCTCGCCGCAGGAATCTTTCATCCTAGTTGATGAAGACCGCCTGAATGGAAACGAAATTATCACAGGCTTTCGAACGATTCCTTTAACTGAACATAACGGACAGTATTGGGGAGCGCCAACCAACGACAGTATGGCAATTCGAGAATTTGATCGCCTGCGTCAAACTGGAGCCAGGGCGATTGTTTTCTTTTGGCACACGTTTTGGTGGCTGGACTATTACGTTGAATTTCACGATTATTTGCGTCAAAATTTTCCTTGCATCTTGCAAACCGATCATCTAATTGCATTTGACCTACATTCATGAACAAGCCTCTAGCGAGTATCATCATCACCAACTACAACTATGAGCGCTTTTTGTCAGAGGCGATTGAAAGTGCTTTGAGTCAAAGCTATCAACCGACAGAAGTGATTGTGGTTGATGATGGTTCAACGGATAATTCACGACAGATTATTGCGAATTATAGAGAACGAATTATTCTCCTATTGAAGGAGAATGGGGGGCAAGGATCAGCATTCAACGCAGGATTTGAAATTAGTCAGGGTGAGATAATCTGTTTCTTAGATGCAGACGATATTTTGCTGCCTAACGCAATTGAAAGAGCTGTTGAACTATTGCACGATCCGAACGTAGTCCAGGTACATTGGCCTTTATCCGCCATTGATGCTTATGGCAAACCGCTAGGCAAGCTGATTCCTGACCAACCGCTACCAGAAGGCGATTTGCGTGATGCACGTCTTAAGAAGGGTATAGAAGGCTATGTCTTTTCTCCAACAAGCGGCAATGCCTGGTCACGCCGCTACTTAAAGCAGATTTTACCCCTGTCCGTAGATCACTTTTGCTTCAGTGCAGATTCTTACCTAACTTTTCTAGCGCCCTTTTTTGGCACTATCAAGCGAATTGTTCAGTATCAAGCTTTATATCGCATTCATGGCCAGAATGGCACCAGCAAATGCACCTATAGCTGGCAACTGAATCAATATCAAAAACGAATTACAGCCTTATACGAGCATTTGCATCAGCAAGGGATTCAAAAAGATGACTTTGAACAGTGGGAGAGTTCCGAGTACAGCTATCTCCAGACCTTGATCAAAGTATCTAAGCAGTTGGAACCGTTCATACCACCAGGAAAAACCTATATTTTAGTTGACATGGCTGAATGGGGTTCTGGTCAGCTCCTTGAAAATTGTCAATCAATCCCTTTTTTAGAAAAAGATGGGCTTTATTGGGGAGCGCCTAGTGACGATGCCACTGCAATTGAAGAATTTGAACGGCTGCGTCGTGAAGGGGCAAGTTTTATCGTGTTTGGATGGCCAGCTTTCTGGTGGTTTGACTACTACATTGAATTCTGTCGCTATTTACATACGATGTTTCACTGTGTTCTAAACAATGAGCATTTGATTGTCTTTGATTTGCAATCAGATGTTTGCTTAGGTTAGGAACTGATACCAAAACCCAGGTGAAATTATAATGATATCGAGAACCAAGGTTACAATTGCTATCCCTACCTATAACCGCTCAAACCTCTTGAAGATTAACCTCAAGAGCGTGCTGGCGCAGAATTATCCAGATTTCCAGGTGCTTGTATTAGATAATGCGTCAACGGATGATACGGAGTCGGTGGTTCGCTCATTTGCCGATCCACGAGTCACGTACCTCCCCAGCGAGACCAACATTGGACCCTTCCGTAATTTTTATCGAGCCATCGAACTGAACCCTAGTGTCTACCTGGTTCTCTTGCATGATGACGACCCGATGCTTCCCGGCTTCATTCACGAATCTGTTTTGGCCTTAGAGACTTATCCAAATGCCGCTTTTTCCGTGACTGGAGTTCAAGGAATTGATGAGTATGACAATCCGGTGCCGATGCCAGTGTCGGTTGATCCCCCTCCGGTAGGGCTGATTTCTGGCTTGGAGTACCTGCACGAAATTGTAGTTGGACGCAATTTGGTGATTCATAACTCAAGTGTGACGATACGGTCTTCTGCCCTGAAAACCGTTGGAGGACTGGATGTTCCTCACTCCAAGCACTCAGTCGATCTAAACCTTTACTTACGACTGGCAGCCCAATATGACATCGTATTTATTCCAAAGCAGCTTGCTCAAGTCCGCATCCATGCGGGACAAGATAGCCATGTTCGATTTAATATATCTGGCGGAACCGGACCCCTCGGCACAATGGCAGAAAGAACGGATGCTATTGCTCACTTGCTACAGTCTCCTCGTGCAGCAGATGCCATGTACCGTCGATGGCTCACAGAACGCCTCTTGCATATCAATATGCGCCGCAGTGAGATGACAGCTCAACTTCTGCCGAGTCTTAACTTGACTTGGGAGGAACGGCTGCAAATTGCAACTCAGGACATTGCCACCTCAATCCCCGCGGGAGAGAGCCTGATCTTAGTTGACGAAAATCAGTGGGGTTCCAAGGTTCTTCCAGAATTTCGTCTTCTCCCGTTTCTAGAATGCAATGGGCAATATTGGGGACCACCACCGGATGACAGAACTGCGATCCGCGAACTTGAACGAATGCGTCAAGAGGGGGCAAGCTTTATGGTATTTGCCTGGCCAGCCTTTTGGTGGCTGGATTACTACTTTGGATTACGGAACTATCTGAGGTCTAAATTTCACTGCGTTTTGGATAATAGTCGACTTATTGTATTTGACTTGCGACATGATTCACAAAGTATTGAGAAAAACCAACCACTGGGAAATGAACCATAAAACAGTGTTTTAATTCTTCATATAGAGAAAAACTAAAGCAGTTTTTGTTTCAATTAATCTAACTTTGTTTACCAGCAGACCAAGTTTTGCTGTGTATTAAATAATGAACACTTAGTCATTTTTGATTTGCAGTTGCCAGCTTGATGCTATTTAAACGTTCTTTTTCAAACAGAGGTGAGCAGAAAAGAGTATGACGCCTGAATCTAAAGTTACGATCGCAATTCCAACCTACAATCGCTCAGAGTTACTAAAGTTTAGCCTTAAGAGCGTACTATCACAAGACTATTCAGATTACCAGGTACTTGTATTAGATAATGCTTCTGACGATGATACAGAGGCGGTTGTACGCTCATTCTCAGATTCGCGAATTATTTATGTACGCAACGAAACTAATATTGGATTATTCCGCAATTTTCAGCGGGCAATTGAAATAAATCATAGCCCCTATCTGAGCTTCTTGCCGGACGATGACATACTGCTGCCCAACTTCGTCGGCGAATCTGTTCTAGCATTGGACAAGCATCCCCATGCTGGTCTCTCGGTTGCCCAAGCTGAATTGATCGACACTAATGGTATTCCAGTACATGTAACAGGGGAAGAACTTTCAGACAGCTTCCTAGAAGGGTTAATCGACGGTCTAGAGTTTATCCACAAAATTGTTGATGGGCGGAAATGGATTTTGCGCGCCTCAGCAGTCATGTTTCGCGCTTGTGCACTTGCCGCGGTTGGGGGATACGACACGCCGCATTCTAAGTATATGATCGACTTGAATTTATATTTACGGATAGCAGCCCAATTCGACATCTTCTTTATTGCTAAAGAATTGGCCCAAGTCCGGTTTCACGTTGAACAAGATTCTCAAGCAACTTTCCATTCGCCAGGGGGAACAGGCCCGCTGGCTGTGATGGCAGAACGTACTGATGCGATCGCTTATTTGTTACAGTCGCCACGTGCAGAGGATGCATCTTATCGCCAGTGGCTAGCAAAGCGCCTGTTGCATATAAGTATGCGCCGTAGCGAGTTCACGTCTGAGCTGATACCTGAAATTAATTTGAGTTGGTCAGAACGCCTAGAAATTGCTATGCAGGAAATTGCATCTGTAATTCCATCAGGGAAACGTTTGATTTTGGTCGACGAAAATCAATGGGGCTGTGAGATGCTGCCGGAATTCGATGCTCTGCCCTTTTTAGAACATGAGGGTCAGTACTGGGGAGCGCCACTGGATGACGAGATCGCCATCCAGGAAATTGAACGAATGCGTCAAGCGGGAGCAAGTTTCATGGTCATTGCATGGCCGGCTTTCTGGTGGCTTGATTATTACTCTGGGCTACGAAATTATCTCAGTTCAAATTTCCGCTGTGTTTTGGAAAACAGCCGCCTCGTCGTGTTCGATCTGTGGCTGTGAGATTCTCCAACATTAATATGCGGTGAAAGCCTTGGGCTGCGATCGCTTGTAGTGAATGAACTGCAAACTCACTGGATCAAGTCTCATGAACTGGAAATATGAAAAAGGTAAATTTAATATCCCAGGTCGATGGCTAGCCTGGTCGGGAGTTTTGGCTGTAGCCAGCGCTGGCGGTTGGTTGACTTACTTTTTAGTTCTCAACCAACCTCCTGAACCAGTAGCAGTAAGCTTGCTAACTGTGGAGCGAGGTAATGTTGAAACCACAATCAATGAGAGCGGTACTGTTGAGTTGCTGGAACAACGAATCTTGAAGTCTCCAAAAGAGGGTGCAGTAGAACGAGTAATGGTAAAACCTGGTGACAGGGTAAAACTTGGCCAAGTGCTGCTGACGCTGCGCTACCCTGAGCGAAAAATTGCTCTTACCAATCAACAGTTGCAAATTCAACAAGAGCAACTCAATCTAGCACGTAGTCGCCAGAAAATTCTTGAATCCCAAGAACGATTAACAGCCGAGGAACGACAACTCCAGAGGCTTGCTCCCCTGGTGCGAGAGGGAGCGATTGCACAACAACAAGCCCAAGCGCAGGAAGACGCAGTGCGCGTTGCTCGGGCTAGCCTGCGAGATACTCAAGCAGAGGCACGGACAACCGCTCTCAAAATTCAGACTTTGCAATTGGAGCGCCAACTTATTCAGCAGCAACTCCAAGATAATATCGTGACTTCACCATTGAATGGCGAAGTCTTGGGTGTCAATGTCGAGGACGGTGATGGGGTCGAGCTGCGTACCAATCTGCTCACCCTGGGCGATCCAGGAAAAGTCCTAGTGAAACTCCAGCTTTCTACCCTCAACGCTGCTCAAGTACGGGTCAACCAACTTGCCCGCATTAATGCGATCGGGCCTAATGCAAAGACATTCACTGGACGCGTGCAAAGCTTGTATCCTCAAGCACTCAGCGCTGAAGCCCAAACACAAGATGGTAGTAGTCCAAAACAATCAGATCAACCAACAGTACCTGCAACCATTCGGCTTGATACAACTACTCGCACACTGATCCCTGGTAGCAGGGTAAATGTCGAGGTTGTGTTGCAGCAACGGCAGAACGTAGTAGTTTTAAACACAGAGGCTATTGTGCGATCGCAAGCGCGTCCCTTTGTATGGGTTCGAGATAGCCAAAATCAAGCCCAAAAACGCACCATTGATCTGGGATTGGAGGGGTTAATGGCTGTAGAAGTAACTTCTGGTTTACAACCTGGGGAAAAGGTTATACTGCCGCCCGTTGAGTCGGAACTCAAGCCAGGGCTGCCAGTTAAGGTAAGTGAGAAATGAGGCAGGGGGCAGGGGGTGTAGAGCCGTTTTTCTTTCTCTTGAACTGCCGTCTGCCTCCTGCCTTGATTGATAAATTAATATTTCGACTTTACTCTCCCAGTCCGGCAGCTTATCTTCGTGGCATTCACCCCACACCCTTACTAAAACGACTATTATTTATGGCACTCTCAGCTTTTGATTTATTAAATATTACCTTTAACTCCTTAGGTAGGAACCCCTTGCGTTCAGTTCTGACTACTCTAGGGGTGTTTATGGGTGTGGCTGCTGTCAGCGCTACGCTTCAGGTTGGTACTATTAGCCGGGCTATGATCGCTCAACAATTAGCAAAACGAGGCGCACCTCAAGTTTCAGTTTATCCAAACTGGGATGCTGGTGGTCAAACCATCCAACTCAAGTTGGAAGACATGGAATTCTTACGACAACGAATGGTGGGCTTGCAGGCTATCAGTTCTTTTAATTGGGCTGGTTCTACACCAACTGTATTTCGGGACAAGGAGTTTAATCCACCCATGTCACCTGTTTCTCAAGATTTTTTGCTGACTTCAGGAAAATCATTGGTGTCGGGACGGTTTTTCACATCTGAAGATTTTGCCAACTACCGTCCGGTGATAGTAATCGATCAATTGCTGGCAGAACAACTTTTCCAAAAGCAGGAACCTGTGGGGCAGCTAATTTATGTTGGGTATAGACCTTATGTAGTCGTAGGGGTGGTAGCAACTAGTCTAGATGAAAATGCACCTCCTGCGGGTCAACTGTATGTGCCGATGTCTATTTACAATGCTTTGACCGGTAGCCGCGACATTGGCAGCATCCAAATGCGCCCCTACTCACTTGAAGATGTGGAAGAGTTAAGCAACCAAGCAGAGGAGTTGCTGCTACAGCGATTCCCAGGTCTAAAATTTAAACTTTGGAATAATGTATCAGATATCATCCAGCAGCAGAAAACTCTAGAGATGGCTTCCCAAGGTCTAACAGTCGTAGGAGCGATCACACTATTAGTTGGGGGTGTCGGAATTGCAAATATTATGATTGCCTCTGTAACGGAACGAACTGCCGAAATAGGTTTAAGACGAGCAGTAGGAGCAACCCAACAGGAAATCATGCTGCAATTTATTCTGGAGGCTATGCTTTTAAGTTTAATAGGTGGAACAGCAGGTCTGGGAATAGTACATGGGTTAACGGTTGTAGTTACTGATACCTTTAACTTGCCCTACGAGTTTAATGGTAGGATTGCAGTGGTGGCACTGGGATCTGCACTCCTAGTGGGCGTGGGAGCTAGTTTGCCTCCCGCCGTGCGGGCTAGCCAGATCGATCCAGTTAAAGCCCTACGCTCACAATAATCACTGTATGTTATTCATGCTCAGACGCTTACGCAGCCGTAAAATCTCCTCAGTGGCTATGCTTGTGCTTGTTATATGTTTTACTGTGGGAAGTGTGCGTTCATTTGGGCAAACAATTATGACATCAGCACCCCAACTGCTCACCGACCCATTTTTGCAGTTGCCAACTGAAACCTCAGTGCGAGTAGTTTGGTTTACTGAGTTTGCTGGTGTTAATCACACAGTAACCTCCGGTGAAAATCTTAAACAAACTACTAAGGCAAATACTACCAAACTCAGTCGCACTCGTGAAGACCAACACTCAAGAGTTGCCAACCAAACCCAAGATGGCCAAGTTTATCAAAAACCCGTCCAGCGTGACATCTGGCGACATGAAGCTGAAGTAACTGGGTTAACTCCTTTGCGGGTAAATTATCGCGTCACGAGTGTGCGAGAAGATGGGGAAATTGTTAACAGCGATGTTTTTACCCTTGCAGCTACTCCCAAACCAGATACACCATTAAAAATTTTACTCACTTCAGATCATCAATTAAAGCCGATGACAGCAGCAAATCTGCAAAAGGTGGTAGAAAGAGTTGGACGAGTTGATGGAGTATGGTTTGCTGGTGATTTAGTTAATGTTAGCGATCGCGCCTCAGAATGGTTTGATGATAATAGCGGTGGTGCGTTGTTTCCCGGTTTACAAGGTCGTGCTAAATATGCAATTACACACGATGATGTTAAGACAACCTACACTGGTGGACAAATAATTCAATATGCACCCATGTTTACTTGCATTGGTAATCATGAGGTGATGGGGCGATTTGGCAGGATGGGAAGTTTAAATGATGAATTTGATGATACAATTCCCCGTGCAGTTGCTCAAAGAATTTACCAAGACAAATCTTTAATAGATAATTCTTTTAATACTAATACCTACGAAGAAATTTTTTCTTTACCTAAAAGTAAAGAGGGTGGAAAAAGGTATTATGCAGTCAGTTTTGGTGATGTGCGTTTGGTGGTACTGTACGCTACAAATATGTGGCGGACTCCTAGCTTAAATGAAAAGCGTAAGGGTAGATATCGAGAAGCAGAAAATGATTTAAATAATCCTGAAAATTGGGGTTATGGACAGTTGATTTATGAGCCAATTACTAAAGGCAGCCAGCAGTACAATTGGCTAAACGCAGAACTAAATAGTCCTGAATTTAAACAAGCAAAATACAAAGTTGTAATGTTTCATCATCCACCCCACACTCTGGGTGATAATATAGTTCCTGCTTATACAGAACCAGTTCAAATAATTGAACGGGATGGGAATAATATCAAAGCAGTGCGTTATGAATACCCGAAAGACGCAGATTATATTAACCGTGATGTTGTCCCTTTATTAGAAACGGCTGATGTGCAATTAGTATTTTATGGGCATTCCCATTTGTGGAACCGCTTTGTTAGTCCTAGTGGAATGCACTTTCTGGAAACATCTAATGTGGGTAATACTTACGGCGCTGCTTGGGGTGATAGAAAGCGAGAAGTACCAATTGGATATCAAGAGGATTATGTTAAGCTTGGTGATCCCAATGGTTTAGAACCGATAGTGCCAACAATTGCTCCCTTGCTTGGCGATGATGGGAAGCCGATGCCTTATATTGCTAGTAATTATATTACGGTTTTCAGCATCTTCGATACGGGGACGGGTACGATAAGTAGTTATCGTTTTGATACTCGCAAGCCTGATTCGAAAGTATTGAAGTTTGACGAATTTAAGTTGAAATAGTAAGGACGCATAGATGTCATGTGAGCATCCCTATTTGGCAAAAATATCAGGAACTAACGTAAAAACCCTTTTCAATCTTCTTCTCTTAGCGTCATTCTCTACGAGACGCTAAGGAAGAAATAGATATTCTTGCAATGTCTAGGAGTAGATCATAGACTAGCGATCGCTTCGGCAACTAGTTTCGAAACAAAGGGCAAAATATCCTGGCTCTTAGCCTGGGCTTTACCTTCAGTAAATACCACTAAAAGATAAGGGCGCTGTTCTGGTATTTCAATATACGCAGCATCATGGCGAACTTGACTTGTCCAACCTGCCTTTGACCAAATTTGAGCATTTTTAGTCAGTCCACCGCCTAAAAAACCTGTTACCTGATCTTCCTCTCTGTCAGTGGGCAAATCGTTGAGAGGACGTTTGAGTAAAGCCATCATTGCTTGCGATCGCCCACTTGAAACCGTTACCCCACCTACAATACTATGCAGTAACCGAGCGATCGCATTTGTGGTCAACATATTGCGATTTTCCAGTAACTCTCCCACAAATGCCCGTTCTCGTCCATAAGGGCCCTCACTCCAAGTTTTTTGACAGACGTTAATCGTCTCCATTTCTTCCCAACCCAATGATTGGTAATAGCGGTTAACAATATTACGCTGGTATTTCCAGGTTTCAAAAGGTCCGGTTGGTAATTCTGGTCCTGATGTAGTACCACTCAAAATATCCACAACCAAGCTGGTAGCATCATTACTAGAATCCACAATCATATCCCGCAAGGCTCGCTCCAACTCCTTGGAGTTTTGAGTCATACCTTTTTCTAGCCATTCGTTTACCGCCACTAGGTAAAATAGTTTGACTACACTGGCGGGATAAATCCGCTCAACACCACGATAAGTAAAACCACGAACTGGATGATCCCAAAAAGCGTTGGGAGTTAGCGCACCACCAGTATTTACTCGCACTGGGGGATCGTAAACAACCCAAGTCATGGCAATTTGGTTACGCGCTAAGGTCGGAAATGCTGCCCAAGTTGCATCTAAAATGCCATTACCAAGGTTTTCCAATTGCTCGTCTTTATTAAAAAAAACCATTTTCTAATAATGTCCTTTAATTTAAAATCACAAATCCAAAATCCAAAATCAGGGGAGTATCAGTCTTTAGCTGACCTGAATTTATATGATTCTCCTGAATGTACGCGTTTAGCAACTCAAGCCGCCTCTGGACGATATTTATGGGTAACATCAAATTATCAAAATTTAGCTGTCGAGGTGTATTTATGTGAAGATGACTATCCGGGATGGGTATCTCTTTCAGATTTTGATTCATTACAATTTGCTACTGTACCTTATCAGGCTGCAACATTTACTGAATCTGAGATTAAGAAACTTCTAGCAGATGTCATCGCCTTTACTCAAAAAGCAATGCAACACTCAAATTACTATCTTTGGGGTGGTACAGTTGGGCCAAATTATGACTGTTCGGGGTTGATGCAGGCGGCATTTGCTTCGGTGGGTATTTGGTTACCTAGAGATGCCTATCAACAGGAAGGATTCACCCAACCAATTACTATTGCAGAATTAGCAGCCGGGGATCTGGTATTCTTTGGAACTAGCCAAAAAGCAACCCATGTCGGACTTCATTTGGCGGATGGTTATTACATCCATAGTTCTGGGAAAGATCAGGGACGGGATGGGATTGGGATTGATATTCTCTCGGAACAGGGAGATGCTGTTAGTCAGTCGTACTATCAGCAACTGCGAGGTGCTGGTAGAGTTATCAAGAGTTACGAACCACAGAGACGCTGAGGGCGCTGAGGCTTATGAGGAGTGGGAAGGTTTATCAAGGGTTGAGTCAGGAAAATGGGACGATTTCTGTAATTGTCCCAGATGTTTCGGTCGTGGTGCCGATACATAACGAGGTGGAAAGTTTACCGCTTTTACTAGATGCGATCGCATCTACTTTATCCTCTAGTCAGGTAACTTATGAAATTATCTGTGTGGATGATGGTTCTACAGATGGTTCCGGGGATTTTCTCAAAAAGGAGGCGCAAACCCGCACTGATTTAAAGGCAGTGATTTTGCGTCGCAACTACGGACAAACTGCGGCGATGGCTGCTGGATTTTATTATGCAGTCGGCAAAACTATCGTCACATTAGATGCTGATCTCCAGAATGATCCGGCTGATATCCCCATGTTATTAGCAAAGTTGGATGAGGGTTACGATTTGGTAAGCGGTTGGCGGCAGAAACGCCAAGATGGTGCTGTAAATCGGTTACTTCCTTCCAAAATTGCCAATTGGCTAATTCGCCGTACCACTAGCGTGAATATTCATGACTATGGCTGTTCGCTGAAAGCCTATCGTGCAGAACTGTTGGCGGATATGAACCTCTACGGAGAATTACATCGGTTTTTACCTGCCCTAGCGTACATTGAAGGAGCTAGAATTACCGAAATGCCAGTGCGTCATCACGCCCGCCGCTTTGGTCGTAGTAAGTATGGGATTTGGCGGACATTCCGGGTGTTGATGGATTTGTTAACCATTCTGTTTATGAAAAAATTCCTCACCCGCCCAATGCACGTTTTTGGACTGTTGGGCTTGGTTTCAATGGTTTCGGGAACAGCGATCGGAATTTACTTGACTTTCGTCAAATTAGCTTTAGGCGAGATGATTGGCAATCGTCCCCTACTGATTTTGGCAGTTCTCCTGCTAGTAACTGGAGTGCAGTTGTTTTGCTTCGGGCTTTTGGCAGAATTACTCATGCGTACATACCACGAATCTCAAGGACGGCCCATCTATCGCGTGAGAGAAGTAGTAGCAAAAAATGTTAAGTAACGTAACAATAGTTATTAGTCATTGGTCATTAGTTACAAGCAACAAAGGACAAATGACAAAAACCATTAAATTGCATCTACTTTGAAAGCATTTAATACCTTTGATACCAAACTGCGGCGCAATCTGCTAGTTTTATTTACGGCAGGTTTATTATTCTGGTCGAGTTTGTCTGCGCTCTTACCAACCTTACCGCTTTACATCGATAATGTAGGCGCAAGTAAGCAAGAAATTGGGATTGTGATGGGCAGTTTCGCCATTGGCTTATTGCTGTCTCGCCCGATGCTGGGACGGATAGCCGATAAACGTGGTCGAAAAATTGTCTTGTTGATTGGTACGATAGTAGCTACGATCGCACCCTTTGGTTACTTAGCAACCCAATCTCTTGGGTTATTAATCTTGGTGCGGATTTTTCACGGCATTAGTATTGCCGCTTTTACCACTGGCTACAGTGCCTTAGTCGCAGATTTAGCTCCCACGGAAACTCGTGGCGAAATCATTGGTTACATGACCCTAGCAACTCCCCTTGGTTTAGCAATTGGCCCTGCCTTGGGTGGGTATTTGGAAGCTACAAGTGGTTACGGGATATTATTTCTCTTCTGTGCAGAATTGGGTTTTGTCGCTCTCTTGGAGATTGTACAAGTCACGAATCCGCCAGTGCAGACACAACAGCTAACAGAAGAAAACAATCGCAACTTTTGGCAAATTTTGGGCAGTCCACGGGTGAGAGTTCCAACGATAGTTATGTTGTTGGTTGGTTTGTCTCTCGGTGCTGTACATACCTTTGTGTCGTTATTCCTCAAATCCACTGATGTGGACTTCAATGGTGGACTGTTTTTTACAGCTGCGGCAATTTCTAGTTTTAGTATCAGAGTGTTTGCTGGTAAGGCAAGCGATCGCTTTGGTCGTGGTTTATTTATCACATTTGGTATTTTTTGCTACATTTTAGCGTTAATACTACTGTGGCAGGCTGACACCGTGATGTTTTTCTTACTGGCTGCGATCGCTGAAGGTGCTGGTAGTGGTACACTCATCTCCATGATGGTCACGATGATGGCAGACCGCTCACTGCCACAAGAACGAGGGCAAATTTTTGCTATATGTATAGCTGGACTTGACTTGGGAATTGCGATCGCTGCTCCTCTTCTGGGTATCATCGCCGAACAGGTAGGCTACCGGGATATGTTTGGCTACGGTGCTGCGATCACTTCTGTTGCACTTCTCCTTTTCCTCACCCAGTCGAGCAAAGACCTATCCAACTCCCTGCGCTTTGCACTAGGTCTAGCTCCAGATGCTTACGCTTTGAAAAACTTAAAAAGTTAGGAGTGAGGAACTTTAATCTCTCACTCCTAACTTTCAACTCTTAGCCTTTTAAAACGGGCGAGGAGGGATTCGAACCCCCGACACCGTGGTCCGTAGCCACGTGCTCTAGTCCACTGAGCTACACGCCCTCACCGACAATCTATATTAACACGTTCTAACTAAATGGCGCAAGATAATTTTCCATCTAATTTTGCCAACTTAACCCATCTAGATCAACACGGACAGGCACAGATGGTAGATGTGTCTGAGAAAGCACCTACCATCCGCCAAGCAGTAGCTGCTGCCAATGTGCGGATGCTGCCAGAAACTTTCGCTGCCATTCAAGCCGGAAATGTCCCAAAAGGGGATGTATTGGCAACTGCAAGATTGGCTGGGATTATGGCAGCCAAGCAAACAGCCGCTTTAATTCCTCTGTGTCATCCGTTGCCTTTGCAAAAAATCGCAGTCGAAATTATACCCAATCCGCAACTACCTGGTTATCAAATTCAAGCCACAGTCAAAACTAAAGCTGAAACTGGTGTCGAGATGGAAGCCTTAACTGCCGTTTCTGTGGCTGCCCTGACTTTATACGATATGGCAAAAGCTTTAGAAAAGTCGATTCAAATTGAATCAATTCGTTTAATAAGTAAGAGTGGCGGTAAATCAGGAGATTATTCCTCGCCAGAGGAATAGGCTACTGTATTTTAGGGCATTGGGAAATAGGAGACAGGGGGCAGAAGTTTTTTAATTTTTAATTTTTAATTTTTAATTGATTTGCTTCCCCACTCCCCAGTTACGGAAGATTATCAGGATCAATGCCGAGATTACGCAAATATGCTGCTAATTGTTCAGCCCGTTGGCGTTCTTGTTCTAGCAAGAACTCAGCCTGTTCTGCCCGTTGATTGAGTTCTAGGGAATTTAAAAATCTCTGTCCATCTGGACGGTAAATTTCTAACTCTCCAAGACCCGTTTGAAATCTAATTCCTAAGCGGGGACTGAGCCAACCATCCATTTGCCATAGCTTATTCAAATGGTTATTTTGCCGCAACCAGCCATCTAATTGAAAACTTTCAGGGTCGTATAAATAGTACTCTTCAATACCATAAGTATCATAAAACTCCAGCTTCCGCTCCATCTCTTTGGTATCATTACTATAAGAAAGAATCTCAAAGACTACTTGCGGTGGAATATTATCTTCTTGCCACTGACGATAAGAACGACGTTTTCCCTTTGGTCTACCGAAGACCACCATCACATCAGGTGCAGTGGGTGCAATCAGCCGAGAACGGACGGGATACCAGAGCAAATCTCCCGCAATCAAAACATTGTCATTATTAGCAAACAGAATCTCTAAATTCTCTTTAATCAGGACAATCCAACGATATTGCTCTGTATTGTCTGCCATTGGTTTGCCGTCGCTATCTGGATAGAGGAGATCGGGGTCTATTTGCTCAAAGATCGTCATCTGATTTAACCCATCGGCTCTTGACTTCCAATTCAATTATGACTGGTTATAAGGGTCTAATAGCAACCACTGCACCAAAAACCTTAGAATGGATAGGGTGTATTTAAATCTGTAGCAAATATTTATGCCTCCTCGTTGGCCTCGCAAACCCGATCGCAAAGACCCTGATTACCGCAAGATCGATGATCGAATGAATTTTGCTGTGCATGTAGCGATCACTGCTACGATTAATTCTGGCTTGTGGTTTTTCCACATCTTGAAAGGCACTACTTGGGAGTGGCTGCCTTGGGTAACTTTAAGTTGGACAGGAATTTTGTTGGTGCATCTGATTTATATTAGTGCGATCGCTAACTACACCGAAACTTCCTCAAAATCCACCTGAAGATGGATTACTCATGCTGGGGCGATTGTAACCTCTGGTAGTAGGATTAGGCTGTTAATTGAGCCATAATGTAAAAAAGCCTGAGATTTCGCACTTTTTCTTAATGTAGGGTTATTTTTATGGCTAAGACTAACACCACAGAACTACTAGAAGCCCTAGCAGCTGAAATTGGCGAAAACGTCTACATAGACGTTGCCAAATGGCATCTTTATTTATCTAATGCCAAACTGCATACAGTTGTTGCTGAACAACTGTATCCCTTAATTACTTCCAACGCTGTAAATGAAGACCGAGTTTTACAGGTCTTGGGATCAATTCCAGTAAAAATTGGCGGCGGGAAACGTGAAGTTCCTTTAATCGATTTACTACCCCTGCAATGCCAAGTTAATTTAGTTGATATTTTGGAAAAATATCAACGCGACTTTTAATTGCTAAAACCAAAATTATCTTACCTTGGACAATTTTGTTAATCAGCATTTCCTGATTCGAGTTTCGCTTTTGAATTAGGTATATGTTTACTGTGCCTATTTTATAAAAATTAACTCTACAGATACACACAAATGAATCTCATGTAATTTATGTGTGGATATCTGATAAAAATTTCCTTTAACAATTAAGGAATATCCGCGTTCAAAATCAGTTTAGATTTGAGCGAGTTTATCTTGAAACTCGCTTTGAACTTCCATGCAAACTCATTGAGGCAATTTCTATGCTTTTACAAGTCAAAGATAGTGGCGAATTGGTAAAGATTGTTGAAATTCAGGAATTACTTGACCCGAATAATGATGTTGTTCACGCAAAAGACCAAGAAGGTCAAGAAGAACAGCAACCTGAAACTTTTAAAAAAGAAAATCTTGTTTTCCCTTCAGGTGAAGTTTTACCACGCTGTTGGTTAGATGCAGATTATAGACGCAACAACGGTTAATTCTTTTCAAATCAAGTAATTCCTAATAATAGGGGCGTATACATGTGCGCCCCTATTATGTACCATATTATGAGGCAGCTTTTTCTCCTACTGTCACCGTTTCATTCTGTTGAAACTTAGGGAAAAATGCCTTAGTAATCCAGTCAGTTAAGACGTGAGACAGTAATCCCAAAGGTCCAGCAAATAAACACAGCGCCAGGGAGTGAATTGTCCAAATACCTGTTTTTTGCCCTTCCCAATAAATCCAGCGACCGACGAATAAATCCATGACTAAAAAATGAATCCAACCTGTTGCAGCAGCCGTTTCGTCTGCAAAGAATTTAGCGATATCGGCTAATTGAGGATTCGATAAAGCTTGAGCATTTTCTGGAGTAATGCTGGTGATGAACAAATACAAATACGCCCCAGCTAATACCACAAACGGCAAATATGATGACATAATCTGCCGCGTAACTTTCCAATTTGGTAATAAAATCATCAACGCCCAAAAAGGCAATACGAAAAGATTGGCAATGTTAAATAGTTGAGATATCGTCATAGTTATGTCAGGTAATAAGTGAAGATTTAAGTTAAGTGTTAGGAGCTAGATATTAGGAAATTTCTAGTTATTACTATTGTTTATTATTTTGAATTAACTAGTACACAACGGTAGAAATAAATTTATTATTCTAAGTTAATTCTAACCGCGTAATCAACCCTAGATAAAGGGCTTAAGCTCTTTATTAAAGGATTAAAAATGTGTACTAGTTCTTTTTAACTCCTAACTTACAAAGCTACTAGCTGCGATTCAATTTCTGAAGACTTCAAATCACGCCCTATAAAAACTAAGCGGGTTTGCCGAGCCTCTTCAGGTTTCCAGGGGCGATCGTAAAATTTATCAAATCGAGTCCCTACACCTTGCATCACTAGGCGCATGGATTTATTTGGCACTGCCACAAAGCCTTTAATCCGGTAAATTTCTTGTTGTTGTGCTAATTTCTCTAACTGCTGTTGCAGCTTTTCTGGATCAAAGGTACGATCCAAAATTAAATTAGTTGAAGTAATTTCTTCGTCGTGATTGTGGTCTTCTTCGGTATCGTGATGGCTGGGACGAGAATCTAAATTGTCTTCAACTGCGGCTTGAAATCCTAATAATATAGATGCGTCTAGTTGAGAACAATCGCTCTCGACAATCTTCACTACTCTAGGCAACTCTTGCTTAATCAATTCCTCAACTCTCGCTTTTGTCTCAGCATCCACCAAGTCAATTTTATTCAACACCACCAAGTCTGCACAAGCGAGTTGGTCTTCAAACAATTCTTGCAAAGGTGTTTCGTGTTCTAGACTATCATCTGCTTGCCGTTGGGCTGCGATCGCCTCTGGATCACTAGCAAATGTCCCTGCTGCTACCGCCGCACAATCTACCACGGTAATTACAGCATCCACAGTGGCGGCGTTGCGAATTTCTTGCCAGCGAAAAGCCTTTATCAGTGGTTTTGGCAAGGCTAAACCAGAGGTTTCAATCAAAATGCAGTCGATACTATCTCGCCGCTTGATTAACTCTTGCATCATCGGGTAAAACTCTTCCTGCACGGTGCAGCATAAGCAGCCGTTGGTTAATTCAAAGATATTACTGTCGCCCTCACCATCTTCCGGGCAAATTTGACAAGATTTTAACAAATCGCCATCAATACCGAGTTCGCCAAATTCATTGACTAAAACGGCAATGCGGCGGCCTTGGTTGTTTTGTAGCAGGTGGCGAATTAGGCTGGTTTTTCCACTACCTAAGAAGCCTGTAATCACTGTGACAGGAATTTTCGTAGCCATATTTTTGCCTGATGTCCTCAGTATGATAAGTTTTAGGAGTTACAAACTTAAATACCGAGATTAAGCTTGGTGTGAAGATTGACTTAGTTATTTTAAGCTGAAAAATACTGATAACTCCTAATAACTCCTAACTCTTAAACATAATTGAGGGGCAATCTCCCCATGCTTACTTTCACCAATAGAAAGCAGTCACAAGGCTATTGCCCCTAAATATATTGAGTGTTGATCGCTCTTTCTCCAGAAACACCTATGAATTATCCTTCATCAGGCTATCTGAACTTATGACTCCACATACCATACTCCGCAACCTCAACACAGTTACTCAGCAGTGACGAGTTCAGTACTGCCCCGTGTACGACGTCGTGTGAGGCTATTGTAAAGCATTACACCAACCGCCTTGATCAAATTGCCTTCCAATTCTTGGAACATCGTCATGTTCGTGCCAAAGGCGGCGTTAGCTTCATCAACGATGCGATCGGTTGTCGCATCATCAAGGGGTAATTCATCCAAAGTTTGACGATATTTCGCTTTGAATGCTTTTTCATCAGGAATCTCTGGAAACTCATAAAAGGCTGTTCCTTGCCCATCAGACAAATTCATCGCTGTTACAGCAATGTTTTTGAGAATTTGTCCCCCGGATAAGTCACCCAAGTAGCGAGTATATGAATGAGCTATTAACAGTTCCGGTTCTGTGGCAGATATTTCTCGGATGCGCTTTACATAAGCTTCACCTGCCGAAGATAGCTTGATTTGCTCTCTCCAGTTAGCACCAAAGTAATAACTCAGGTCTTGCTCTAAGGTATACTTGCGGTTTAGCTGGGGAAAGTTAATTTTAGAAAGAATTGGGTGCTGGCGATGCTTCTCCATCTCTTCTTCCATCGCTGAGTAGACGAAGTAGAAGTTAGCAACTAGTTTCCGGTAAGAGTTTTTCTCGACGACTCCTCTTAAAAAGCACTTGACAAAACCTACATTTTCTGCCATTGTGTGGGCTTTCTTAGTGCCTACACGTAATTTGGTTGCTAAATTGCTGCTCATGCTAAATTTCTCAACTTTAAAAAGTTAACTGTCGAAGTTTTAATTCACTAACGGCTAAAAAAGCCATTAAAACGTTACCTTAAAACTATTTGATGAGAATTTATATTAAAATTTTTTAAGCATATGCATTTTTGTAGCTTTTTACACAAGGTTGAGGCTAAGAGGATATAATTTTATATTTCAGTCTTTTGATTTTTTTGTTGTTATTAGCTAAATTTTGCTTTCATTCTCAGCTTTCCTAAAAAACACTTTTGCTGAGATTTGGGTAATATTTATTACAGTTTATATTGGGTTAGTAGCATTCCAAAGTGTGAACTAATAAAGATAAAAATCAAAGCTAAGGTAGAGGGCATAAAAAAAATAATTAGCTAAAATATGAAAGCCTTACTGAGAACATGAAAACTAATACTGACTTCATGAAAAATTTACAATTCAAGAAGTAATAATTAAGCATTTTTACGTAGACAATACTGTTCTAGAATGAATTTGTAAGAAATTGCTGAATCAAGTTTTAAGTGCTATTTTTCAGTGTGATTGTGTGGAGTGTTTAAACATATGGTTTCATCTATAACTCGGACACCAGGCATTCCTGGGGGTTCTGCTTCAGAAGTTGATGTATTGGACAAAGAAGGGATTGAGAGCAGTTTCGCATTGAATTTAATTCCACTACCAGCAAATCCTTTATTTGGCACAGATGGTATTCGCGGACGAGTCGGAGAATTGCTCAGTGCCCCCTTAGCATTACAAATTGGTTTTTGGACTGGGATTGTTTTACGTAACCATGCTACTAAAATCGGGCCAGTCATTCTCGGACAGGACTCCAGAAACTCCAGCGATATGCTGGCAATGGCTTTGAGTGCAGGATTAACAGCAGCAGGATTAGAGGTTTGGTATTTGGGATTATGTCCCACTCCTTGCATTGCCTATCTCACCAGCATCACTGATGCCGTCGGCGGAGTGATGATTTCTGCTAGCCACAATCCCCCAGAAGATAATGGTATTAAGGTTTTTGCTGGGAATGGTGGGAAGTTACCGCAAATATTGCAGGCAGAAATTGAAGCTGGACTGCGTGGCAAGGTATCACCTATTGCTAAAGTCAGTAATTACGGACGGCATTACTCACGTTTCGAGTTAGTGGGGCATTATAGCGAAGCATTGAAAAAACCTTTGAACGGTGCCCTAAATCTTCAGGGAATGAAGATTGTTTTAGACTTGGCGTGGGGAGCAGCAGTAGGATTAGCACCATTAGTATTTAGAGAAATGGGGGCAGAGGTGATCTGCTTGCATAACGAAGCGGATGGCGATCGCATTAATGTTAACTGCGGTTCAACTCATCTAGATATTCTTGCAGCCACAGTCCAAGAGCACAACGCCGACATCGGCTTTGCCTTTGATGGGGATGCCGATCGCGTCTTAGCAGTAGACAATACTGGAAGGCAAGTTAACGGCGATTACATTCTCTACCTATGGGGACGGCATTTACAGCGAAACCAACAACTGCCAGACAACCTTATTGTATCTACAGTCATGGCCAACTTAGGCTTTGAGAAAGCTTGGCAACAAATTGGTGGTAACTTAATTCGCACCGCAGTCGGCGACCAATACGTGCAAGCCGAAATGTTGCGGACTGGGGGAATGCTAGGCGGCGAACAATCAGGTCATATTCTTTGCCGTCATTATGCCGTGACTGGAGATGGCTTATTAACAGCATTACATATAGCAGCTTTGGTAAAAGAGGCGGGTGTTTGCTGTAGTGAATTAGTAGATCAAAGCTTCCAGACGTACCCACAACTGTTGCGGAACGTGCGAGTTGTAGATCGCGATCGCCGTTTGGGATGGCAAGATTGCCAACCTGTGCAAGAAGCGATCGCTCTTGCTGAAGCTGCAATGGGTGATTCTGGCAGAATTTTGGTTCGTGCTTCTGGTACAGAACCAGTGATCAGGGTTATGGTGGAAGCTGCCAATGCTGAACTTACCAACTACTGGGCAAATGAATTAGTTTCAAAAGTCCAAAAACACATAGCAGTCTAAGTTACTCCCTTCACTGTGTAAGATTACTTATCTACTTTTCCTTGGCGTTTTTTCCACCTTCATGTTCCGTTAAATTAAGTAGTTTTTGCAGGGAAGGGAATAGCTACTATCTCACCTTTCAAAAGTGCAACTTTTTCTCGCCACAGCTTTTGTAAATTAACCAGCTTTAGTGATTTGCGGAAGATGTAATATTTTAATTTGCACCTTTAAGTATGTTGTAAACCTCTTTTCTAACAAGGAAAGAGGTCTGTGTGTGTTTTATCTTGAGTTATCTTTTATAAGGTAATAATATGCTTGTTTTTGTTATCCCACTTAAAAGTCAGCAAGTTTCCAATTCTTGGGAGCGTGTCACCCAATCATTTGAAAGATGCATCAAATCAATTTGCAATCAAACCTCTCCTGATTTTCACGCTATTGTTGTTTGCCATGAACAGCCAACAATAAAATTTAATCATCCCCAGATTACGTACATTACAGTTGACTTTCCTTCTCCCAACGAGACAGATCGTATAGCTAGAGGAGACACAGATAAAGGGCGAAAAATATTGAAGGGATTAATGTATGCTCGTAAATTTTCTCCAACTCACACTATGGCAGTTGATGCAGATGATTGTATCAGTAAAAACTTAGCCGAATTTATTAAGCAATATCCTAACTCTAATGGATGGTTTATCAATAAAGGTTATAAATATAAAGAAGGTAGTAAATATATATATATTAAAAGAAAAAATTTTTATTCGATGTGCGGCACATCTAATATTATCCGATATGATTTAAATTTCTTACCAGAAAATGCAGAATATAATCGGGGTTATGGATACTACAAATATTATATAGACCACGGTAAAGTCAAAGGCGTATTAGAAAGCAAAGCTAAACCTATTGAACCATTACCATTCCCTGGAGCAGTTTACATCGTAGAAACAGGCGAAAATCTTTTTTATGGTTCAATGAAGTTAAACTTCAATATTTTCGATCGGAAATCCCTAACTCAATCAGTTAAGGATGAATTTGGCTTGTACACGCTCTAGCTATTCTAATCCATTTGTATGTAAGCTATAAATTGTTTTTTAAGGCTGATAGGCTACAGCGCCACTATGCCGAAATTTAAGTCAAAAAATAAAAAATCAAAAAAACAGGCTGAAAAAGAAACTTCTACTCTTAGCCTCAAAGAACAGTTAGCCCAAAAACGCAAAGCAGCCCAAGCACGTAAAGAACTCGTTAGCTTACTCACCACCGCCATCTTCGGTAGTATCTTAGTTGGCATTCTACTTTTTTTCGTAGGTGGAATTAAAGTGGCAGTCCCTGGGGTCTTAGGGATATTCGTCATATCCCTTTCCTACAAATACCCGCGCCAAGCGCTATATGCCTTCATCATTTACGTACCTATTGGGGGTACTGTCACTTATTACTTGGGCAATAGTCCCATACTCCAATTAGCTAAAGATGCCTTTTATGTTCCAGCCCTAATTGGACTTTGGCAGACTTGCCGTAAACAAGGGCTACCCTTAATTATTCCCCAAGGCATTAAAACCCCACTTTATATTGTGTTGGGTTGTAGTCTGCTAACGTTATTGTTTGTTAATGGTGGCCAGCAGTTTAACCCGCCCCCTGTGGGATTATTGGAAAAAGTTGAGCAAGAAATACCCTTAGGCATGGGAATTCTGGGACTAAAAGTATTTTTAGGCTATGTCCCCTTAATTGGTTGTGCTTACTATTTAATTCGCGATAAGCGGGATTTTCTATTTTTATCCCGCCTCCAGATTGCCCTCATACTGTTTTGCTGTGGGCTGGGATTTATCCAATATATGTTATTAGTAACTGGTGTATGTCAAGGTACTAGAGGTCTTGAAGGAGATGCCTTATTTAGAGCAACACTTGAAGCTAGATGTTATTTTGGTGGAGCGCTAGTATATAGCCCTGAAGAAGGGGTTATTCGCTTACCAGGGACATTTGTAGCCCCTTGGCAGTGGGCATGGTTCTTAATTGCCGGCACCTTTTTTAGCTTTGCCACCGGCTTCACCGATCCCTCACCAATATGGCGGCTGGCTGGTTTAGGTTCTTTGGCGGCAGTTTTTATCAATGCTGTAATTTCTGGACAGAGAATCGCCCTAGCCTTAGTACCAATTTGCTTCGGGATTTTGCTATTGCTCACTGGTCAAATTGGCAACCTTAAAAGATTTATCCCCATAGGGATAGGACTTGCCCTAATTCTCGGAATAGCAATGGTGACTAACCCTGATGTCGTGCAACAGAGAACCGAGAGTTTTACAGGTCGGTGGGAGGCTTCACCACCTCAAGATTTTATCGTCCAGCAATTTGAAGAAAATTGGAAAAACGTAGACGGGCCTTTAGGAAGTGGCTTAGGTCGAGCGACTAACTCTGCCCGCGTAATGGGTAAAACTAAGCTAGTAGAAACCTACTATCCTAAAGTACTGTATGAAGTTGGAATTCTTGGAGTACTAGCTTTTCTGGGTTTGGTCACTAGTTTAACAATTATTAGCTTTAAAACCTATCGCTCCATAAAGAACCGTAATTTCCGCAGTTACGGGGCAGCTTTATGGGTGTTTATATTGTTTATTAGCTACAACACCTACTACTATCCTTTGGATGTTGATCCAGTTGCTGTCTATTATTGGTTTTTTGCGGGAGTTCTTTTTAAATTGCCAGAATTGGAGAAACAAGATATTGAAGATGCCAACCCTGATAAAAAAAACAAAAGAAAACGTCTAAAAACAATTTAAATGAAATCAAAATGGCAAAAGTTATCATAGCAGGTCAAAAACACCTCAGCATTCCAAACCTACCTCGAAATTCTCGGCATACACTTATCTGCCCCAAGGCTTTCCCCGCAGGCAGATATCCTATAGACAAAGTTTGGCCTCATTTAGCTCCTTTAGCCAGCTTTCTTGCGTGGCAACCTGTATGGCAAAGATACCAAGCTATTCATTCTTTCAACAAAATTTTATATACGAATAAACCTTGGTTTCTTACCTTGGAGGATCATCGTGTTTTATATATAGAGCCTCATAACAAAGGTGAAGCTGCAATTTATGAATTCTTAAATAATCGATTAGCACTAGACAATTGTCAAAAAATTATTGCGATTTCCGATTATGCCAAGTTGAGATTCCTTAACCGGATGGAAGGTTGGAAGATAGAAGAAAAAGTAAGTAAGAAAGTGGATGTTATTCATCCAAACTTTCCAGTCAGGGTTAACCAAGCAAAACTTTATCAAGAACAGCAAAATCTCCAGCTTATATTTATCGGAAATCACATTGCTCGCAAAGGTGGAATTGTTGCTTTAAGACTAGCTAAGAAAGCTGAAAAATTAGGTTTACCTATTACTATACATATAATCTCAGAACTGGCACATGGTTTTGGAGTCCCAACTGATTTTCCCGATCGCAGTAAATATGTAGATGATTTAAAATTACTTAATCTAAATAATGTTGTCTTTCATAAAAACCTTCCTAATGACAAAGTTCTTGAATTATTATCGCAAAGTCATTTTCAATTAATGGCGACATTACATGATAGTTATGGCTATAGCATCGTCGAAGGATTTTCTGTTGCCACACCTGCGATTACGACAAATGTATGCGCTTTAACAGAGTTAGTTCGCCATGAGGAAAATGGTTATATTTTAGAATTACCAATTAATGAAATTAGGCACTGGAGCAATTGGCTACATGAAGAAAAAACCAAAAGTGATGAATATTGGGAAATTGTCAACAGTACTTATGATTATTTGGTAGAGCAAGCGTTTCAACAAATTATTCAATTTCTTGATAGAAGTGATAAACGAGAGCATTACGAATTTTTAAGTGCAGGAGCATTAGCTCAGGTGCAAATTGTGCATAACTCCGAAAAGCAAAATGAGTTCTTTGATAATCTCTATGCAGCAGCAGTGTAAACAATTGATTTTACAAAGCTATTATCAAAGAGGTAGGATTACTTCATAAAAAATCATGAATAATTGGCCATTAGTTACTGTGGTTATCCCGACCTATGGTCGAGAAGAAGCGCTACGAGATAGTATTGTAGATGTTTTGAAACAAGACTATCCAAATTTTGAAGTTTTAGTAGTAGACCAAACCCCAAAGCACCAACCAGAAATTCAAGCCTACCTAGAAGAGATGGCGGGGGCAGAGAAAATTAAATGGTTACGCTTAGATTGGGCAAGTTTGCCAGGGGCGCGGAATTATGCTGTGCGGCGCTCATCTGGTGAAATAATATTATTTATTGATGATGATGTTCAGTTAACCCCAGGATTGTTAGCAGCCCATGTGAAAAATTATTTGCAAAATCCAGAAGTGGGGGCTGTAGCCGGACGGGTATTTGACAGGATGAAACTGGGTGATTCTGGAGGAGATTTACAGATTGAATATCTCCCTCCCCAAGCTATGGACCCAGGAATTGCTTGGTATCATATTGATTTAGTACATACGATAAAACCCCAGCAAGTACTGACAGCGAGGGGTTGTAATATGTCATTTCGCCGCGAAATTTTTGCTAAATATGGGCTGAGGTTTGATGAGAGGTTTCGCGGTAGTGCAGTGCGCGAAGAGTCAGATTTTTGTTTACGAGTGCGACAGACCGGGTATAAGATTTGGTACGACCCAGAAGCCCATTTAGTGCATTTAGGCGAAGAAACCGGAGGTTGTCATGATATTAGTATGCGATCGCTCAAATATCAACTCACCTTTTATCACAATCATTTCTTACTAGGGCTGAAAAACCTGACTGCTACTCAAGCTTTACGCTTATACGCCCGTTTATTTGACTGTCACGTTCTAGGACACCCACCTTGCAACAAAAGCGGTTCACCAATCAAAATTGCTACTCGCGCTATTTTCTATACTTTGGGTTTTTTCAAAGCTTTGGGTACTGTCATCCAATCACTATGGAACGATGGTCAAATTTATAGTCGATTGGATGAACAAGTTTAGGTATTGGGCATGGAGCATTAGTGAATAACAATTAATAAATATCAATGAAAATCTTAGTTGCTAGCCACACTTATATCGTAGACCTAAACTGCGAGAAATTACGCGCTTTATCTCAACTAGAACCCGACATTGAAGTGACAGTTGTAGTCCCAAAGCGCTGGAAGCCAGGCGGCGTGCAAAACAGAATTATTGAAACTGAATACCGTGATGAAGGCAAATTTAGAATAGTTCCCGTTTCTAATTTTAGTCAAAATCATCAGGGACTCCTTACCTTTGGCACTGATTTGATATCTTTATTAAAACAATTTCGTCCTGAAATCATCCAAGTAGAACAAGGGTCTAGGGGGCTAGCTTATACTCAGATGATTGTTTTAAATCAGCTATTAGGACTCAAGGCAAAAAATGTATTTTTTACTTGGTGGAATTTACCCTATGAATTGAAATTACCAGTTGCTTTATTAGAAAAATATAACCTCAACCACAGCCACGGCATCATTTCTGGTAATCAAGATGGAGCAGAAGTTTTGCGACAACGGGGATATAAAGGGGCAATTAAAGTCATGCCTCAACTGGGTATAGATGAAAAATTATTTACTCCTAAAGCTCAACCAGAATTATCAGCTAAGTTAGGCATTGAAAAAGAAGATTTTGTAGTAGGTTTTGTTGGCAGATTTGTGCAAGAGAAAGGCTTATTAACCCTTTTAAAAGCCTTAATTACATTAAAATATAAACCTTGGAAATTACTGCTATTGGGGCGAGGAGAGTTGCAAAATGAATTAATGAAAATTGCAGTAGAAAATGATATTAAAAAACGGTTTATTTTAATTGAAAGTGTTCCTCATGACGAGGTTAAAAACTATATTAATTTAATGAGTACTTTGGTACTGCCTTCCGAAACAACTTACAAGTTCAAAACCTTAACTTCTGTTGGCTGGAAAGAACAATTTGGTCATGTGCTAATTGAAGCGATGGCTTGCCAAGTTCCTGTGATTGGTTCCGATTCTGGTGAAATTCCCTATGTAATTGGCGATGCTGGTTTAGTATTTCCTGAAGGCGATGCTCAAGCCTTAGCTAATTGCTTAGTTGAATTAATGGATAAACCAGATTTTGCTCATAGCCTGGGTGAAATGGGTTATCAAAAAGCAATGGTTAAATATACAAATAAAGCTTTGGCTAAACAGCAGTTAGAGTTTTATCAAGAATTGGTTAAGAGTCATTAATAGGATGTTTGAAAAGTCTAATTTATTACTAGCTCTGGCGACTAGAAGTCGCGGCTACACAGACAAAACCCACCTTCGTGGGTTAAAATTCCTTGAGAAATGACAAAAAAATGAAAATATTACAAATTGTCCCTTCAATTTCTCTGATTTACGGCGGTCCCAGCCAAATGGTACTAGGGCTAGCTCCAGCGTTGGTAAAAGAGGGAGTGGAAGTTACAATTCTTACAACTGATAGTAATGGTGATAATGGTCAAATACCTCTAAATGTTCCCTTAAATCGCCCAATTAAACAAGATGGCTATGAAATAATTTACTTTCGTTGCGCCCCATTTCGTCGCTACAAATTTTCTCTAGATTTATTAAACTGGCTAAAACGTCATGCTCACGAGTTTGACATAGCACATATTCATGCTCTATTCTCTCCTATAAGTAGTGCTGCTGCTATTGTGTGTCGTCAGCAAAAGCTACCTTATATTTTCCGTCCTTTAGGTACTTTAGATCCGGCTGATTTACGCAAGAAAAAACAATTAAAACAGCTTTATGTTGCAATTATAGAACGTCAAAATTTAGCTGGTGCAGCAGCAATTCATTTTACTAGCAATCAAGAAGCTAAAATATCAGAAAGATTTGGCGTATCTACACCAGATTTGGTGATTCCCTTGGGTGTGATTCCCCCTCAATCATCTTTTAAAAATGCATATAGTCAGTTAGAAATACCAAAGAATGTGCCAATAGTGCTGTTTATGTCACGAATTGACCCGAAAAAAGGGTTAAATTTGTTGATTCCAGCGTTAGAGAAGCTATTAGCGATTGGTTATAAGTTTCATTTTGTTTTAGCTGGGACAAATCCCCAAGACCCAGATTATGAAAAAAAGATAATATCCCAAATTCAAAATTCACCACTGCGATCGCACACTACAATTACTGGCTTTGTTAGTGGTGAACTCAAAGTTAGTTTACTACAAGCTGCTGATTTATTTGTCTTGCCTTCCTACTACGAAAATTTTGGGATTGCTGTAGCTGAAGCGATGGTAGCAGGTGTACCCGTAGTCATTTCTGACCAAGTGCATATTTGTCAACAGATACTTGATAGTCAGTCGGGTTGGGTGGGTACAACAGATGTCCAAGCACTGGTAGATTTACTGCAAGAAGCTTTGCAAAATCCCGCAGAACGCCAACGACGGGGATCAAACGCTCAAAAATATGCATTGGAAAATTTTAGCTGGGATGCGATCGCAAAGCAAACAATCCAAGCCTACGATAAAATTCTGGCAAACAAATGAATTTAACCCAACGCAGACAACAGTAGTTTTTGCCAAATAGGCGCTAGAACTGCTTTGACAACGATATCCGCATGCTGCACTACTCAAGGTGACAACGCAGAGAAGACAAAAAATCGCGTAGTGCAATAAATGATTTGGTAAAAATAAACTGAGTATACCTTCTGAACCTTCTCCCGTGCGAATCCAGTGCAACATCTCTGTAGTATATGACTGTCCACGATGGATGACTTTTGCTGCTGTTTCTGGTGTAATCCCAGTTGCTACAATTACGGCAATACTCTGCAAAACTCCCCACAATAACATCCACCAAAAAGCACTTTTATATTGTTGACGACGTACTTCTAAAAAGAAAATGGGATAGGGGACGGCAGCACCTAAAATCGGCATCAACCAGGGAATTCCAAAAACAAAACTCGCAGTTGTACTGAGGATAACACCAATCACTAAAAAGATTGCTATCATCATTAATTCAAACTTCAAAAATAATAAGCATATTTGTAGTTTTTATTCTCACTACTTGCTTTATCAAAATTCGATTTGTAATAACTTATAAGCTTCTCACAATATTGCATATATACGAAAAAGTTTATTGTAATTACTGCAATAATGGGGAAATGTGGCAATTCAATAAGCCTAGATGTGCAATGGCTTCTAGTCGGATATCGCCCTGATATTTGCAATTCTCTATATAAAGAAAAAACTGGAGAGGCAAATAATCAACTTATGCATATAGGTGTACTTTAGTCAATAGTTTGTACCTCCTTCTAATCCCTTATACGAGAGTCTTAGCAACCTAAAATTTTGTTTCAAACTGCCAAACTCCGATTGAGAAATCGGGGTTTTATGTCATGATGGCATAGCATACTAAAATATATATGCTTTTCTAACTACAGGGAATCTCACATGGCTCTCCGTCTCGGTGACACAGTACCCAACTTTACGCAAGCCTCAACACACGGCGACATCGATTTTTACCAATGGGCAGGTGACAGCTGGGTTGTGCTGTTCTCTCACCCTGCTGATTTTACACCTGTTTGCACAACAGAACTCGGCACAGTTGCCAAGCTCAAACCAGAATTTGACAAGCGCAATGTCAAAGCGATCGCACTCAGCGTTGATGATGTAGAATCTCACAAAGGCTGGGTGGGAGACATTGAAGAAACTCAAAGCACCACTCTAAACTACCCAATTTTGGCGGATGCGGATCGCAAAGTTTCTGAGCTTTACGACATGATCCACCCCAATGCTAATGCGTCTGTGACAGTGCGATCGGTTTTCGTGATTGACCCTAATAAGAAACTGCGTCTCTCTTTCACCTATCCTCCCAGCACAGGACGTAACTTTGATGAACTTTTGCGGGTAATTGATTCTCTGCAATTGACTGATAATTACAGCGTGGCGACACCAGCTGACTGGAAAGATGGAGAGGATGTTGTAATTGTCCCCTCACTGAAAGATCCAGAAGTACTCAAAGAGAAATTCCCCAAAGGTTACGAGGAAATCAAACCCTATCTGCGGATGACTCCTCAGCCTAACAAGTAAATCTGAGAATGATTTCGGATAAAAAGCAAAGACGCAAAGTTATATCTTTGCTTCTTTGCTTTTTTGCGTGAGAATATAGTCAGTTGGCTAGCCATCCGAACCTGGAGGATATCTCGATGTTTTCATCCCCTTTGGTTTTGCAAATTCCGTCATCAATGCAAATGACAGACGAACAATTTTTTGAGTTCTGTCAAGTGAATCGTGATTTACGCATTGAGCGAAATAAATTTGGAGAATTGGTAATTATGCCTCCTACTGGTTCAGAGACAGGAAACCGAGAAGGTAACATATTTGGGCAATTGTGGGTTTGGTCAGAACAAGATGGTACAGGTATAACTTTTAGCTCTAGTACCGGATTTAAGCTATCAACAGGTGCAGAACGCTCTCCAGATGCTTCCTGGATTAAACTGGAACGATGGAATGCTTTATCTCCAGAACAACAGCGAAAGTTTGCACCCATTTGTCCAGATTTTGTAGTTGAACTCAAATCTCCAAGCGACAACCTCCAGACTTTGAAGGAAAAAATGGAGGAATATATGGATGAGCCAGGAATACAGTTAGGCTGGTTGATTGACCGTAAGCAGCGTAAAGTTTATATTTATCGTCCTGGATTGCCAGAGGAATGTTTAGATAATCCTGCTAGTGTAAGCGGCGAGTTGGTGCTGCCTGGGTTTATTTTGAATATGAGTAAAGTTTGGTAAGAAAATTTTATTTAAATTTAGGCTGGCGACGATACAGCAATTTAAATTGGTAAATTGATCTGATAGGTGTAAGTGTTTTTTTGCTTTTTAATTTATTAAGCATAACTTCTCAAGATTGAGTCTTCAAAACAGATTAAATTGAGATTATAAACTGGCAGAATATTGGCAGAGATTAGCAATAAATCTTAATCTATTATTTGTAAACACAAAAGTTATCTATATAGTTTTTCTCAGAAGATATTAGAGGACGTTAAGGAGATAATTATCATGCCAAAAGAATATATGGAGAGTTTAGAAGCATTAGTTGATAAATTGACATTATCCGCAATCTTAGAAATGTTAGAGCGAATATGTCACAAAAAAGCAGAAAATCTGAGAACTCATTGGCAAGATGAGACTTCAGCAAAGCTTTGGGATAAAGCTGCTAGACAGATAGAACAAATAAATGTTGATATTTGATTAAACAATAAAATCTGCTAAATAAAAGGGATTGGGTACTGGGAAATTCACAGTATTTACAAGACGCGAATTGTGTACCTAATCTTTCTTCTTTAAAACTGAAAAACATCTAACAGTAAGAAACCGAGTCTGTGATGTCTACAGGGGATTAACTAGCTGAAGCGTACACGCTCATTGCATTACTCTACTATCAATTGGTAGTGATAAGTCACGCGACCATTCATTCCAAGAGCCAAAATAGTTTCTGGTAGAAATTCCTGCTTCTTCTAGGGCTATTAATGTATTAGCGGCCCTTGAACCCTTAAAGCAGTAAATGTATATAATAGACTCCGAAGTAATACCTACTGACTGACAAATTTCTCGGATTTCATCTGGCGATCGGAATGTAGGGATTTCCAATTCAGAATTCATCAGACGATGCCATTCTAACCATACAGCGTTAGGGATTCTCCCTTTGCGAGGACAAAAATCAGGATGGTAGGGAGAAGAACTCAGCCCCAGCCATTCGTTGCGATCGCGCACATCTAATTTAATGATTGCTGGATTGTCAATTGCTTGCAACATCTCAGTAGTAGTTACCATCATATCAGCGTTGGGGTGCAATCTAAATACGCTGTTTTCACGTAATAGTATTTCATCGGTAATAGGTAATCCCTCTCTCAGCCATGCTCTATATCCTCCGTGTAATATAGATACTTGAGCGCAACCCAAATATTTCAGTAAGAAAGCTGCTCGACAAGATTGGCCATAACCTTTATTTAAAGTATCTTCATACACAATTAACCGTTCCGCACCCGATATTCCCAGATTGCTCATAATTTCTGCAAAATACTCTTGTAATCCCTTTAATCCTGCTGGGTAGGAATTATCTAAAATATAGGTGAAAAAATCTCGAATATTTATAGCTTGAGGAATATGAGAGATAACATAATCTTCGGGAGTTCGCGTATCGATAATAACAGCCCGTGATGACTTTTCTGTTAACAGTGACGTGAGTTCTTGAGGAGAAATGAGGAGTTTTGTATTCACGCTTTCATGCTTCTGTTATCGTGCCATTAGGCATTATCGCCCTTGGTAGATTTGCATTTTGAAATGCAAATCACAGAAGAATGAATGTTGAATGTTATAAGAAAACTTTTGTAGCTGTATTGTTTTAAAAATCACTAAATCAATTACAGCAGTTTGCAGCGAAATGAAGTACAGAACCAAGGATTCACAAATCAAATTATTCTTCTGCCTCCTGCCTTCTGCCTCCTGCCTTCTGCCTCCTGCCTTCTGCCTCCTGCCTCAAAACCAGTGACTTTGTACCTCATGCAAAAGAAAACTGCTGTAATCAATTCAACAAGCACAAAAACCTGGTGTAATACAGTTACCGAAACTCAGCTTGCTCAATCGTGGCGCTGAAGAACTCTGAGTAACGGTCTGTCTCAAACCACCACCCGACAGTCATTTGGGAGGGAATTGTAAAACCGCCAAATGTATGTTCTTTCTGAACTTCTCCACCAAAAGGAATGTAAGCGAAGCTCCCATCTTCTGTATGTTCTCCCCAACGTGGCAAAGAAAGCTTTAGCAGTTTGCCGTTAGTATCTATAAACAATGTCAGCGTTACAGGTTCACCATCAATCTTTAGGCTAGCTTGGATAGTTTTCTCATCAATTGCCTGCCAACTTACACCATATTCAGGTAGCAAAGCAGAAGGTAGCCAGACCAATTCTCCAGCAAATCGACCGATACTAGAGCGATTAATATCGGGACTGTGGGCATTTACCAAGGGAATCACTCCCCAAAGGAAGAACCGCATTCGACCCGATTTGTTTGCATAGTAATCAGTTCCTACAAATTGAGACAAACCGCTTCCAATCACTGGTTTCCAAACCAATCCTTTGTGTGCAGAGATTATCTCTTTTGCTTGCATTGGTATCCAGGGTTTATCCTGGGCCATCCTAAAACTGCCACTCATTTCTAAGCTGACAGAAGAAGCCACTGGAGTTCCCGGTGCGATCGCATGGAGAAAGTAGCGTTTTACAGGAGCAGGTAATTCTACGATCATGTCTTCAGTAAAACTATGCTCTGCTGGGACTGCTTCTAGCGATCGCCAAATCCGATCAACTTCTTGGTTGGCTCTTACCTTGTTGATGGCTAAAGCTATGAATGCGATCGCTACAAATGTACCAATGCTCAAGAAAATTTTGGTAACCATTTGCTTACCCCAAGCAAAAATAAAACTTTTACCTAATCAAAGTCAAATACTTATCCCGAAAATACCCCAGCGTACTAAATACCGAATTCAGCGCTGACTGTCTCAAGCCTCACAAACCGGTATGCTTCACCAGAGAGCAAAGTTCCTCCAGCAGTTCCACATCAGTGGCGTTTATCACCACTAAGATGCTCTTTTCGTGTATTTTTTTATTGACTGTCTGAGAGGCTATACTGAGGTTTTAAATATTTTTAGTATTTGTGCGCGATCAATATGCGATCGCAAGATACGTGTTCCTGTTATGGTTTTGCATTGATCTGCAACGTTAATACATCGGCTTGTATCTAAGAATTAAGTCGCAGATCGCGTTAACTCCTAACTCCTAACTCTTGACTGTAGTCACCACAGCTTCAACTGTAGCTTTTTGTTCGTCAGCATCCACAGAAGTAACTGCCCAACGCAGAGGTTCGCCTTGTTTCTTCAACTCTGTTTCAATTACTTCCAGTAATTCTGCGGGAGTTTCTTGTAAATCAATTTCTGCGGTAATAAAATGAGTTGTCATTTTGGTAAATCCTGTTAATTTATAGTTTCTAGAATAGCTGATTTCATCTGCGATGGAATACTTGTGTAATTGATCAGCTTTGGTAATATCTGTGAACAGTTATTCAGTTATGGATAATCATCCGATATACTGATAACTGTTCGCTGATTATTTGCCTTTGCCAAATTGTAACTGATAAAGTACATCTTCTTTTTCCGTCTGAATTTTCAAATCAGAAAGGGGTTTGGCAATACAAAGCAATACGTAACCTTGCTTTTGCAAATCTGGACTAACGCCCATACCATCAGTTTGATCCACAGTTCCCTCACTTATTTGGCCGGCGCAAGTTGTACAGACACCTGCATTACAAGAACTCGGCAGTTCCAAACCAGCAGCATCGGCAACTGATAAGATCGTTTCATTTTCAGGAACTTGCAAGGTATGAATTTTGCCTTGGTGATCAATTTCTACGGTGTAAGTTTTGGGCATATACAAAAGAAGGTGATGCAACGAACAAATTTATTATCTTATCTGAATTAGTTAAAAATATCTAGATATTTACCATAAATGCTTAGATTAAAGTCTAAGATTATAGTCACTAATCCTGAATAATATATAGACTAGTCATATTAATTACTATGCGACTTACTAGCAGCAAGAGCAGCTTTTAAAGCATTTACAGCCTCTAGCTGGAAATGAGGAAACCGAAACCCTGACTTTTAGCTAGGGGCAATACCCTAAGAGAGGCCGCTTCTCTATATCTACGAGACGCTTTGAGTAGCTTGCTTTTCCGTAGGAGTATGGGTCTATATTTATTCTTCCTACAAGGTGTAATGTCAGGTAAGTCCTAATTTTGTACAGAAGTGGACATTGCACACTTAATTTTCAGCGAACAAGTAAATTTGCTTATATACATCAAGCTGAATTATAAGCTAATCTGATAAATCATAGTAGATTTTTGACCCTTTGAAATCCATGAACTCGTAGATGGCAAATCCTTGCTAAAGTAATGGTTATGAATAGCCAAAAGTACAACCTATCTTCTATAGCAACTTGTACATCACTATTAAATTATATAGGGCGAACGATGGGACTCGAACCCACGAATGGTGGTACCACAAACCACTGCCTTAACCTCTTGGCTACGCTCGCCATTCAACAATTTGAATTATAGCAATAATTTGGCAAGCGATCAAGAGTTTTTCTTTAAGGAACGGACTTAGTTGATTTAGAGTCTGTGGAATCTAACAATTACAATGTATATTACTTGGCAAACATGAAACCCTTAACGATCATTGCATATACTGGAGCAGCAGTAGGACTGGCCGCCTTAGGTGTGACAATGGCGAAGGCTAATCCCAGTCAGGTTGAGTATGAAGAATATGCAGTGCAACGGCTTACAGAATACTTAAAAACCGACGTATGCAAAAAAACTACCAATTTTATAGAAAATTTAATCCGTTTTAATTGTGAGAAGTTGGTTGACTCAGCTAACCCACAAATCCAAGAAATTATTGCTAGGACTACAGAAAGACAAAATTATATTATTTTTAGCATTTACCGTACAGATTTAAAAATAAGCTCTTGGATACCTTCTTACAAATTTGAAACCGTGGGAGCTTTTGATCAATTTTATACTTACACTGCCGAAGAACAATAAGGCAGGCAACAGGGGGCAGGGGACAGGAGAAGCAGAAGCTGATAATCGTGTTGGATGTAGAAATTGAGTAATTTAATTTTTGGAGTTTACGATAAAAGTGATTATAACTACTTGTATTTAGGGACTTTCAACTAACAAAATATTCCATTGCGACTGTTAAATGTTGACCGTTGACCGTTCACAGTCAATAGTCAACGACCTCAAGCAGAATAATTTATTTTTTGGAGTTCCTTTAGTAATTGATAATAGTTTCAATAATTACCAGAGTACTTATTACCACTAGCTTAATATTAAGTAAGATATGAGAATTAGTCACTGAGAGTTCAAGCTTTGCCGATGTCATCTGCGTATCTGCTAGTATCTCACGGAAGTCGCGATCCGCGCCCAGAAATTGCTATGCAGCAACTAGCAAAGCTGGTATGTAACAAATTGCCAAAAACCCACAACGCATTAAATAGCGAACATCTGGTTGGCATAGCTGCTTTGGAAATGAGTCCTCAGCCTTTACACGAGCAGATTCAAGAATTTGCCAAGAGTGCTTTTCGCGAGCGCAAACCATCTCAAAACCAGAATCGCCTAAAAATTGTACCGTTATTTCTGCTGCCGGGAGTGCATGTCATGACAGATATTCCAGCCGAAATAGCACTAGCACAACAGGCTATTGGTCAAGATATCATAATTGAAGTGCAACCATATTTAGGCTCTCACCCTAGTTTAGAAAAATTGTTGGCAAAGCAAACAGCTGCTATAAAAGCAGAAACGTGGATTCTCTTAGCACATGGTAGCCGTCGCCCAGGTTCTAAAGAAACTGTGGAAGCAATGGCGGCGAGTTTGCCAGCAGTGGCTGCTTATTGGGCTGGGCCTCCTAGTTTAGAATCACGGGTGACAGAGTTGGTAGCTGCTGGTTATAAAGAAATTGCAATTTTGCCATACTTTTTATTCACTGGTGGAATAACCGATGCGATCGCGGCCTCAATAGAGGAGCTAAAATTACAATTTTCTGCGGTGAATTTCCAATTGGCACAGCCACTGGGAGCAAGTGCAGAATTAGCCGAGCTAATTTGCGATTTAACAGATAGATGAACCGCACAGAAAAACAGGAGAACAAGTATTTGGGAAAAGTTTATTTAGTAGGTGCGGGGCCAGGAGATCCGGGACTAATTACCCTGAAGGCAAAAGGTTTGTTGGAATGTGCAGATGTAGTTATCTATGATGCTTTGGTGAGTCCGGCAATTCTGGCAATGATTAATCCCCAAGCCGAGCAAATTAATGCTGGTAAGCGCAGGGGAAAACATTCGCTGTTTCAAGAAGAAACAACTCAATTGCTGATTGAGAAAGCGCAGGATCATGCAATTGTGGTGCGGCTAAAGGGTGGCGATCCTTTTATTTTTGGCCGCGGCGGCGAAGAGATGGAAGAGTTAGTCAACGCTGGAATATCAACGGAAGTTGTGCCCGGCATTACATCGGGGATTGCAGCAGCAGCCTACGCAGGTATTCCATTGACTCATCGGCTGTTTAGTTCTTCAGTAACATTTGTTACAGGGCACGAAGCGGCAGGCAAGTATAGACCGAGAGTGAATTGGAATGCACTCGCTCACGGTTCCGAAACCATTGTAATTTATATGGGAATTCACAATCTGCCTTATATTGTGGAACAGTTAAGTGCAGCTGGGTTGAATATAGAAACGCCTATTGCTTTGGTGCGCTGGGGTACGCGCCCAGAACAAGAAGAATTGATTGGTACTTTAGAGACAATTGTAGAGCAGGTAGAGCAAACTGGATTTGGTGCGCCTGCGATCGCAGTCATTGGACAAGTAGTAAATATGCACAATATTTTATCTGGTTGTCGTCCAGTTTAATGGTTGGCACAAAGTAAAATGCAGTGTCTTTAAATTTCTCTAATCCAAAATGCCAATCCTCCTCCACGACCGCGAGCTGCAATGAAATCTTCCGTCACCAAAAAGAAGGCAAAGAAAGGTAGTTTAGCTATGGGCTGATCATAGAAATCTTCTGTTTGAACTTTACCAGAACCCATTGGTCTGTTGTAAATAACACGACCAAACAGACTAATAAGCATCTGCTTAAAGTCAAACGCCAATAAATTTTTCTTACTAAAATATTGCACTGGCCCCGTGAGGTTCAACAAAACTGGGCCCAATTCAACCTGATTACAAATTCCGCCCCTGTCTAAATCCTGTTCTAAAGTGGCATTAAAGGAAACATGGATTTTTATAAACTTGGGTACATATAAACCCTTGCCTAATACAATTCCCCCACGCTCTCTGACTTTCTTAGTGCCAGTAGCAAAGCAAAGTTGCCATTTACCTAGAAGAGACTCAAAAGGATCAGTTGACCGTTGCTGCTTGGCAGATTTTTCTGCTTTTAGCAACGCATCTACTAGTATTTCAGGACTAGGAACTGTACCTCTGTGTCCTCGATACGCAGCCGCAGTCTGGGATAGCACGGTAACAGAGTCAAATGTCGCTTTAGATGTCAAATCAACGGTCATAAATTTAACTTATTTGCTTTTCTGATAGATTGTACCGTTATGGGGAGTAGCGGGTAGAGAGTCGGGAAGAGGTATTTTCATAGTTGGTTGTCAGATTTTTTTGGGATAAAGCCTCTTCCATAAAGTAGACTGATCCTCTATCCGTAGGTGTAGCTGGCTTTTGAGTAGCATTATGGCAATACTACCTCCCTTACGAAAGCTCTTGTTAATGACCAAATTCTGTGACAATGGTTAACAATCTGACAATTTATGCAATATGGAAAGTTAACGCGAAACCTAACCCTCCAGCTTTTGTAGGTAATGGGGAGAATTAACAACTTCTCAAGAGCAGCAGAGAGGAATAGAAGTGAGGTTTTCCAAATTCCGTGAAAAGTCAGGGTTAACAATAAGCCGGAATATTGAATCTAAGGTACTCATGAGCCAGAGTTCTCAAAACAGCCCTTTACCACGCAAACCCGTTCAATCATATTTCCATTGGTTATACGCTTTTTGGAAATTCTCTCGTCCTCACACAATTATTGGTACAAGCCTGAGTGTGTTGAGTTTGTATTTAATTGCTATTGCCATTAGCAATAATACTGATTCTTTATCCCCTACTCCCTATTCCCTATTCCCTCTCTTAGGCGCATGGATTGCTTGTCTGTGTGGCAATGTCTACATTGTGGGGCTGAATCAATTAGAAGATGTTGATATTGACAAGATTAATAAGCCCCATTTACCGTTGGCATCAGGTGAGTTTTCCCGAAAAACGGGACAACTAATCGTTGCTTTTACTGGGATTTTGGCGCTAGTTGTGGCGTTGTTAACTGGGCCATTTTTATTTGGTATGGTAGCAATGAGTTTGGCTATTGGTACTGCTTATTCTTTACCGCCAATTCGCTTAAAACAGTTCCCATTTTGGGCAGCGCTGTGTATTTTTTCGGTGCGCGGCACGATTGTTAATTTAGGATTGTACTTACACTATAGTTGGGCGCTGAAACAAAGCCAAACAATTCCGCCTGTAGTGTGGGTGCTGACGTTATTTATCTTGGTATTTACCTTTGCGATCGCTATATTTAAAGATGTACCAGATATAGAAGGCGATCGCCTTTATAATATCTCTACTTTCACTATCAAACTCGGTTCGCAAGCTGTGTTTAATCTAGCTCTTTGGGTGATAACTGCCTGCTATTTGGGGATAATTCTGGTTGGGGTGCTACGCATCGCCTCAGTTAACCCTATCTTTCTGGTAATTGCTCATTTAGGACTGCTAGTTTGGATGTGGTTGCGGAGTTTGACAGTAGACTTACAAGATAGAACTGCAATCGCCCAATTTTACCAATTTATCTGGAAACTATTTTTTATCGAATATCTGATTTTTCCTATCGCCTGCCTTTTGGCTTAGACAATGCTAGAAAATCCCACTAGTTCTATTATCCCTGCTCTTGTAGTTGTTCTCAGTCTGTCAATTCTTGGCTATTTCGCTTGGAAAACTTTGATTACCTCCAACCTGTTTCAAAAAGGAATCAATCTTGCTCAAGCAAAAGATTACCAAGGTGCAGAAGCAGCCTTTCGCAAAGTGATTTCCATCAATTCTACTAATGATGTGGTGCGCTTGTTTTTGGGAGATGTTTTAAACCAGCAAGGCCAAGTAGAGGAAGCAACAGAATTATTCCGAGAAGTGATTCGTCGCAGTCCGAAAAATCCTGATGCTTACTTGCGTCTGGCAAATATTCTCATGCAACAAGAGCGAGAAGAAGAAGCCAAAACTAACTTGCTACAAGCTAAAGATTTATTGCAAAAACAACGCCAACCTGAAAAAGCTAAAAAAATCGCTCAACTATTAGATAAAATGAGTACTAAGTTAAGTCAATCTTAAGTTAAGTCAGAATTGCGGAGATTAATTTTTCCGTAAATTCTCTTAATTTTTTCCATTTTATTAATAATTGTGAGAATGGTTTTTGTTTTGGAGTTTCCCAGTATCTGCCGTAACTATGTCCCCAGTTTTTGCAAGTTTTATCACTTTATTTATAGCCTTTAGAATTCCAATCCTATGCGCTATAAGCTTCATAGCCACAATTAATTGATTTAGGGTTTACAACATAAAATTTTGAAGATTTTAAAATATTGTCTTTTTACAAAAAATTTATACGAACAGTTATTTTTTGTTTGTAAAGATATATTCTAGTCTCCTTAACCAGTATAAGAATTAGACCACTGCATCAGTAATATTTTAGGATTAAAATAATATAGAGATTATGATTTTAATATTTACTGGATAAGCTAGTACAGCCGTGCCCTGCAACGAGGATATATGCTCATCTGTGGTTAATTGTTTTTTTCTGTACTATTATCTGTGCGTGCAGTTTAACAGCCAATCTGCTTTCGGTTAGCTTTTAATATCGATGTGCAAACAACTTTGCTATCAAAAAAATAAATTTAGTAGTAGATTTTATAGATTCAAAAAAATCAAGTGTTTATGTCAGATATAATATCACAATTGTGGACTAATTTTTTTACATCAGGCTCATTTATTCCACATGGACACTGTTACCTATGGCAAACGAATTTAGTTTGGTTACATATATTATCTGACGCGTTCATTGCAATAGCTTATTACTCAATTCCAGCTACACTATTTTACTTTGTCCGTAAGCGGCAGGATTTACCGTTTGATTGGATTTTTCTGCTATTTAGTGCATTTATTGTAGCTTGCGGCACTACTCATTTAATAGAGATTTGGACACTTTGGTATCCAACCTATTGGGTATCAGGGTTTGTCAAAGCCATAACTGCCCTAATATCTGTAATTACGGCAGTACAACTTATGCCTCTAGTTCCACAAGCACTAGCATTTCCTAGTCCTGCTCAACTAGAACAAGCAAATCAAGAACTTCAAACACAAATAGCCGAACGCTTACGGGTAGAGAAAGAACTGCGAAAATACCAGAATCATCTAGAAGAAATGGTTGCTGTTCGCACCAATGAACTTACCAAGACTAACGAGCAATTGCAACAAGAAATTCTTGAACGCCAACGCATCTTAGAAATTCTCCGACAAAGTGAAAAACGCTACCGTTACCTAGCTGAGGCAATTCCTCAACTTGTATGGACAACCAATCCTAACGGTGAATGTGATTTTTTTAATCAAAATTGGTGCGAATACACTGGGCTAACATTAGAGCAGTCCTTGGGTTCTGGTTGGTTAGCTGCATTGCATCCAGATGATATCAAAAATGCTGATGAAGTATGGTCTAATGCTGTAAAAAATAGCACTATATATAACAATGAATATCGCTTTAAACGAGCTTCTGATGGCTCCTATCGCTGGCAGCTAGCGCGAGGTTTACCGCTCAAAGATGAGCAAGGTATTGTAGTTAAGTGGTTTGGAACATGTACAGATATCCACGAACAAAAACAAATACTTGAAGAACGGGTGCACCTACTGGAATTAGAACAAGTTGCACGAGCTAAAGCAGAAACAGCCAATCGAATTAAAGATGAATTTCTCGCCGTCCTTTCTCACGAACTACGCACTCCCCTAAACGCAATTCTTGGCTGGTCAAGGTTGTTGCAAGCCGGCAGGTTAGACCAAGCAAAGACATCTGAAGCACTAGCTACAATCGAGCGCAATGCCAACTTACAGGTTCAACTCATCGAAGACTTGCTGGATATTTCTAGAATTTTACAGGGCAAACTGACGCTGAATATTACGAAGATTAACCTAGAGTCTACGGTATTATCTGCACTACAGACAATGCATTTAGCAGCACAAGCAAAGTCAATTGAAGTAAGTACAATATTTGAACCTCATGTAGGACAAGTCATGGGCGACTCTACTCGTTTGCAACAAGTCGTCTGGAATCTCCTTTCTAACGCTGTCAAATTTACACCCAAGGGGGGAAAGGTAGAAGTGCGACTAGAGGAAGCTGATGGTTATGCTCAAATCATAGTTAGCGATACAGGTAAAGGAATTAGCGCTGAGTTTTTGCCATTCGTATTTGATCACTTCCGCCAAGCAGATAGCACCTCTACTAGAAATTTTGGTGGATTAGGACTAGGATTGGCAATTGTGCGTAATATCATCGAAATACATGGCGGCATCGTCAAAGCAGATAGCCACGGTGAAGGTAAAGGAGCAATATTTACTGTTAGCTTGCCGCTTCTGCCAGATGAAAGCCCAAGAATAACGAATGAACAAAAAGACCCTACATTCTTAACTCCTAACTCTTTACCCCTCAGTGGTATCAAGGTTTTAGTTGTCGATGATGATGCTGATTCACGAGATTTTGTGGCTTTTATATTAGAGCAAGATGGGGCTTGTGTTTTCACGGTATCTTCCGCATTTGAAGCATTAGAAACCTTACCACAGGTAAAGCCAGATGTATTGGTCAGCGATATTAGTATGCCTGAGATGGATGGCTATATGTTAATACATCAAGTGAGAACTTGGACACCAGAAAAAGGTGGACAAATTCCAGCAATTGCCTTGACGGCTTTTGCTAGAAATAATGACCAGCATAAAGCACTAAAAGCTGGCTTTCAGATGCATTTATCCAAGCCTCTTAACCCAGAAGAATTAGTTGCAGCCATTGCTAAACTTTTCGAAACAAAAGTGTCATAAGTTACTTAAAAAATAAATTTCTACTCGTAATAAAGTTCTATCTATTGTGTACAAATTCACGATTATATGAGGGTACACTTGTATCAACTTAGGTTAATCATTTATAATTCCTGCTAGAACCACGCCAAAGCTACGTAACTTGATATTACATATAAACCAAGTAAGGTAATAAAAATGCTGAAAAACAAGAATCTATTGGTAGCAGCTATTATCTGCTTGTGTTTAAGTAATGGGAATACTGCCTTTGGTAAAGATGTTGGCGTTGTTTTATCAAAAATTCCAGGCTCAAATCAAGGAGATGTTGGGAATAAAAATGCAGTCGCTAACTTCGAGCAAGGAACCAATCTCTATAAACAAGGAGATTTCAAAGGAGCAGAGGCGGCTTTTCGCAAAGCAATTGAACTAGAACCGAACTTTGCACAAGCTTATATTGCCTTAGCAAATACTCTCGACGATCAAGGTAAACCACAAGAAGCGATCGCTATTTACAAAAAAGCCATTAGCCTCGCTCCTAAAGACTCTGAAGCCTACTTTAATTTGGGTTTGACTTTAGCAAGGCTCAATCAGTTAGAAGCTGCGATCGCACAATATAAAAAAGCCATCAGCCTTGAACCCAAGTATGCAGACGCTCACTATAACTTAGGAAATGCCTTATATGCTCAAGGCAAGCTAACCGAAGCAGTCACCCAATATACAGCAACTATTCGCCTCAAACCCAATTATGCCCCAACTTACACGCGTCTGGGAAATGCTCTGTACGATCAAGGTGAGTTAGAAGAAGCTGTTACCCAATACAAAAAATCCATTAGCTTTGATCCCAAGTATGCAGATGCTCACTATTACTTAGGGAACGCCTTATATGCTCAAGGAAAACCAACAGAAGCAATCGCCGAATATATAACAGCCATTCGCCTCGATCCAAAAAATCCAGCAGGTTATAATGCCTTGGGAAATACTCTACACGCTCAAGGCAAACTAGAAGAAGCGATCGCTCAGTATAAACTAGCCCTCAGCCTTGAACCTAACTATGCAGACGCTCACTATAATTTAGCAAGTGCTTTTTACGCTCAAGGCAAGCTAGCAGAAGCAATTGCAGATTATACCGAAGCGATTCGCATTGATCCCAAACATGCACAAGCTTACACAGGTTTGGGAAATGCGATGGATGATCAAGGTAAACCACAAGAAGCGATCGCACATTACAAAAAAGCCATTAGCCTTGTACCCAACGATGCATTCACTTACTATAATTTGGGAATCACTTTAGGACGAGAACAACAGCTAGAAGAAGCGATCGTTAATCTCAAAAAAGCCAGAGATTTATTCCAATCTGAGGAAAACAAGGAGATGGTTGAGCAAGTTAATCAGCTAATCGAAAAAATGAATACCCGAACGAATTGAATAAAGGGGATTGGGAATTGGGCATTGGGCATTGGGCATTGGTAAGTCATAATAACCTAGATCATAAGCCCCCTCATCGCTTGCGGGGAGAAGGTTGGGGGTGGGGTTCTTTTACTACGGGTAATTGGGCGGACATGATATGAGAACCGCTATAAGTAATGACAAATGACTCAAGAAAAAGGTAAAGTCTACCTCGTAGGTGCTGGGCCTGGAGATGTGGCATACCTGACGGTAAAAGCTTACAATCTCTTAGCTGCCGCTCAGGTTTTAGTCTACGATGCCTTGGTAGATGCTCAATTATTGCAGTGCGTACCACCTGATTGCTTGAAGTTGGATGTGGGAAAACGTGGTGGGAAACCCAGTACAACCCAAGCTGAGATTAACAAGTTACTAGTAAAGCATTGTCAGCAGGGGAAACAAGTTATACGGCTAAAATCAGGAGATCCGTTGATTTTTGGGCGTTGTACTTCTGAAATTCAAGCGCTCAAAGCATGTGGTTGTGATTTTGAACTAGTACCAGGAATTTCCTCAGCCCTTGCAGCACCTTTGTTAGCAGGAATTCCTCTCACAGATCCGGTGTTAAGCCGCACTTTTGCAGTGCTTACAGCTCATGAACCAGAGGTTTTAGACTGGGAGGCACTCTCACGGCTAGAGACATTAGTAATTTTGATGGGAGGGCAACATCTGCCAGAGATTGTAAATCAACTGGTGCGACACGGGCGATCGCACTTAACACCCATTGCTATCATCCGTTGGGCAGGAACTCCTCGTCAACAAATCTGGACAGCGCAACTGGGCAATATTGTAGAACAAACCACCGAATTATCCATTTCTCCAGCAGTAATTGTTATTGGTGAAGTTGTTGGGCTACGGAAGTACTTACAACCTGAGAATATATATTTAGACGAAATTATCAGGCAGGAGCCTGGAGAAAGGCATTCCCAGACGGAACCTGAGAGTACTCCTACACCCCAACCTATGTTAAGTAACTTCCCGTCATCTCCTATTCCCCTCAGCGGCAAAACAATCTTGGTGACACGTTCAGTTGGACAGTCGAGCCAATTTAGCGATCGCCTCATCGCATTAGGTGCAACAGTTATCGAAATGCCTACCTTAGAAATCGGCCCGCCCTCCAGTTGGGAAGCTTTGGATGATGCGATCGCTCATTTATCTGACTTCGACTGGTTAATTTTCACTTCTACCAATGGCATAGACTACTTTTTTGAAAGGCTAATCGCCCAAGAAAAAGATACCCGTGCCTTAGCTGGTGTCAAAATTGCCGTTGTTGGTGAGAAAACAGCCCGTTGTCTCAAACAACGCTCTCTCCAACCAGATTTTATTCCTCCCGACTTTATTGCCGATTCTTTAGTGGAAAATTTTCCAGAGAATTTGCATGGTAAAAAGGTTTTATTTCCCAGAGTTGAAAGTGGCGGCAGAGAAGTTTTGGTTAAGGAATTAACTCTTAAGGGAGCCAAGGTGATAGAAGTTGCCGCATATCAATCTTGTTGTCCTAGTGGTATTCCAGCTGAGGCAAAGTTAGCTCTCCAAAACCGCAAGATAGATGTGATTACTTTTGCCAGTTCTAAAACTGTGCAATTTTTCTCTCAACTTACAGAAAAAATATTTTCCAACAACCCTGATACTAGTCAATTTTTAGAGGGCGTTTGTATTGCCTCTATCGGGCCTCAAACCTCCAAAACCTGTCACTTTTTATTCAGGCGTGTGGACGTAGAAGCCCAAGAATATACTTTAGATGGTTTAACCCAAGCATTGATAACATGGGCGACGAATTGTTAGATGAGGGAGCAGGGGGCAGGGGGCAGGGGGCAGGGGGCAGGGGGCAGGGGAAGAAGAATTATTGATTAATGCCCAATGACAAATGACAAATGACAAATGACTAAACGTATAATCGGCTTAACTGGTGGGATTGCCACAGGCAAAACCACTGTCACCAATTATTTAGCTAGCGCTTATAATCTACCGATTTTGGATGCAGATATTTATGCTAGAGAGGCAGTATCTTTAGGTTCGCCTATTCTTGGTGCGATCGCAGGACGTTACGGCGAACAAATTTTACTACCAGATGGCAGCCTCAACCGCCAAAAGCTAGGCGAAATTATCTTTAATCGTCAAGATGAACGCAACTGGATAGACAATTTGATTCATCCTAATGTGCGCGATCGCTTCCTAAAAGCAATTGCTATATCTTCCTCACAAACACTAGTGTTAGCAGTGCCTCTATTATTTGAAGCTGGGATGACCGATTTGGTTACAGAAATTTGGGTAGTGCGTTGTTCCCCAGAGCAACAACTACAAAGATTGATACAAAGAAACCATTTAAATAGAGAACAGGCACAAGCCAGGATCAACAGCCAATTATCTATAGAAAAAAAAGCGGCTAATGCAGATGTCGTTTTAGATAACTCTTCCACCCTAGAAGTACTGCTTAAGCAGGTAGATTTAGCTCTAAAAGCATAAGTAGATACTAGTATCGCAAGGCGGAAGTCAGAAATCAAAAGTCAAAAGTTTTATAGAATAATCTTTTTACGGCTTTTCAATACTCTGCTTATTTAGGCTGTGCTGTACTAGATAGTATTGAGCTTCAAAAATATACAGAAAATACATTATCAAAATATAAAATGTTTATATATTTAATACTATTTAGTTAAGTAAAAAATACTAATATTTGACCTGATTTTGTCCAATAGTTCGGTGGTTTTACAGTGGAAGACTTGGTTTATGGTAATGTAAATTTAAGTTATTAGTCAATAAATAACTGCTATATGCCTCAGATATTGTACTGAACAATATTATTTAATGAAATGATACTCAAACTTCAAGTATAAAGTGATCAATAGTTAACTTCTACCTGATATATGCAAAATTATGAATGACCACAAAGGTTTGTTAAGCAAAAGATATCATTGGTAAAAATTAAACATTAATAACCAATAATTAAGAATTAAGAAAACTTAATTCTTAAATTATCCTTCATAATTTAAAATTATTTTACTAGAGTACCGTGTTAACAAACTACTTGTGACCTATTTTTTGCTATTTGTGGGTATAGGCATTTAATTAGACATGGGTGATGTATTGGCTTTGCTAACTGTCAATACAGTTGATTCCTAACTAAATTATCCATCTGTTCGATTCTGGATTGGTGATTAAAAGGAATTGTAATTCACCTAAAGTCCAGAACTTTTCGCTATAGATTTATCCTTGGGGAGAACTCACTTATGTCTTTGATCAGGACAAGTATGAACTTAAGTTTTAGTTTTTTAGGTAAGTTAGCCCTAGTTAGCTTTCCCGCAAAAGAATTAAAAAAGAAGCATAAAATACATGATTATAGCCAACTAGTTTTGGGAAGCGACTACGTATTTGAGCGCCTCAATGAAGGAATGATCGGGTATATGACTGGAATTGGGAAAGGTGTTAAACCCTGCGATCGCATTATTTTCCAAGAAGGTTGTGAATCTTATCAATATCAAGTTGAGGAAGTTGATTATTATTCAGATCCATCTGATATGTGGATAGCTTTACTCAAGCAAGTGCCGATTGACTAAATATGAAAGTCAACCAGTGACTTAAATTCCATAATTAAATATTTTTCTAAAAAATAAGATAAATAATATATCTATTTTAGATTTATCAAAAAGTTAGCTATTAAGGTATTCCTTTCGTGGAATATTAATTAATATCAAAATAAAGTAAGCTATTTCTCTTAATTATATAAAGTCGAATTAAGCTGTCGAAAAAACTCAATATTTAAATCTAGCTTTTCTCCTAACCATAGAGAATGAGCTGCGTGATCTGCCACAGCATTCTCTATCTCAGAGTGGACGAGAGTATCCAATCCCTCACGATTAAGCATTAACCAGGAAACGACTTTATCAAATTGACTCGGTAAGAAAGCAACTTGATACATCGATTTTGGGTGGAACCCAATAGTTAAATGCGTAACAGCTTATCTTTTTTCATAGATCCACTTTTTGTTCTCAACTCTAATTTTGGGTAGCGGACTTTTCCTTTCTCACGAAAAAAGCGATGTCTACGACGGGCTATGTCTACGCTCAATTTTATCCCAATACCATGCACTTAAGGATCGGTTATCGAGATTAATTCTACAAAAGTTATCGATTGAACTGAGTAGGTAGGCGAAAATCAACCAATTTAGAGTTTGGCTGACTATAATTTATGCAATGTTAGTAGTTAGTTAACGTTTAAAGTGCTTGTAGCTTCTTTGACAACTTCATCTGTTTTAAGAGTAACTGGAAGATGCATAATATGCACTGAACAAGGAGCATGGTGGAGAACGTAGTTACTCACACTACCGAGAAACAGTTCCGCCAGCCCAGAACGACCTCGACGCCCCATCACAATTAGATCAGCACCATAACTATGGGCTAAGTCGCAAATAATCCGACCAGGATTACCAATATTTTGTGTAAATTCAGTAGTTACACCCGCTGTAGTAGCTTCGGTACAGAAAGATTGCAACATCTGAATTCCTTGATTTTTAAATTCGTCCCAGTGCTTTTGGTATAGCTCAAATCTTTGACTACCCAATCCTGGGTAGTAGTCAAAATTAGACAGCATAGGTAAGTAAGGGCTACCCTCTTCCTCTGGAGATAGGACATGCAGTAGCATTAAGCTAGCTTGTGTTAACTTTGCTAAACCCAACGCTTCCTCAAAAACGTGTTGCCCTATTTGTGAACGATCTAATGCAACTAGAATTTTTTTAAACATCATATAGACCTCCGATTTAATTGGTAATTGGTCTTTACGGTTTCGGGTTTCCAGATGCTGGATTGTCAAAAATGACCGATCCCTCAACTATGTTTAGCGACTTGTGAATTTTAAATTTCTGACTTAAAGGTTTTCGCCCCATATTTATGTTTATAGCAAAATAATTTGAGGAACTTGTGAAGAAAACAAATATTTATCTTTGATTATCAGGGAGCATCCCATTTTGGAAGAAATGTTTTTAGTCCCTCAGCATAAACCCATCTGCCCAAGTTGGGATAAAGACTTTGAAGCTGGCTTCCAGGGCTAAAGGATAAGTACGAATACGCGCTTTCAGCCAATTCGCTGTACTACTTAATAATTTCACTCAGTGTCTTCCACTGCCAAAAACTTATGTAACTCTTCTATAGTGCAATACGGCTTAGTTAAGGCTATGCAGTATTAATGACAAAAGAAAGTTAGCAACCATGTTCTGTATGCCGCCAAGGAAGAAGCTCAAGTCGCGATAATGAGCCAGCTAAAGCTATAGTTGGAAAAAATTATGCACTCGCGCAACAGGTAAAAGCTTCCTTTTAGAATTTAGGGATTTATTTTCAAACTTGGTTGTGCAAAAACCTATTTTGAATAGTTAGCTAAATAATTTTGTGAGGAAAACCCATTATTTCACAGGTCACTCTTAGGAATTTCCTCACGAAATTCTATGACCAATTGCATAGTTTCCACTACCAAATCACGTAAATCCCGATTCAGCGCTACAGTGCCTTGAGGCCCAAACCAACGGTCAAAAATAGCGACATACCGCTGGTTCCCATTGACAAATCCTTGCATGAACTTGACCAGAGAATAGTTGACTGTATCCAAAAGTTTCGAGTTATTTTCTGGCACCATGCAAGCGATACCTTCTCGTGAATAGGGGCGACCGGGTACGATTGCAAAAGCATCTGGATTTTTTTGCTGTTGCAGCCATCCCTCTAAAAGAATGCTATCGGATGAGAAAGCATCAATAGTATCTTGTTGCAAAGCTGTGTATCCCTCTGCCCTTGTTTTAAAATATACTAGTTTAGCTTGGGTTTGTACACGAGCGATCGCCTGCTCATTCGTGGTTCCCGCCAGCACACCAATTCGTTTACCAATAAGGGATTTGGGGGAATCTATATTACTTCCTTTCTTAACTAATAATTGGGTTCCAGTCACACCGTAGCTGACAGAAAAATCTACTTTTTTATCTCGCTTCCATGTAAAACTACTTGCATCACACACAATATCAACTTGTCGATTAACTATTTTAGGAATCCGCTCAGAAGGGCTAAGACCAACTAATTGCAATTTAATTTTTTTTCCTAAGTCTTTTTCTAATTGCTCTTTAATTAGAGTCAGCATATCTACAGAATAGCCATTTAACTTTCCTTGACTATCCACATAGGCAAAAGGTAGCGCATCTCTACTAGTACCAGCTGTTAATACCCCTGTTCTTTTTACCTTTTGCATCACAGTCTCAGCATCTACCACATTAGGCATGAGCGTTGCAAACATTAGACTTAAAATAGGAATAGCAATTTTTTTATGCATAAGCCTTAAAATAGGTAGGTTTCTCAAAAATCAAATCTGATTTATATATCAAGCTCAAAAAAGTATCACTATCTAGTACATAGTAAGGTTATCCAGTAACTATTCTTTACATTAGTATTCTTTCATGACTCTAGTCAAAGAAAAATTTCAGCCAACCTCTAAACAAGTTATAAAAACTGGGTTTGGAGCTTTATTTGGCTTTGGCTTTATTGCATAGATGAAAAAAAGACAATCCCTTTCATAAAAAAGCGGTAACTAGTCTTCAACTGTGTAATTATCTAATTTGCCCAACTATATCATGTGATTAATTAATATCTGCACATTACAGAAATAACTTGACGGCTTGATTAGCATCTAATGCTTACTGGGATATGTCTTAAGCGTAGTGCTGAATTTAACCGAGACTACACTAATGAGGATGCATTGGGATTGTGAGTGCGGCTTTTTGGATGATACTGTGTAGAGCGTTCGCTCTTTCTTACTTCCTTGCGCTTAATGCCTGCTGACTCAATTGCATCAAAATATTTTGTTTGGAGCAATGGATCTATGACACCATCAGAAGGCAAAGATTTAATAAAAGCTGTTACCTCTTGTTGGGTTTAATATTTTCTCTGACTCCAAGCATCAGCCGTCTGTCTAGCCACTCTACTAACATCCTCTCGCTGATTATGGGCAGTAATGCACTGAATATCGTGGCCGGTAAACGATATCCAAGTCTGTCAACGTTTCGTAACAGGATGTTGCACAATACCTGTAGTTAGTTCGTTATCCTCAAAATCAAAGTTCAAATTCGCAGAAACACTTGGATAGAGAGAGAATGAAGCAACCTGCACTCGCTTACGTGGAAATGTCTCTACCAGATGGAACTCAGGCGGAGAAATTTGCAGCCGTCCGGCGTTGGGGCATCGCTTTAGAGATTGCCAATTTGAGGGATATACAGATAGATGTGTATAAATGCGCCCAGATCCCAATTACTGCTGTGCAGGCATATCAAATGCACGATTTTCATCCGCTTCATCGGAATGCAGAACATCGTCATCAAGCCAAAATTCATGTAGAGCATACCTTGGAGGTAGCCGCTCAACTGAATGCCCCTAGAATTGTGACAGTTTGCGGTTTTGGGCATGACCTTGCAGATAATCCATTAGAACGAGCGGTGGAGTTTTTCTCCAACTTGGCTCAACGAGCAACAAAGTTAGGGGTTCGCATCATGATTGAACCCTTGAGTCCCAAACGTGCTGGGGCATTAACACATCCTGATGAGATTGTGTCTCTCATCAGATGCTTAAATCAACCAAAGGTGTTTTCTATCCTGCTAGATACTGGACATTTGCTCGATAGTGGCTTTAATCTCAATTTGTTTTTCTCCATCTGGCAGTATCCAATCGAAGAACTGCAACTCAAAGGCATGAACTCAACTCCACCAACCTTGGCCATACCGCTCACGAGCTGGATAAAACCCAAGTCCCTGCCCGACGTGATTTGTATAGAGCATCGTCAGGCGATTTCCTGGAAAGAATTTGACCAGATTATCCAAAAATGTTTCCACTCTCTAGAGAAATTAAATAGAAACATTTGAGTTGCAATTAGCCTTGTGAGCTTACAGAAACTGAAACAGCATTGGGGAAAGTGGCAGGCACTGTATTTCAATCCAAATCATTTTCTGGTAATTAACCGTCTAGATTGGTTCCACCAGATAGAATGAACTACTAGCCCCGAAATTTTTATCATCCCAACATAACAAAGCAGAGGAACAAAAAGGAGAGTTGTTAACGGCTGGATTATTCAAAAATGTAAATCGTTAAGTTTGGTATGGAGTTACCAATTGCAGCGCTATCAATATTATCAGCCAAAGTGGGGCAGGATGTTAAAGCCAGATTAAACTAAGGGTATGAGAATTGATATTTTCGAGCAGATGACAGTTAATAATGGATTGATTCTTACGCTCTTTATTCTGATTATAACTCTGCTAGCTCTTGGCTATGGTTTTGGCGTAAAAGCTCGACGTTTACCCTTTACGGCAGAAATTGGGTTTAGTGATAAGCAATGGCAATTTCTGCGATGGTGGGTTAAGTTAGCCTTGGTTGCTGGAGTTTTGTTACCTATATGCTTGTTAGCCCTGGCTTGGAAACAACCATCTTCATGGGTATTCTGGGGGAGTTACCTATTGATAGTAGCCGTGCAACTCATATCTGAACGTGTCTTTAGTCGCTCCCTTGTGCCAAGTATTGTTTTACCCATTGGTTTTTTCTACACAGCTTTCCGGTTATGGCAACTGCTAGATGGATTCACACAATTAAAATTTTCCTATTTGACATTAGCGGGTTATGGCGTTGTTGTGTTGTTTTGGGTTGCTAACTTAATAATGTTGATGGTAATGGCCATTCCAACAATCTTTAAAGGTTCGGAGTCAATTTCACAATCTTGATTTGTGTTTTGGCATAATCACCGTTCACAACCTATATCATCCATCCCTATCTCTATCAAACCCGTGCGGATTGGGCGGATTAACCTTAAATCTGCGTTAAGGAATATTAGGACAATCCAAATCTGCCGAATGGGGTTGAATGCAAATATCTAGGTAAGCCCCATCGCATTATTGCACCTGCTCCTCGCGTGGTTGTTCCTTGAGTTGGTTTTTTGCTGCGTCTGAAATCTTAAGACATTACTGGTTGAAATTGATTCCAAAAACCCAGCTTTTTGGCTTTAGCATCAGCCTTACCTTTACGGTTTTATCTGCCAAACTTTAATAGATTTATCGCCACTACCGCTATATAAAGTCTGACCATCGCTACTTAATGCAAGTCCATAAATTCCACCTGCATGTCCGGTAAGTTCCATGATTGATTTCCCTGTTTTGATGTCGCGTAATATGATTTCTCTGCCTAAACCACCAGCAATAAATGTTTTGCTATCGGGGCTTATAATTAACGCATCAATACTCGTACCCAACGATAAATCATGAACTAGCTTTCCTGCTTTCAAGTCCCAAGCTTTGAAACCTTTACCATCTGTGCTTCTGACTCCACCAGATTGAAAGCTATCGTCATGTCCACCACACAGGAGCATTTTTCCATCGTTACTAACAGCAAGCGTAATTGGGGCTGATGCTCGCTCCAAACCGTTTATCAGGTCTTCTTTTTTAGGTAGTGGTGGGGTAAAGCTGCCTATTTGTTTACCTGTTACCAGACTCCAAACCCGAATTTTTCCTCCATTTTCACCACCGCTTAAAAGGGTTTTACCATCAGGACTAATTGCAAGTGCTGTTGTTTCTGCTTTGAGTATCCGGTCGATTTTTCGAGTTTTGAGATTCCGAAATTTGATAGTGTTATCGCCGCTACCACTAATTAAAGTTTGTCCGTCTAGGGTCAACAACATTGCTTTCACCCCTGTCTTTTCTTCAATCGTGCGAACTTCTTTTCCTGTTTGCGTATTCCAAAATTTGATAGTGTTATCGAAACTGGTACTAATTAAAGTTTGCTCATCTGGAGTAATCACTATTGATTTAATGCGCTCACCGTGTCCAGTTAAAGTGTGAAGCAACGCGCCTGTAGTAGTCTGCCAAAGTTTGATTGTTTTATCATCGCTACCACTAGCAAGAACTTGCCCACTAGGAGAAAGGGTTAATGCACGCACAGGTGCAGTATGTCCTGATAGAGTTAGTTTCAATCGTTTTGGTTGTTCAGTATTTGTGGGAGTATTAAGTGTATTTGCTATAACCGGAACGGTAGCAATCATACTAAATGGTGTAGTTAGGAAAAAACTAAGTAATGTTAGGGTTTTAAATAGGATGGGTAATTTCATGGTGATCTTGTTGAAACTCTAAGCAGTCAAGCTAATAAACCTTGCTTTCCTTGGACAGATAAAAACTGACTCCAGCATAATTCTTCATCTTTTCAATGTCATTTTTATAACTAATTTTATAATCCATTACACTCTTGAAAAGATAGACATAGAGGCAACTCCAGGCTTTTCACACCCCTTGGTTACTCCTTGACAATCTTTACAAAATTCAACAATTGCCAAGCTCTTAAGGTAGCGGACTGCCATATATCTGCACCTGCTGTTTTGCTGTTGGATTTTCTAATTGGTGTAGCTGTTGTACTTTCGGTTAAGTAAATGCATCCTCATATTCAGCCACGAGATATAAAATATTTATATAGTACTTATGTACTACAAAGGAGTGAAAATGAATCTAATTCATCACAAAGGAGAATACGACAATGAGAAAATTAAGACTTCAAGTACAAATGACCGTTGACGGATACATTGCCGGACTAAATGGCGAAATGGACTTTATGGCGTGGAATTGGGACGACGAATTAAAACAATATGTCAAAGATATAACTGAACCTGTTGACTGCATTATTCTTGGACGAAAACTTGCCGAAGGGTTCATTCCTTACTGGGGTAGCGTGGCTGCAAATCCCGATGGACCGGAGTTTACATCTGGGAAGAAATTTACGGACACACACAAAGTTGTTTTTACCAAAACGCTTCATAAGTCAGAATGGGACAATACCGTTTTAGCAAAAGGCAACCTTGTTGACGAAATCACTAAATTAAAAAAACAAGACGGTAAAGACATCAGCGCTTATGGCGGTGCAACTTTTGTATCGGCTCTAATCAAACAAGGATTGATTGACGAGTTTCATTTATTCATTAATCCAATTGCAATTGGTGACGGAATGACAATTTTTAAAGAACTTGACAGCAAACAATATCTGACATTAGTAAAAGCTACATCATTTGACTGTGGGATTGTTGTTCTTAATTACGAGCCAAAACGTGACTAAACATGAGATGAATAGTATTATACATCGGTATTTACTATGAATAAACTGGGGACAATAGTGAAAGTCCCCTATACAATTTACTTATATCGAAAGCTGCTCTAGCTTTCGTCTAGGACAGTTTTATATTGCATACTAGAAGCCAGATTCACGAATGCACCCAATGGCGAATCATATAACAGTCGCTGGCAGCAATCGGAATTCTGGTACAGCTGATTATTTACTCGCTTCTAGGGAAATATTGCGCTACATTCCGAAATTTTGGGGATGTAGGTGGCTGAAAACGGCTATATCAGTGGGTTGTCCGGCAGGCATTGTAGACATTCAGAAGTACCGTTTAACGGTTAAAATTGGCGGCGTAGCCCACACCAGAGCCGTTATCAGGCAGGTGCAGTTCGTTAATATAATCCTTCTGGTGGGGAAATATCAGATCCGGCAGCCACACCAGTGTTAGTAGATTTAATCCCTGGTTTAACAGTAGGGGATTGTTGTTTTAACGATTGTAAAACAGAAGAAGAGTTATCTTGCTCAATTGATATATTGGTATTTGTTTGTTGCTGGGCCATGAAAGCTAATCCTCCCATTGCACCAGCAAGGAGAGCTGTATAACCTACATATAAATGCGTCGGACGAATTTCCAATCCCATTCTTTTTTTAGATTGCTCCGAAAAGGGCTGAGTTACTGGTATAGTTGCTAGGGATGGCAAAGAGGCAGCTAAAGCAACACCATTAAGTCCTAAAGCATCTCCATAACGTCGGATAAATCCACGTACAAAAATGTCATCTGATAATTCTTTCCAGTTGCCGTTTTCTAATGCCTCTATCACCTCCGTTCGGATATGAGTGGAAAGCTGAATGTGATCCAAAGAAAGCCCTTTGGATTGACGGGTTTTTTGGAGTTGTTGCCCGATTTGACGTAGGCACACCATGCGTTGTTGGGCTGCAAGTTCAGCCTGTTTTGCAAGTTCTGCTTGAGAAATTCTCTGATGATTCAGTAATTCTAGTGGTTTTTTCCACAGCGAATTTTCTACTGTATTTTTAGAGGGTTCTTCCTGGAGAGTGCAATGCTCCTGCTGTATCTCTGGTGAAGAATTGACTGTTTCTGTAGCTTGCTTGGTATCTGTAGCTGTTTCAACTTTTTGAGATTGTTGGGCAAATTGTCGAAATGCTAACCCGATCGCTTCTCTACCTACGGCTTTTAATAAATCTTGAGCCTGATCTGTTTGTTCACCTATTAACTTCTGCACAATCGCTAAAGCACGTCGATAAACTCCGCTACGATGCAGTTGTACTTCTATTTCTCCTAAAACTGATCGCAACTCATCTTGAGAAATTTCAATATTCGGATTGTCCAGAATTTGCAAATAATATACAGGAGTAGTAACCATTGTGAAAGCCTTTTATATGAACTCAATCAAAGAAAGTTACAATCATATCTTCACTATTTTTCTTAACTTCACCTTTGTTTTCCGGATGATAATTGTATAATTTAACTTTTTTAATTGCTCATCAACACTGAGTTAATTCAGTAATAACCGTAGCCATGTTTTCCAAAATAATACCAGTGTCTATTTGAGAAAAACCTTGGGTGCGTACCAATGATTTACCAGACTTATCAACCGCGATCGCCGCTCTCGCAATTTGTTGAACTGCTCTGGAGTCGAGAAGGTGAGAACTTACCTAAAGCGCAGTCTCGATTGTTGCCGATCGGTTCAATGGAGTTGGTTATCAATCTACATGAAGATAGGATTCCACTATTCGATCGCGACCGTCGAGCGCAAATCGGCAGCACCAACGGCATGATGATTTGCGGTACCCATTCTGAAAGCTTCATTATCAACAATGACAGCAAGATATCGTTGATGGGTGTACATTTCAAACCTGGGGGCAATACCCCATTTTTTACGTTGCCTGCGGGGGAATTGCACAACCAGAGAATTTCATTAAATGAATTATGGTAGGGTCGGGCGGTTGAACTGCGCGAGCGCCTTCTAGAATCGCCGACAGTAGCAAGCCGCTTTTGGGTTTTGGAACAATTTTTGCTGATGGTAATGAAACCGCTAGATCGATATGCCGCCATCGCTATGGCATTGCAAGAGTTTAGGAAATATCCAACCACCAAAGTGAGCGAAGTAACAGATAAAATTGGCTTTAGTACCCGCCATTTCAACCAACTATTCCGAGATCAAGTGGGGCTAACCCCCAAGCTATTCTGTCGGGTTCGACGCTTACAGCAAGCCCTTGACCTAGTATCCGGTAAAGATCAGGTTGATTGGGCGGACACTGCGATCGCCTGTGGTTATTTCGACCAGGCACATTTTATTCACGATTTTCGGTCGCTGGCTAATTGCACGCCCACTGAATACCTGGCACAACGCGGCTTTCATCCCTGCCATGTTGTTCTGCTCGATTAAGGTCAATTTTTTACAATCTTTGCCGATCAATACTGCATCATAATTTATTAGTTTGTACCAAGGTAATTTATGCAGATTACTGCTTCCGCCATCTCGCTCAATGTCGATGATGTCACCGCATCAGCTACCTTCATTAAGCAACATTTTGGCTTCCATGAAGAGATGTCTGCCGATGGCTTTGTATCGCTCTCTAGGCCGGATGCTGGCTTTAACCTTATCTTTCTGTGCATTGGACTGGAAACCTTCAAACCGATCCATATGCGCGGACATCAAGTGGATGGGCTACTAATTGTTTTTGTAGTGGATGATATCGATACAGAATACGCCCGAATCCAAGCAGAAGGTGTGGCAATTACAACCTCGCTCGAAACAGAACCTTGGGGAGAGCGGTTCTTTCAGGTCACAGATCCAAACGGTGTTGTAATTCAACTCGTCCAATGGATAACCAAGCCAGTTGCCTAAACATTTAAAATAGCTAGAACGAAACACAACTCTATGCACGAAACACCAAACATGGAGATTTATAATGCATTATCCCCTTTATCAAATTGAGCTTCCCCAGAAACCGGAGTCAGTCGCCTTTGTCAATGGCTTTTTGACCCGCGATTTCGCAGGTTTTGTCTGGCTGTGGAAAAATCTTTTGTGGATTAATCAGGTGACAACGCAGGCTGAAGGCTGTGTACAGGTTAAAGCAGGAATATGCAGCCCCAGGGAAGTGATGATGGTTAGCTATTGGCAATCAGAAAGTAGCCTCAAACAATTCTTTAAAGGTAAATCGCATCAACAGATGATGCAGTTTGTTGCCAAAAATCCTGGCAGCTTATGTCTGTACAACGAGATTTATCAACCTTCACAGGCGGGTAAGTATGTGCATGAACCGCAAGGGATGGCAACAATTTATCCGCGAGCGACAAGGTAAGACTTTCAATGAACATCAGACGCGATCAGAATCATATTTGCAAATCGCCCATAATGGCTCTTGAATCGGGCTATCACATCCGCTTTGCTCGCGCTGAAGAATTACCACTGCTGTCTCACATCGAATGGTCAGCCGCTAGGCTGTTTCTTGATACGCCTTATGCCTTTTTGGTGGATGCCGATCCACTACCACTAGACTTTGTGCAGCAACAATTCCAAGCAGGACAGGTCTGGGTTGCTGTAGATAGGCATGAGGCAGTCGTTGGGTATGCGATCGCTCGTGAAGTAGATGGCACACTTTACCTCCAACAAATAGACGTTGCTCCCCAAAATGGACGAAGAGGGATTGGATCTGCATTGGTGGGTACAGTTTGTACTTGGGCAAAACAGCAGGGCTATCGCATCGTATCATTATCAACCTTTCGAGATATTCCCTGGAATGCTCCTTTATATTCAAAACTAGGGTTTCACCCTGTTGATGAAGCTTTACTGACGGCTGGGTTTCAGCAGGTTAGACGCGAAGAGTTGAAAGCTGGATTGCCAATATCTGAGAGAGTCATCATGCATTGTGTGCTTCTGAATGCAAAGAACAGCTTGAACATTAGGCTTGCTGATATGGAGATTGTCACCAAAAGATTTCTGCTACGTGATTTCGTTGAGTTAGATCGATCGCTATTCCTGGACTATCAAGCTGATCCGCGCAACCTGAGATTTTATGGACCAGATGAGGCTAGTCTGGAACATGCAACCCGTTTGTTTGAGACATTTCAGAGGTGGGCTGCTGATCGCCCCCGACTCAATTACCAACTTGCGATCGTGCGGCGACAGGAACCTGACGCGCTGATCGGCTGCTGCGGACTGCGGGGAATGGAGTGTGAGTCCGGCGAGATGGAACTGGGTATTGAATTTGCACCAACATACTGGGGTCGCTATGCCTATGCGATTGAGGTTGGGCGTGCCCTGCTCGACTTTGGGTTCAGGGAACTAGGGCTGGAGGCAATATCTGGTTCTACTGTGAGCGCAAATGCGCGAAGCAATCGGTTGGCAGAATGGTTCGGGGCGGAGGTGGTGGCCATTCGTCCAGGCTCATCGTGGATGTCTGCTCGTGGTTGGAATGAGGTACATTGGCGGATCACAAAAGAGATGTGGGAGTGTCGCATGGCTAGATAACATAGTTCCTAAGCCGAATGATTGAGAGATATAGGTAGTGGTGCAAAGGTTATCTGCCACCACTGAACTACAACTGATACATCCGTAAATTGAAGGAGATAGTTGGATAAAAACACTACTTACTGGCAGTTGTATATGCAGTGCGATCGCCTTTGAATTCGAGGGGCCATCTTTTCTGACTTAAGTTGTTAAAACTTTTTCAATATGTATCCCTCTCACCGCCAAGGGAGTTATTTGTTGGAAACTACTTTGAACAACTGCGATCGCTGCAATCTACAAATCATCAGGTACAACAGAACTCATTCACTGCGCTGACAATCTCCCAACACCCACCCTTGCCCATTAATTACTTATACAAAAAAGATAAGGGATTGCTCATATTTTCAGCAAAACCAAGAATACCGCGATCGCGATGTTCGTAAATTAATTTTCCTTGAGAATCAAATAGAAAAGTTCCTCCCCGTTGTGTCAAATAAGATGAATCTGGTACATAAACATTCCAGTTGCTCAAAACTTCGGTCATATTCCGCAGACGCAAGGTTGCTAATTCAAAAGGACGCTGAAACCCTTTTCCTCCAGCAGCTTTGAAAAACGAACCTTTTATTGGTGGTAAAGGTGTACGCGTGACAACTTCCTCATCAGCAATTAACTGAGGTGCTTTTTTATCACCTTTATAACCTCGAAAAACTTCCTTTAGAGTTCCCGGACTACCAATCCCCGCACACATTAACATTAAATTCAGTAAAGCTTTTTGTGACATTGATAGCAGAGGGAATTGTATACTCAGACCTTGATAAATATCTAAAAGCGTGTGAATTTCAGCTTTTCCATCGACAAATAACCATTCTTGAGGGAAGCCCGTATATTCACAAAACTTGATTCCAGAATTACGATTTCCAATTCCAATAGCACGAATTGTGATTCCTCTGGCTTCGATCTGTTCAACTTCTCTTCGCAGCCACCAAGCGTATTCTAAATTATCAAAATCTCCTAACTGCGACCAAATCAGTACGAGCAACTTTGAAGTATTTGAGCAACCATCTAAAACGGGTTTAATCTCTCCATCACTAACTCGCAAGCGTTGAGTTTGACTCAAAATCGAGTAAATATCTGGAGAATTGGCGGGTGTTTGAGTATTCATGTACGTGAGGGCAACAGTCTTTAAATAAAATTTTAGATGGATTCGGACAACAACCCTGACATATCTAATACCCGTTCTGAACAAGCACTAGCTTGCTCTTTCTCGCTACTATCAGACCAAATACTAGTGTACTAAAACTTACGCATTGACAAAGTGGTAAAATACTGTGTCGATAATAAATTGTCATCTACTTAATAGGTATCGGACAATCAGAGAAATCACTAAACCCTCCATAGCACAATGCCATCTGGAACATTACACTCCATTTTTGTTTTTGCACTTCAGTTCCAAAACATGGGGGATGTTATGGATTAACTTCATCCTTCTGCGATCGCTCAATTTGGATCACTTAAGCCCTTTGAGTTCAAACGCGATTTAATTCTTCTGTGCTTGAGGAACACCGCAAAAAATGAGCTAGGAGCAATTAAACCTGGTATACTCTAACCAAAATCGAGTTATTTGCCTGTCAATCTGTGTTGCTAAAACTCCCCGTCAGTGCTTGATTAAAGAAACGCCCAATATAAGAAAAGATTTGCTCTGTCCTTTGCACCATCGGCTGATCTATGGATTCCAACCCATCAAAAACTAGACGAGGTCGCTCCACTTCTGGGCGAGTGCGAGGAGCCATCCTATCGCCTCAAGGGTGGCAAAAGTTTCAGACGGCAAAACAGCAGGCGGAATCCGACGAAACCTGGGGTAAACGCTTCAGCCAGGAAGACCTGAGTGATCGCACCGGACTCTCTCTAAATACCCTCGCTCGCATTTTCAAGCGCGAACTGGGGGTTGATCGCCAGTCATTAGAGTATCTTTTCCGGGCGTTTGGGCTGGAATTGACGCAAACAGACCTGACATCCCCTGCCTCATCATCCCAAGAGACAGAGATCCGCTTGACAAATCCCCAACAGGACTGGGATATGGCGGTCGATGCCTCGGTGTTTTATGGACGGGAGGCAGAACTGGCGCAACTGTGGCAGTGGATTGTATCTGAGCGCTGTCGAATAGTCGGGTTGTTGGGTATTGGAGGCATTGGTAAAAGCACGATCGCGGTCAAGGCTGCGCTGCAAATGCAGACAGAATTTGAGATTGTCGTGTGGCGCTCCCTGGCTAATGCACCACCACTGGATGAACTCTTATCAAGCCTGCTGAAGTTTCTCATGCCAGTTTTTGGGGAAGATCCCATCATTCCTACCACGCTCGATCAACAGATATCCAAACTGATGCAATATCTGCGGTCACGTCGGTGTTTATTGCTACTCGATAATGCTGAGACCATTTTGCAGCGTGAGCCAGTGGGACAATGGCGATCGGACTACGAAGGTTACGGACAATTGCTCAGAGCTATTGGCGAAGCATCCCACCAAAGCTCTTTGTTGCTCACTAGTCGAGAAAAGCCACGCGAAATAGCACTGATGGAAGGCGCACAGGCGCTGGTGCGATCGCTGACCTTGAGTGGATTAACACCTGCTGATGGACGCGCTATTTTTCGGCAAAAAGGAGTATTTACAGGGTCAGAAGCCGAATGGCAGACTTTAATTCAACACTACGGCGGCAATCCGCTGGCGTTGAAACTGGTGGCAGCCGCAATTCAGGATTTGTTTGACGGCAGCATTACCGAGGTGTTGCCCTATATCAGTCAGGGATTGGCTGTTTTTGAAGACATCCGCGATTTGCTAGATCGTCAGTTCGATCGCCTCTGTGAAGCCGAACAAAAAACACTGTTCTGGTTTGCAATTCATCGGGAGCCAGTCTCGATTGCAGATATTCGAGAGAGCGTGGTTGATCCTGCTACTCAACAAAGTGTACCCAATCTGATCAACTCGCTACTGAGGCGATCGCTAATTGAAAAAAACGATGGGTTATTCTTCTTGCAACCTGTAGTGATGGAGTATGTCACACAGCGCTTTGTACAGCAAATTTGCATCGAATTTGAGACGCAGAAACTTAACGTTTGGCAAACGCATCCCTTAGTGCGAGTACAAGCAAAAGATTACATTCGAGAGATTCAGACGCGCTTAATTGTGCAACCTGTGATGGAACGGTTGCAGTCTTGTTTTGGCAGTGTAGCGGCGATCGAGGCACAAGCAAGGCACATATTAACGCAACAGGGAAAAAAACCAGGATACTTGGCAGGCAACCTAATTAACCTGCTGGTGCAGCTTCAAGTGGACTTACGCGGCTCAGATTTTTCCGGTCTTGTGGTGCAGCAAGCCGACTTACGGCAGGTCGATTTAGCCGGGGCCAATTTTCAGAATGCTGACTTAACGAAATCTATCTTTTCAGAAACCCTCAACGTTGCAAGGTCGGTCGACCTGAGTCCAGACGGACAGACTGTTGCCGTTGGCGATTCCAATGGCAACATCTATCTCTGGAACATTAGCACAGCTCAACTTCTGGGCATCTTTTCAGGACACAAAGGCTGGGTTTGGTCAGTTACCTTTAGTCCTGATAGCAGAACGTTAGCCAGCAGCAGTAGTGATAGTTCGGTGCGCTTGTGGGATATCCAGAATGGAAACTGCTTGCAGGTGCTAACAGAACACAAAGGTTGTGTTTGGTCAGTAAGTTTTAGTGCCGATGGCCAGCAATTAGCGAGTTGCAGCGATGACAAAACGGTGCGCTTATGGAATTTGCAAGGGCAGTGTCTGCGTGTTTTGAAGGGGCACACCCAAAGTGTTTATTCTGTCCACTTCGCTCCTGACCAGCAAACCTTAGCCAGTAGCAGTAGTGATACAACGATTCGGATCTGGGATGTGAGCAATGGGAACTGCCTGAGTGTCTTAGAGGGGCATACCAGCGGGGTTCGGTGTGTGCGATACAGCCCGGATGGCCAACTGCTCGCTAGCGGATGCCGGGATGGGTCGATTCGTTTGTGGAGCAATTATCTGTCCGACGATCGACATCCAAAACCCGCTTTTAAGTTGCTGCATGGACATACCGATTTTGTTTGGAGTATCGCCTTTAGCCCGGATGGTCGTCTCTTAGTGAGCGGTGGTCGCGATGGTACTCTGCGCCTGTGGAATGTGCAAGACGGGCAATCCATTCATGTACTTGAGGGTCATACCCACGATGTTTATGGACTTGCTATCTGTGCCGACAATCAATTGTTGATCAGCACAGGAGAAGACCAGACGGTGCGGCTGTGGCATTTACAGAGTGGACGAAACCTGAAAACCTTGCGTGGATACACGGGTGGGGTTCACTCCCTGAGCCTCAGTGCAGATGGTCAACTGCTTGCTAGTAGTGGTCAGAATGCGATGATTCAGGTGTGGCGTTTGCAGATGGATAGCAATCTGCCACGACTTCAGCCCTACAAAACTTTTCCTAGCCCGACCCGTCGGATTTCATCATTCAGCAACGTCAGCTTTAGTCCTGATAATCAAACGCTGGCGATCAATCGACATGATGAATCGATCGCTTTATGGAATATCCAAACTGGACACCTCGATCGCTGGTCAGCGCACAACGCATCCATCTGGACAGTTTTGTTTAGCCCAACGGGACAAATTTTGGCAAGCAGTAGTTATGATTGCACTGTGCGACTTTGGGATGTGCAAACGCATCACTGTTTGCATATGTTACGCGGACACCAGAGCGCTATTCGCGCGATCGCATTTGATCCGGGCGGTCAATGGTTAGCAAGTGGCAGTTTTGATTTCACCATTCGATTATGGGATGTGCAAACTGGAGAATGTCTGAAGGTTTTGCAAGGACATACGGGAGCCGTTTTCGCACTGGCATTTGACAAGAGTGGTCATCGACTAGTAAGCGGTAGTCACGACCAAACTATTCGATTATGGGATGTGCAAACTGGAGAATGTCTGAAGGTTTTGCAGGGCCATACAGGAGCCGTCTGGACGCTTGCCATCACTCCCGATGGTCGAATCTTAGCAAGTGGCGGTGTCGATCAAACCATTCGACTATGGGATCTGCAAACGGGGCATTGCCTCCACATCCTGGATGAACATAGCGGTTGGGTTCAGTCAGCGATCTTTAACTCTAACGGTCAAATCCTATTCAGTGGTAGTGACGATCGCACAATCAAGCTTTGGGATGTGCAAACAGGATGCTGTATCGAAACGTTGACGGTCAATCGCCTGTATGAAGGTATGAATATTCAAGGAGCAACTGGGTTGACAGTAGCTCAAAGAACTACCCTGAAAGCGTTAGGTGCAATTGACTATTGAGGCGATATCCAGCCAGATTCAGCGCCTTTGCTTGTGCTTAATGGTGTCTAACAGCTGTTGAAAGGCTTTGAGCGATCGCGCCATTTCCTCATTCACAAGTTGCTCAATCTGTTCATCCGAGAGTATTTGCGTTTCGCTTGTTATAACCTGTTCATCGCTTTCATCGTCAATCAGCCTTGTAGGCAGCAGAGAAACCTTACGATACCTTTCTAGCGTTGACGGCTCCAGCATCATCACGGTTTCAGGAGTTGCTATCTGAAAATATTGCCATGCAGATTCAGGCGGAATATCTGTGCAATCCCACACCAACCGCAGTGGCTTTGCCCCTAAAGGGAGCGATCGCCAACGTTCACTTTGACAGAGCATTTGATAGTGTTCATAGAGCAGCCTGGATTGCATCATGCCAAAAGATGTCTCTGAGTGAGCAATGAGTGGATTAATCGTTGCATCCAACCGATCGATGGCAAAACTAGCAAAGCAAACGCCGTTACTCACGGACTTTCCTAGCTGAATCTGGTTTTCTAATCCTCTGAGATAACGGTCAAAGACCTGGTTGTATACGTTTAGAGAAAACATTAACGTAGCATTCACATTCATGCCTTCGCCAAGCAGTTGTTCAATCACCGGCAGCATCAATCGAGTCGCTGGGATTCTCAGCAACAAATTACTCCACCCCACAGCTCGCCAGATTTTTTGAGCAGCAGCGATCGCAGTTTCAGCTTCAAATAGCGTGTCAGGCGGCAGATCGACTTGAACATAGCCATCTCGTCCTTGTGTATGAGCATGAACTTGTTTCAACCGATCAGCGGCTAATTGTAAATCTCGCACAAGCAAATATTCATAATCCGATCGAGTACTCCGGCTACTTCCGCGTTGTGCCAGCATACTGAAGTCGCGATCGTACGCATGTCCCTGGATGGCAAGGTTCAAAGCGTCAAAGTTTGATCGTGTACCCCTTAACCCATCCTCTTCAATGGCTTGTTGCAACTGACCACTGCTCACCCAGGTTCGCTCAAACCCATCAAGCCAAATGGATTGTCTAGAGTGACGGAGTGACTGCAACAGGTTCATAGCTTACAAACTTTATGCTCAAAGATTCAAACGTTCAATAAACCAGTTTGGCAACTTTCTTCAAATTACACCACGCAAGATCCATGACTTAAGCGCCAATTTAAGTAGGGGTGATTAGAGCGTCGATACTGTTGGCATGCGACACAAATCGGTCTTTTCCCCCTATCCTCACAAAAGTTAGTCATGGTAAGTAAACTTACTTTACGTGCAATACAGCAGTTTTCTTTTGCATGAGGTACAAAGTCACTGGTTTTGAGGCAGGAGGCAGGAGGCAGAAGGCAGAAGAATAATTTGATTTGTGAATCCTTGGTTCTGTACTTCATTTAGCTGCAAACTGCTGTAAGCTAATGAGCAATCGCTTGTGTTAATGAGGTGCTGGTGAATTGCGAGGAGTAGCACGATTGCCTAACATGGCAAATGCAAGAGTGCGATCGCTTCAATGACATTGCTATCAAGGACAATTACCTGATTTATTCCAGCACTGTTTAATAGTTTTAAAAGCTGTAATCTTTATAGAGAATAGCTTACACCAATAAAGCGAACCATTCCGTTATGATCCATGTAAAGAGATTTTCATAATAAGAAAGGTATTACAAAGTTAGTATAAAGCAATCAAGCTATTATATAAAGTTTATTTGAATGTTAGCTTAACTTTCTTAACTGTCTTAACTGTCCTTGCATCTTTGCCATAGTTCTAAGAAAATATCTGAGTGTAAAAAGTGCAGTAGGGTTTATTTACTGTCAGATGCCACAAGCAAAGTGATTCAAAGGACATCATATTTTAAAAAGATTTATGGCGTTAACGAACTTTATTGAAATAAAGTTGAACAAATATGCTCAAAAAATTTTCAATAGTGGTGAACATTCTGATGATCTTGCCTTTGGGCAACTGAGCTTTTATCTGTGTTCGCGTCGAGTGTCGAATGGTAATTTTATCCAATCATATTAGGGAGATCCAAAATGCGATTCGTTCTAGAGTTAATTCATCGCCCTAGATAAGAGATTCAAGTTAAAGCCTTGAAAATCTTATAACTGATTGATGGATGTGGATGAAAGTCCCATTTCTTAAGGATAACGTGACTTTTTATCTGATCGCATAGAGGTTAATCACGGCTTGCGAAGCTGGTAAAAGGGCGCAATCACAAACCTCCTCGGTTGAGGTAACACTGGCCCTAATAGGGAGCCTTTATAGGGAGGGTTAGCTTATGCAAATCCCCTAAAAAAGCGTCCTATTCCCTATCAGGGAAAACCGATGTTAGCAGGGCAACTTAATATGACTTCAATCAAGACACTGAGCTTAAACTAATAGGTTTAATGGACAATGACTTCAAGCAAGCAACCTTTTGAGTTGCCGAGTTTTTATGTACCTTGGCCGGCACGGCTGAACCCAAACCTGGAAGCGGCACGGGTACATTCTAAAGCCTGGGCTTATGAAATGGGGATTTTGGGTGGGGTAGAGGGTTCAGAAGACTATGGGATTTGGGATGAGCGCAAGTTTGATGCCCATGACTATGCGTTGTTGTGTTCTTATACCCATCCAGATGCCGATGAACCCATGCTCAATCTGGTAACTGACTGGTATGTTTGGGTATTTTTCTTCGACGATCACTTCCTTGAGCTTTACAAGCGTAGCCAAGATATGGCTGGGGCTAAGAAGTACCTCGATGGACTGCCAGCATTTATGCCTGTGCAGCCCCAAAAAACGTCGCCAGAACCCACCAATGCTGTAGAACGGGGTCTAGTAGACCTCTGGAATCGCACCATCCCCAATGCCTCTCAAGATTGGGTAATCCGGTTTTCTGAGAGTACCATCAATCTTCTCAAAGAGTCTCAGTGGGAACTCGCCAATATCAGCCAGAATCGAGTTGCTAACCCGATTGAGTACATTGAGATGCGCCGTAAGGTGGGGGGAGCGCCCTGGTCAGCTAACTTAGTGGAACACGCGGTTGGGGCAGAAATTCCGGCTGCGATCGCCCCGACTCGGCCAATGCGTGTCCTCAAAGACACCTTTTCTGATGGGGTACATCTGCGAAATGACATCTTCTCTTACCAAAGAGAAGTGGAAGAAGAAGGGGAAAATGCTAACTGTATCCTGGTTTTAGAACGATTCCTCGATGTGAGTACCCAAGAGGCAGCCAACCTCACTAACGACTTACTAACATCTCGGGTGCAACAGTTCGAGAACACCTTTATCACAGAGCTTCCTTCTTTGTTCGAGGAATATAGTCTGAGTCCCGATGAGCGTCTGAAAGTAGTCCTATATGCCAAAGGACTTCAAGATTGGCAGTCGGGGGGTCATGAGTGGCACATGAGATCGAGCCGCTACATGAACCAGACATCAGACAAATCTTCGACAGCAAACTGGGTTTTAGGCGGCCCCACTGGACTAGGCACATCGGCGGCCCGTCTGGGAGCTTTATCCGATAGTTTGGGACTGAAACGGTTCAAAAGCTTCACTCATGTCCTCTATCAGCCTGTAGGGCCAGTAACTCTGCCGCAGTTTTATATGCCCTTCTCCACCAGTTTGAATCCTCATTTAGACGAGGCTCGGCGGCATTCTAAGGAATGGGCGCGTCAAATGGGGATGTTGGACGTACTGCCAGGGATGCCCAGCATTTATATCTGGGATGACCACAAATTCGATGTGGCCGACGTAGCTTTATGCGGTGCCTATATTCATCCCAATGGTTCTAGTCCTGAGTTGAATATCACAGCCTGTTGGCTGGTTTGGGGAACATACGCCGATGACTACTTCCCGGCACTGTACGGCTATAACCGCAATATGGCAGGGGCAAAAGTTTTCAACGCTCGGCTATCAGCGTTTATGCCCCTTGATGGGAGTCCTATTCCCCTACCAACGAACCCAGTCGAACGGGGTTTAGCGGATATTTGGGCGCGGACGGCTGGGCCGATGACAGCTAATGCTCGTCGCCAGTTTCGTCAGGCGATCGAGGATATGACCGAAAGTTGGTTATGGGAACTGGCGAACCAGATCCAAAATCGCATTCCCGACCCTATAGACTATGTGGAAATGCGCCGTAAGACTTTTGGTTCTGACCTGACTATGAGCCTGTCTCGACTCTCTCAAGGAGACGAGATCCCATCAGAGATATTCCGCACCCGAACCATGCAGAATATCGAGAATTCAGCCGCCGATTTCGCCTGTTTGACGAACGATATTTTTTCTTACCAGAAAGAAATCGAATTTGAGGGCGAGATTAATAATGGTGTACTGGCGGTTCAAAATTTCCTTAACTGCAATATCCCCCAGTCCGTCGCCATTGTTAACGACCTGATGACCTCTCGTGCCCTTCAGTTTGAACATATCGTTGCAACTGAACTCCCTATCTTGTGTGACGATTTCAATCTGGATACCAGTGCCCGGAAGAAACTGTACGGATACGTCAAGAAACTGGAACAGTGGATGTGCGGCGTACTCAAATGGCATAGGGCAGTAGACCGCTATAAGGAATTTGAATTGCGGAATAACTCGACAGAACAGCGTTTACTCCAAGGCCCCACAGGATTAGGCACTGCCGCGACTCAGATTAGACCAAGTGTTGGTCAGAAAACAACTCAAACCAATGTTCAGCCAATAGTGCAGAACGTACTGAGTAGTCCGACAGGGTTAGGGACTTCAGCGACCAAAATCGGAACGCTGTTAGGAAGGAAAGGTTAGCTCTATCTGAGTCCCTATTCCGGCCAATCAAATAACTTGTCAACAAACATTACCAATGGAGATTCATCATGACTAATACAGCAAACACTCCCCTAGAAAATCTAATTGAGCAACTGCCAATGGCTTTGCAGACCGAAGCGGCGCGGAAATTGGCAGGCACCACCAAAACCCAACCCCAGATGCAGGGAATTACCTCGCGGTGGCTTTTAAAACTACTGCCTTGGGTAGAAACCGTGGGGGGTAGCTATCAGGTCAACCGCCGCTTAACCTATGAAGTTGGGGATGGACGGGTCAGCTTCAGTAATACAGGGGCCCAGATACAGGTCATTCCGCAAGAACTCACTGAGTTACCTTTATTTCGGGGATTTGAAGATGTCGAGGTGTTAAACACCTTAGCTAGTCAATTTCTACAACAAGAATTTGCTGCGGGTGATGTGATCATCCAAGAAGGTCAACCAGCCGATAGAGTATTGCTAATTGCTCATGGTAAAGTCAACAAAATTGGCGCAGGCAAGTATGACGATCGCGTTGTTTTGAGTGTATTAGCCGATGGCGATCATTTTGGCGACTACGCTTTAGTAGAAGGCCAGGATACTTGGGATGTGACTCTCACAGCCATTACCCGTTGCACCATCTTGTCTCTGCCTCAAGCAGCTTTTCAAAACCTGGTTAACCGGTCTGAGGCTTTACAAACGCAAGTGGATCAATTCAGGGAAAAATTGCGCCAACCCCAAAACCAATACGGGGAAGCCTCGATTGATATTACCTCCGGCCACCTTGCAGAGGCAGTATTACCTGGGACTTTTGCAGATTATGAACTCAATGCACGAGAATATGAGTTAAGTGTCGCTCAAACCGTTTTGCAAATCAATACGCGGGTTGCTGACCTCTACAACGAACCCATGAATCAGACTGAGGAACAATTGCGCCTCACTATTGAAGCATTACGGGAACGCCAAGAACACGAAATGGTTAACAATCGTGACTTCGGACTGTTACACAATGCCGATCTCAAACAACGCATCTTTACCCGCAGTGGCCCTCCAACTCCTGACGATCTCGATGAATTGATCTCCATTGTTTGGAAAGAACCAAGCTTTTTCTTAGCTCATCCCCGCACCATTGCCGCGTTTGGTCGGCAATGCAACGCCCTTGGACTTTATCCCAACCCTATCCCTATGGGTAACAGTGCAATTCCGGCTTGGCGTGGTATTCCCATCTATCCTTGCAATAAAATTCCCGTTACGAAAGAGCGTACTAGCTCGATCATGTTAATGCGTGTGGGAGCAAGCAACCAGGGTGTTATTGGTCTGCATAAAACTGGTATTCCTGATGAATATCAGCCTAGTTTGTCTGTCCGCTTCATGGGTATTAACGAAAAGGCCGTTATTTCTTACCTAGTTAGTGCTTACTACTCTACAGCCGTTCTTGTTCCTGATGCACTAGGCATCCTTGAAGATGTAGAAATTGGTCTCTAAGTACAGCTTTGCGTAAAATCATAGCGTTTTTAATGCAAGAGGATGCATTGGCATTGTCAGTCGATGCGTTGGCATTGTTAATCGATGCATTGGCATTGTTAGTCGATGCATTGGTATTGCCAGTCAATGCGTTGGCATTGCCAGTCGATGCGTTGGCATTGTTAGTCGATGCGTTGGCATTGTTAGCCGATGCATTGGCATTGCCAAATTTAATTCGCTACGAATTAATGAAATGCTGTACTAAGTAGTCGGACATCCTCTTCAAAGTAGGGGCGAACATTCGTTTGCTCTTACTCTCCGATGCTTTCTCTTAGGAATGTAAATTTAGTTGCATGAAACGTTAACTTTATGACAGATGCTTTGATTAGGCCTGATTTAGACCAAGAAAACAGGCAACTCCAGATGAGCTTAGGCACGAAAGGGGCGCGGAAATTAGCCACAACCACGAAAACTCCGCCCCAGATGCAAGGCATTACCCCAAGGTGGTTGTTACAGATGTTGCCTTGGGTGCAAGTTAAGGGTGGAGCCTATCGGGTTAACCGTCGCTTGACCTATGATGTCGGTAACGGACGGGTCAGCTTTACCAATACAGGGGCCCAGGTGCGAGTCATTCCCCAAGCCCTTTGTGAACTATCTTTACTGCGTGGTTTTGAGGATATTGAGGTACTCAGCGCTTTAGCAGACCGCTTTGTACAACAAGAATTTGCCCCTGGTGAGGTAATTGTACGGGAAGGTCAACCAGCTAACCAGGTGTTATTAATTGCTCATGGTAAAGTTAATAAGCTGAAGGCAGGCAAATATGAGGCGGAAGCTTTACGGGATATCTTAGCTGATGGCGATTGTTTTGGTGGCGAAGCTATAGTTCTATCTCAGGAAACTTGGGAGGTTAGCCTGAAAGCTGTTACGCGCTGCATAGTTTTGTCTTTGCCAGTGCAGGCGTTTCGAGAATTGATGAACCAGTCTGCAACGCTTCAGGCTCAGGTTGATCGCTTTAGAGCTATATTGAGCAAACCCCAGGATCGGCATAATCAAGCGGCGATCGCCCTGACTGCGGGTCATAGTCAGGAAACTGAGTTACCCAGGACATTTGTTGATTACGACTTGAAACCACGGGAATATGAGTTAAGCCTCGCTCAAACCATTTTACGGGTGAATACGCGAGTTGCTGACCTCTACAACGAACCCATGAACCAGACGGAGCAACAATTACGGCTGACTATCGAAGCGTTGCGGGAACGGCAAGAATACGAAATGCTGAATAATCTTGATTTCGGATTGTTGCACAATGCCGATCTCAAGCAACGCATCTTTACCCGCACCGGGCCACCAACTCCAGATGATTTTGATGAATTGCTCTCTCGGCGGCGCAAATCGCATTTTTTCCTAGCTCACCCTCGCGCGATCGCTGCTTTTGGCCGGGAGTGTAACCGTCGTGGAATCTATTCCCCAAGCACGGAGGTCAACGGCAAGATTGTACCTGCATGGCGCAACTATCCGATTTTTCCTTGTAACAAAATTCCGATTACTAAAGAGGGTACTAGCTCTATTTTGATATTCCGGACTGGAGAAGAGAACCAAGGGGTGATAGGTCTACACAAAACGGGTATCCCTGATGAATACCAACCCAGTTTGTCTGTGCGGTTTTCGGGTATCAACGAAAAAGGGATTATATCTTATCTTGTCACCGCCTACTACAGTGCAGTTATACTTATTCCCGATGCACTTGGCATCCTGGAAGATGTTGAAATTGGGCGCTGAGGGAAGGGTAAACCTGACTTTTTTATAGCGATTAAATTAAATGTCGCCGTGACAAATTGCTGTCTTTGAAATAAGTAGAGCGTTGTTTGATACTCCAACCAACTTTTGTCGATTAAGTGTAGTACTGTAATCTTAAAAATGAATTATTTATGGTGAATACTCAAGTCTTTGAATGGTCATCTTTTAAAGAAACTACCTTTGACCTTAAAGCTTATTTATCAGAACGGCGATCGCAAGTTGAAGCAGCGCTTGAACAATCAATCACTGTAGTCTATCCAGAAATACTCTATGAATCCATGCGCTATTCTTTGCTGGCTGGAGGAAAGCGCCTACGCCCGATTCTATGTCTTGCCTGTTGTGAACTGGTTGGAGGCACAGTTGAGATGGCGATGCCTACTGCTTGTACGTTGGAAATGATTCACACCTTTTCTCTGATCCATGACGATTTACCCACAATGGATAATGATGACTATCGACGCGGCAAGTTAACTAACCATAAAATTTATGGCGAAAACATTGCCATTCTAGCTGGTGATGCGCTTTTAGCCTACGCCTTTGAGTTTCTTGTGGTTCAAACCAAAGGAGTTGCTGGCCAGCAGTTATTGCAGGTTGTTGCTAAGTTGGCTCATGCAGTAGCAGCAACAGGTTTAGTTGGCGGTCAAGTTGTTGATTTACAATCTGAGGGATTGCAGAATATTGACATCAAAACTCTCAACTTTATTCATGCTCACAAAACAGGAGCTTTGTTAGAAGCTTCCATTCTCTCAGGTGCAATGCTAGCGAAAGCTGATAACGAAGTCCTGCAAAAGCTTTCTTGCTATGCTTCCTACATTGGTCTAGCTTTTCAAATTGTTGATGATATTTTGGATGTAATTGGGACACAAGAAGAACTCGGTAAAACCCCAGGCAAGGATCAAAAGGCACAGAAAGTTACGTATCCCAGTTTATGGGGTATTGAGGAATCAAAACGCAAGAGCCAAGAATTAGTTGACCTAGCCAAAGCTGAACTTGTTGATTTTGGAGCAAAGGCACAACCTCTAATGGCGATCGCAGACTATATCACAGCTAGAACACATTAGTCAGCGCTCACTCTGCTCAGAAGATCGCAAAAAAAGTCAGGTTACTTTAAAGTAGATCGAAAACTTTTGCCAGTTGACGAAATAATGAGGGTTTCAGGCGTCGGTTTTGGGACTGGCAATCATAGCCAGTTGCGATCGCTTGAAGTGTTTATCATCTAATGCCTGTAGAGAGCCTCAAGTTATGATAGCGACGTTGCGATCGCAACGTAGTACCAATTGGTAGTGGGGCGATTGAGAGTTTAATTCGCTAAGTTGTTAATTTAAGAATCAAAGGTAACAGTAAATTTTGGTTCAAAAATAATGCAGACATTATGTTAAATCTTCGATGCCAATGGATGGCTAAATAGTTGAAATAATGTCTGCGATTCTATCTTTACCTCTTTTATTCATCCTTAAACAGTTGGGTAAATTTTATACATTTATTTTGGGTTTGGGCTTTATTTCGTGACAATAGATACATCCTCTCAAACTCCTGCCGTAGACTTTTCACTTCAATAAATATCAAATCATTTCAGTTATGTCTTTCTGGGATATCTCAAGAAGATCAAATATTGTAGGTTATCTGTAAAAATTTGTTATTATAAGAACTAAGTATAAAAAATATTTATTTGGCGATCGCTCTACCGGAGAGGTCATCTCACGAAATCGCATTGCTCCCACTCTTTAAACTCCTTTGTTGTTCCAGTCTTTTCTGCGACAAAGAAAAGGCGATTTTCGGACTGATATGTTCCAAAACTTGGTCGCGTACAGATGTTTCGATGGTTTCAAATGTTTCGTTTTTTCCGGGTGGAGTATTTTTATAAAGAATTTTGGCTATCTCTTTGATATGGGCAACTAAGAAGTTTTCTATCTTCTGGGACCATTATTTTATCCTTTTTTCAAACATACTTTCTGACTGCCATAATTTTCTCAGCTATGGACAGTATTCGTATAGTCCCTCCAATAATTCGCGTTAGGATCAGAACAAGAATTGCTGTATAGTTTGAGGTATGCCAGATCATACTCCCAAGAGTTGCTCTATGATTGCTCTACCTGGTATTGCCATTCACAACAAGATATATGAAAGTGATAATTCTCTAGTTTATCGGGGCATCAGAGACGATGGAGTAGCGATCATCGTAAAAATACTAAAACTTGATTATCCCTCACCTCAAGAACTAACTCGCTACAGACAGGAATATAAAATTACTCGTTCCCTTAACTTGGAAGGAGTGATTAAGGCATACAGCCAGCAGGATTATCAACGCACTCTGGTGATTCTCTTAGAAGATTTTGGGGGAGAGTCCCTAGAGCAATGGATGCACAAGCGCCCAGATATCTTCTGCCCCATGCCTTTATCTACTTTTCTAGGTGTTGCGATCGCTATTTGCGATATTCTAGGCAGAATCCATGCAGCCAATATCATTCATAAAGATATCAACCCTGGAAACATAGTCCTAAATCTCGATACTGGCGTTGTCAAAATTATTGACTTTGGGATTGCTACCCAATTTAACCGCACGAATCCGACTTTCAAAAGTCCTCATGTTTTAGAAGGAACACTTGCATACTTATCTCCAGAGCAAACCGGGCGGATGAACCGTTTGCTCGATTATCGCACCGATTTATACTCCCTTGGTGTGACGTTCTACGAACTGCTAACCGGATATCTGCCGTTTCCCACAGCAGACATCCTGGAGCTAGTTCATTGTCATATTGCTAAAGTGCCTGTTCCACCTCACGAACTGAATGCAACGATCCCTAAAGCCCTTTCAGATATCGTTTTGAAATTGATGGCGAAAAACGCAGAGGATCGTTATCAGAGTGCCTGGGGCATCAAAGCAGATTTAGAAATCGGTCTTCACCAGTTCGCACAAACCGATAAAATCGATGGCATTCAACTGGGTCTTCAAGACGTTTGCGATCAGTTTCAAATTCCCCAAAAATTGTATGGACGCGAAGCAGAGATTGAAGCATTATTAGCAGCGTTTGACAGAGTAGCAAAAACGGGGAATGAAAAATTGAGAGTGAAGAATCAAGAAAATTCTCAATTCCATGTTGAAATGATGTTGGTATGTGGCTACTCTGGGGTTGGCAAATCAGCGTTAGTACAAGAACTCTATAAGCCCATCACTGCAAAGCGCGGCTATTTTGTCTCTGGTAAGTTTGATCAATTTGGGCGTAATATTCCCTACAGCGCGATCGCAGATGCCCTGCAAAAATTGGTACAACAATTGCTCGGTGAACCAGACAAGCAAGTGCAACAATGGCGATCGCGCTTGCTAACGGCTTTGGGAACCAACGGACAAATTATCATTGATATCATTCCGGAAGTTGAATTAATTATCGGCAAGCAGCTGCCTGTATCAGAAGTCGGAGGAACTGAAGCTCAAAATCGTTTCAATCTAATTTTTCAGAAGTTTGTGCGGGTGTTTTGTTCATCACACCCGCTTGTGATCTTTTTAGATGATTTGCAATGGATAGACTCAGCAACGCTGAAGTTAATCGAGCTGATGTTGCTTGATGAACAAACACAATTCCTGTTTTTAATTGGAGCCTATCGAGATAATGAGGTAAATCCAACTCATCCGTTGATGTTAACGCTAGAGAGACTGCGAAAACAAGGGGCAGTGCTTCAGGAGATAATCCTGTCACCATTAACGCTAGGTCCACTGAGTGAGTTGATTGCCGAGACGCTACATCAGAATGCAGACACCGTTTGTTCCTTGGCTGGGTTAGTACTGCGTAAAACCGAGGGCAATCCTTTCTTTGTCGGTGAATTTTTGAGAATGCTGCATAGCGAAAATCTGCTGACATTTGACCCCCCTCAATCCCCCCTTACTAAGGGGGGAAGTCAAGGGGGGTGGCAATGGAACATTGCTGAGATTCAAGCTCAAAATATTACCGATAATGTGGTGGAGTTGCTATTGATCCAGTTAAATAAATTACCAGAAAACACACAGCAAATTCTCCAGTTAGCAGCTTGTATCGGTGCTGAATTTAATTTAAATACGTTAGCGATCGTTTGCGAACAATCTCCTAAAGTAATTTCTCTAGATTTACTAGTAGCCATTCAAGCTGGATTAATTCAACCTATATCTGAATTAGACGAAAACCTATTAGTTCAAGAATATAAGTTTTTGCACGATCGCGTACAACAAGCAGCTTATGCTTTAATCGATGAGTCGCAAAAACTTGGGGTACATCTGCAAATCGGTCGCAATTTACTCGAAAAGACTTCACCAGAGCAGCTAGCAGAGCGGTTGTTTGAAATTGTTGACCAACTCAATTATGGAACCGAGTTAATCACTGAGCCATTCCAACGGAATGAGATTGCCAAACTGAATTTGCAAGCAGGTCAGAAAGCGCTGGCAGCAACGGCTTATGAAGCAGCTTTCAAGTATTTCAATGCAGGGCTTAAACTCCTTGATGTGGAAAGTTGGCAGCGTGAGTATGACCTAACTTTGGTGTTGCATTCAGAGGCAGCAGAGGCAGCATATCTCAGTGGTCACTTTGACGAAATGGAGCAGCTTGTAGAAGAAGTACTCAACCGTGCAAAGATAGTGCTAGACACAGTGAAAGCTTACGATAGCAGGATTCAAGCATGGCTGTCACGGGGAGACCCTAAAGAAGCCCTTAAAACTGGCTTGGAAGTGCTGCAACTCTTGGGAATTAGTTTAGTGGAAGCTCCAAGTCAGTTAGATGTTCAAGCAGGATTAGAGGAAACAACCTCACGATTGGCTGGGCGGGAAATCGAAGATTTGATTGATCTGCCAGAGATGACTGAACCTGTGCCACTGGCAGCAATCCACATTTTAGTCAGCACAGTCGGTGCGGCTTTTAATGTGTCACCCGCTCTGATGGTGCTGATTGTGTGCAATATGGTGAATTTATCGATCGCCAATGGAAACGCTATCTGGTCGCTGCTCGGTTATGCTGCTTATGGCATGATGCTATGTGGAGTTGTACAAGACTTTGAACTGGGCTATCGATTTGGCAAACTATCCTTAAATTTAGCGAAAAGATTAAGTAACAAGAAAGGTAACTGCAAAGCATTGCTGATGGTGAATTTTCATATAATTCACTGGAAAGACCACCTGAAAGAGACGTTCCCTGTTTTAGCTGATGCTTATCAAAGCGGTATAGAAAGTGGAGAGTTTGAATTTGCCAGTTATTGTGCATTCAGCCTATGTTATTGCCCCTTTTTTGCAGGACAAGAACTGACAGAACTGGAACAACAAACAGCGATTTATCGTAAAGCCACCAATCAAATTAGACGAGAGACTCCTGCCACTTGGCTGGCAATGTTGCAGCAAACGATCCTTAACCTGCGAGGTAAATCTGAAAATCCAAGTCGCTTAGTGGGTTGTATCTATGAGGAAGAGCAAGCGCTATCACGGGCGATCGCTGTTAAGGATGGAACTAGTATTCACTATTTTTACTTAAATAAGCTGATTTTATGCTATCTGTTCGGGGAGTATGAGCAAGCTGCAAAAACGGCCACTTTGGCAGAACAGTATTTAGGCGCAGCCACAGCAATAATCTCTGTAGCTATATTTCATTTCTATGACTCTCTAATATTTCTGAGCTTGTTGGCGGATGCTTCAAACTCTGAAAAAGCAGCTTGGTTAAATCGCGTTAACGCCAACCAGGAGAAGATGCAGAAATGGGCACACCACGCCCCCATGAATTTTTTGCATAAGTTTCAGTTAGTTGAAGCAGAGAAAGCACGAGTTTTAGGTCAGTTTTTTGAGGCAGAGGAGTTTTACGAACAAGCAATTCTTGGTGCTAAAGAAAACGAGTACCTTCAAGAAGAAGCCTTGAGCTATGAGTTAGCTGCCAAACATTACTTGGCTCGTGGTCGAGAAAGATTTGCCCAACTCTATATGAAGGAAGCCCATTACTGCTATGAGCGGTGGGGAGCAACCGCAAAAGCCAAAGATTTAGAGACTCGCTATCCACAGTTTTTTCCTCAGTCGCTGAATGTGGCTCCCACACCAGTTCACACCACTGCCGGAACTACTTCTAACACCTCACATATTGCTTTCGATTTAGCAACAGTGATCAGAGCATTCCAAGCCATCTCTCGCGAAATTGAACTGGATCAGTTACTCAATTCTTTGATGCAGATATTAATTGAGAATGCTGGCGCACAAACTGGATGCTTGATTTTGGAAAACGCAGGAGAATGGGCGATCGAGGCTGCTTGTGAACTCAATGATGGAGCAAATCTTTGTAATACACAAGTACTGCAATCGATTTCAATGGTGAACCGTTTACCCGAATCCATTATTCATTATGTGATTCGGACTCATGAATCTGTCATCTTAAATGATGCAACTCGTGAAGGAAATTTCATCAATGAGCCATATATTCAGCAGAACCAAACGAAATCACTTCTTTGTTTGCCACTATTGAATCAAAGTAAGCTTGTTGGCGTGCTGTATCTGGAAAATCGATTAGTAACTGGGGCATTCACAGAAGAGCGATCGCAACTTCTAAATCTACTATCTACTCAGGCAGCAATTGCGATCGAAAATGCCAAACTCTACTCAGAGCAACGTGCAAGCAAAAGTCGAATGACTCAATTTTTAGAAGCGATTCCATTAGGAGTTGCAGTTGTGGATGCGGCTGGTCGCCCTTACTACTTCAATCAACAAGCAACTCAGTTAACAGGTAAAGGGGTTGTTTCTTCCGTAACAATGGATCAACTTACAGAGACGTATCAAGCCTATATAGCCGGAACGAATCAAAAATATCCTACTGAAAAACTGAATTTATACCGGGCGTTGAAAGGTGAACGCACGAGGACAAATGATTTAGAAATTCACCGAGGCGACACCATTATTCCAGTTGAGATTTGGGGAACGCCAGTTTTTGACGAACAGGGCAATGTGGCCTATGCGATCGCTACCTTTCAAGACATTACCGAACGCAAGAAAGCTGAACAACTACTTGCTGATTATAATCGCACCTTAGAGCAACAGGTTGCTGAACGAACTGTGCTACTCTCTGAGGAGATTGAAGAGCGCCAGCGAATTGAAACTGTCCTACGACAGAGTGAAGAACAACGCAGGTTGACAATGGACTTCACACACATTGGCAGTTGGAACTGGAATATTATTGAGAACACAGTCGATTGGAACGACAATCATGCGCGATTACTGGGATTAGTTCCTAGTGAAGTTGAGAGCAGTTATCAGGCATGGCGAGATCGTGTTCATCCAGAAGATATTGATCGAGTTGAGCAAGCCGTTGAAACAGCCCTAGAAACCCATACCGATTTTGAAGCGGAATATCGAGTGATTCATCCAGATGGCAGTATTCGTTGGTTAGTTGGCAAAGGTCGAGGCATTTACAACATAACTGGACAGCCTGTGCAAATGTTAGGAATAATTCTTGACATTAGCGAACAGCGAGACGCTGCACTACGTGAACGCAGACGTGCTGAGGAAGCTTCCATTTTAGAAGAACGCAACCGCATGGCACGAGAAATTCACGATTCGTTAGCGCAGGCTTTTACAGGCATTTTGCTTCATGTCGGATCTACAACACAAATGCTGGTAGATGATTCAGGCTCTGCTCAGATATATCTGGAAAGGCTGGAAAAGATTGATGAATTAGCTCGAACTGGACTTGCTGAAGCTCGTCGTTCAGTGGTAGCGCTCCGTCCCCAGTTGTTAGAAGAAAATACTTTACAGATTGCTCTACATTGCCTTGTAACTCAAATGCGGTCAACTACCAAGACCACTTTAATCTACGAAAGCAAGGGTATAGTTTACTCTCTTCCAACTGAAGTGGAAAATCACTTACTACGGATTGGACAGGAAGCTTTAACAAACGCCATCAAATACGCCAATGCTAGTAAAATTCTGGTTGAGCTAGTGTATGACGATACTCAATGTCTTCTGCGCGTTAAAGATGATGGGCAGGGCTTTGGGCTTGGTAGTATTTCATCACCTAGGGGCTTCGGTTTGTTGGGAATGAGCGAGCGAGCAGAAAAGATTGGGGCACACCTGACGATTCAAAGCCAACCTGGGCAAGGAACAGAAATTGTTGTTATTGTCAACTGGGAGTGAAAATCACCATGAGTCAATCCACTAAAATTCGGGTTCTGATTGTTGATGATCACTCCCTCGTTACAGAAGGATTGGCAAACATCATTAACTATGATCCAGAGATGACAGTGGTTGCTCAAGCGGAGGACGGACAACAGGCGATTGACCGATATCGTGAACATCAGCCTGATATTACACTAATGGATTTACGGATGCCGAGAATGGCAGGGGTTGAAGCCATTACTGCGATTTGTGCTGAATTTAAGTCAGCTCGAATTATTGTGCTAACAACCTACGATGGCGATGAAGATATTTATCGAGGATTGCGAGCAGGTGCTCACGGCTATCTGCTTAAAGATGCAAAACCAAATGAACTTTTGAATGCGATCCGTATCGTTCATAGTGGTCAGCAGTATGTTTCTTCGACTGTGGCAAGCAAGCTGGTAGAACGGATGAACAACCCAGTACTCAGTGAACGAGAGCTAGAAGTGCTCCGTTTAATGGCGCAGGGATTGAGTAACCAAGACATTGGAACTGCTCTAAATATTGGTGAAAGCACTGTTAAATCGCATGTGACTCGTATTTTGAGCAAGCTGGGAGTTAGCGATCGCACCCAAGCCGTCATTGTTGCTGTTAAACGCGGGCTTGTTAATTTATAAGTTTCACTTTAGTCAAGGCTTGGATTCCGACTTTAGTCGGAGTCAATCTACTGCTTTTGATGGATTACTTCATCCATCCTTATGTTGTGCCAAATTATGGACTTTCAGTGGATGACATGTAAAAGTAAATTACCTATATTGACTTCATGCAAACGCTAACAGCAATTTAGTTGCAGGGTTTAAGTTTGCTTGACAGGTCTGAAAGATGGCTGACGATCGCAAGCATCATTCTTTGTTTGTCCCGCCTTTAATTCAGGATCACATTCAAGGTGTGCTAAGTGCCAGTGTTGTACTCATCATGTATGGAGATTATGAATGTTTTCAAAGTGCAAACGCCTATCGGTTGATTAAAGCCGCTCAACAGCAGTTAAGTCATTCTTTCGCGGAGAATGATGTGTGTTTTATCTTTCGTCATTTTCCCCAGAAACAGATTCATCCTCATGCTCAACGGGCAGCAGAAGCAGCGGAAGCAGCAGCAATGCAAGGTCAGTTTTGGCAGATGCATGAGATGCTCTTTATCTATCAACAAGCGTTAGAGAACGGATACCTTGTGGAATATGCGAATCGTCTGGGACTTGACATTCCTCGATTTTTGCAAGACTTATCCAAAGGAGTTTATGTCGATCACATCATTGCAGACATTCAAGGTGGATATCGAAGTGGGGTAAAAGCTGCACCAGCTTTGTTTGTTAATGAGATTCGTTATCGTGAGCCTTGGACTATTGAGCAATTGACAGTAACCATTATGGCAGCAATTAACTAACGTTTTTGATGTTTATCCCAACAAAGGTTTTCATGAAGAGCGCTTTATGACTTTAACTTCAAATCACAATTCACTTGAATGCTGAAAGTCTAGGAGGACACACATCACCGAAGAGGCGGAGGGGAAGGGGGCAGGGAGCAGGGGGAGCAAGCCCTTTCCTTTGGCGTGGAGCGTAGCGGAACATGGGTATGTTCGCGGAGCGTTTCGTAGAAAAGCCCCGCCCTTCTTGGAGTACAAGCTCTGTCTCAGACCGTCCCCCTTGCTCCCTGCTCCCCTCCCATGCCGAACAATTAAATCACGTTTTAACTCAAAGAACTTGAGTGGTCTAAATTGAGCGATCGCCCAAGAATAAAAAGTAACGAATCTAAACAGCAAATCCACCAATTTAAAGGAGAACAAGATGAGTAGCAATCCTGTAACCAGTCAAGACATGAAACTCGAAGTTGTGGTGATACCTGTTGCCGATGTCGATCGCTCCAAAGACTTTTACAAAACGTTAGGCTGGCGACTCGATGCTGACTTTCCTGGCGAGAATGGTTTCCGAGTCGTGCAATTTACCCCGCCTGGATCGCAAGCATCAATCATCTTTGGGAAAGGAGTGTCGTTAGCCGAGCCAGGCTCAGTTCAAGGCTTATATCTCATCGTTTACGACATCGAAGCAGCCCGTGCCGAACTTGTTGAGCGGGGTGTGGAGGTGAGTGAAGTATTCCACGACATCGGCGGGATCTTCCACCATGCCGGAACTGAGGGACGAGTACCAGGCCCCGATCCAAAGCGTGGCGATTATGCTTCCTATGCCTCGTTCAGTGATCCTGACGGCAATGGTTGGATACTCCAAGAAGTCAGGGTGCGGCTTCCCGGACGGTAATGGAACATTGATCGCTTAAGGACAGAAGCGAAGTTCACGACAGAGGTTATGACAAGGAAATAGGTGGAGAAGTAGAGGAATGGAGGAGTTACTTATCATCTCCTCTACCTCCTCCGCTATCAACGCAATGTAGTGCCATACTAGCCAACAAGTTTTAGAGGAGTCACAAATGAAGATTTTTGTTGCCGGGGCAACAGGAGCGATCGGTCGCCCACTACTCGACCAATTACTTGCCAAAGGACACAACGTAATCGCGCTGACCCGCTCCCAAGAAAGAGCAGAGTCATTAGCGGCACAGGGAATCGAATCGGCGATCACAGATGTATTCGACGCGGATTCAGTTAAAGCGGCTATTAGCCAGGCTCAACCGGAGGTGGTGATTGAACAACTCACCGCCTTACCCAAAACTTACAGCCGCGAATCAATGAGTGCAGCAGGGCCTCTGAATACGCGCATTCGGTTAGAAGGCGGAGCCAATGTGCTGGCGGCAGCACGGGCAGCAGGGGTGCGCCGTTACCTGAGACAGTCGGTCGCCTTCTGGGGAATTCCCGGTGCTGGATTAGCAGATGAGGAAACACCATTATCGCTTGATGCCTCCCCCGCCGTTGCCGCAGATGCTCGCCTCGTAACTGAGATTGAACACCGTTTATTGGAAACATCCAATCTCGAAGGAATTGCTTTACGCTATGGTTTCTTCTACGGACCCGGCACCTGGTTCAATCCGGATGGTGATGTAGCGCAACAGGTGCGGCAGCAACAGTTTCCAATCGTTGGGAATGGTGATGGCGTCTGGTCATGGTTACACATTGAGGATGCAGCGATCGCAACAGTTGCAGCCGCAGAGCAGGGCAATAGGGGTGTTTATCTGATTGTGGATGATCAGCCTTTAGCGGTGCGTGATTGGCTGCCTGCGTTTGCTCGATCGCTGAATGCTCCACCCCCGCCGCGAGTATCCGTTGAAGATGCTCTCAAACTAGAGGGGGGTGCAGACATTATTTACTACCAGACTCAGATGCGAGGCGCATCGAATGCCTTGGCAAAACGCGAACTGAATTTTCAGCCTCGACCGTTGGAATGGATGGTTAACACCGTTGCGGCTCATGCCAATTAACAAGTTAAAGGAAAAGTAAGATGAAGATTGCTCAGTATGGAACAGCGATCGTCGTTATGCATGTAATCGTTCATGGACTGCACGGCTTCGCGCATAACGAAATCCCAGTTTCCCTTTCTCTGCTTCAGGGTTTGTTTGTAGGTGTTGTGGTGATATTAGCTCCCATTATTGCAGCCGGTTTACTCTGGACGCCGTTCTACCGCATCGGTAGCTGGCTCTTGCTGGGTTCAATGGCAGGCTCACTCCTTTCTGCAATTTATAATCATCACTTAGTCATTAGCCCGGATCATGTTTCTCAAGTGTCCTTTGAAGGGTTTGGTTTACTTTTCCAAGTCACCGCTTACCTGATGTTAATTGTCGATGGATTGGGATGTTGGATTAGTGGATTAGCGTTGAGAACGACCCAGCTACCAGAGAAGGCGATATAAGTTTCTGTCAACGGTTTTAACCACTATCGTCCCCTACTGTCCCGGTTTGCGTACCACTGTGGGAATGTCATGAGTGAAAAACACGCCTAATCGAAGGTAAGTTCTCGTGTTTTCACCGAAGAAGCGGAGGAGCAGGGAGCAGGGGGAGCAAGCCCTGGTCTGGAGCCGTGGAGCGGAGTGGAACATGGGTCTGTTCGCGGAGCGTTTCGTAGAAAAGCCCCGCCATAAAGGGCGCTCTTACTGGGGCGGAGTACAAGCTCGTTTGGTGTTTTCCCCCTTGCTCCCTGCTCCCCTGCCTCTTTTGACAACTCACGGCGGATGGCTTAAAACTCAACAACCATAGACTCATCACGAGAAAACTAGAACTAAAGGAGGAATTCATGATTACTGCCAAAATTCTCGCTTTTGCCGGGAGTGTTCGCCAAGATTCTGTCAACAAAAAACTGGCGAAAATTGCTGTTGAAGGAGCTAAAGCCGTAGGTGCAGAAGTGTCCTACCTGGATTTTCGCGATCTGCCCTTACCGCTCTATGATGAAGATTTGGAGGAGGCTGAGGGATTGCCAGAAAATGCCCTCAAGCTCAAGGCCCTCATGAAAGCGCATCAGGGATTCCTCATTGCCTGCCCAGAATATAACAGTTCGATCACCCCACTGCTGAAAAATGCGATCGATTGGGCATCGCGTCCTGAACCGGACGAACCTTCATTGGTGTGTTTCAAAGAAAAAGTTGCGGTGTTAATGAGTGCTTCCCCTGGAAATTTGGGAGGCTTACGAGGATTAACTCATGTCCGTTCCATCCTTGGCAACATTGGAGTTCTGGTATTGCCAGATCAGCAGGCAATAGGGAACGCTTATCAAGCGTTTGATGAGAATGGCAATTTGAAGGATGAAGCCCAACAGACAAGTATCCTGCAACTTGGCAGCAAACTCGCAACAGTGGCTGCCAAACTCAATCTCCCTGTCTAAACAAAGTAGAGCATTTCAACATTTTTAGACGGTAAAGGTGCGGCTTCCCAGGTTCACACCACCGTGGCTCTTGGTTAAAAAGAAACCTGTTACTTGCCTGAGCAGCATGGTTTCATCGCAACTTGACTGCATCTGGGTATGAAAAATTTCAACAACATTGGAGAACAATTATGACTCAAGTAAAACATCCTGCTGATCCAACCCCTCCAACCTTGGAAGGGAAACTGGCTCTGTTACGGAAATTAAGGGATGAATTGGGCAGCGGTGATACCATTCGTCGCCTCTTTTTTGGCGACCTGGAACCCATTGCCCTTCAACCTGGAGGAGCGAACACGGTCGTTCATCTTTACAACAAAGCTGATGATGTCACGATTGCCTATTGTTCTTCTTACGATGTATTTCTGGCTGCCCGTCTGGGACGAGTCACCGAATTCGACCCCGCCGAAATCAAGTAGAGATATGGTTAACGCCTTATCTAAGGGAGCGTGGCATTATGTCGTCAATTGAGGAAGTGACAAAGACAATTGACCTGATCATTGCGCCTGTCGTCATGATCACGGCTTGTGCCATCGTGGTAAATGGGTTGATTGTCCGGTACGGTTCCCTTGGCGATCGCCTACGTATCGTCAACCACGAACTGAGCGACTTGCAGGAGTCCGATCTGGCTCACAATCAAAACAAAGCTCAGAGGTTACAAGAACTTGAATCCCTGCTGAGGGATCTGCTGAGGCACCATCATTTCGTGCATGATGCTCTTGTTCTTACTTATACTTCCATCCTAGTCTTTATGCTGGATATGCTGGTCATTGCTATAGCAGTCGCCATTAATGCCAATTGGCTATCACAGATGGCACTGATAGTCTTTCTGGGCGGAGTTGCCGTTCTATTTGGGGGAATAGTTTTGATTGCCTACGAGCTTCGCACATCTCACTATTCCATTCAATTAGAAGTGAATCGTATTTGTCGCCTGTGCCGCCACCAACACACCAAACTGGCAGGAAATTGAGCTAGGTGCAAAATATTCGCAAAGACCTACGCATTCAATCGAGGGTAAGTTCTCGTGTTTTCACAACTCACTACGGATAGCTCAAAACTCAACAATCCTGTTCTTTAAATTATCAGAGGTTTTGTCATGAAAATTGTTGTCATTGGTGGCAATGGACTGATCGGTAAGAAGCTTGTCAACAGGCTACGTGAGCGCGGACATGAAACGGTGGCAGCGTCCCCTTCTTCAGGTGTCAACGCTGTTACAGGTGAGGGGCTGGCTGAGGCGTTAGCGGGTGCCCAAGTTGTTGTCGATGTGACAAACTCACCCTCCTTTGAGGATGCGGCGGTGTTGGAGTTCTTCGAGAAGTCAACCCGAAACCTGCTGGCGGCGGAGGCAGACGCGGGTGTGGCTCATCACATTGTAGTATCAATCGTCGGTGCCGATAGCATCCCTGATAGCGGCTATATGCGTGCAAAAGTCGCTCAGGAAAAGTTGATCCAGTCCGCAACAATACCCTATACAATCGTCCGCGCTACGCAGTTCTTTGAGTTCATTGAGACGATCATCGCTCAATTCCCCACGGATGGGCAAACGGTTCACTTGCCCCCTGCCTTTATCCAGCCCATCTGGTCAGATGACGTTGTTGACACGCTGGTTGATATCACACTGGGAGCGCCAGTCAACGGCATTATCGATTTAGCGGGTCCAGATCGGTTTCATTTTGAGGAAATCGTCCGCCAATTCCTGAGTGCAACTCACGACTCACGTCAGGTAGTTGTGGACAGCCACGCCCGTTACTTTGGTGCAGCGTTGAACGATCAGCTCGTTCCGCAGGGCAACTCGCTCATCGGCTCGACCCGTTTTGAGGACTGGCTCAACCGCTCGATCACTCAAAGATCAGCAATGAGAATTCAAGGCTGACACCGATTGAGTTGAGGACACAAAGTTCAACATCCCGCAACTACTGAGTTTTGTAATGCTCAACTCAACCTACACCTGCCTAATCCGCGATCGGCTTGATTCAGCATAAGGGCACATCATACGGATTTATATCCACCAGTTTGTATTCACGCAAGGAGAACGGAAGTGTTTACTAAATTTTTCTCGCGACTTGCATTCATGACTCTCTCCATATTCATAACGTTCTCCATATTCGCAACTCTCCCCGTATTCGCAGCTTCAGCCAATGATTTATCTGCTGATAAGTCTAAGGTAACGCTGGTCTTTGATCGCGCCCTTCCTAATGTGCCTGGAAAGAGTATCAAAGGCTTGCTGGTCGAATATGCACCAGGTGGCTCAACACCCGCACATATCCATGCAGCCTCGGCTTTTGTCTATGCAACCGTGCTTGAAGGTGCTATTCGTAGCAAAATCAATGATAATCCGGAGCAGGTATATCACGCTGGTGAGAATTTTTTTGAAGTACCTGGCGATCATCATCGTGTCAGCGCAAATGCCAGTAATACTCAACCCATGCGTATGCTAGCCGTCTTTGTCGTCGATACCAATGAAGAGAACCTGACCAGATTGGACGACGAGTAAAACGTAAAATTACATACAAGGATTTTGATGTATCGACACTACCGAACTTAGAGCCGGAGACACTCAAGAGCTAGTGAGTTGGGATGGTAACAACATCACTGTTGCCAATATCACTCAACGTTATGTTCGTGAGCAGGAAAATCCAGAATTACTTCATCACGCAGCTAACAGCCAAGCATATCAGGTCTAACAAGCTCCCTTCCTGCTGTTTTCCTCCAATCCAAATGATTAAGTCGCGTTTTAACTCAAAGAATTTGAGTGGTGTAAATTGAGCGATCGCAGAAGAATGAAGTTAATCGAGGTGGGCAGCAAGCTCCACCAACCTAAAGGAGAACAAGATGAAAACGCAGAAAGTGTGGTTCATTACCGGAGCTTCCAGAGGCTTTGGGTTAGAAATTGCCAAAGCAGCCCTGGCAGCAGGCGACCAGGTAATAGCAACGGTTCGCAGTCAACCCGCACAACTTGCCGCTACCCTGCACGACCACCCGGATCTGTACGTTGTGCAGATGGATGTCACCCAGGAAGACCAGGTACAAGAGGCTGTTAAGCAAAGCATTACCCGTTTCGGCCGGGTTGATGTCTTAGTCAATAATGCCGGGTTTGGCATGGTTACTGCGATCGAAGAAGCCACGGATGCCGAAGTCCGCAAACAGTATGATACCAACGTGTTTGGTTTACTGAACGTGACTCGTGTGGTGTTGCCGTACCTGCGCCAGCAAAAATCCGGGCGGGTGATCAATATCACCTCGCTGTTCGGCTACGATACAGTTCCGGGCTGGGGATTGTACGGGTCCACTAAATTTGCGGTTGAAGGTCTCTCAAAAGGGTTAGCAGTCGAACTAGCACCGCTCGGCATCCACGTCACAGCAGTAGCTCCTGGTCTTTTTAGTACCGACTTCCTGAGCGCTGAATCTTATGTTGCCGCTAAGACCATCATCGACGATTACCAGGAAACGGTAGGGCCGATGCGGAGCGGAGCCGATGCGCTACATGGGCAGCAGCCCGGTGATCCAAAAAAGTTTGCGGCTGTGATTATTCGACTCGCCAATACAGAACGCCCGCCACTGCATTTGCCCGTCGGGAAAGACACGATCGCAATGTACCAGAACAACGCCGCGAAAATGGCACAGGAAATTGAAGCATGGTTGCCAGTCGCTACCAGTACTGACCATGACCACCGCGTAGCAGCTTTGACCATCTCCTAACCTGCAACATTCACACATTATCTCCTTTGGAGATTGTGATGAAACTGGAAGAAGGTCCAAAAGCCGTTGCCTATCATGCAGATGTGACGGAAAGAAGCAACCCGAGCTAATTCGATTTTGAAAGCGAGGTAGGCACAATGAAAACGAACTTTGAGAACGAGTCCTTCGAAGATGAACGTGACAACTATCAACGTGGCGCTGATGGTCGCGATATTTTCGCCGAGCGTGTCCGCAGTAACCAGCACAAGCTCACCTCCCAGCTAAGGCACCAGTACGATTTTATTGTTTGCGGATCTGGATCTTCTGGTTCGGTGGTTGCCCGCAGACTGGCCGAGAATCCAGATGTCAGTGTTCTGCTGGTTGAAGCTGGAGGCACTGATGATCTGCCAAGTGTCATGGAAGCAAATCAATGGCCAATGAACCTTGGAAGCGATCGCGACTGGAGCTTCCCAGGCCAGCCGAATCGACATGTGAACGGTCGTTCGATTCCGTTCTCTATGGGCAAGGTACTTGGCGGTGGATCGAGCATCAACGTCATGGTTTGGGCACGCGGACACAAGCATGATTGGGATTTCTTCGCATCCGTTGCCAACGATCCGGCCTGGAATTATGAATCCGTCTTGAAGATTTATCGTCGCCTAGAAGATTGGCATGGCGTGCCAGACCCGATGTATCGCGGAACAGGAGGGCCAGTATTTGTCCAGCCCGCGCCAGATCCAAACCCGATCGCACCCGCAACGATCGAAGGAGCGCGGGTGGTGGGTATTCCTACTTTTGAAAATCCGAACGGACGCATGATGGAAGCGGCGAAGGGCGCTTCTATCAGCGATGTGCGAGTCCGCAATGGCAAGCGCGAATCGATATTCCGCTCCTATGTCTTCCCTTATATGGATCGGCCAAACCTGACGGTTCTCAGTCATGCACTGGTCACACGGCTGACGTTCCAGGGCAAGCGGGTCACTGGCGTGGAGATCGCTTATCGTGACGCGATCTATCGCATTGGTGCGGCAGTCGAAGTCGTGCTGTCGCTCGGTGCGATCCATACGCCAAAAGTGCTGATGCAATCCGGTATCGGCGATGAAGCCGAGTTGCGGCGATTTGGAATTCCTGTTGTGCAGCACCTTCCCGGTGTGGGACAAAACTTTCAAGACCACGTTGCATTTGATTGTGTCTGGGAATATCAAAACGCTCTCGCACCAAGAAATAACTTGTCTGAGGCAATCTTTTTCTCGACAAGCCAGCCCGGGCTTAACAGTCCAGACTTATTTGTTTGTCAAGCCGAGGTGCCAAAATCCAGTGCCGAGAATGCCGCCCGGTTTGGGCTGCCTGATGCAGGCTGGACGTTGTTTGGAGCGCTCGTGCACCCCAAAAGCCGAGGTCGTCTGCGCCTGACGGGAGCCGATCCATCCGACCCAATTCTGATTGATGCAAACACGCTGTCTGACCCGGATGATCTCAAAACCGCGATCGCCTGCGTAGAACTCTGCCGCGAAGTCGGTAACTCCGCTCCCCTTCGTCCGTTTGTCAAGCGCGAAGTGATGCCAGGTAATTTGAAAGGGGCCGAACTCGAACGCTTTATTCGAGATGCTGCGACGAGTTTCTGGCACGAAACCTGCACCGCGAAGATGGGTCGAGATTCTATGTCGGTGGTGGATAACAACCTGAGAGTGTATGGAATCGACAATCTCCGGATTGCTGATGGATCGATTCTGCCGCGAATAACGACTGGTAACACAATGGCCCCCTGCGTGATCATCGGGGAGCGGGCAGCAGAAATTCTACATCTCGAACATCAGCTGCAAGCCACCGTAAAAACAGGCTTAAGCAAGTAATAGAACCACAACTCTATAGCTTACACTGCATACTTGCATTTTTGTCAACACATAAGTTCTATGACTGAAAACAGACTGCAATTGCACTGTGCCATTCAATAGATTCGTCCCTCGTTTCACTAACCCCTCAAAAGCATAAAGGAGTTTTACTATGGGCATTGAACAGAAAGTTGCTGTTATTACTGGCGCATCGCAGGGCATCGGCGCAGCCCTTGTCAAGGCATATCGCGATCGCAACTATCGGGTGGTCGCCACCTCGCGCTCGATCGAGCCATCGAACGATGATGCAATTCTCACAGTACCCGGCGACATCGCTAATCGAAAAACCGCCGAGCGTGCAATTTCCGAAGGCGTGTCCCGCTTCGGGCGCATCGACACGCTCATCAACAACGCTGGCATCTTCATCGCCAAGCCATTTACCCAATATACTGAGGCTGACTACGAGGTATATCTGGGCACTAACGTCACTGGCTTCTTTCACATGACGCAACTAGCGATCGCCCAGATGGAGAAGCAGGGTAGCGGTCATGTTGTGCAGATATCGACGAGCTTGGTTGACAACCCGATCGCTGGCGTACCATCTGTACTTGCATCGCTCACTAAAGGCGGACTGAATGCCGCGACCAGATCGCTGGCGATCGAGTATGCCAAGCGCGGTATCCGGGTGAACGCGATCGCGCTAGGTAACATCAAGACGCCAATGCACCCCGCCGAGACCCATGCACAGCTCGCTGCCATGCATCCAATGGAGCGTATGGGTGAAATCTCTGACATCGTTGATGCAATCTTCTACCTCGAATCAGCCAACTTTGTGACGGGCGAAATCCTTCACGTCGATGGTGGACAGAGTGCGGGTCACTGACATCACCTTGAGCCAAGAAGAATGACTTTGATGCTTTTGCTTTCAACCAGAGTTGCTCAACCGCCTAGCCTTTAAAGGAACACAGGCATGATCTACGAATTACGCATTTATCACGCCATACCCGGACGACTACCCGCGCTGCTCGCGCGCTTCGAGAACCACACACTGCGAATCTGGGAAAAGCATGGCATCCGCCAAGCTGGATTCTGGACAACGCTAATCGGCGAGAGCGAGAGTAACCAGCTCACCTACCTGCTTGCCTGGGACAACCTGGCTGAACGCCAAGAGCGCTGGAACGCATTCCTCGCCGACCCCGAATGGATCGCAACCAAGACCGAAACTGAGAAGGACGGTTCACTTGTGCAGAACATCCGCAACGAGTTGCTGGCACCGACCGCCTTTTCCTCGGTGAAGTGAGCGATGGGGCGAGCTACGGAACTCAAACCCGTAGCATCCGGCCTAAAGACTCCTCCCCACCATCACAAGTGAGTAATGCGGAGAGATAATCACTTAAAGACATATATCTTGCTTGTATTATTAGCAAGCGTGGGAGATACTTATGTGGCCTAAAACAGAACTGATAGATTTGCTCAAGATCACGCATCCAATAATTCAGGCTCCGATGGCTGGTGCTTCCACACCTGAGTTGGTTGCGGCTGTTTCTAATGCAGGAGGTCTTGGATCATATGGCGGTGCAGCCACTCCACCAGCTAAACTTCGCTCCATTATCAGGCAAATTCGAGAACTGACAGACCAACCCTTTGGAGTTAATTTGTTTGCCCCAGCAGTTGAAGCGTATGAAATTGTGCCTGAGCAGCAAGCAGCAATGTCCGAGTTATTAACAATATGGCATAACGAACTTGATGCAGGGCCTGTTCCCGAACCAATATCAATACTAGGGCCATTCCAAGAGCAATTTACTGTCTTGCTTGAGGAGAAAGTACCTGTTTTTAGTTTCCACTTTGGGCCTGCGCCAATCGAGGCAATTCGTGAGATACACGCTATAGGCTCAATTGTATTAGCAACCGCGACGACCGTCGGTGAAGCAAAAGCTCTAGTCGTTGCAGGAGTTGATGTCATCATAGCTCAGGGCTTTGAAGCCGGAGGTCATCGCGGAACCTTTGCGGTACCTTATGAACAGGGATTGATTGGAACAGCAGCGTTGGTGCCGCAAATAGCTGATGCGGTATCAGTTCCGGTCGTGGCGGCGGGTGGAATCATGGATGCTCGTGGAATCGTTGCTGCATTTGCACTTGGGGCAAGCGGGGTACAGATGGGAACTGCCTTTCTCGCCTGCCCTGAGAACAATATCCCAGAAGTATATAGGCAGGCGGTACTCAAGTGTAAAGACGAAGACACTGTTATTACTGAAGTATTTTCCGGCAAACCCGCCAGAGCAATACGAAATAGATTTATACGTGAAATGGAAAATAACAGGGATAAGGTGCTGCCCTTCCCGGCTCAGATGTCTATAGGGCGGGTTTTGTATCAGACTTCTGCTCAAAAATCAAATCCAGATTTTGTCAGTATGTGGGCAGGACAGGGAGCAGCATTAGCCGAAGCTCTCCCGGCAGGTGAGCTGATCGAAAAAATTATACAAGAATTTCTTGCCGTAACTGCTTCTTTACAACTCAAATAATAACTTAATAGTTCAAACCAAAGTCTATCTCTGAACAACCGCTTGCAGTGAACCGCCAATTATGTTGTTGGTGAGAGTCAAAATTTTATCCTAAATTCACTTGAATGCTGAAAGTTCAGGAGGACACACATCTAAGTCGCGTTTTAACTCAAAGAACTTGAGTGGTGTAAATTAGGCGATCGCAGAAGAATAAAAAGTAACCGAAGTAGATATTCAACTCACGAATCTAAAGGAGAACAAGATGAACAGCAATCACGTAAACAATCCAAACATGAAACTCGAAGTTGTGGTGTTCAGCGTTTCCGACGTAGAACGCACCAAGGCATTCTACCAGAATCTTGGCTGGCGATTCGACATCGACGTGGTGGAGGGCGACTTCCGCGGCGTACACTTTACTCCGCCCAACTCAGATGCCTCGATCCTCTTTGGCAAGGGAGTCACTCCAAATAATTCTGGCTCGGCGCACAACTTGGTTCTCGCTGTGGACGACCTCGACGCCGCCCGCGAAGACTTGATCGCTCGCGGTGTCAACGTGAGCGAGATATTCCACTACGCTGGCGGCCCCTTTAACAACGCCGTGGAGAACCCACGCGTCAATGGGCGCGACCCGCAAGATCGTTCCTACTTCTCATTTGCCTCGTTTGAGGACCCAGACGGGAACGTCTGGCTGCTCCAGGAAATCACAACGCGGCTTCCTGGTCGTCTTTGGGACTCGACACGAGCAGGAGACCTAGACGTTGCGACCCTTGCAAGCCTTCTCCGTGAGACGGCAGAGCAACACGATCACTACGAGAAGACTCACGCCGAGCATCACTGGTGGGACTGGTACGCGCCTTATCTGAGTGCGCGTCAAAATGGCAGCAACCCAGAAGAGGCTGCCGCCATCGCTGACCGTTACATGGAGGAAATTTTTCCTGTTCTTTCCACGTGATGCGGTCAAAATGGCACTCACCAGGTTGGGTTCTAGACAACCTGATGAGTGCTGAATTGAGCGATAGGGCGAACACAGAACTCGAACCTGTCGCTCGCCCCACCATCACAACTGAGTCATGCAGACAGATAATACGTAACCTCAGTTAAATCCAATTGGAGAAAGATTAATGTCTGAAAAAATCAACCATCAACGATGTCGGTTTTTGGGCATTGCGGCCATGACGATTGCGACTACGCAACACCTAAGCCGATTCGGTTGTGCGATCGCCTTTGGCGGGTCGGGCGCTCCAGCAAAGCAAAACTAATGGAGACCACCATGACTCAACCCGGACCCGTGCTCGTCAAAGTTGGTTGACGGTTACTGATCGTGTTTAGCCTGAGCCGTGAAACGAACAATTTGCAGCAAAAAGAAAACACCATGATGAAACTGAAAAAATTACATCACAAAACTAAAGCCCGCACCGCAAGTGCCTTCGTTCTGCTCTCGCTACTCCTCGTCGCACTCTTTGCGGCAGCAGTGTTGCTGGCACTGCCCGCTCGCGTGCTTGCACAGCAATCTGCTCAGACCAGCACACAAACCCAGGTTGTGAACGAGGCGAGCGCGAGGGATATCCGCGGCGCTTCACCGTACATAGCGATCAAAAATGAACCCGCACCCAAGCTGATCGTAGATCCTCCGCTGCCCGAGGGGCTACCCCTGGGCATCTTCTGGGCCCAATACCGAGTGGAGAACTTGCACATCGTACCCGTGTTCGGGAAGGGTGCCCGCCAGGTATCTCCACGTGTCGGGCATCTACACATAACCGTCGACGACCTGCCCTGGTGGTGGGCAGATGCGAGTGACAGCAACACAATCGACATAGCCGGGCTGCCGCCCGGCCAGCACAAGGTGAAGATCGAGTTGGTTGACCCTAACCACAAAGTCTTCCCTGGACAGGTGGTGACGCTGACGTTCACCGTGCCTGGATACAAGAGCGCACACTTGCACTAACGGAACCTCCATGCCCGGCCCGCCTTGCCGGAGTAGAAGAGCACACAAGCCAGCTTCGAGCTTTGGCGCAGCAGGCAGGACAGTCTACTCGTACAGAATATCACTAACAAGTTGCTGGCACCGATCCCGTTTTTCTCGCTGCATTGAGCGATGGGGCGAGCAACGGAATTTAAACCCACAACTCGCCCCACTGTCAGAGCTAAGTAATGTGGGCAGGCAATACATAACCTCAGTTAAATCCAATTAGAGAAAAATCAATGTTAAACAAAATCAACTATCAACGCCGCCGCTTTCTGGGCATTGCAGCCATGACCATTGCGACTACACAACTCGGTCGATTCGGTTCTGCGATCGCACAATCGAGCAATGCAAAACCAAAGGAGTCTACCACGACTCAACCTGGAACCGCGCACACCGACACAACCGCAATCCGCCCCTTCCGCGTCAACATTTCAAAAGAAGCACTCGTTAACCTCCGTCGCCGCATCACAGCAACGCAATGGCCCGAAAAAGAAACTGTTACTGACCTGTCGCAGGGCCTACCGCTCGCGACGATGCAGAAACTCGCACGCTACTGGGCAACAGATTACGACTGGCGCAAGGTCGAGGCAAAGTTGAATACCTTGCCGCATTTCATCACCGAGATCGATGGACTAGACATTCATTTCATTCATGTTCGCTCGAAGCATGAAAACGCTTTGCCGCTCATCGTCACGCACGGATGGCCCGGCTCGATCATTGAGCAGCTAAAGATCATCGATCCATTAACTAATCCTACGGCACATGGAGGAAAAGCCGAGGACGCGTTCCATCTGGTGATTCCGTCGATGCCAGGCTACGGCTTCTCCGGCAAACCGACCACTACTGGTTGGGGCGTTGAGCGCATGGCACGTGCCTGGGACGTGTTGATGAAGCGGCTGGGTTACACCCGTTACGTCGCTCAGGGCGGCGACTGGGGTGCGTTCGTCGTCGACCTGATGGGTGTGCAGGCACCTGCGGGATTGCTCGCCATCCACACCAACTATCCTGGGACAGTTCCAGCCGATGTCGACAAGGCGCTCGTGGCCGGCGATCCACCTCCATCCGGTCTGTCGGCCGAGGAAACGCGCGCCTACAAGCAGCTAGATAGAACGTTGAAGCAAAGAGTCGCCTACGCCAGGTACATGGCATCGCGCCCACAAACCTTGTACGGCATTGCAGATTCCCCCGTCGGGCTAGCCGCTTGGCTTCTCGACCACGATGATGCTGGCGGTCAGCCGGCCGCAGCGGTCGTCGCGGCTCTGAACCGAACCACGAGCGCCACAGGCGAACTGACACGTGACGAGATCCTCGATAACATCACGCTCTACTGGCTGACGAACACGGGAGTCTCTGCATCTCGTCTCTATTGGGAATATAAGGGTGGCTTTTGGAACGCCAAGGGCGTCTCCATTCCGGTAGCTGTGAGCGTCTTTCCCGGCGAGGCATATCAAGCCCCGCGGAGTTGGACGGAGCGGGCTTATCCCAATCTCATTTATTACAACCAGCTCGACAAGGGTGGCCACTTCGCGGCGTGGGAGCAGCCAATGATTTTTGCTCAAGAACTGCGGGCGGCCTTCAAGTCCCTGCGATCATCCAAATGGCAGCCTGGGCAATGACTTCGTTCGTGGAACCACCAATCCCCCATCGTGACCAGCCAGCCGTTCGTTATTCAATTTCGGAACGCAAGCCATTGAGACGGATAAGGTTATTTGTAAAAAGGAAAACACCATGAGCAAGATTATTAAAGCTGCCGCCGTGCAAATTAGCCCCGTGCTGTACAGCCGACAGGGTACTGTTGAGAAGGTCGTTAAGAAGATTCGTGAGCTGGGCCAACAGGGCGTTCAGTTCGCAACCTTCCCCGAAACCATCATTCCCTATTACCCCTACTTCTCTTATGTGCTAGCCCCGTTCGCGTTGGCAAAGGAACATCTGCGGTTGCTTGAAGAGTCGGTTACGGTGCCGTCTGCTGAAACCCAAGCGATCGCCGAAGCCGTGAAGGAGGCAAACATGGTCGTTTCGATCGGCATCAATGAGCGCGACGGCGGCTCGATCTACAATACGCAACTTCTCTTCGACGCAGACGGTACGCTTATCCAGCGCCGCCGCAAGACCACGCCAACTTATAACGAGCGGATACTCTGGGGCCAGGGTGACGGCTCAGGACTGCGCGCCATCGATAGTGCCGTTGGGCGCATCGGACAACTTGCCTGCTGGGAGCATAACAATCCTTTGGCACGGTATGCGATGATCGCCGATGGTGAGCAAATCCACTCGGCGATGTATCCGGGATCGTTCGCCGGTCCGCTGTTCGCGGAGCAAGCAGAAATTAACGTCCGCCAGCACGCCCTTGAATCCGCCTGCTTTGTCGTCTGTGCGACCGCGTGGCTGGATGCGGATCAGCAGGCTCAGATCATGAAAGACACGGGTTGCGCGATCGAGCCGATTTCTGGCGGCTGCTTCACTGCCATTGTGAATCCACAAGGACAGATCATCGGCGAGCCGCTCAAAGCGGGTGAAGGTGAAGTGATTGCCGATCTTGACTTTGCCCAGATCGATGCCCGCAAGCGGCTGATGGATGCACGTGGTCATTACAGCCGCCCTGAACTGCTTAGTTTGTTGATTGATCGGACACCCACGTCGCCCATCCATGAGCGCACCCCACACCCCAATGGTAATGGCTCGCATCTGGTCGTCGAGGAGAGAACTGTCGAGGTTTTCTAATTTCACTGGATCTATCCGAACGCAACGACAGGGAGGTCAGTGCGTGTCTAAAAAAATCAATCATAATCGCCGCTACTTTTTAACAACTATGCTTAAAACTATTGCTGCTACCCAGCTTGGCATGATCGGCTGCTCCATACAACATGCTACCTCAGCAACAGCTAAGTTACCGATTGAAGGTGAACTACCATCTCTTGTTGGCGTGATCGCGTGGCTTAATTCGCAGCCATTAACAGTTGACGAACTGCGTGGAAAAGTCGTGCTGATCAACTTCTGGACTTATACCTGCATCAATTGGCTGCGCCAACTCCCTTATGTTCGCGCGTGGGCCCAGAAGTATAAGGATCAGAGACTAGTAATAATTGGTATACACACACCGGAGTTTGAATTCGAGAAGAATATCGATAATGTCCGCCGAGCCTCAACAGAAATGAAAATTGACTATGCGATCGCCGTAGATAACGATTATGCGGTGTGGCGTGCTTTCGGGAACCGTTATTGGCCAGCCCTTTATTTTATAGACACGCAAGGACGCATTCGCCATCACCAATTCGGCGAGGGCGAGTACGAGCAATCGGAAAGGGTCATTCAACAGCTACTGTCTGAGTCCGGAACTGGCCATGTCGGTTCGGGAATGGTCGAAGTTGACGCTCGTGGTTTTGAAGTCGCCGCCGATTGGGGCAGCCTGAAATCGCCTGAAAACTACCTCGGCTACGAAAGAACGGAGAATTTTGCGTCTCCCGGCGGCGCGGTGTTAAACGAGCCTCGTTTATATAACGCCCCCGCGCAATTAAAACTTAATCAATGGGCACTTTCGGGCGATTGGGCAATCGGAAGACAAGCTATTGTACTGAACAAGTCCGGCGGGCGGATTGCGTACCGCTTCCACGCACGCGACCTTCATCTTGTCATGGGACCGACCGAGCCAGGAACGTCCGTGCGGTTTCGCGTGCTTGTAGATGGGCAGCCAGCAGTCGCGGCTCGCGGACTTGACATCGATGTGCGAGGCGAAGGCACGGCTACCGAACAGCGGTTATACCAACTGGTTCGACAACCGAAGCCTATCAGCGATCGACAGTTCGAGATTGAGTTTCTAGATTCAGGAGTGGAGGCTTTTGCGTTCACGTTCGGTTGATAACGCAAACAGATACGCCTTCACAATAAGCGACAAGAAAGTGAACGCAAGGTAAATGATATGACGATGAAATCCACACATGACAGCCCAATCCTCGTGACCGGAGCGGCTGGCGATCTCGGTGCGATCGGCCGCAACGTTACCGCAATGCTGCTCGCCAAGGGGCATAAGGTGCGCGCCTTGGTTCGGCGGGAGGATGAACGCGCTGAAGGTCTGCGCCAACTTGGTGCTGAGGTCGTCCAAGGCGATCTGACCGACCTTGCCTCGATGCACCGGGCGATCGAAGGGGTTGCGCGCATCTATTTTGGAATGTCGGTCTCGGCGGCTTATCTCGAAGCCACGGTCAACACCGCAGCGGTGGCGCGCCACCACGGTGTCGAGGTCTTCGTGAATATGTCGCAGATGACAGTGACGCAGATGAGCATCACCGAAACCACCCCGAGTCCGCAGCACAAGCTGCACTGGCTTGCAGAACAGGCATTGGCGTGGTCGGGGCTGCCTGTTGTCACGGTGCGGCCGACAGTCTTCCTCGAAGGCTTCTTCCTGCGTCTCGCCGCTGCTGGCGTCCGGGACAGCGATGAACTGGCGCTGCCGCTGGGTAACAGCAAGACCTCACCTATCTCGGCTGTGGATGTGGCGCGCGCCGTTTCCGTGATTCTCGACGATCCTGCACCGCACATTGGTCAAGTTTATAATCTGACCGGATTTGAGTCGGCCGATCTGGACCACTACGCGCGCGTCTTTTCTGAGGCACTCGGCCGAACTATCCGCTATCGTAACGTGCCGCTCTCCGGGTGGACTGATACGCTTCGTGAGTTTGGGGTGCCAACGCACCTCATCAACCACCTCGCGGTGATGGCCGAACTTCACGCGCAGGGGCGGTATGACCGCATGACGGATGATCTGTTCAAGCTTATCGGCAAGACGCCGACGAGCACGTACGACTTTGTGAAATTGCACGCTGCTGAATTCACGCTCAGTGAAGCCACGGCTTGAAGGGCAAACCAAAAAAATCCAAAACTACTCAAAAGGAGGACACCGTCACTCAATCAGAAGTTACGCAACAAAACAGCGGGCAGGCATCTGATGGGGGTGTGATCGGGAGGAATGAACCCATGACCGTCTCGTTGCACACGTCTATCCAGCCGCGATTCCGCACCGTCGACGGGCTGTCCATCCGCTACGCCGAGAGCGAAGATCCGGGGCGAGGTGTAGATGCCCTCCTCCTCAGCCCGTGGCCGGAGAGCCTGTATGCGTTCGAGCCGACGTGGTCGCGGCTTGCCGAACACGCGCACCTCGTGGCGGTGGACCTCCCGGGCTTCGGACATTCCGAGCGCCGCGACGCGCTCATGTCTCCGCGCGCGATGGGCGAGTTCGTCGTGCGCCTTGCCGACGCGTTCGGGCTGGAGCAGCCGCACGTTGTCGGCCCCGACATCGGCACTAGTGCCGCGCTCTTCGCCGCAGCCCTCCACCCGAAGCGGCTGCGTAGCCTCGTGGTCGGGAGCGGGGGCGCGGCAGTTCCGCTACAGCTGGGCGGGCTGCTGAAGGAGTGGGCCGAAGCCCCCGACATCGAGCCGTACCGCCGCCTCGACGCGCGACAGATCGTCACCGCAGCGATCGCCAAGCTTGAGCAATACACGCCGACCGATGCCGCGCGCGAGGACTACCTCTCGTCCTACGAGGGCGAGAGGTTAGCCGAGTCGATGCGCTACGTGCGCGCGTATCCGACGGAACTCCCCGACCTCGCTGGCCTGCTACCGACGATCCAAACGCCAGTGCTGATCGTTGCTGGTCGACGGGATCACGTCGTACCCCTGGTCAACGCAGAGTTTCTCCTCGAACGGTTGCCCGCGAGCAAACTCGCCGTCCTCGACGCGGGGCACTTCACTTGGGAGGATGCCGCCGACGAGTACGCGGCGCTCGTCACGCGCTGGTGGGACGGAGGTTACGCGACCACCGACCACCGAGCTGGCGACTGATCTCGCCGACGAAGGTTCAAGAATTTCATTTGCACGCGTCGGGTTCACAGTTTCGTGGAACTCGAGATTCCAGAACCTGTTGGAACTTGCCGAAGCTTGTGATGTCCCGGTGCGCTGGTTTTGCCGGACTGGAGTTTGCCACACCTGCGAGTGTGGGCTGATTTCCGGATCGGTGAAGTATGATACCGAGCCGCTCGATGCTCCGGCGGTCGGGAATCGATTGATTTGCTGCTCGCGCCTGCAAGAAGACACGGTAATCGATCTCTAGAATGCAATACGGTTCAGTTAAGCCTTTTTTTCTCCCCCTGCTCCCCCTGCCTGCCTTAACAGATAAATTTCCTTAACTGAACTGTATTGCTCTAGAATGCCCGGCAACGTGCATGAAAATATTAAGAAGGATTTTATATGCGCTCTGACATTGTTCCAGGGGCCGTCTTCCCCGACTACGAACTGCTCGACCACACCGCAAAGCGCCGTCAGATCTCCGAGCTGCAAGGGCAACATCCGATGATTCTCGTCCTCAGCCGCGGAGGATACTGCCCCAAGGACCGCCGACAGGCTGAAGGACTTGTCCAACTCCATCGTGAGCTTGAGGTCGGCTATTGCCGACTGGTCACGATTAGCACCGACAATATCACCGAGACGAATGAATATCGCAGTGGTGTCGGTGCCCACTGGCCTTTCCTCTCCGATGCGGGACGCAAAATCCAAAAAGACCTCGACATCGCCGAATACACGGACCCGCTCCACAATCCCATGATTCCCTACACGATTGTCCTCGAACCGGGTCTGGTCATTTATAAGATATACATGGGCTACTGGTTCTTCGGGCGACCCACTCTGGAAGAACTCCGCCAGGACTTGCGCGCCGTTCTCAGGAAATGTCGACCGGACTGGGACATCACAACACCTGAACTGAAAGCGGCGTGGCAGGAAGACCGCAAGGAACTTTTCTACCCATACGGCAAAACCTACGCCCAAACCCTCGGCGAACAGGATTAGAAATGGATTTGAAAGAGCAGATGGCAACCCGCGAAAGCTCTGGGACGGTCAGCGCCGAGCAGCAGTTGTAAGCACTTGGTATCAAACTTCCGGCGATGCCTGAGTCGTTCGGAGTCTATGTGGAAGCAGCTATACAGACGGGCAGTTTGCTGTTTCTGTGGGCTGGACTCTCTGGTGGAATATCCTGATAGAGTTTTGTCGTCGGAAGATAAGCAAGTTGAGTTGAATCCAATTGGAAAAAGATAAATGTCTGAAAAAATCAACTATCAACGCCGCCGCTTTTTGGGCACTGTGGCTATGACCATTGCGACTACACAGCTAGGTCTATTCGGTTCTGCGATCGCACAGTCGAGCAAAACAAAACCAGCAGTTCTGTCCACGACTAAGCCAGGGACAAACACGTCGTTCGGTTCACTAAAGCAGATCGATGCTGGTGTGCTGAATGTCGGATACGCTGAAGCGGGCCCTGCGAATGGCCATCCAGTAATCCTCCTGCATGGATGGCCCTACGACATTCATAGCTATGTCGATGTCGCTCCTTTGTTAGCATCGGCGGGGTACCGGGTGATTGTTCCATATCTGCGCGGCTATGGCATGACGCACTTTCTTTCGAGCGAGACGTTCCGCAATGGGCAGCAGTCGGCGATCGCTGTCGATATTATCGCGCTGATGGATGCGCTCAAAATCGAGAAGGCGATTCTCGCTGGTTATGATTGGGGAGCGCGAACAGCCAACATTATCGCGGCACTCTGGCCGGAACGCTGCAAGGCACTCGTCTCCGTGAGTGGTTATTTGATCGGCAGCCTTGAAGCCAACAAGACACCGCTACCGCCGCAGGCCGAACTCGAATGGTGGTATCAATTTTATTTTGCGACGGAGCGGGGCCGCGCCGGCTACGAAAAATATCGGCATGACTTTAACAAACTTATCTGGCAGCTTGCTTCGCCGAAATGGAACTTCGATGACGCGACGTTTGAGCGCAGTGCCACATCCTTCAACAATCCGGATCACGTCGGTATCGTCATCCATAACTACCGCTGGCGGCTTGGCCTAGCCAAAGGCGAGTCGAGGTATGACGAGATTGAGAAGCGGCTCGCCGTAGCCCCCGCGATCGCCGTGCCCACTATCACACTCGAAGGTGATGCCAATGGTGCGCCGCACCCGAATGCCAGTACCTACGCCAAGAAATTCTTGGGCAAATACGCACACCGGATCGTCAAGGGCGGCATCGGTCACAATCTGCCTCAGGAAGCGCCACGGGAGTTTGCCAAAGCTGTCATCGAAGTTGACGGTTATTAATCGGGTTTAGCCTGAATTGTGAAACGGACAATTTGCAGCAAAGAGAAAACACCATGACCAAACTGAAAAAAGTACATTACAAAACCAAAGCCCGCACCGCAGGTGCTTTCGTCCTGTCGCGACTCCTCGTCACGCTCTTGGCGGCAACAGTGTTTCTGGCACCGCCCGCTCGCCTGCTAGCGCAGCAATTTGCCCAGACCGGCGCACAAACCCAGGTTGCGGGCAAGGCGATGTCTACGACGGGCTACGCCTACGCGACCGAAGACAACGCCATCCGTCCCTTCCGCGTCCACGTCCCGCAAGAGGCGATCGCCGATCTCCGCAGGCGCATTGCGGCGACTCGCTGGCCTGACAAGGAGACTGTCGCCGACCAGTCGCAGGGCGTGCAACTGGCGACAATGAAGGAACTCGCTCGTTACTGGGGAACGAAGTACAACTGGCGGAAAGCCGAGGCGAAGCTGAATGCTTTACCGCAGTTTGTAGCGAACATCGACGGACTGGACATTCACTTTATCCACGTCCGCTCCAAAAATCCTAACGCTTTGCCGTTGCTCGTCACGCACGGATGGCCCGGATCGGTATTTGAACAGCTAAAGATCATCGGCCCGCTGACCGACCCGACGGCCTACGGGGGGCGACCAGAGGACGCCTTCGACCTGGTTATCCCGTCAATTCCCGGCTTCGGCTTCTCCGGCAAACCGATGGGCACAGGTTGGAACCCCGACCACATCGCGCGAGCCTGGGCGGAGCTGATGAAGCGCCTTGGGTACACCCGCTACGTTGCCCAGGGCGGCGATTGGGGGTCCCCTATTTCCAGTGCGATGGCGCGCCAGGCACCAGCAGGATTACTCGGCATCCACATCAACTTGCCGGCAACAATCCCGCCCGAAGTGGCCGCGGTGCTCGCCGCCGGCGGACCCGCGCCAACAGGACTCTCCCAGAAGGAACGCGCGGCGTTCGACTCACTCGAAACGTTAAATAAGAAGAAACGGGCCTACGCCGTGGTGATGGGTACGCGGCCGCAGACGGTCGGGTATGGACTAACGGACTCGCCGACCGGACTCGCGGCGTGGATGCTCGGGCATCCAGGCTTCGCGCAGTGGACAAGCAGCAGCAGCGATTCCGAAAAGTCCCCGACGAAAGACGAGGTGCTGGACAACATCACGCTGTATTGGCTGACGAACAGCGCGGTCTCGTCAGCTCGGCTGTACTGGGAGAACAACAACACCAGCATCTTGAACGCGGCCGCGCAGAAGACCGCCGAGATATCACTTCCGGTGGCTATCACAGTATTTGCAGAGGAGCAATATCTAGCTCCAGAGACATGGGCCCGGCGCGCCTATCGCAACCTGAACTACTTCCATGAGGTCGACAAGGGCGGTCACTTCGCGGCTTGGGAGCAGCCGCAGCTCTTCTCTGAGGAGATCCGCGCGGCGTTTGGGTCACTGCGTTAGTTGAAGAGAGACAAATAAACAATCACTGCACACTAACGACCAACGGCGGATTCAAAGCTTAAATACGCTTTCTCATAGAGGTTTAAATTAGACAGCTTTTAGGCATATTTCTTGGGGAGACTATCGCCGCTTGAAAGCCATTCTGTGTGGCGAACAGCGGACGCGCAACGATCGGGTGTTAGGCTATGCCTTTTATACAGAGTCGTAAGTCGGTCGAGTGGGTATGACTTTAGAGCAAGCTCAGAAACAGGGTATCTCTGCTTGCGAAGTCATCCTGCCAATGGCTCATATCGGAATGGCGCGAAGAAAAGAGCAACCGATAACTTAAAACCCATCGGCGGTAGACTGTTCATTGTTCAGCATAGAGTGATATCGTCTTTTTTGCCGCTTGCAAAACGCGATCGCGTAATTCTAATGGCTCAATTACCTGCATCTTTGCGCCAAACCCCAGCACATAAGCACAAGCCGCTTCTTCTATATCAAACCTCAGCCAGACGCGAGTCCAACCATCGGCATCGGGCGAGTCAATCTGTTCTATTCGGGCAAAGTATCCGGCATAGCGTAACCTAGGCATAACCTCTGGAGCAACACGCACCGTCACGCCATAGTAGGGCAGATTGGCTTTGAACTCAACCATCGATTGTTGCCAATAGTCGGCTAAGTTGAATTCAACTGGGCGAACACAAGGGTCATCCGTAAGTATGGCATCCCTCACTCGTGAAATCCGGTAAGAGCGTACTTCTGACTCTACCGAGGCAACAAAATACCAGACACTGCCTTTAGCAACCAGTCCAAGTGGATTAACCAATCGTTTAACACACTTGCCATCACTGCGTTCATAGCTCAGATGTACTTGCCGCTCTTGCCAAACTGCTGTTTGCAAAATTGGAAATGCTGACATTTCCTCGTCCCATCGATGCCAGCCTGTTGGATCAACATGAATCCGCTGGCTAACCATTTCTGCCTGCTGACGATTGGTGGCAGGTATTGCTGCCAGAAGTTTGAGCAGAGCCGCTTCAAATGCTTGACTCCAGCCTAGATCGGCTAGCAAGTGTGCGGGCTTTGGCAAAAACAGCGCCTGAATCTCTGCCAAGTTAAGTCCTGTCAGCGTAGTTTGATAGCTGTCGAGTAAACTCCAACCACCCCCTTTACCGCGTTCTGCCATCACCGGAACTCCGGCACTGCTGAGGGCATCCATGTCACGATGGATGGTGCGCTCAGATACCTCCAATCGTTCTGCTAAATCCCGCGCCGTTAGCTGACGATAAACCTGCAACAACATCAGAATGGAGAGGAGGCGATCGGCACGCATAACTATCCCAAGACCAATTGGAACTACTTTTTACTTTACTGCCTAAATATGACAAGGGATGTCATGAAGTTCAGCTTATGCTGCATAAAAATGGTTTGGAGTCATCTATTTCTTTAAACCACCTAGCAGGATTTAAGGAGGTTAATTATGCAGCTATTGAAGAATAAAATTGCGCTCGTAGTTGGGGCAACACGCGGTGCAGGTCGTGGTATTGCTGTGGAACTTGGCGCAGCAGGAGCAACCGTTTATGTCACCGGACGCACCACTCTTACTGTGCGATCGGAATACAACCGCCCTGAAACAATCGAAGAAACGGCAAAATTGGTAAACCAGGCTGGTGGGAAAGGAATCGCTGTTCTAGTCGATCATTTAGACCCAAAACAAGTACAGGCGCTTGTTGCTCGTATTGAGCAGGAGCAGGGTCGTCTGGATGTTCTGGTCAACGATATTGGTGCAGAATATCTGGCGGAGTTCAACAAGCCCGTATGGGAGCTTTCTTTGGAGCGAGGATTACGAATGCTGAGACTGGCGATCGACACCCACCTGATCGCTAGCCATTTTGCATTGCCGCTGTTGATCCAGAAACCTGGTGGATTGGTGGTCGAAATTACCGATGGTACTGCCGAATATAACGGCAAAAACTATCGGCTGTCGCTGTTCTATGACCTTGCTAAAACCTCGGTAATTCGCATGGCGTGGGGATTGGCGCAAGAACTTAAACCGCATCAATGCACTGCTGTGGCGCTGACTCCGGGCTGGTTGCGCTCGGAACTCATGCTCGAGCATTTTGGAGTGAGTGAAGCCAACTGGCAGGACGCAACGGCAAAGGAACCGCACTTCATCATTTCTGAAACGCCGCATTATGTTGGGCGTGCAGTTGCCTATCTGGCTGGTGATCCACAAGTGGTGCGCTGGAATGGCCAATCAGTTTCCAGTGGGCAACTGGCGCAGGTTTATGGCTTTACTGATCTCGACGGCTCTCAGCCAGATGCGTGGCGCTACATTCATGAAGTGCAGGAGGCGGGTAAATCTGCTGATGCAACAGGATATAGGTAATGTTCGAGTCACAAAACTTCGTATTCTTTGACAAACTTCAGATTGCAATTAGTGTTTATTCTAATTTCGCGCACCTACTGAAAATTATTAACCCGACGACGATATTGATGTAGCAACAAAGCCGCTCCAGTAAAACCCAAGCCAACTAGCGTCATTGTAGCTGCTGGTTCTGGAACTCTTTGAGGAGTCCGTATAGAGAAATTTAGTACAGCTACACCCCTAGAGGTTAAGGGCCCATCAGTTGAACCTGGAGTCAGCCTGTCTTCTTGAGTGAAAGTTATTAAGCCTGTAGCATTCTCGAATATACCAGTTCCATCAGTAACATTTATGATGCCACCACCGACAATAGTTTGTTGAACCAGATCGATGACAGCGCGATCGCTTGCTCTTCCAAATAACTCATTAGAACCACCAAAATAGCGATCGCCACGAAGGTTGCCTTCTATGCCAAATACAGATGGATCTGCATCAAATGTGCTGAATATTTGGGTTCCGCGTTCCTCAAAACGCCCATAAGTTCTGCTGTCAAAGTTAGTTAATCCGAAAGGGGCATCACCAATACTTTCACCTAAAACGGCTACATCTAGAATGTTTTTTTCCTCATTAAAAACTGGACCAAAGATAGCTAGTGCGTCGTAAGTAATACTGAAATTATAAGTATTTTCCGTACTCTGTGCGGTTACTTCTTGTACATTCGCTCCAAAACTAAATAAACTTAAGGCTATGGGAATGAACCATGTGACTTTTTGACAGTGCATGATAGTCCTTTGTTTTTTAAGTTAAAACACAATTAGTGTCTCACCCAAAATAATACTAGAACTTACGCACTGTATAAAATAACTATCCTCTGTCTTAACGAGCTTCAGTTGTCTCAGGCTGCTGAGGACATGCTTTTTAGATAAGTAGCCTAGGTTTAGAGCGACAAGGGAGCGTTACCCGAAGGGTGAAGATGAATATTCCTCATAATGAGCAGAGCGCCGCATTAGACTGAATGGATGGCGTGATTTACACCCAGACTTGGTATCAGACCAATAAACTATTGCTTGCGAGGTGTGTCTGCCACAAACCATATCGCTACACCTCATTACAAGTCAAACTCATCAGGAGCCGCTGACGAGCCTTGGCAAATCCTACTGCCGTGGTGGAATAGAGTAAATCAAAATGTGGGGCGATTGCGCTTCATCAGTTGCCGCAAGGGCTGAAAAACATTACTGCTGTTCGACCGAGAGCTAATCTGTTTCTCGTCGCTAAAGCTGTGGCCGATGGTGAGCTAATAAAGAACAGATTGGGCACTAGCAAGTTGATCAATTTCCAGTGTATTTCTGGAAAACACATTGTGCCGTATGTATCTAAGATACATATCAATTTAGATCTATAGGATCTAATGATTAATCGCTTTGTCAAATTCATCTTCATTAATTTTTATGCCTCAGCAACTAACTTGATATTTAGTGCATTAATTAGTACTAAAATCTGCAACTATTTATAGAAAGGAGGAATTAGTAATGAATTTTCTACACTTGAAATTAGCAATAGTCTTTGAAATCACCGTCATCTTTGTGGATACACAGTATGATGAGCAGAATAAATGTAATATTATTTAAAGTTTCTTAAGTATTAAGTCTGTTGCTAAATACAGTAAAATTAACTGGTGATTAAACCTTTGAAGCAAACCTCTCACTTTTAAAAAGTTAATATTAATTTCCTAAATGATTAAACATAAGCTCAAATAATCTTTTTAAACAAGAATATAATTCCAGCAAAAACTTTAGACGAAAAAGCTTCATAATATTTCTTGATAATATTTTGATATTCAAAGGTAAGTTAATGCTCAATATAGATTTAGAACGACTTCTTTACGCAGTCAAAATAGATTTTCAAACAGAGGTTATTAAGATTGTTGGGCAAGTTTTTAGCGACACTCAGTTTCAGTTATCGGCTCGGAAAATCGGCAAAGTTCATGCAGCTTTAGTTGTACCACAAATTTATTTAAAATCATTACATCAAGACGATCAAAACATTTTTGATAATAACTTAGCTATTACTTTTAAAAGTGGAACCCGTGCTGTAGGGAATTTTCAAGTAAATTATTTACCTAAAATAAATATCTTAACTATATCTGGGTATTACAAAGAGGGCACGGCTTATCTATGTTATTCTCCAGGGATGAATCCTGATTGGTACAATGGCAGAGGTTATAAAATAGCTCGCCCTGATTGTATTGGAGAAAAGTTTGAGTTGTTAGCGAACAAGTTTTATCCATTTTTTGAAGAATTTTTTGCAGTTTAATTCTAATTAAATGCGTTGTCAGGATGGCTGTAGAGCGACAGATTACGGTGAAATAATCTGTCGCTCTATAAAATCAGCAAACAATTGATGAGCGTTACGGCGTGATATTGGAGTTTGAAGACGTTTGCCTTGATAAGTTTGCTTAATTGGTGACAGATGCACCGCAATGGACTGAATGGATGGCGTAAGAAAGTTAGGTTTAGTGCAGAGTTAAGAGTTCATTCCTCAAACATCGCATTTTCAACCTTGATTTATTGCGCTTGGCTCCATGTATACAATTTCCCAAATATGGCCATCTAAATCAGCAAATCCATGTCCATACATAAAACTGTGGTCTTGCGGTTCATTATAGGTTGTTCCACCGGCGGCGACAGCAAGGCGAATCATTTCATCGACTTGTTCTCGGCTATCAGAAGATAAGCACACAAGGACTTCTGTGCTTTTTGTCGCATCACAAATTTCTTTGGGAGTAAACGTTTTAAACTTCTCATGCGTTAAGAGCATCACAAAGATGCTTTCGGACACAATCATGCAGGTGGCAGTTTCGTCAGTGAATTGAGGATTAAACTCAAAGCCGAGTTGAGTAAAGAACTTGATCGATTGATTGAGGTTTTTGACTGGCAGATTGACGAAAATTTGAGTACTCATAAGTTATTCTTTTGAATTTTTGCACAGTAAAGGATCAGCGAAAAAGTTCTGAGGTTTGAGTCTAAAGGAGAGGCCCGTAAGCACCTCCGGTAATAACAGGTCAAGCCGCCTGTTCGCAATTAACCATCCAGGGAATACCGAATTGATCGACCAACATACCAAAGCGCACAGACAGAAGGTTTGCTCGAGCGGCATCTTCACTTTTCCGTTTTCTGCCAGGGCATGAAAGACACGTTCTGCCTCGGCTGGCTCGTCAACGCTGATTTGCACGTAGAAGCCCTGGGGTGTTTCAAAATACCCAGGCGGGCTATCAGACCCCATCAACAGGCGATCGCCTAAATTAAGGCAGATATGCATGATTTTGTCATGCCATTGGGCGGGCACATCAGAGTTAGTGAGCATCATGACAATTTTGCCGCCCAGACATTGCTCATAAAACTTGAATGCTGCTTCACAGTTGCCGTTGAACATGAGATTCTACATAACAGTCCTCCCGCTCGGTTTGGCTCAGGGCATTTTTCTCTAGGTAAATCAGCAGTCAATATTTCATGGGGTTGCCTCCTTTATTTCCCGTTGTTGCTTCCCTTCTTTGGTTAGTCGAACGGTGCTGCCTCAAATCGACACTCCGCCAAAAATTTTCAACTTCAGCAATTAATTGATAAAGATTTATACAAGATTGTTGAGCAAACACTAGCTGATTCGGAACGCGGTTATGGCAAGTTAACAGTACAAATTGACACAAATGCTTTAGCTCATCTGAAACACTGCCGAAGTGGCGTGAGCATTGCCTTTGAACTCGATTAATTCCGTCCAGAGCTTCAGCTTATGCAATGCTCATTGTGTAACCCCAAAAGCTTTAATATCCAGAGAACTCGTGTCCTTTATACCCAAGACTTACAAAACTACAAATCTGTTTGAAATGCGAAGCTTGACTGGGGCACTCAATGGAATAGGTGAATGTAATTTTAAAAATCTGTTTTACTTGAAAGTATGCTTCAAGCGAATGAAAAACCGCTACCTACGACAGCAGTCGCGAAACGCCTTGGGTATCAGCGAGTTTTTTACAGGCATTTCCCAGAGCTATGCCGAGCGATTTCAGCCGAGTACGTTAGATATATGAAATAAATCTCACATCAAACGAATCGAACACTGTTGCGAGGAGGTAAAACAAGCTGTTAGGCAAGTTCACACTGAAGGTATTTATCTTAGAGGATGTTTGGAAAGTTCTCTTGTCGGTATCAAAAATTTTAGATCCCCCTAAATCCCCCAATAAATTGGGGGACTTTGATTCCGGTTTCCGTCTTTTTAAGGGGGGTTAGAGAGGATCTAAAGAGCCTGAAGTCACAGCGAAATACTTTTCAAACAACCTCTTAGTGAAGCAGCTATTTCAAGGCTATTAGCTAAACCAGGATGTTTTCACGACAAAAAAATTCGCGCTGCCCTTAAAGCAGCGCGAAGAGAAATTTGTTTGGAACCATAACTTTGCCACCCTTTATTGGAAGCATAAGCTTGCCGTTCTGGCAAAGTTATCGGTACTTTTCGCGTTTGAAATGGGGGTGGAGGGACTTGAACCCACACGACCTTTTACGGTCAACGGATTTTCATTCTCCCGCAGCTTTCACTGCTACCTGACGATTTTAACAAAGTCAGGTTTTAAGAATTGGACTCTCCCTTTACCCTCGGCTTAACGTTAGGGTAGCTCCCGTCGGGTCTCTGCACCTTCCCGCAATTTTGGATTTTAGATTTTCAATTGAAGACTAATCGTACAATCTAAAATCACAAATCTAAAATTTTTGGGCTTGGCTCAGGATTGCCATGTCTGTTGCCAGATTTAGGTTTCCCTGAGTTTGAGAGCTTCCACTTGAGGGATTTCTCCTTCAAGGCTCAGTTATCTAAGTCCGTAGCGTCTACCATTCCGCCACACCCCCGCAGTTGTTTTGCAACTAGTATAACTAGTTATTTTTTGGAGGCATCAAATACCGCCTTATCTATTCCACCATCAATTGTGTCTTTTGTCCAACTAGATTAAAAATATTTTTTCCAGATTGTGTGATTCTTTTCCAGAGTTAGAAGTTTTCCTAGTTTTCTGGTAATCAATCTGAATGAATTTTCAATTTTGTCTGACTAGAGCTTTGTTTGCTAGTGGATTCACTATAATAGCACGATACCACCTTTTATTCATCAATTTGGACATAGAGGAGAAATTTTGGCGTAGTTATCTTGAAAGCCTCATGACTATACTTTCCTCACTTTCGCTCTTCAGCCTATGATGGAAAACAGATGCTTAAGACTTGAAAGTTTATGATTGTCGCCCTGCTGTATCTGATTTTGGCTGGAGCTTACCTTCTGGTAATCCCGATTGCTGTTTTGCTGTACCTGAAGCAGCGTTGGTATGTAGCTACCTCCATCGAGCGTACCTTTATGTACTTTTTGGTGTTCTTCTTCTTTCCGGGTTTATTGGTTCTATCGCCGTTTCTAAATTTTCGACCCCAACGGCGGCAAATTGAAGTTTAACTAGATTGGTAGGTCATAACTCTCATGCGACGGATTGACGCTATTGGAATTGGCTTAGGCGTTTTTATTGCTGGCGGCGTGGCATATATAGGATTGCAGCTAGTCGGTTTGGATAATCAGCAAGCTGGTATATGGAGCCAAGTCTTACTAGTCAGTGGGTTATTTGGCTGGTTAGCCACCTATTTTTTCCGTGCGGTGGGACAAAAAATGACCTACCACCAACAACGGGAACAGTATGAGCAAGACTTTCTGCAAAAACGGTTAGATGAGCTTACTCCCGAAGAACTAGCACGAATTCAAGCCCAAATAGAACAAGAAGAGCAATCTCAGGTGTAAAGTTATGATTGGTCATTGGTCATTTGTCATTTGTCCTTTGTTAATGGCCACTGACTAATGACCACTGAACTAATGATCACTGAACTAATGACTAATAACTAATGACTGCAATTTCTGATTGCTTTGAAACCCTTGGGCAAAATGGCGAGTGCGCTCTAATTCCGTTTATTACTGCTGGCGATCCAGATTTAGAAACAACAGCAAAAGCGTTGCAAATTCTAGATCAGAGTGGAGCCGACATTATAGAACTGGGCATACCTTATTCCGATCCTCTGGCTGATGGGCCAGTAATTCAAGCTGCTGCTACTCGCGCCTTACAAAGGGGTACGAAATTGGAGCAGGTGCTAGAAATGTTGCGAGGGATTACTCCCAAATTGCGATCGCCTATTATTTTATTTATCTATTACAACCCAATTCTGCACCGGGGAATTGATAAATTTCTCTCTTCAATCGCTGAGGCTGGGGTAGCAGGATTGGTAGTACCAGATTTGCCCTTGGAAGAAGCAGCAGGCTTGCTCGAACCAGCTAAGAAGATGGGAATTGATGTAATCTTGTTGGTCGCTCCCACCAGTGATGCCCAACGGATAGAAGCGATCGCTCGTTCATCCCGTGGATTTATTTATTTGGTAAGTGTCACAGGGGTAACAGGGGTGCGATCGCAACTGGAAAACCACGTGTCCGATTTACTCAAACAAATTCGTAGTGTTACTGATAAACCCATTGGTGTAGGTTTTGGCATATCGGAAGCCGCCCAAGCCCGTCAGGTAAAGGACTGGGGCGCGGATGCTGTGATTGTGGGCAGCGCTTTTGTGAAACGGTTAGCAGAAGGTTCGCCAGAGCAGGGACTAAATGCGATCGCCCAATTTTGCCAAAGTCTCAAGGTAGCCATCAAAACCACCAACACCAGCACAAATACTCCTCTTGATTAGACGGAGAAAGTAGATTAAAAAAGTATAACAGCGCAGATTTTCTATCCTTATTTGGTAGACAATTTGACCTTTATAGTCTTGAATATTAACATCAGATATTAAGATGTAAAAAAACTAGCCGATACGGTTGCTTATAGTTTGAGTATTATGTGAAGTCAAGTAGGCATAATTTATGAGTGTGAGAGTGAGTCAGTCACAAATGATTATAGTTACGTCGCAATTGAGGAATAAAGGCGATGAGTGAGAGTATGGCGTTTATCGGCGGGGTCGCCGTAGCTGGGCTGGCGGCTCTCGTATTGCTCAAAGGAACAAATACCCCGCTACAACCTAATTTTGCTGTTGCTCCGCAAATGCCAGGGGTAGTAGCGCCGGGAATGCAGCCACAAATGTATTCTCCTTACGGCCCCTATGGGCAACCAATGTATCCGAATCCTAATCAGCCGCCAGTTGCTCCCAACACTGACCAGCGTCTGGAGATGGAGAAGTTGAACACGCAGATGCAGTTGGAGCGTTTAAAAAATGACAATGAGCAGCTGAAGTTGCAAAATCAACAACTCCAAGGCCAAGTTCAAAATTTCAATACTCAACAACAGTGGCAACAAGCCCAGCAGTATAACCAACAAAAAGTAACAGCACTCCAACCGCAAAATCCTTCTTGGTGGTCTTCACCGATGCTTTGGGCTGTGGGAGGTGCAACTCTCACTATTGGTGGTGGTGTTGTCGTCGCTGGTGTATTGGCTTTGTTCTCACCACGGCAGCGTCCAGCCCGTACTGTACAAGTGATTCACCCTTACCAAGGAAATACACCGCCCTTGGTTCCAGTCCGTCGCGCTGAGTTTCTACCTGCTTCGCGGATGGAAGCGAGACGAGTTGAAGCCCCAGAATACGACGAAATGCATTAAGGGACTACCAAAAAATAAATTTAGACAAAACCGGGGTGGGATAACGCGGATTGTAATGCTAAGTGAGTTGACTCAAGATCACGCCTTTATAAGGGTTTTACCTTAAATTGACACTAATACGCAGCCGTGCTGCCCCTACAATAGGATATTTTTTTAACTGAAAGTCCTTAATAGGAAAAATAAAACCACAGATACACACTGATTTAAAATCTCGTTTCCAGCTATCACCTGGAATTTTTTTTTGTTGGGCTGCTGCCGCGAATTGAGGAGGCGATAGCCCCACATTAAGTAATTTCCAGCCAGAAGTTGGGGACGAGATAAGGGACTTCCAAATAAAAAAATATGCCATCGCTTTTAGGGCAAGGGAGCAGGGAGCAGGGAGCAGGGGGAGGAAAAATCGTTTTGATTCCAAAAAATTGGATCATTTATTTTTTGGAGTTCCCTAGCTGATAACTGTTAAAACCCATTTTCAGGAGTTTCTGTAGTATCAGGGCTTTCTGTAGTAGCAGGTTGGTTAGTATCGGGAAGTTTCTGTTGGGTATTTTTCTGACTACCTTGATTTTCTAGTTTAGGTAGTGCTTGTTTTGCCAGATTTTCAGCTGCTTGTTTAAATAATGGTTCTATTCTGTCTCGCCAGTATTTAGTATTAGGTAATTTTTCTGGATGGTTTCTATAATCTAGAACTTTATCCCATTTACCATCATCTATTGCTTTGTTGATTTCATTAGATAACGCCTCTGCCTTAGCCCAATCTTCCTGCCACTGGGCAATTACTTTGCCCGTTTCTTGGATACTAGAAGTTGCATTTGCCGGAATCGATCTTAAAAGTGCGATCGCTCCAACTATATCTCCTGATTCATACTTCTGTCTTGCTTGCTCTATAATATTGGCACTGTTATCACTAGGCTGCGATCGCTCTGTTTTCCCAACGTCGTCAGTTGGCTCCTTTGGTTTTTCTGGTAAGGGAGTTGCTATATTCCTAGATTTTGATTTTGGCTTGGGAGTTGGTCGAGTAGCAATCAGGGTACTATCATTTACTGTCTTAGTTGCAATGCCTTTTTCGCGCAGACAAGAAGCCCATTCTTGATTATTGGTTATCACATCTGAATGTGCCCAAGCTAAACGATCAGAGTTGAGTTTTACTTCTATCCATCCCCGCTTTGTCCGTTTGCCAGTCACCTCGAACTTGGTATTATCACCAACTGTTCGCACAATATTATCAGAATTTATCGAACTAGGTTCAGAACGAATATTAGAATTTCCGACGACAACAGCCGAGCATTTGTTTGCTAAGGCGGTATCGTTACCTGTAAGATTTAAAGCTAAATTTTTCACATTTGGATATACATTTGCTACCAAAGCAGCCGCACCACCAACCAATAATATGCCAATTAATATCGGCAATGGGTCGGATTTGCTAGAGTCTTGACGGGCAGGTTTGACAGGATTTGCTGGTGCAACTGCAACCGTTTGCACCCGAGATACTTGAGGTCGGGATTTGGGGGATTCTTGAGGTGTGGAAAGTACAGGTACAGGATTAATCGCGTCTTTACACGCTTGCAGTGCTTCCGTGGCGTTTTGGTAGCGGTCTTTGAAGTGATAACGCACCATCTTGGATAACACTGCCGCCAATCGGTAGTTCACAGTTACTGATTGCTGCCAAATAATTTCCCCCGTTTCCGGATCTTCTTGTAATTCTGTTGCCTGTAATCCTGTTAGTGCTTGAATGGCGATAATACCGAGAGAATAAATATCACTATTAGGACGGGGTTTACCTTGCCCTTGTTCTGTGGGCATATAGCCAGGAGTGCCAATAACTACTGTGGCAGAGGATTGTCCGCCTACTGTTACTAGTTGTGTATGTAACTGCTTTACTGCTCCAAAGTCGACTAAAACTAACTTATTATCTGAGGCGCGACGGATGATATTATCCGGTTTGATGTCGCGGTGAATCACACCTTGGCGGTGGACAAATTCTAGAATCTCCAGAACTTCCTGCAACAGTTGAATTACTTGGCTTTCACTCCAGCGCTTACCAGGTATGAGTTCTTCAGCTAGAGTATGTCCTTCAATATATTCTTGTACTAAATAAAACTCTTGGTTTTCGTCAAAGTACGCCAGCAGCCTGGGTATTTGGTCATGATTGCCCAGTTTTTCTAAAGTTTCGGCTTCGCTGTTGAACAGGCGTTTAGCAGTATCAAAAACTCTGGGGTCTGTTCCGGGTTTGAGGTGCTTGACAACGCAGATGGGGTTACCGGGCCGCCTAGTATCTTGGGCTATGTAGGTTTGACCAAATCCTCCCATTGCGAGGACTCGAATTACTTGGTAACGATGGTCTAGTAGCTTGCCTATCATATTCACTCCCCAGAGTTATTACCTAATTTTCCAGCTAGTAATAAATATCTCCAAATTTTCTTCAATGAAATCCGCTATCTTGAGAAAAGATTTAGATTAAAAACGCAGCTTTTTAATAAACGCAGACTGTTTATTTTTCTTTTAGTGCCCCTGTTTACTACCAATGCCACCTAAAATAACAAATCCAGTTGCATGGCAGCAGGCTGAAATCCTCATGCAACCTGCTTTCATTCGCGTTATCGACAATATCCGCAAGCAGCTTGATGAATCTTCCTGGACTGGAACTTATCACGATGTCCTAATTTGGCCGCCTAGCACTACTGATGAAGTTAAAGCATTGGTGACTGAGCTGTTGCAAGGAATGGAAACTGCAACACCCCAAGAAGCAGATGAAATCAGAGAGACTCTGGCTCGTCTACCGATGCCCCATCCAGGATATCATCTACGTTTGCAGCGTCAACAGCAAGAAGCAAGTATCGATTTGTGGGAGTTGTGTTATGAAGTGTGTTTTCTTGAATACACCCCACAGGAGGAAGTTGCTGATATTGATACTAGTTTAATCGATGAACTTGGTGAAGTCGATTGGCTGCGTTTGGATGCTAAGTCTAAGGAATTAGTTAAGCAGGCGTTTGCTAAATTGCCAGAAAGTTGAAAGCCTCAAAATAGAATACACTTCATAAGCCTACCTACATGGGCTTATTGAAGTGAGGCGATCGCTTTTCCTCAAGCAGCAAAATCTTCACTCATGCGGCTATACTCAATTGAGTTGTTAGGTTCTGACTGTGTTTTCAATTTGGCGATAAATTCTCCCATCCCTGGTATTTCAAAATTTTGGACAGTAAAGGATAAATAGAGAGTTCATAAAAAGCTTTGAAGCGATCGCTTTAAGCATAACCCTCTTTTGTCACTTTGGTAGAACCCAATCGCTGAAAGCCTTTCAGGGCTTCCATCTCCAGGTTTTGGCTACAAACTTGAATTACTGTTAGAAAATAAAAGCTCAAAGCTCGACTACATAAAAGTTTCAGAATGTTGCTTCGATTATTGTTTTCTGAAAGTGACAAAAGAGGGATAACCCCTTTCACTTCTACGCCCACCTTACAAAACCTCAAACTCTTCTACACTTATCCCAGCTTGTCGTAAAATACTGCCCAGCGTACCAATAGTAATTTCTCGATGACGAGGCACAATCGCAGTACGGGTTCCTTCATCGGTAGATTTGGCAAACTTTACGTGACTACCCTTTTGGCTAACTTCCCCAAAGCCTGCTGCTTCTAATCTACGCTTAACCTCACGATAAGGTAATGGTTTAAGCGGCATCTATTTCTATCTGAAGTGTCTTAATTTGAGGAAGAACAGTAGCTACTGGTGGTTCAAAATGTAGTGACAAAGCTTCTTCAAGATTAGCCAATGCCTCAGTTTCAGTCTCGCCCTGGCTAGCAATATCAATCTCCAAGCACTGTGCCACAAACCAGTTACCTTCCTGCCATACGCTTGCAGTAAAAGTTCGTTTCATAAGTTTTTATTGTTCGGCACTTTCTTTTGATTTGATTATACGCTAGAAGAAAACCGGAGGTGCATTGAAGCCGCAAACGCTTATTTGCTAAGATTTCCAATGCGACAACATTGAAACAGGGCAACTTCTCATCACCATGCCAACATCTACACTTGACGATAAAGACGCAGCAGCTATCGAAGCTGCCAGAGTTGGGGTTGCTATATACGATCGCACCGCCTGGGGACGTATCAAAGTAGCTGGCGACGATCGCCTCAATTTCTTACACAACCAAAGTACTAACAATTTCCAAATACTCAAGCCTGGACAAGGTTGTGATACAGTTTTTGTCACTTCTACAGCCAGAACAATTGATTTAGCAACCGCCTACATTACAGAAGATGCGGTAATTCTGCTAGTTTCGCCCAACCGCCGCCAATATCTCATGGAATGGCTGGATAAATATATTTTCTATGCCGATAAGGTGGAATTATCTGATATCACAGAAGACACCAACACCTTCAGCCTCATTGGCCAAGGAAGCGACGCTGTTTTAGAAAAGTTGGCTATTAGCGAACTCATTGGGCAACCTTACGGAAGTCATAAAGTATACACTATTGCTCCTGCTGAGGGAGTGCGGATTGCTGTGGGTAGTGGGTTAGCTGTGCCCGGATACACCTTAACTTTCCCTTACACTGACAAAGCAACGGTGTGGAATAAATTGTTAGAAGCTGGGGCAGTAGAGATGAGCGATCGCGCTTGGGATGCGTTGCGAATCTTACAAGGTCGCCCCGCCCCAGATTCAGAACTCACAGATGATTACAATCCTCTGGAAGTTGGTTTGTGGCAAACAATTTCTTTTACTAAAGGTTGCTATATTGGGCAAGAAACCATTGCTCGATTAAACACATATAAAGGTGTAAAACAACACCTTTTGGGTATTCGACTCAGCGCCCCTGTGGAAGTTGGAAGTGCGATCGCAGTTGGCGATGAAAAGGTAGGCAAACTTACCAGTTATACACAAACGGCTGATGGTTACTTTGGACTAGGTTACATTCGCACCAAAGCTGGTGGCGTAGGCTTAAAAGTTAAAGTTGGAGAAACTGAGGGTGAAGTCATAGAAATCCCGTTTGTTTCTCACAATTACCCGTAAGTAATTCAAGTCAAAATATCTTCTTCTTTATTCCTAGCGCCGTAACAAAATTCATCTACCCAAGAAGCTATACTACGGGCATTAGTAGTTGGTAAATTTACTTTGCTTTTAACATTTTGTGGTTGAATATTCGGTTGTTTGCCATTACTTTTAACCTCAGTAGTAATTGCTAGCGATCGCACTGGTTTGCCATTACTATTAATTTCAGTGGTAATTGCCAGCAATGCGCCTACAGGGATTCGGACAGATGGCGCGTTGCTTTTAACCCCCGTAGCTAATGCCACAGATGGCATAGTTTTGGCTTTGCTGTTTACCTCAGCAGTCATTGTCAGCGCAGAGTGCGATGTCTGGCGACAAGCTGCAAAGTCGCTACGTACTGGTTGATATTCGCTGAGGAAATCGGAGGATGGCGTTTTTACTGGAGTATCTGGAGCAATTTTAGTTGCTGCAACTACCAACTCAGATTTGCGTGTACAAATCACTTCAGATGTAGCTGTAATTGATGGCACAATTTGATCGGCACGTGACAAGTTGGAGTCTAGAGTCTTGGCAAGAGAATGAAGCGAAATCTTACTGGCGGTTACAGCCGATGACAGATGTTTATCCTCAGAATGCTTTTTATCTAGTGACTCACTTTCTACTTGGCTTGTAGCCATAGAATGCTCTGATTCTATTAAACGTAACTCTTCATCAGGATTGAAGTTAAGACCTAAAGCGGCAACTATTTTATCTGGATCGTTATTCAGATCCAGCATAAAAGCAAGTATTTCATTAAACTGGGGTTCCAAAACAGATAGTGTTGCCAAAATAAAACCGGACAAAGGACGGCGCAGACCATCGTAAGTGCCCCAAATTCGCATTTTGACCAGCCAAGTAATATTTTGCTGGTAGTAAATAAGCCACTTTTGTTTTAAGGATTGACGCAGCTGTTGGATATTCATTGGATGCCTCACTTCAGTCAACAAGATTGCAGTCCCTGATATTGTCAATTAGCTTTATTTCTGGGGATGAAACCGATAATAGAGCATCTGTTGGACTCTTTGACCACCTAGCAAATGATTTTCTATCAGTAGAGATACTTCATCGGGTTGAACGCCGCTATACCAAACCATATCAGGTAATACCAGCACCATCGGCCCATTGCCACATTGTCCTAAACAGCTGCTAGCCGTTACCGTTACACCAGGGATTGGCAAAGCTGCAAAAGCTGCTAAAACCTTAACTGCACCTTGCTTTTTGCAAGTGCGATTTTGACAAACCTGCACACATTTAGGAGAAGAGGGTTGGTCTATTGAGGGGAAGTTTGATGATTGAGTTATGTTTGACATTTTTTAACGTAGACGCAAAGCGGCTTCCCGCAGGGTACCACAGAGGTGCAGAGGACACAGAGGAGAGGGAGATGGGGAGAGAGGGAGATTAGGGAGAATAAATAACCCATGCCCCATGCCTCAATTCCCCATAATTAATCTATTGAAAGTCCTTTTGAGGCTAGCCATTCAGGGTTGAATATCCGCGACTGATAGCGGGAACCACTATCACATAAGATAGTGACAATGGTATGTCCTGGCCCCAACTGCTTCGCTAGGGCAACAGCCGCGCCAACATTAATACCTGTTGAGCCGCCCATTAACAACCCATCTTTTCTTAGCAGTTGGTAAACTACCCGTAAAGCTTCTTGGTCATCGATTTGAATGGCATCATCAGCAGGTGCGCCTTCCATATTGGCTGTGACACGACCGTTACCGATGCCTTCGGTGATGGAATTTCCTTCTGTATTGAGTTCGCCGGTTTTGACATAGCTATAAAGTGCGCTACCCAGTGGATCGGCAACAACGCATTTAATCGCCGGATTTTGTTCTTTTAAGTACAATGCCACACCAGCATAAGTACCACCAGTACCAGTTGCAGTTGTCCATGCATCTATTTTACCATCTGTCTGTGTCCAAATTTCCGGCCCTGTGGTTTCGTAGTGGGCGAGGCGGTTGGCTAGGTTATCAAACTGATTTGCCCAAATAGCGTTTTCTAACTCAGCAGCGACTCTGCCGGATAGCTTGACGTAATTGTTTGGGTCTTTGTAGGGTACAGCAGGAACGGGACGAACTTCTGCGCCTAGTGCTGTCAGTGCGTCTATTTTTTCTTGTGACTGAGTATCGGGAATAATAATTAGGCATTTGTAGCCTTTGGCGTTGCAAATATGCGCCAGCCCAATGCCAGTATTACCAGCAGTTCCTTCTACAACTGTGCCACCGGGTTTGAGTAAACCTTTCTTTTCCGCATCTTCGATGATATAAAGTGCGGCGCGGTCTTTGACAGAACCGCCAGGATTGAGAAATTCAGCTTTAGCGAGGATTTCACACCCTGTTTCTTCACTGAAACTGTTTAAGCGAATTAGGGGTGTGTTGCCAACAGCGCCGACGAAGCCATTCTTAATATCCATTTTGGCTATACCTGTGTGAGTATCTATAAAAATTTTGGCTTATAGCGATCGCATAATTTACAACTAATTTACCTAAAATCCCATATCGCATTTCCCCACTCAGCAAGCCAACAATAATCATAGTTGTCTAAGCGATCGCATCTGGCAGTGTAATATTTAGAGATTGCATAAGCTGGTTATATTGTCGCCAATTAATTCTAGATTAACGCGATCGCATTTCGTCTCTGAGCAATCCAACAATAATCATAGTTGTTTACCGCCATACCTGAGCCAGCATCAGATTAAAATGAAAGTCATACGTCCACACTGGTAGCTTCATTTCTTCTGACAAAACGGCAGTGACAGCATCGCAGACGGTAATCCGTTGATCTGGAAAACTTGCAGCTTTTTCAACTGCTGCCATATATTGTTCCTGTGAAGGATTGACGAAATGAACTGCTCCTATACATTGTCTAGCAAAGCTAATCGCTTGTTCAGTTCCGAGACGATATAGCAAAAGATTATATGTTTCCAGGTAAACAGGAAAGGGAACTAGGATTATTAAATTTTCTGTATTTATACGTTGTAGTTCGGCTTGCGAGCGCTCATGATATTGGTCGTCTATATCTACAGCAGCATATAAAGGCCCAGTGTCAGCAATTACGGCTCTCAAGGTGTGTTTGGTGGCAATGACTGCAAAAACGTTTGTTCAGCTAGAATTTTATCGTGATTTACTGACGTATCTTTAAATCCGCTTCCCTTGGGTGCAGGAGTAAGGCGTAAACCTTGCTTTTGTGGAGGTAAATAACCACGTTGGCTGAGGAATTCTTCGAGGGCATTTTCTACAATAGCGTTAGCAGGTAAAGAAACTTCTTGATCGCCGATGTAAGCACTGAGAGCATTAGCGATCGCATCTGGCAGTGTAATATTGAGGGATTGCATAAGCTGGTTATATTGTCGCCAATTAATTTTAGATTAACGCGATCGCATTTCCCCTTATTCACCCATTGAAACTTGACTGCGGTCAAACAACCACCCATCGCCGACAATCTCCTCTAGCCGTTGATTGAGTCGAGGAAGGAAATATTCTGGATCATTTAGCCGTTGCTGGATAAACCAAGCATCAAACGCTTCCTGTATCTCAATTACTTTGGCACCCGCCGCCCCTGATATCATCTCGAAACTATGCTCTTGGAATTCCTCTAACTGCGGATGACTTTCACCTCGATGGTTGCACAAAAATAAAGCTGTTGTACCTAGCAAAGCTTGTATTTCATCGCCTTGAGGTATTGCATTAAACAAATGAATAATTAGCTCAATGGTATCTCTTAAAGGGGCTTGAATCCTTAGTGTAAGCCAGATACCTTGAGCTAGGTAAACCAAACCTTTGCTTTCATCTGTAATGTCTAAGTTATTCAGAACAGTAATTAACTCAACATAAGCACGAACCTGTGCAAATGCCAAAGCTGCTTGCAAATTCAGTTCTAACTCCCTAGCTTTATCTCCAGTTTCACCTGCAATATAAGCCATATTGCTTAGAGTCGCGGCTTTACCTTTAACATCGCCAATCTGCTCTTGTATTTCCAAAGATTGCTTCCACAATGTGACCGCTCTTGCTATGTCCCCTTGTTGAGCAATTATATAAGCCATATTGTTTAGGGTAGCGGCTTTACCTTTAATATCGCCAATCTGCTCTTGTAGTTCCAAAGATTGCTCACACAATGCGATCACTCTTGCTATGTTTCCTTTTTGATCGATTACTCCTGCCATATTGCTTAGAGTCGCGGCTTTACCTTTAACATCGCCAATCTGCTCTTGTATTTCCAACGATTGCTCCCACAGTGCAATCGCTTTTGGGATGTCCCCTTGCTGGGCGATTACCTGTGCCATGTTGTTAAGGGTAGTGGCTTTACCTTTGACATCGCCAATCTGCTCAAATATTTCTAAGTTTTGCTCCCACAGTGCAATCGCTTTTGGGATGTCCCCTTGTTGGGCGATTACCTGTGCCATGTTGTTAAGGGTAATGGCTTTACCTTTGACATCGCTAATCTGCTCAAATATTTCCAAGGATTGCTCCCAAAGTGCTATCGCTTTTGGGATGTCCCCTTGTTGGGCGAATACCAGTGCCATGTTGTTAAGGGTTGTGGCTTTGCTTGTTAAGTCATCTTCAGGACAAAGGTCTAAGGCTTGCTGAAAATGAGTAATAGCTTTTTGCACAAAACCTAAAACCTCTTCCGCATGGGCAATGGTTCCTAAGATACGGTAGTCTTGAAAAACTGCCAGAACTTGCTCACATAAATCAAAAGCTTCCACAAACCGGGAATTGTTCACCCAATTGTTTGCAATCCTACGCCCAATACTGACAGCAATTTCCTGTTCTCTTGCGAGTAATCCCAAGCGCACAATTTCCAGTGCATCTGCTTCTGTGGGGTTTTCACTCTTCTCCCACCAAGCTTGATAGATTTTCTTCACCGCTTGCTGTCGCGTTGCTTGCCATTCTTCCTCAGTCAACACTGGTTCTAACAACGCTTCTAAAATTGTCGTCACCCGATAATTAGCTGGCTGGTTGGGGTGAGCGGTGGCAGACTCGACTAGGCTAAGGCTGGTTAGCTTGCCTAAAACTGCCAATTCCCCGGCGGTAGAAATTGCCCTGACAATATCTTCCATCACAGGCAGATGAAACACACTCAAGCGTGCGAGAAATTTTTGTTCTTCCAATTCCAAAGCATCCAGCAGAGTTTGTGCCAAGATATTTTCGCGGAATTTCTGCTCAGTCGCCTCCAGCCGATTCAGTAATTCATCCGCCGCTATTCCTGGTTGCTGAATCACCTCTAATAACCACTTCAGCAAGCGGGGATTACCATCAGCAATGTGAATAATTCGCTGAGTTCTTAACTGTTGCCTAACTTCTTTATCTAAAGGAAAGCAGATTTTATCAATATCACTACTGCTCATGGCTGCCAAAGATTCCAAATGCAGGCGGTGGGGTGGCAAGGTATCTTCTTTCAAATAACGACAGGTGACAATCAGCCGACTTTCTGCCCCATTTTCCTCCAATGCCGCACAAATCGCCCCTAAAATCTCGTAAGCCTCTGCCGTCATCCGCAGTGAGCCATCTTTAACGGGAATATTTTGCTCAAAGTCATCCAGCACCAGCAGCAAAGATTGCTTGTGTTCGTTTTCAATTGCTTCAAAAAAGTTTTGCAACCGCCCTTTGAGAGTCACCTTTGGTTCGTTCAAAAGTGCAGGCACATCTGCAAACCGCTCAAATTTATTAGAAAGCTTAGTCAGCAAACCTATCTCATCCAAAGGCCCAATCACTACGACTCGCGTAAAATTAGAACGCTGCATCTGCACCCGCGTACATAACCGCGCCGCCAGAGTACTTTTGCCCAGTCCACCCATCCCCGCAATAAACACGCCGATTTGGTCGCTGGTTTCCTGCAAAGCTTTGAGACACCGTTGCAAAGATCGTCTGCGTCCGACAAACTCAAACTGACTGGCAACTTTAACTTGATTATTCTCATCCAAAAATTCTTGCTCTGACGGTGTAAACTTCAGCTTTTCACGATTTCTTGTTCTCAGAGGTGTTACCAGTTCTGCAATGGGGCGCGTATCCCGATACATCCGCAACAGATGCCAGTCGGTGCATTCTTTGTCAATCATCTCCTCCTGCGCCGCTTTCACCGCTTCTTCAACAGTTGCCCCCGTCGCCAAAGCTTGATAAAGTGCCTGTGCCGCTACAATACCCGTGTTGTCATACACCGGACGCGCCCAGCCTAAAACTATACCTGCCCCCGCCTTCACCAATGCTTGCGCCATCGAGGGTACTGTCCCTTTGTTAGCAACCTGTCCCGTATGACAACCAGAGAGAAAAGTTACACGCGGCCAGCGTCCCCGAAAGGCTTTTGCTAAATCATTGACAGTAGTAAGTTGCATATTCCCCACCTCATCTTCAGTAATGAAGCAGGGGGTATTGTCTGCCAGTTTTGTACCTTTTGGCAGCAAATAGCTGTAGCTTTGTTGGGTATAAATTATCCCGTGTCCCGTGAGGTGAAAGACATCAAAATAGTCTTCTTCGTAGGATTTCACCAAATTGGCTAATTCTGCAACCGAGCCGCTTTCCTCGACAATCAAGGCCAAAGGCTGATCCTTAGTTGCTTGCAAAATGTTCGCTTCTTCCTGCTCAAACCCTAGTGGTGGAACTCTGGGATCTTCAGGAGAAGTCGCCATGAACAGCAACCGCAACGGGCGATTTTGCACGCCAATTATTTGAGTTTGACGCTGCTGCACAGAACGCACTGGTAAAACGGAAAGATTCTGGCGTTCTATTAAAAACCCTGCACCATCATGTAGCAATTCCCAAGGCAAATGTGCCAATCCCAACGCTACACGTTCTGTTTCCGGGTTCAATCCCTGTGCTTCGCTAGTTTGAATCAAATCTAGATTAATTGTTTGCTCATCTGCCTCATCCAGCGCCTTTCTCAGCCATCCTTCTTTACCATCCAGCCATTGATAAAGTTGCCGTCCCAACTGGGTGAGATAAGGTAGATGATCTCTTTGTTGAGCATAGTAATTTTGCTCACACAAATCAATGAGTGCTGCCAACTCCGTTTTATCCAGGCGACGTGAGCCATAATCACAGCGTAGTTCAAAAGTTTGCTGTTGACTGAGGGCGAAGGTGAAGTTTAGGGGCATGGTTTGCAAGGGTAGATTGCACAATAAATAACCTTCACCGTATTATCAGTAAATTCAATCGTCAACAAAGCTAATGCCTTAATGGTTATCGTCGATATTCGTCGCCGATTAGCTGGTACAAATCGCGTGACTGGCGAGATACTGCATTGATGCGATCGCAGTTCAACTATAAAATCAGGACAGATGGGGGCAAATCTTTGCTGTTGTTAGGGCTGTAACTATATTGATTAATTGTTATATTCGTCCAGAACACAAGTTCATTCGTTCAGAACACAAGTCCATTCTTCCAGAACACAAGTCCATTCTTCCAGAACACAAGTCCATTCGTCCAGAACACAAGTTCATTCGTTCAGAACACAAGTCCATTCGTTCAGAACACAAGTCCGTTCGTCCAGAACACAAGTCCGTTCGTCCAGAACACGAGTTCATTCGTCCAGAACACAAGTCCGTTCGTTCAGAACGCGAGTTTTTTCTCAACGATTTGTTGTTCATTTTCGTGTAATTACTGAGCGAACAATCAAATCTTATTAAAAAAAATACTTATTTTTGCAAGTTTTACTGAACCACTACACTATCCCATTGAGCCACTCTAGAAAGGTAAAGGTTAGTAAAAGGTATGCATTGATGCCACGCCAAAAAAGAACCTCTCCTGTGCTAGAAAAAACCGAACAGAGAGTAATCGGATTTAAATCGATTGATTCCAGCCTTGACTTTGGTGATTCGATCAGTTTAAAGAATTTAACTGAGTTAATCGGGCAACTCCGCAACCAGATTGACGAGTATAATATGATGCTAACTGCCATTGACTCAGCAAAGGCAAAAATAGAAACCCTCGAAAAGAGCATTCGGGAAACTTCAGAGCGCTTGGTTAGTGGTGTAGCATTGAAGTATGGCAAAGACAGCCGGGAATACGAAATGACAGGCGGGACACGCAAAAGCGATCGCATTCGTAAAGCCACCATCACTCGCTTAAAATCGACCGCAGACTTAAAAGCAATTTCTAAACAGACGGCGTAACCAACAAAAATTAGGCATCATTTACAGTGAATGATGCCCATTACGTAGGCGTAGCCTGCCGCAGGCATCGCACGATCACACTGTTAGGCACTTCGCTTTGATTCTGGAAAGCAGGTGCATTTTGTAGTAGCTAACTCTATAAGTTTAGTAGGTAATAAAAACTTAGATAGTAATTTTACTGGGGTTTCTAAATATTTAAGTGAGTTACGATACAGCATAATTAACGAGTAATATCATGTCCGCATAAATAGTTATGCTAACCACAGTCATTACACCCCACCCCTTAATCCCCTCCCCGCTTGCGGGGAGGGGAGACAAAGCATAGCTTTGGCGGGGTGGGGTTCTTCGAGTTTAATAAGCAATCAAGCGGACATGATATAAATGCTGACTCTTTTCTTTGCCTTAGACGGAGCGGATACCGATGACATCTGAAAGCAATCGCGAAAAAGACCTTGAACACCGAGAACGTACATTACGAGAACGAGAAGTTGAATTGCGACTCCGAGAAATGGAAAGTAATATCCATGCTAACGATGCGGCTTTTCATCAAACTGTGAAGCATCAGCCAGAAAATTCTCAGAAACCTTGGATGAAAAAAGTGATTCTGGGTGGAAAGCTGTTTGCTCTTGGTGTGGTAGCACTAGTTGCAGTAAGAATAGCCTCAGTGTTGGCTGGATTTATTATTGTTGGTGCGCTGGGGTGGATGTCTTACAAATTATTTTTGGAATCTAAAAAAACCAATCTTTAATTAAGGTGTATTCTTATGACTAATCAAGTAGCGACTGACAGATTTATCCAAGATTTAGAGCGGGTTGCTCAAGTGCGATCGGAGATTTCTGTATGTTTAAGTAAACTAGCTGAAACAATTAATCAAGCTGAGTTGGCTGGAGACTCTTCATCGGGAAAACTCAGTTTAGAGCGAGATATTGAAGATATTACAGTAGCTAGTAAAAACCTCCGCCAAGGTGTATTTCGCCTTTTGGTATTAGGCGATATGAAACGCGGGAAAAGTACGTTTCTCAATGCCTTAATTGGGGAAAACTTATTGCCGAGTGATGTTAACCCTTGTACCGCAGTCTTAACAGTTTTACGCTATGGCCCAGAAAAGAAAGTTACCATTCATTTTAATGATGGAAAAAGTCCACAACAGCTAGACTTTCAGAACTTTAAATATAAATATACTATTGATCCGGCTGAAGCTAAAAAACTAGAGCAGGAGAAAAAACAAGCATTTCCCGATGTTGATTATGCAGTAGTTGAGTATCCCTTAACGCTACTAGAAAAGGGAATTGAAATTGTCGATAGTCCGGGATTGAATGATACAGAAGCGCGAAACGAATTATCTTTGGGTTATGTAAATAACTGCCATGCAATTTTGTTTGTGATGAGAGCTTCTCAACCTTGTACCTTGGGTGAGCGTCGCTACCTAGAAAATTATATCAAAGGTCGAGGATTGACAGTTTTCTTCTTAGTTAATGCTTGGGATCAGGTGCGGGAATCATTGATTGATCCTGATGATGTTGAAGAGTTACAAGCATCTGAGAATAGATTGCGGCAAGTATTTAACGCGAATTTAGCAGAATATTGTACTGTAGAAGGTCAGAATATTTATGACGAACGAGTGTTTGAGCTTTCGTCAATTCAAGCACTCAGACGACGGTTGAAAAATCCCCAGGCTGATTTAGACGGGACTGGCTTTCCAAAGTTTATGGATTCGCTTAATACTTTTCTTACCAGAGAACGTGCGATCGCAGAACTCCGTCAAGTTAGAACTTTAGCAAGACAAGCCTGCAATCATACCCGCGAAGCAGTTGCAAGACGCATACCATTACTCGATCAAGATGTAAATGAATTAAAAAAACGCATTGATTCAGTAGAACCAGAGTTTAACAAACTCACAGGTATTCGAGATGAATTTCAAAAAGAAATTATCAATACCAGAGACACTCAAGCAAGAACGATTTCCGAGTCTTTTCGCAGCTACGTTTTAAACTTAGGTAATACCTTTGAAACCGATTTCTTGCGCTATCAGCCAGAATTAAATTTGTTTGATTTTCTCAGTAGTGGTAAACGAGAAGCATTTAACACCGCATTACAAAAAGCCTTTGAGCAATATATCACTGACAAATCTGCTGCTTGGACATTAACTGCTGAAAAAGATATCAATGCAGCTTTTAAAGAACTTTCTCGTAGCGCTGCACAATATGGTGCGTCTTACAGTCAAATCACAGATCAAATCACTGAAAAGCTTACCGGACAAGATGTAAAGGTACATACCACTACTACTGCTGAAGAAGATAACTCTCCCACCTGGGCAAAATGGGCAATGGGATTGTTATCATTATCTAAAGGAAATCTTGCTGGTTTCGCACTAGCTGGGGCCGGATTTGATTGGAAAAATATCTTGTTAAACTACTTCACTGTAATTGGCGTTGGCGGGATAATTACAGCAGTAACAGGTATTTTTCTTGGCCCCATCGGGTTTGCACTGCTAGGTTTGGGAGTAGGATTTTTGCAAGCAGATCAAGCGCGTAAAGAATTAGTTAAAACAGCAAAGAAAGAGTTAGTTAAACACCTACCGCAAGTAGCACATGAACAATCTCAGGTTGTATACAATGCTGTGAAAGAGTGTTTTGACTCTTACGAAAGGGAAGTGAGCCAACGGATTAACGATGATATTGTATCTCGCAAATCAGAATTGGATAATTTAGTCAAGCAGAAACAAACCCGCGAAATAAATCGTGAGGGTGAGTTCAACCGTTTAAAAAACTTACAGGAAGATGTAATTGCTCAGTTGCAAAAAATTGAGGCAGCCTATAGCAATCTATTAGCGTACTATAGCTAATATATCTAATTACTCTCGTTCCTAGCTAGAAACTGGGAACGAGGAAGATAGGGGAACTATGCAACAACAGTATGAAGGTTATAAGGATTTAGCAGATTCTCTCAAATCTGTATCTGCATCACTGAATTTAGAACGCAAATCGCAACTACATCAAGATATAATTACAATTTGCAATCATTTAGTTAATCCTAGCTTTCGGATTGCGGTATTTGGCCCTTTTAATCATGGGAAATCTACCCTACTGAATGCCATACTAGGAAATCGCACCTTACCGATTGATTTAATTCCCACCACAGGCGCAGCAATTACTGTCAAGTATGGCTCTGATGTACAAACTCGCATCATGTTGGTAGATGGTACAGAAATCTATCGCAGTGGCACAGAAGTTTTACAGCAATTTGCAATTCTTGATGGCAATAGGCAGATGCGAAAAGATGTAGCATCTGTGGAAGTTTTTTGTCCGCATCCTTTTTTAGAAACAGGAGTAGAATTTCTCGATTTACCGGGAACAAATGATAGAGATGAACAAGATAATTTAATCCGAGAACAATTATTAAGTGCAGATTTAGTCATCCAATTATTAGATGCACGTAAGTTAATGACTTTAGGTGAGCGAGAAAACTTACGAGATTGGCTATTAGATCGCGGTATTAAAACAGTTATATTTGTTGCTAATTTTCTTAACTTACTCGAACCCGACGAGCAAAAACAGGTTCAAAATCGCCTGCTGTTTGTTGCAGAAAGCTTTCGAGCCGAATTACCTCCAGGTTTTAGTAATTTGTATCGCGTTGATGCTTTACCTGCTTTAAGAGCGAGATTAAAAGGTGATGTTGCTGCTGCTAATAGTAGCGGGTTAGCGGCTTTTGAAACAGCTTTGCAAAATATTGTGGGGATTTTGCAACCAAATCGTGGTAGTGTGCGTTTGCCAAGAGTGCAAGCGATCGCTTCTCAAATCCAATACTCATTAAAAGCTAAAATTGACTCGATTGCTATTGAAATAAAATCCTTTGATGATAAACAAAACACTAAAATTGAAATTAAACAAAAAGCAGCCGATCTAATTTATAAAGGTTTTATTATTAGTGTGAAAGAGTTACGCGATTGGCTAGCATTACCTAAGTTACTCACAAAATATCAAGCTGATGCAGCAGTTGCATTGGCAGAAAATAACTTTAAAAATTGGCAAACAAATATTCTTAAAAAAGACCTAACGCAATTGCAATTGGCTGCAATGAAATGGCTTTATCAAGCTTACGAATTTTTTCAAGGAGAACGACCGCAAGATTTATTAATTCCCTTTCCTAGCGAACCACAAATAATATTACCCTCAAAGCCAAGCAATACTGATGATTTGAGCGAACCGGGTTCCATCGCTGTTGGTGGAGGTATTGGTTGGTTATTAGGTGGCCCGGTGGGTGCTGCTGTCGTCGGGAGTATTTCTTATTTGCTAAACAAGAATATCCAAGAACAAGATGAACAATTAGCAAAGGAATCTTATCATCAGGAAGTTGCTAAAATTTGTATAACTACAATTGAAGATTATTTATCTCGCTTTAGCAGTCACGGGTTATCTATCCTGAGTGAATATGAACAGAAAGCTGAAAAGGTAATTTGCTTTCAATTCAGTCAAGAGCCGCTAGAAGTTACTCAAAAACGTGAATATTTGCAGCAATTACAAAACAGTTTTAATCAGTTGCTACGAGAATTAGAAAAAGTAAAAATACTCTCAAATCATCAACCTTATAAAGAAATACCGAAATATAGCAACACCAATAGAAAATATTCGCCACAGCCAGAGAGAGTTCAAACTTCCTCACAAGAAGATACTAGTGTTAAGCAACAACAGGAAAATACTGCTAAGAATTCTGCGACAAGGGTAGAATCTGTTTCTCCACCACCATCGCCAAAAGCTTCTCCTTCTCCGCATCCAGAAGAAGTGGAGGCTAAATTTCGTGATTGGGAACTCAATGAGGAAATAGTGCGAATGAAAGCAGAGATGCGTAGCCCTAAGGCTTATCGTCAGACATCGCCTGGTTCTCAAACTGGCAAACAGCAAAATACAACTCAAAGCAATAAAGCACCAAACCAAACCAAAACTCAAACGGAAAAAGATCAGATTACTCGCGCATACAGCATTTTAGGATTGCAAGCAAACGCTTCTTTGGCTGAGGTAAAGCAGGCTTATCGAACTTTAGTAAAAAAATGGCATCCAGATTTGTTTATTGGGAAGCCGCAACTGCTAAAACAAGCACAAGAGAAAATGCACCTAGTTAATGAAGCTTACACAATTTTGAGTGATAAATAAACAACAAAATACTGGACTTTTTTAATAAGCAAGATTTCATCCTAATTTCATTTTTGGCTGCAAAGCTAAGAAGTAAATATAGAATTAGGAAACTGTTAGGTGAAATTTATGCAACCGCTATCTTTGAGGAATGGCTTTTTGGTGTTAACCTTGAGTGCGATCGCTTCAGCAGGTGGGTTAATCACAGGCTGTACCAATACGGCTTCCCAGAATCAAAGCCAAGCGCCGGAGGTAACTGCCACCAATGCTAATGACAAGCAGCCGATGATGAACCACGGTGGTATGAATCACAGCATGGGAATGGATTTAGGCCCAGCCGATGCTAATTTTGATTTACGATTTATCGATGCTATGACACCGCACCATCAAGGGGCTGTGGAAATGGCCAAAGAAGCGCAGCAGAAATCAAAACGTCCTGAAATCAAAAAACTAGCAGACGATATCATCAAATCGCAAAACCAAGAAATCACTCAGATGAAGCAGTGGCGACAAGCTTGGTATCCCAATGCGGGAAATAAACCAATGGCTTACAACAGCCAAATGGGTCACATGATGGAAATGTCATCTGACCAGATGCAAACTATGATGATGAGCCAAAACTTAGGTGCAGCTGATGCGGAGTTTGATTTGCGCTTTATCAACGCGATGATTCCTCACCACGAAGGGGCTGTAACAATGGCAAAAGATGCCTTAAATAAGTCTCAGCGCCCTGAAATCAAGAAATTAGCTCAAGCAATTATCAAAGACCAAGATACAGAAATTAAACAAATGCAACAGTGGCGAAAAGCCTGGTATAACAAGTAAACCTAAGCCTTTGCATAAGTAGGTCTGCGTAAATAATTATTGTCGCAATAAGGCAGGGGGCAGGGGGCAGGGGGAGAAAGAGTTTGAGCCTTATTTACTTTTGTTTACATAGTTTGGTTTTATTGCACTTAGGTTTGAGAGAAACTCGTACACGGCGTGAGTTAGGATTTGATGGCTTCTGATTCATAACTCCTAACTCAACACTCAATATGCGTCCATACACTGCTATTTTAATTGTACCAACTGGCGTTGGGGCTGCTATTGGGGGTTATGCAGGAGATGCTTTGCCTGTTGCCAAAGTTATAGCACAGGTTTGCGATCGCCTAATTACTCACCCCAATGTCCTTAATGGCGCAAGTTTGTATTGGAATCTTCCAAACGCTTTCTATGTTGAAGGTTATGGGCTTGACAAATTCGCTTCTGGATGCTGGGGTTTGCGTCCAGCCCGCACTAACAAAGTAGGTTTGCTTTTAGACCAAGCCATTGAGCCAGAATTGCGGCTACGACATATACAAGCAGCCGATGCAGTCAGAGCAACTCTGGGATTAACCTTAACAGATTATGTAATTACTGATGCCCCATTAAATGTAGAATTGCGGACTACAGCATCGGGAGCTAGTTGGGGGACAATTGGCAACCCAGATAGTCTATTACGGGCAGCCGAGATATTAATTAAAAAAGCGGGGGCAGAAGCGATCGCAGTTGTTGCCCGTTTCCCCGATGATATGGATGAGGAAGCAGTACAAAAATATCGCCAGGGTGAAGGCGTTGATTCTTTAGCGGGTGCAGAAGCCATAATTAGCCATTTGTTAGTGCGAACCTTTCAAATTCCTTGCGCCCATTCTCCTGCCCTTTTGAGCGAACCTCCGCAACCTGATTTATCTCCCCGTTCCGCCGCTGAAGAATTGGGCTATACCTTTTTGCCATGCGTGCTTGTAGGATTAAGTCGTGCCCCACAATTTATAATAAAGAGAGAAGCAATCGGATCACAGCAAGGAGATATTTGGGCAGATGAAGTGGATGCTGCGATCGTACCTGCAACTGCTTGTGGTAGCAGTGCCTTACTGAGTTTAAGCCAAAGACAATGCCAAATAATTACAGTAGAAGAAAATAAAACTCTGATAAAAGTTCCTCCCCAACCTTTGGGGATCAAAACTATACAGGTAAACTCATATTTAGAAGCAGTGGGTGTATTGGTAGCACATAAAGCAGGCACCAATCCTTCCGCTCTCCGTCCCAAATTATTACCTTTGCAGTCAGTAGTTAGGAGGCAGGAGGCAGAGGGTCACTGAGCGCAGCCGTAAAGCCTGCGGCATAGCTACGCTTCGGGCGCAGCCTCAGAAGAAAAGTGAGGCAGTAGTTAGGAGTTATATCATGTCCGCCAAATTACCCAGGGTTTAAAGAATCAAGCGGACATGATATTACAAAAGAAGGCAGGAGTTAGGAGGCAGAGGGCAGGAGGTTAGAAGTATCAATTAAAACTTTAGTTCTGGGTCTAAAGCCCAGTCCATAAAAAGAATTATACCGAGACCATAGCGCGTTAGCGTAGCGGCACGAAGTGCGGTATAAAGCTTCCTTACTTCAATCCCACGTTTAAAAACGTGGGTTCCTCCTGCCTCCTGCCTTCGACCCCCTGCCTCCTGAATCCCCTGCTTCTCCTACCCCCTTCCCCTTAAAAATCCGTGATTGAACAACAAAAGAAAGAGCCACAAATTCCATACTTGTCGCGCATCCAAATACTTGGGGCGATGGGAGCGACTGCAATCATTTTGTTGATAGTCGCCAAACTTTCGTTATACTTAGGCAACTTTTCCCTACTTTCTTGGAAGTTGAACCAAAGAGAGTTGCTGTTGGGTGTAGGGTTAGGATTTGCCATTACCGCCTTGAGTGGCGTAACTTATCGCGTTTGGATTCCCTACCGTAAGAGTGCAGATTATTATTTAGAAATGGTACTGAAGCCCTTAGCCTTACCAGACTTAATTTGGCTGGGGTTACTACCAGGGTTGAGTGAAGAATTGTTATTTCGGGGCGTAATGCTGCCAGCTTTAGGCTTGGATCATTTGGCTGTCATTGTATCAAGTCTCTGCTTTGGCATCTTGCATTTTAGCGGTTCTCAACAATGGCCTTATGTGATTTGGGCAACAATTGTCGGGATGATATTCGCATATAGTGCCCTGCTTACTGGCAACTTATTAGTGCCAATTGTCGCTCACATTATTACCAATTGGATTTCTAGCTATTTCTGGAAAATGTCACAATTACGACAATTAAAAAATAAATTTTGAGCTTTTAGGAATTAGTGTGTAGGCGTAGCCTACACTTCTCTAAGAATGCGAACAGCGTGTCGCAGACAAACGCTGTACGTAGCTTGCTTCCCCGTAGAGGTACGACAAAGCTACTTTGACTTCCTTCTTTACGAGAGGCTACGCTTATGCTCAGTACAAGTTAGTAACTACCACAGGCATCGCACACTATTAACCATAGAGTAAATTACATGGTTTGAGCGCTCTGGCTAGATGCTTTTCGTGCAATATTTGTAAAGTGTGTTGTGTAATCGCAACTACAGAGATTTTTAGTCAACTAGGCTACAATAATACTTATCTAATACCAATTCACGAAAATTCTGATACATATAAATTGCTCGTAGGGGCATGGCAATGCCCATTGGTGTCAACTTAAGCAGAAACTCCTTTAAGCCTCGTTTCCAGCCTCTGGCTGTAAATCAGATAATTTCTAAAAGCACATTTTAGGCTGGTTTTACCTTAAGTTGACACCAATGGACAATGGTACACCCCTACCAATATATTTGTGTAATTACTAAACTAAAATTGTATAAAGCCCAACTCATTCTCGCACTTCCTGGTACTACGTGAACGTAAAAAAGCGAGTAATAAGCTTCTGTTTTGTCAACAGGCTTAAAAGGCAACAAAAGCGTTGTGGGGCATAATGTAAAAGGTTAGCGCCTCAAAATACTCCCAAAAGCCAGTCCTTGTTTAATAAGTTTTGTGTAGAATCTTGGTGGTGAGGCTATTTACTTGATTCTCAATTGCAGCAATTCAGGTTTCATTTATGAATCAGTCTTTTTCTCGAAACCAAGCAAGACGAAATCGTCAACAAAGGCTGTGGCAACAAAAATGGAATTTAAAGACTAAAGCACTTGTTTGGGCACTAAGTATCAGTATCCTGCCTGTGGTTGCAATTGGAACAGCTACTTACTACTACGGGATTAATTTAATTACCGAACAAATTCCGCAAGTCAGACTTGAGAGTGCGGAGAGTTCAGTAGAAACTGAACTTGCTCTACAGAGACAATTGTCACTGTTGCTAAGTAGTATGGGGGTAACAGCAATTTTGGCAGCTGCGATCGCTGTTTTTGTGACTAATCGAACTATGAGTCGAGTCAGTAAAGCTGCGGCAATTTCTAATAGTATCAAAAACAAGCTACGTCCAGACAGTGAGTTTACTCAATATTACATCGCTAACGAAGATGAATTAGTGATGTTAGAGAGAAACATAAACTTATTCACAGAGCTGCTTTCAGTTTTGGTAAAGGAGAAAGAAGCCGAAGCTGATTACTCCCAACTATTAATGAAAGTTACACGATGGGTTCGAGAATCATTCAATGAAGAAGATGTTCTCAAAATTACCTCAGAAGAAATTCGTAAAGCTTTAAGCATTGACCGTGTAACCATTTTTTGCTTCAACTCCGGTTGTAATGGAACCTTTATCGCTGAGTCAGTAGCACCTGGTCTACCAAAAGTATTAGGGGTTACAGTCTCTGAGCCTGGATTTGAGGCAGGGTATATAGAAAAATACCAGAATGGTTCCATCCACGCTGTTGATAATATTCATCAAGCCGATCTTAGTAATGCTGATATTGACTTACTGGAGCAGTTTGGTGTCAAATCTAATTTAGTAGCACCTATTCTCAAAGGCAAACAGCTATTCGGTTTATTGATTGCACATCAGTGTTCTAGAATTCGCTTTTGGCAGCAGTCTGAGATTGATTTGTTGGCTCAGATAGCTGTACAAGTAGGATTTGCCCTCGACTATACTAAGCTTCTAGAACAGGTTGATACGAAGGCAGATAAAGCTCAGGTATTTATTGAAATTACCCGCAGCATTCGGCAATCGCTCAACGAAGAGGATGTGATCAAAACCACCGTGGAAGAGGTTCGTAAAGCACTAAGTGCTGACCGCGTCTTGGTTTATAGCTTTAACGCTGATTGGTCTGGAACTGTGATTGCTGAATCAGTGGTTCCAGGTTATCCAAAAGTTTTGCGGTCTGAAATCCAAGACCCATGTTTCGCTCAGGACTATGTAGGAAAGTATCAGTCTGGTCGCGTTCAAGCCACAAACAATATTTATGAAGCTGGTTTGCTTGATTGTCATATTAACCTGCTCGAATCCTTTGCTGTTAAAGCAAATTTGGTCGCACCCATTCTCAAAGATGAACAGCTGTTTGGCTTATTAGTTGCACATCAATGCTCCAGGCCCCGTGATTGGCAACAGTCTGAGATTGATTTATGTACACAAATAGCTATGGAAGTGGGATTTGCTCTCGACCATGCAAGACTCCTGCAACGAATCGAGGCTGAAGGTGTGCAGAGTCAGTTGCTAGCAGATACTATCGGTAGCATTCGCCAATCGCTCAACGAAGAGGATGTGCTGAAAACGACTGTGGAAGAGGTTCGCAAAGTACTAAGTACTGACCGAGTAATGGTTTATAGCTTTAATGCTAATTACTCTGGAACTGTGATTGCCGAATCAGTTGTTCTCACCTATCCAAAAGTTCTGCGATCTGAAATTCAAGACCTATATTTTGGTCAAGGCTATGTAGAAGATTATCAGTCTGGTCGCGTTTTAGCAATAAACAATATTTATGAAGCCGGTTTGGCTGATTATCAAATTAGCCTACTCGAATCCTTTGCTGTCAAAGCAAATTTAGTTGCCCCCATTCTTAAGGATGAACAGCTATTTGGCTTATTAATTGCACATCAGTGTTCCAAACCTCGTGATTGGCAACAATCTGAGATTGATTTATTTGGCCAAATAGCGATGCAAGTGGGATTTGCTCTCGACCATGCAAGGCTCCTGCAACGAATCGAAGCTGAGAGTAGGCGAAGTCAGTTACTGGTAGATATTACCCGTAGCATTCGCCAATCACTCAACGAAGAGGATGTCATCAAAACCACTGTGGAAGAGGTTCGCAAAGCACTAAGTGTTGATCGAGTATTAGTTTATAGCTTTTACGCTAATTGGTTCGGAATTATAATTGCTGAATCAGTAGTTCCAGGTTATCCCAAAGTTTTGCGGTCTAAAATTTATGACCCTTGTTTCACTGAAGGCTATATAGAAAAGTACCGATCTGGCCGTGTTATGGCAACCAACAACATTTATGAGTCCGGTTTGGCTGATTGTCATATTAACCTGCTCGAATCCTTTGGTGTGAAAGCAAATTTAGTAGCACCCATTATCAAAGATGACGAGCTATTTGGCTTGTTACTTGCACATCAGTGTTCTGGTCCCCGTGATTGGCAACAGCCTGAGATTGATTTATTTGCCCAGATAGCCATGCAAGTAGGGTTTACTCTCGATCATGCTAGGCTTCTACAAGCTTCTCAAGCTACTGAAGCTAACTCTGTTATAAGTAAATCTTAAGTAGGGTGTGTTATGGCTTTAACCTAATGCACCGCTTAATATGGTGCGTTTGATGTCAACTTAAGTCAAAACCCTTTTAAAACCTCGTTCTCAGGTAGAACTTAAAAAGGTACCTTGTATCAAGTCTGTTTGATTACTTATTAAGCTGTTACGCATTTAACTTGAACATTTACATAAAGGCCGATGACTGATAACTGTTAACCGTCAACAGTTAACAGTTAACGGCCGTACAGAGTGTTTATATCATGTCCGGTTAATTGCTTGTTAAACCCGAAGAACCCCACCCCGCCAAAGCTACGCTTTGTTTCCCCTAGGGGTTGGGGGTGGGGTGCAATGACTGTGGGAATCGTAACTAATTATGCGGACATGATATGAGAAACAAATGGAAAAATTATTCCATAGTTTTTAGTAAAGAACAACAAACTAAGTATTTTTATGTCAGGCTTAGTGTAGCTTTTGATGAAGAAGCTGCTAGAGCGATCGCTAGCGGTAAAATCCGATGTTCCTGAATTTGAATCCTGGCGTGGAGTGTTTCTGCTGTATCATCCGGCAATACTGGTACTGCGGCTTGCATCAATATTGGGCCACTGTCCATTTCTAAACAAGCTATATGCGCTGTACAACCAGTGATTTTTACTCCAGATGCTAAAGCTTGTTCAACAGCATGGATTCCCTTGAAACTAGGTAACAAACTAGGATGAATATTAATAATTTTATCAGGAAAGGCATCCATGAAAACTGATGTTAACAATCGCATCCAACCTGCCAAAATCACCCATTCCACATCGTAGCGCCGCAATGTCTGCACAATTTCCTGATCAAACTCTTCTCGACTTTTATAGTTGCGGTGATTCAATAAAACAGCTTCTACACCTCTATTGGCTGCTTTGACGGCTGCTTTAGCCGAGGGGTTATTGTAAATTAAAACTTGAATTTGAGCATTTAGCTGCCCATCTTGGATAGCTTGGGCAACTACATCAAAATTGCTGCCATTCCCAGAAGCCATAATTCCCAGTTTTAAAGGGGCGACTAGTTGACAATCGCTAATACTGGGAGAAACCAAGCTAGGGGTAGAATCAGGGCGGAGGGTCATAAACAGCTAAGAGGAAAAATTATAGATGCCAAAAAAATATACTAAATCGTGGTGGTTGGGTAATGATACAGTAGCCGCCTGGATTTTTCTCACATAAATAGGTTAAATTTCATCCTCTGATTTAGCAATGTCTTCTTTCACATTGCGATGTCTACGACGGGCTACGCCTACGCTTGATTAAATTTTGCTCTAAAAATTTAGCTTATATTTAGTCCTGTTGATAGAGATAATATTCTAAAACTTGGTATAAGGAAACAATACAGAGATTAAAGCCGCATAGGATTTGATCGCAGCATAGAGGACTTGCTTGGGGTTGGAGACAACTGAGGCGAAGGCGATCGAAGATGAGGTGTTAGAACCGTATCGCAATGAGTTCCGCGAAAAACTCCAGCAATATCAGCAGACGTTTACTGAACTACTGAAGCGAGACGAGACGATTACAGATAGCGATCGCCACGATCTGCAAAATCTCCAGCAAATTTTGGGGCTGCGGAATGAGGACACGATGCCGATTGAGGCACTAGTGGCTGCACGGTTTAAGACACATCAGCAAAACCCGCAAACATATCAGCAGGCGTTTACAACAGGACTGCGACAGGAGTTTCCCCTGAGTGCAGCAAGCCGCGATCGCTTACGGCAAACCCAGCAGCAATTAGAGCTTGCTAATGGAGATATGCGCAAATCACAACACAGATTGAAAGCTATCATCAAAAACTCCAGCAGTACGAGCAGGCGTTTGTGAAGGCGACGCAGCGCCAGCATTATCCAGATGAGGTGACGCAAAAGCAGTTGCAGCAAACGTGGCAGACGTTGGGGTTGAGTGAGGGGGATGTGAGTGCGATCGAGAGGCGGATTAATGCGGAGATTGAAACGCATCAAGCAAACCTACGGCAATATGAGCAGGAGTTTACAGACGCTATTCAGCAAGAATATCCGCTCAGTGCTTTCAAACGCTCTCAACTAACGCAACGTCATCAAGCGTTGAATCTGACTGCTCGGAATGTTACTGCAATTGAAAATCGAATTATTACTGCGATCGAGGAACATCAGCAAAAGCTGCAACAGTATGAAGAGGTGTTTAGAGAGTCAATGCAGTTTGAATATCCTCTTAGTGATGCTACTCGTGAAGAACTTCAGCGCTTTCAAAGGATTTTAGAACTAAATGATGGGGAAATAGCTTCACTTGAAGCAATTATTACTCAATCATCTTCAGAAGCAGAATCCCGGAAACAGCAAGAGAGAATCAAACAGCAACAAGAGACAGAAAAACAACAAAAAGAAGTTGTACGACTAAAGCAGCAGGAGGTAGAGAAACTACGGCAGCGAGAAGAAGCAGAATATCGCCAAAAATTACAGCAGTATGAGCAGGAATTAATTAAAACAATTAAAGCAGGAAATTCCCTTGAGAGTGATGATGTTCAGCAGAGGTTAAGGCAATTTCAACGGACTCTAGGACTTAAGCAAACGGACATCACTGCAATTAAAACCAATTAAAACCAGAGTTGTAGCAAGCCAAGAATTGATTAAACCTCCGATTCAGCAGCCAAGCCCTGCTCAATCTACTCAATCGGCTCAAGAGCGAATAACCCGACAAAAGTTTTTGAAGTGGGCTGGCTTGGGAGGTGTAGGTTTGGTGACAGCAGTAGTAGGTCATGAAATTTTTAAGGGTCAATCACCGACATCTAAATCTATTAATCAACTTACTAATAAATTGACAACTATCTCTATAGCTGAATCTAAATATATTCCTTTTAAGTTTGAAACGGTAACGGTGGATGAAAAAGTTTGAAGTGACTCAGGAACAGTACCAGCAAATAATGGGTAGCAATCCATCCAACTTCAAGGGCGCAAAACGTCCTGTAGAGAAAGTGTCCTGGAATGATGCAGTAGAATTTTGCAAAAAGCTGAGTCAAAAGACTAGGCATAAATATCGCCTGCCTAGTGAAGCAGAGTGGGAATACGCCTGTCGTGCAGGAACAACGACACCATTTCACTTCGGCGAGACGATTACAACTGAGTTAACCAACTACGATGGGGATTACACCTACGCTTCTGGACTAAAGGGCAAATATCGTAAACAAACAACAGAAGTAGGAACTTTTCCACCAAACGCCTTTGGATTATACGATATGCACGGGAATGTCTGGGAGTGGTGTCAGGATACTTGGCATGATAGCTATAAAGGAGCGCCTACTGATGGAAGTGCATAGATAGATAATGTTAGTCAATATCAAGTACTGCGGGGCGGTTCCTGGTTCCACAATCCTGTACTCTGCCGTTCCGCGTATCGCATCTCCGGCACGCGCGACTACCGCAACTACTTTTTTGGTTTTCGTATTGTGTACGCTGCCGGGAGGACTCTTTAGCCCTTTATACTTTAGCTCTTTTGCCCTCTGCCCTTCTTTCCTTTACCCTTTTTGAGTGTAGCGAAGCGGAACGATCTAATTTTTTTCAAAAAACAGAGTCGATCAAATTATGAACCAAGAACTTACCCAAGCGATGCCTTAGAAGTTCAGCTATTCCACAGCATCGATTTACTGACTTGAGATTAAGCTAGGATATTAGTATGAATTATTTTTGCTACTAATTGGTAGGAAGATGAATGTAGAAAAACTCTCTATTTCCTTGCCACCGTCTTTAGTGGAGTTTGTCGAAAACTACAAGCTCAATAAAGGCTGTAAATCTCGTTCTCAAGTCATTGAAGAAGCATTAGAATTGCTGCGAAACCGAGAATTAGAGGCAGCTTACCGAGAAGCGTCTGCTGAAGTTGATAACGATTGGGATGTGACAATAGCAGATGGTTTAACAGATGAAACGTGGTGATATTTATTACGCAAATATTAGTCCGATAATAGGTTCAGAAATGGGTAAACGTCGTCCAGTTTTAATTATCAGTAATGATATAAGTAATAGTGCTGCTACCACTGTGACAATTTTACCGCTTACTTCTAATGTGAGCCGTGTTTATCCCTTTGAAGTTTTGCTTAATCCAGAGGTTAGTGGTTTAACAAAACCTTCTAAAGTACAGGCGCAGCAAATGCGAACAATTTCTAAGCAACGAATTACTGGTGAAGTATTAGGTAGTTTAAACGAAAACATAATGGTACTAATTGATGCAGCGTTAAAATTGCATTTGGGATTGGTTTGAGTTTGCAGAAAAATAGCGATGTTTAAATAAAGACTCCAACTAGAGATAATTATGAACCAAGAGCTTACCCAAGCGATGCCTCAGAAGTTCAGCTATTCCACAGCATCGAGCAGAAAGAAAATTTTCTCTTTTTGCTCGGTGCTTTACTAGCTAAATTAACCAACACTTTGGTGATTCAGTTAAATCAACTATGGCATTGATCAGTTCTAATAATGAATAATCACAGACCCTTGCATCTATCCGTGATACCCTACCTAATACCTATACTTCTTTCAGGTGAAATCTACGCCAAAGAAACAGAGAAAGTATTAGAGGCAGTGAGATGGCCAGAGTTTATTTAGACACAAGTGTTTATAACCGCCCCTTTGATGATCAAACACAGCCAAAAGTATTTTTAGAAACACAGGCTGTCATCTTAATTTTACAAATGGTCGAAGCAAAATTAATAGAATTAGTTAGTTCTTCAGTTCTAGAATATGAAAATAGCCGTAACCCATTTATTGTAAACCAACAGTCAATGGAGCGATACTTACAAATAGCTACATTGAGAGTATTACTAGATGAAAACATTAGAGGAAGAGCAAAACAACTAGAACAACAAGGAATTAAAGCCATTGATGCTCTCCACGTTGCTTGTGCTGAAACTTCTCAAAGTGATTATTTTATCACTTGCGATAAAAGATTAATTAATCGCTGTCAAGGTTTAACACTCAAAGCAATCAACCCAACTGATTTTATTTTGGAGATGGAAGATGACAATTAAAGTTATTAACGAACAGCAAAATTTACAAGAAGTAATACAGGTGCTTCTCACACATTTAGAGCCATCCAAGGTAATGAAGTTTTGGGCAGCTTGTAAATTAGGCGAAGGTGATTATTTACAACTAAAAGAAAAACTATTTGCTCAAGATAACGTTGATAGTTTGTATGAAAAAATTCAAGCCTATCAAGACGTGGAACCAAATATCGTATAAATGGTGATCAAAGGGCTGTTTTTCGGTCGGTACAGGGATGATAATTAAATAGAGCGAACTCGTCAGTATCGGAATCTAATGGAGTTTTTGGAAAAGCGATGCCTACGGCGGGAAACGACGCAGGAATCGAAAAAATACACGCTTGATAGAGTATGCACAAAAATTAGTTTAAGTAAAGACTCCAAATAAAGATAACTAATTATGAACCAAGAGCTTACCCAAGCGATCGCTAATGCTGCGAGAAACCAAGCTAAGGGTAAAATCAGGGCGGAGAGTCATAACAGCTAAGAGAGTTAATTAATAGATGCCAAAAAAATATACTAAATCGTGGTTGGATAATGATACAGTAGCTGCCTGGGTTTTTCTCACACCAGCACTAATTTTACTAAGCGTTTTTATCATTTGGCCGATCGCCTATTTGTTTTACCTCAGTTTCACTGCTGGTAGCTTCACTTTAAAAGGTACTTATTGGATAGGCTTAAAAAACTATTGGCGCTTGTTAGCCAACCATGATTTCTGGCAAGTTCTGGGTAACACCTTTTATTTTACGGTTGCCACCATCATTCCCAGTTTAGTTATTTCCTTGGGACTAGCAGTGCTATTAAACCGCTCTATTCCCTTGCGGGGAACGCTGCGAAGTGCTTATTTTCTGCCTTCAATTATCTCACTTGTGGCAGCCGGTTTGGGATTTCGCTGGCTGTTTCAAACATCAGGGCCAGTTAACGGACTTTTAGCTTTTTTTAGCATTCCAGACATACCCTGGTTAGGAGACACATTTTGGGCAATGCCAGTACTTATTTTAATGAGTATTTGGAAACAATTAGGTTTCAATATGGTGGTTTTTTTAGCAGGGTTGCAAGCAATTCCTCCTAGTCGTTATGAAGCAGCAGATTTAGATGGAGCAAATGCTTGGCAACAATTTTGGTATGTTACTCTGCCCGGATTGCGCCCTACTATGATATTTGCAATCATCACTACCGCGATTTTTACATTGCGGAGTTTTGAGCAAGTTTATGTGATCACTGGCGGTGGTCCACTAAATTCAACTAACTTGCTGGTTTACTACATTTACCAAGAGGCTTTTGCTCAATTTGATTTTGGTTATGCAGCGGCAGCAGCAACGGTGTTACTAGCAGTGACGCTGGTACTGGTTTATTTGCAACTACAAACTTGGGGAGAGGAGTAGGAGAGGTGGGGAGGTGGGGGCAGGGAGCAGGGGGCAGGGGGCAGGGGGAATTTTGGAAGTTGCTAAATCATTGCTTACGCGAATATGCAATGCAACACCGAGTTTTGAAGTTTTACTTCTTATATAAGCTCCGATATTCCCAAGGATTAATAAATTTAGTATCGTTCCAAATACCAAGGCGTTGTTCCTTGGCCTCTGCTTCAGCTTGTTGAACTAAGTCTTTGCTAGGACATTTGTTTAAATAGGGACGATACACTTTTGCCAATCCTTCTTGCAACAATACCTGTTGTACAAATGTGCCATTTTTTAAACGGACTTCAGCAATTTTGCGTCCATAGCGATCGCTATCGGTAATATTCAAAGTAACGCGATCGCCTGCTTGTTGCACCAGTTGTTGTACGCGTTCTTGAGCTTTCACACCCCAAGTAAATTGATTGCGATCGCTACTGCGTTTACTCTGCTTTTCTTTGTTAGTATGAGCTATTTCTGGCGCATCTAGACAAGCAAAGCGCACGGTAATATTTTTACCGTTGGTATCTTTCACTACTAAAGTATCGCCATCACTGACTCGCTCAACTGGTTCTCCAGAAGTACCGATAAAGCGGTCGCAGCCAATCAAACCTAAAATTAAGATAGTTGCACAAAGCCAAAATCGCACTGGTTTAATTAATCTCTCCATCCAAAGTTACCCGATTTCCGCATTACCTATGTGGGATGATACTAGCAAAATGCAAAAATATATTTCTTAACCTTCGACATACTGCCACAGACAATTGAAAATCCAAAACGGGGCATTACATATTTGCGAAATAATTTTACAACTTCTAAAATTCCCCCTGCTCCCTGCCCCCTGGCAACCGATAGAAAATGCGGATTAGTATAAGAATTGTAACCTTCCAATTGTTAGCGGGAATTTCTGATGAACTTCTTGACTCACGTTCTGCATCTAGCTGGTTCAGGTGCTTTTGCCTATTACTCTGCTGCTCAAATTCGTGATTTTAAAACCCGCCCTAACATCCTTGCGGGATTTCAGTTGGCCGAATCTGGCTCTGTGCCGTTTTTATCAGCACTTAGCGATCGCGCCGCAGCCGAAGGCGATACATGGCTAGCCGAAAAACTAGCAAAACATGCATCAGATGAAACTAGGCATGGTAAAACTTTTGCCCACGCCTTACAACAGTTGAATAAAGAAGTTATAGATTTCAAGCGCCAACCCCAACCTACATCCACAAACAAACCACAACAGCGTAGTCCCTTTTTCGCAGCATTCTTTGAAGGTTATACCCAAGAGCAGCTAAAACCGGCTGTCATTGACTGGGATGTGTTTATGGCTAGCACATACATTCTTGAGTTAGATGCTAGTAAAGACTTTGCGCGAATGGCGAAAGTATTACCTGATAACGAGCCAACCTCTCGTAATCTGAAGTTAGGAATGCTAAGTATTGCTCAAGATGAAACTGGACACGCCGCTTATCTCTACGAAGCGATGATGCGACGGATGTCTACTACTAAAGTGCAACAACTCGTAGATATGTGGCGAACCCGCAAGGTAAACGCCTTGTTGGCAATGGTTGGTGGTATCCTCCAGCGTAATGGTGAAACGCGATCGCTAGTCCAAGATAGTGCGCCCTCAGAAATCGATTCTGAGTTGGTAGCTACGTAATTATAGAGCAAGCTTGAAAAAGGAAAGATTAAGTCCCCCTTTTTAAGGCAGGTTGGGGGGATCTTCAAGGGCAAAATATCACTAACCGAACCGTATTGAGGGATATCTGATAGGACAGGGTGAGGTTTTTCTTTTGTTGTCATCCAACGACTAACTATCCCTCTCCTAAGAAAAGGGAATGGTTTCTTACATCCATAGTGGGCGATCCGCTCATGAACAGCTTCTGTCACTCTTCATGAGGGCGATCGCAATCTGTAGAAGAATCTTCATCTATCTTTCAGACTGCGATCGCAAAATGCCCAACCTAGTCGCCCAATATTTGCTCTAAGCTAATGCCGCTACCTTCTCTAGCAAGCCCTGAAACAGCCTCAAGCCATCGCTATTCCCCAGCATCGCGTCAGACGCTCTTTCTGGGTGCGGCATCATCCCCAACACATTGCCCTGGCGATCGCAAATCCCGGCAATGTTGTTCAGTGAACCGTTGAGATTCTCTCCTTCATAACGAAACACAACTTGCCCGTTATCTTCAATTTCTGCAAGCGTGGCTTTATCAGCGTAGAATTGCCCTTCTCCGTGAGCAATGGGCAAGGTGATAATTTCACCAGTGGTATAAGCTTGCGTCCATGAGAGATCGGTACGCTCAACTTTCAAAGGGACGCGATCGCAAATAAAATGCAAATCCCGATTTCTAGTCAACACCCCTGGCAAAAGTCCAGCTTCTGTTAATACCTGAAAACCGTTGCAAATACCGATCACAAACTTACCCTTTTGAGCGTGTTCAACAACCTGCTGCATCACGGGTGAAAAACGCGCGATCGCACCGCAGCGCAGATAATCTCCGTAGCTAAAGCCACCAGGAATGATCACGACATCCAAATCAGCAATATCCGTTTCTTGATGCCAAACCATGCGAGTCGGTTGCCCCAGCAAGTCTCTGGTTACATAAGCAACATCGCGATCGCAATTAGAACCTGGAAAAACAACAACACCGAATTTCATGATTAGTCAATAGGAATGGGGCAGGGGGCAGGGGGCAGGGGGCAGGGGGCAGGGGGAGCAGGGGAGGCAGGGGGACAAGAGGTGAGAATTTGAAACAAGTCTTTCCCCTTGTCCCCAATTCTCCTTGTCCCCTTGTCCTCTTGCCCATGCCCCATGCCCTAAAAAACCCCAGTTTGAGTTTCGACCTCAATTAAATCAAAGCGATAATTTTCAATTACGGGATTTGATAGCATTTGGTCACAAATGTGATCAAGGTCTTGACGCGCTTTCTTCTCATCAGACGAGGTGATGGTGAGTTCGATGTACTTGCCAATCCGCACCTGGTCAACGTTCTCGTATCCCATTTGCTTAAGACCGGATTGTACAGCTACGCCAGCAGGGTCTAAGACTGAAGGACGAAGCGTCACGAAAATTTTGGCTAGATACTTGGTTTGCACGGGCTTTTGCTGAATGCTGCGATCGCTATACTATAACTTTCTGTTCCAACTGAGTGAAAATAAGATTACGAAGCCGTTAAAGTTAATTGATCAATTAGCCCATCTAACAGCTTCAACTACAGTGGCATATTAAAATAATTATCTATGAGAGCCATACGCACCCGCAGTCAAGAGCGTATTTTCAATCTACTGAAAACCATTAAAAAAGGCATTTCCGCTCAAGATATTTACGTAGAACTACGTAACACAAATCAGAGCATGGGTTTAGCAACAGTTTACCGTTCCCTAGAAGCCTTAAAACTTGAAGGCATGGTACAAGTGCGGAATTTGGCTAATGGTGAAGCCCTCTACAGTCTAGCGCAGCAAGACAAACACCATCTTACTTGCTTGCAATGCGGTGTCTCAATTCCAATTAATCAATGCCCCGTGCATGACTTAGAACACCAGTTAGAATCCAGCCATAAGTTTAAAGTTTTTTACCATACCCTAGAGTTTTTTGGTTTGTGCAGCGAATGTCAGGTAAATCAAGCTAGTGAAATTAGTCAGTAATCATACCAATTCTATGAGAGGAATAAAGCGTGTTTTACTCTTGAATTATGACCGGAGCTAACGGAAATGTCTCCGGCTTTGCTCCTGAATTCTCTTGTAATAAATGCTTTATTCAAATAAAACTCAACCAACTAAATACATCTGCAACTGTTAATTGCCAATTTTTCAAAACACTCAAAACGGGTAAGATATCTTGCTGTTCTTTTAATTCTGGTAATTTATTGGGTTCAAAAATCATGATTGACTCATCAGCAGAATCGAGCAACCAACCTAGCTTTGCTCCATTTTGAATAGAAAATGTAATCTTGCGGATAACTCGGTTGGGTGATTGTACCCTTCGGGAACGCGAAGCGCGAACCGGTAAGAGAATTTCGATTATCCAATCTGGGGAAATTTCAAATTTATTCGCAATACTACCTTTCGCATCAAGGGGGATTCTTTGCCATTCAAACACAGCAATATCTGGTACTATCGAAAATCCGCTAAACGTGCAGCTTAGTTCAGTAAAGGCATAAGCTAACTTTTTGGGTTTTGCAACTTGATTTATGGGTGAATTATGAGAAAGAATAGCTGAAAAAGGTTGCCAGTAGATAATTGTGATTGTCTCGTTCCCAGTCTGAGACTGGGAATGCTTAATGGGAGGTGGAGCCTCCCTTGCTGGCGGCAGAACCGCAATGAGTCTGGCTGGAAACGAGGTTTGAAAAGGGTTTTAAACTTAAGTTGACACCAATGCCACTCCTACTCCCTATTCTTAGCTAGAGCGGTTATTTTCTAATCCTGGGATTTGTTTAGAAAACAACTCGTTAGAGTCAACCTGACCATTTGAGATAACGGAACGCATACCCTCGAAAGCAGCAGGGATAGTACGCGGATCTATAAATAATACCTTGCTGCTATCGCTTCTACCAATTGTCGCGCCCATATCCAGATAGCCCAAAGCAAACAGAACTTCCACTGCTTTATTGGCATTGGGATTCGTCTGGAGCTTTTGTGCAATAATCTCTGCTGATTCTGCGATCGCCTGCGCTTTCAAAACCTGCTGCTGACGTTCCGCTTGAGCCTTCAAAACGATCGCCTTTTGTTCCGCTTCCGCTTGCAAAATTGTCGATTTTTGACGAGCTTCAGCATCCAATATTTGCGCCTCTGCTTTACCTCTAGCACTATTAACAGCAGCTTCGCGTTCGCCCTCAGAAGTTAAAATTGCTGCCCGTTTGCGTCGTTCTGCCGACATTTGCAATTCCATCGATTCACGCACTGCCTGAGACGGAATAATATCTCGCAGTTCTACCCGTGTCACTTTCACACCCCAAGGATCGGTAGCAACATCCAAATCCTGTAATAAAAGTTCACTAATGTGGGAACGAGCAGTAAAGGTTTGATCCAACTCTAATTGGCCCATTTCGGCGCGAATTTGAGTCAGCACCATATTTACCATTGCCGACTGGAGATTTTCTACCTTGTACCAGGCTTTTTCCATATCGACGATGCGCCAGTAAAACACTGCATCCACCTCAATACCAACGTTGTCACGGGTGATGCACTGTTGGGGAGGAATATCTAAAACTTTTTCTCGGATAGTTTCTCGATAGACAACTTTATCTAAGAAAGGTATGACAAAGTTTAGTCCTGGTTCCAGTTTTTTGTTATAACTACCCAATCTTTCCACCAAAGCTTGATTGCCTTGATTGACGACTTTTACAGATCCCGCTACAGCAGAACCACCAAGAGCTAAAAATACTAGTAAAAAGAACTGTTCCATTGTGAATCTCCTAATTTTTAAGTATCAAATGTAACTCAAAAGGAAAGGAAGTGAGAGTAGAGGAGCAGGGGAGACAAGGGGACAAGGGGACAAGGGGACAAGGGGACAAGGGGACAAGGGGACAAGGGGACAAGGGGACAAGGGGACAAGGGGACAAGAGGTGAGAACTTGAAACAAGTTTTTCCCCTTGTCTCCAATTCTCCTTGTCCCCAAGTCCTCTTCCCCATGCCCCATTCCCAATGACTAATGACTCAATAAATTTTCTGGTATCACAATTAAGGTAGTACCCTCTCTCCTAACCACATAAACTTTTTGATGGGGTGGTACGGTAAATTTGTCATCGTCACATCGTGCTTGCCAAGAATTTCCTTCATACAGCACCCGCCCTGTTTTCCCAGGCGGAATTTCTGTTAAGGTTTCAGCTATGACTGCATCCTGAATTTTCGATTTGCGTCGTTGTGGTTGCAAAAACCGACGGGAAAGCAAAATTAATAATGTGGAAAGTAATAGCCAAGCTACAACTTGCAACCATACATTTCCCAAACCTACTCCAGACAGCAGTGCCACCACAAAAGCGCTAATTCCCATCATGAAGGCGACAAACGCCGATGGTAAAAACAGTTCCATCAAACACAGAACTGCTCCTGCCAAAAGCCAGATTAAGGTAAAACTTGGCATAGCGCCATTCCTAGATACATTGACGTAAATGCATTTCTACGATTAGATACAGCCAGACGTAAGTCATTTACAGAAAGAAAACTTGGTTTTTTTACCAATAATTTTGATTAATTTCAGTAATAAGGTGTAGTTAGCAGTACGCAAATCCAGTCTATTCTAGCCCTCAAGTCATTGCCAGCTAAATGTAATCGAAGTTAATGAGTTAATTGTTTTCTTAATTTATACCTTTATGATTTCTACTCAACTGATAATTTATTGTATAAATCCAAGCTGTAATAGTCCCATTAATCCTATGGGAGACAGTGTTTGTGCCACTTGTCAAACTCCTTTAGTTCACCGCTATCTTTGGGCTACTGGCTCATCTTCTGCCAAAATCTCACCAGGCACAAAGGTAGCACATAGGTATGAGGTAATTAGTTCCCAGATTTGGCTGGATACTCAACCGGGGCTGTCGCCAGATGTACCTGAAGAATTGCCAACTGAAGTAATTCCTTATCTACAATTATATCAAGAGCGGTTGCGTTTACCGCAGGCTTATGGGTTTGTTAGTAACCTTGAGGGAGATACAACTGATATCCTCTTATTGGAAAATGTGCCGATAGATGAGACAGGAAATATCTATCCAACTATTGTTGAAGCATGGGAGCAAGCAACGGCGGTACGACAAGTTTATTGGCTGTGGCAAATTCTCCAACTTTGGAAACCTTTATCAGAATTGGGACTTAGCCGCAGTTTACTAGTGCTAGACAACTTGAGAGTCCAAGGTTGGTGTGTGCGACTGTTGGAACTCTACCAAACACCAACAGATAAGAAGCTGAGTTTACAAAATCTAGGGGAGTGTTGGCAGTTTTGGGTATCGTCTGCAAAGCCATCAGTAGCCAAGGGGTTACAGGATATAGTCCAGCAGATGTGTGAAACTGAGGTTGAGTTGGATTATATTGCTACTCAACTCAATAATTTACTACTAGCATCTGCGGCAGAATTGCCATTAGTTTTGAAGGTGGCAGGCTCTACAGATATTGGCCCAATTATGGCGCAAAATGAAGATGCTTGCTACCCTAATGCTTTGAGTGACTTAGATGAACCTTTATCGCATCACTTATCGATTGTTTGCGATGGTATTGGCGGGCATGAAGGCGGCGAGGTTGCCAGTAAGTTGGCAGTGCAGTCTGTAAAGTTGCAAATGCGCGTTTTACTAAGGGAGGTTACAGAACAAGCTGTACTTGTACCACCAGAATTGTTGCAGGAACAATTAGAAGCAAGCTTGCGGGTGGTAAATAATCTGATTTCTGCCCGCAATAATGAGCAAAAACGCCAAGGCAGAGAACGCATGGCTACAACTATTGTCATGGCGTTGCAAGTTCCACAACGAGTGCAGACAAGTACTGGATGGCAATCAAATAATACCCATGAACTTTACTTGGCTAATGTTGGTGATAGCCGTGCTTATTGGATTACTCGCAATTATTGTCAGCTACTGACAGTAGATGATGATGTGGCAATGCGGGAAGTACGTTTTGCTAAAAGCTTGTATCGAAAGGCACTCTTGAGATCAGATGCTAGTGCCTTAACTCAAGCGTTGGGGACAAGAAATTCAGAATCTTTGCGTCTCAAGGTTCAGCGATTCATTATAGAAGAAGATGGGATATTGCTACTGTGTTCTGATGGTTTAAGTGATAATAACTGGGTGGAACAATCTTGGCAGGATTATGCAATACCTGTGTTAACAGGGAAACTGACAGTTGAAGATGCTGTTCGCAACTGGATTGACTTAGCAAACGAAAAAAATGGGCGTGATAATACGTCGGTTGTTCTCACTTATTGCCGTGTCTCCCCAGAATATTTAGTACCTGTGACTCCGGCGTTGCCTGAAGAGATTATAGAAGCAGAGATACAAAAAGAACAAGAAGAACTAAAAGAATTAGAAGAATTAGAAGAACTAGAAGAACCAATTTCTTTTACAGAAAGTTCCCAAGCTTTGCTAGATTTGGATTTAGATTTGGATCTTTCAGAGGAACCAATTCCGAGCTTTGAAATTCCACCAAGCTTAAAGAGAAAACCTAAACGAAATAAACGTTTGCCAATGCTAGGGGGAGTATTAGCGTTGCTCGTGGGGGGTACAAGTCTGGGATTATTTGCTTGGTGGCAATTTAATCCTCAAGGATTCCAGCAGATGTGTCGGCAACTTCCCCAAAGAGTGCAGCAAGTGTGTCCAGGTGGGAAATAGGGACTTCCAAATAAAAAAATATCCCATCCCTGCGGGACGCTACGCGAACGTTTTAGAGGAAGGGGGCAGGGCGCAGGGGGAGGGAAAGTCGTAGTGAAGTCCAGAAATTGGATAATTTATTTTTTGGAGTTCCCATAGGGAATCAGAAGTGGAAACTAGCTTCCAGTGACAACTATTGTAAGTTTATTACCTATTATGATGTAGTCACAAAAATCAGGATGTTGATGACCAATTTTAAACATTAGTCATATCAATCGTGACGGGAACAGCTACAGAGTTGACGGGAGCCATTACAGAGTTGACGGGAGTCGCTACAGAGTTGACGGGAGTCGCTACAGAGTTGACGGAAGTCGCTACAGAGTTGACGGGAGCCGCTACAGAGTTGACGGGAGCCGCTACAGAGTTGACGGGAGCCGCTACAGAGTTGACGGGAGCCGCTACAGAGTTCACGGGAACCGTCTCAGTTGCAATGTTGCTGAAGACGGTTTCTGGATTTAGAGTCACGGTTTAACGCAAATTTCTCACAAACAATAAAAAATCAATTCACATCGCTTGATATAAGACATTTTTTGATACATCATCAATTGAAATGTATGATGGTAAACAAAGTAAGTACAAAATAGCCATTATCA